>Ga0315904_10000599_pt1 | contig 57424 bp, 39 predicted proteins | sample LakEriMetagenome_6_FD_203529 | JGI IMG/M metagenome (GOLD analysis project Ga0315904, IMG submission 203529) | Freshwater fungal communities from buoy surface, Lake Erie, Ohio, United States - Buoy 12 MA120 | ecosystem: Environmental > Aquatic > Freshwater > Lake | place: USA: Lake Erie, Ohio...
AGCGGCACCATTCTTAACAGGTTTAAGTAATTGATTTGGGTCATACATTTCAGGCGTTAAATTTAGTGACAATAGATAACATTTACCTTTAAATTTCATAAGGTCTGACAACTTAATTGTATATGGTGTCAATCCCTCACCATTTCTAGATTTAACTATAGGATATTCAATAATTTCTAAAGACTCACATTCTTTAAATTCGTCAGTATTCATTATAATATCTTTGTATTTTTCTAAATTTTTACCATACAAAGTGTTATCCATATATAACTCATCTTCTTTTTTGGTTAATTTTACAATTTCAATTAATTCTTTTAATTTCATATTACATTTTTTGGTTGACGATCTGAATTATCGTCTTGTTTATTTGTTCCACAATATATTTCATATGGTGGTCTAAATGGGTCATTTGGTCTTGGGAAGGGGTTAACTGGTACCGGTATTGTATAAGGTTCTGCAATTCCAATTTTTGGTTCATCTCTAACTTCTCCCATCTTTTCAACAATTGGTGCAATATCTATATGTTTGTTTTCCAACTTTCCATATAGATATCCTTCCAACCAAATATAAAATTCTTTGTGTGTTAACATAATTCCCTACTATAAAGATTTACTAAAATTAATCTTACAGCCTTAAATTCCTTTGCTTTTTTAAGGTTTAACCCATAAACATTTGCAATTGCTTTTAAATGAGGGTAAGCTTCACTTATTGTCATTTTACCTATCTCCATAATTAATCAATAAAAAGTTCAAAATCTTTGTTTACGTGACCACATCCATCACACATATAAGTTGGGAATGGGACTAGTGTGTCTTCCTGGCTTCCGGTTAATAGTTTTGGGACTTTTTTAAGCATCGTAACCTCTTTGAAGTACTTTGACTCACACTTCTCACACTTAACAGTCTCCTGTTGTTTAAGATCAATCTTTGGTCTAATAATATTATCTTCCATATTACTCTTCAATTAAATAAAGTTCATACTCTTCATCGTATTGTTTATCTTTAATAATATCACCACCAAATTCAAATTCATTTGCTAGTGATCCTTCATACCCATCTTTAATTTCAAATTCGTGTAAATTTTCTTTAAGATAATCAAAGGCTTCCTGGTCTGACATACCCTCAAATTCAGGATAATCTTCCTTGTTGATTTCAATTTCGTCATAAAGTTCGTAAACAGTATAACTTTTACTCATTCTGATTTTCATCTCAATATATAATTTATGTTTATTTTTTTAACTCTTTAAGTTTTTCTTTAATATCCATATTAAGTATAGTATTTATTGTGGTTTTATCAACTCTGTACTCAATAAATTCCCGGTCATCTGTTAGTCTAACTATTATACACCCAAGGAGTGGTATACCACCATATTTGGTTCCTTCAAGCATTTTGATAAGTAACTTACCATAAAGTGGTAATTGTACCTTATAGTGTCCAAGTGCGTTATCTGGTAAATCTCGGAATGGTGGTTTCATCTTTTTGGTATATTTGTTTACCATAAAGCTTTTTTCTTTGTTTGTTTTCCAGTCCGTAATTAAAAGACCTAGTTCACCACTAACACCAATAACTAACCACACTTTATCTGGTTGTCCGGTATATCCTAGTTCTGGGTGTCCCAAAACAATTTCAGTATCAAGTAATACACATCCTCTTTGTTTAATTAAATCAATATATCTTTTACCCGCAACAACCATTGAATCTCCCTTAACTATCTGCTCGGCATCACACTCAAAAATTGGTTGTCTTACTTCTTTGTCAATTTCAAAGTCGGCTAGAGTGTATGTCTCAAGTAGATAGTGAACTCTGGATCCCATATTTGTTGAATATGTGCCGGCTTGGGACCATTCTTTAAGTAATCTTTCTTTCTCGTCCGGATTTCCACCAGATTTATATTCTGCAATTCCTTCTGAATCAAACTCTTCATAAAAAAGTTTCATAACTTTTGATACCGATGGAAAATCTGATTTAAGATTGCCATCCGTATCAAGCATTGTATATTTGTGTGCGTCTTCCTCAAAAGTTAATTGAAACTCTTTTTGTCTGTCAGAGAGTATATCTCTTATTTCTTGTGCTACTTTATATAAATCCATTTTTAATCTTTTATTTCATAATAATATTCGTTTATTTGTCCTTTAAGGTCACAAGCATCTTGGTCATTTGGTAATTTTACAATTTTAATTCTTCCCCATAATTCACCACCATTAAGTTCGTGATATAACTTAACAGCGTTCCCCCAGGCGTCACCATCAAGACATATAATAACATTTGCTTTGGCGTTATTATATATTGTTTCAAAAAGAAGTTCTGACATATGTTTACCAAGCATAACAACTGGATTGTCAAGAAACATCCCATCAAAGGCACCCTCAACAAGATAAATGTCTTTATTCCAATCAATTAAACTTTCCCAAAATATGATTTTTTCTTTTTCGGCTTCAGGGTTTCTGTATTTTGCTCTACTTTTAGGGTCCCAACTTCTCCCTACATAATAATTTAGTTCACCTTTTGTATTATAAGATGGAATTATTATTCTACCCATATGACTTCCTTTATCACAAAATCCAATGCCAAATTTTTCAATTATCTCATCAGTAATCCCACGACTTTTAAGGTAGTTATATGCTTGTTTCCTTACCGGATATACTGGGTGTGAATCTTTAAATAATGTAAAATTGTCCGGTAAGATAACTTTTGGTTTTTTCTTTTTTTCAACCTTTTTATTCTCGTCTGGTCTTAATATGTTGAATAGTTTTTGGTATCGTTTATTCGCATATTTATCAAACAGCTTTTTAATGCTTCCGTGTGTTCCTTCACTATCACCACAAGACCAACATTTATAAACACCATCAATATAGTTTACCTCTAAATTATGTTTGTTTCTACCATCATCACATACTGGACAATTAAAAGAAATTTGACCACGATTAGGGTAGTGTAATCCGTGGTCACCTAAGACATCTTCTAATAATTCAACAAGTGCTTCTTGTTCTTCCATAAGTTAAGGATAGATTTTTTTTAAATATAGTATTTTTATTTTAAAATTCCAACTTCACAAGTTTTTTTTAATTTCTATATTTATATTAGTATGCCAATAGATATAACAATTAATAGTATTACTGGAACTTCACCTTATGATGTGTATATTTGTGACACAGGAAACACAACCTGTGTTTACGTTAATACAATTAGTAGCGGTAGTTTACCATATACTTTTACCGTACCATTAATTTTTGAGAACCTCCCGGGGTATAATGTAAGGGTTATTGATGATATTGATTGTATAATAAACTATGAATTGATTGTTTAATGAGTTGTATTTTTGGGACTGGTAATGTTTATGATGGTGAATATGCTTCTGGTGGTACATTTAATGGGTATAATTATTTTACCGGAGACACAACACCAATATACTATATGTACTTTTCAACTGGTGCGACACAAAATTTTTGGTGTCTATCATCCTCATTAGGTGGTGTATGTGATCAAGTTGGTACTTTGAATAGTTTTTCTGTAGACCCAGATTTCTGGTCTGGATTTTATACGATTAGTTCTTGTCCGCCAACTACAACAACAACAACATCACCTTGTGATGTATTTGATTTTGATGCAATATTTGATTGTATAATACCTTCTGCAACACCAACACAAACGCCAACTAGTACTCCAACACCAACACCAACACCAAGTCCGGACCCTTGTTTTGACAATGCAATGATAGCGACATTAACGGCTTATACTCCTACACCAACACCGACAATATCTGTAACTCCAACACCAACAACAACATATGTTGATAGGCCTTGTAAGTTTGATGGTATGGCTAACTTTAATATTTTTGACGAATATATGAGATGTGGTAATAGTAAAAACTTTAGAGATTGTTTCTCCGGAATTGATTACTATACACCGGATGTTTTACAATATTCTGGAGGTCCGCTAACACAAGGAAATGTTTATAAATTAATTGTTAATAATGTTGAGACTTGTGGTACATTTGTTGGACTTGTTGATAACATTAGTGGGGTTGATGAGATTCAAATTATATATGAGTTAGGTCCTGAAGTTGATGGGGCTTGTCTTGATTGTTTACCACCAACACAAACACCGACACCGACACCAACACAAACACCGACACCGACACCAAGTCCAAGTCCAACGCCTTGTGTTCTTAAAAAGTATATAATTCAAGCAACCGGTTTTCAGTGTAGTTATAAAATTTTTGATTGTAATGGACTTGAAATTTCAAAAACAATTCCTAAAACACCTGTTGGTGACACTTTAACTGTTTGTTCTTCTCAAACACCAGTGGCTATTACAAATTGTGCAACATTTAGTGTAAATGAAATTGGTCTTTGTTAAAAACAAAAATATCGGTCATTAAACCGATATTTAAAACATTCAATATTTTATTTATAATTACCAAATTTCATTTGAGTTCATATACCCCAACACACAGGTATACGCATCTGTTTGATCAAAATTCTCTTTTTTAAGGGTATTGTTTTTGGTATAAGACCAAATAATCTGAGGTTCTTTTTTTGCCACTTTTTCCCAAATTATTTGTTTCTTATCAATATCTTTCGGTAAACCACCAAATAGTACAAACTTGCCTTTATCATTTTCTCTCACAAGGTCTGGCCAAGCAAATTTCCTTGAATTATAGGTTGATATAAATTCCGGGACAATCCCAAGTGTCCCATAAATTTCTTTACAAAGAAAACTATTAAATCTTAGTAGTGTTTGTACCGTTCTAATGTTATTTGAATTAAGTAATGGTTCCTCAATTATAACTTTAACAATACCCAAATTAACATATTCTTTTAATTTTTCAGCAAAAATTTCAGATTTTAAAAGTAATTCTTTTAATTTATCATCTTTAACATTTTTTGGTCTTGGTGATATATGTGTAAGTTCAAGTAGTTCTTTTGATTGTATATCAAATAAAGCCCATCCAATTGTGCTTGTTGATATATCTAGTCCTAAAACTTTTGGTGCATTTTTAATTTGCTTTGCCATAATATTTGTTTTTAACAAAATAAGGCCAATAATTAAAAATTAAATATTAGAAGTCAATCTTAACGACATATTGTTGGATACCTTGCCTTAAAGTCGGTGACTGTAGTTTGGACATAACAAGAATATCTTTATTGTCATCAAGTAATGCAATTTCAGTAATATATGAACTAGTTCCAGGTGTCCAAGATGGATTTGTTGAAATCTGGAACTCACTTGAACTTAAATTAATTTTATATTTCATCTCATATATTGTCGCTTGGATGTCTGTTTCAAAAGATCCGTAAAAATAGTACTCATCACCAAAATTTAATTTAGGTTTTGTGTTACCGACTGGTGTTAAATCAATGTATTTATCTAACCTATAATATGGTGCTGAATTGTAATTATCATTTGTAATAACAAAAGTACTATTAACAAGTGAGTCTTCAGTCACATAACCACCAATAAAATCGTTACTAATTTGACTTGTAAAATCAATTAACCTCCATTTAGCAGGGTCAGGTCTTTGTCCTACCTGAACTTTTTGAGCTAAAATCTGGAATGATTGTGCAAAGAATCCAGCTGGGACATCACAAACATTACAAGGATTTGTTGTCGTCGTTGTTGTTACTGGTGAATATGTTGTCGTCGTTGTTGTTACCGGAACATACGTTGTTGTGGTAGTTGTTATTGGGTAATAAGTCGTAGTTGTGGTAGTAGGATTATAACCAGGTTGTGTAAGACACCCAAACTCACGGCCAAATCTAATTGCAACATTTTTATTTATGTCAGTAGTACAAACATCATTACTTTGAGCTTTCACATAATAGTTACAATGTAATGAATTTGTGAATCCATAATTATTTGTTAATCTATATGTCACATACATAACTTCGTTTGTTCCTGTGATAACTCCATTAATTGATGCTGTGGTATCACAAGTATTTGGTGTTATAAGTGTTGTTTGAGGTGCTGGTAATGTCCAGTTTCTATTTGCCTTATAAGACATAGCGGCTATTACCTCCTCGTCATCAATAATAATTAATTTACTATCTGGAAACACTTTACCAATTCTATTAGGTATACCATCTTTGTTTGTAAATGTATCCCAAAGATGATAGTATCTAATACCCGGTTGGTTCATACCTTCATTCTTTTTTGATTTGATATAATGAGGTGTAAACAATTCTAAAGATTCAAATCCTGGAGGATCAACCCAAAAAGTTGTACCATAACAACATTCAGGGTTTTTATGCCACATAAGCCAAGGAATATGTAATTTAAAATTACGAGCCTGACCTGTTGTATCTTCTGGGTTTGTTGGGTTATATGGTTCAAGTGCAAACTTTTCTCCGTAGAAGAAATCAATTGTTTGATTTGTATAATGAATAATTGCAATTGCTTTTTGTTCTTCCGGTTTAACTTCAACAATTTCACCCAAAGAATTATAATAGAATGTTTTATCAGTATCTGTTTGACCACTACTTGAATTATACCCAAAATACTCTTTTGATCCAATATAATTTATTGACCCAAATTTAGTATAATCTTCATATTGTGCCCCAACCAACCCTGCTGGTGATTCTGTCCAAGGAATATTCATATTCCATACCTTAACATCAAATTGATCTGTATCGCATATTGATTCAAAATCAATAACTTGTTCATTCCAATGTGGTTGTGGTGTAATACTATCATATATTTGAGTCATATTAGATGGGTAAATCAAAACTCTTGAGTAACAATTAACCGGAAAATATGTGTAATCTGGTGTTGTCCTATCAAGAGTTATTGTATTTTCACACACATCAATAATTCTATATGTCAATATTGTAAAACAACTATTTGCAGGCATAAAACAATCCGGTTCCGGTACTAAAGGACACTCAGGACTAGGTGATGGTGTAAAGCAAGGTGTCTTACTAGGGGTTGGTGTTGGTGTTGGTGACGCACAAGGGTCCGTTGATGACGGAGTTGGTGTCATTGTAACTGTTGGTGAAAGAGTAATTGTTGGTGTTGGTGTAGGTGTAGGTAAATTAACACATTCACAATTGTATTTTGCTCTTCCATCATAATAAATTGTTATAATATCACCAATCTGTGGTGTTTGTTCGTTTGTATAATTACAACCAGAATAAATAAGTTCAACTTTATTTGAACCATTAAGGGTTGCCATATCAATAACATAATTTGCACTTACAACATATTTGTTACTTACAAGCGCGTCCCAATTTACTTGATTTGATGTTGTATTTCCACTAAAAAATCCTCTTATTGGTGCTCTATTAAATACTGGTTCAACAATAGAGTCCATAAAAGGAATTCCATATGTATTTGTTTGTGTTGAGTCGGCCAAATATGGGTATTTAACGTATTGTCTATTTGATTGTGGTACACCAGTTGCATTTTGTGAGTTAAATTGTGGTTCTAAAACAAAACTATTAGTCTGATTATATGTTGATCCTAATTTATCATAAGAAATCTCACTATCCCCAACTTGAAAATAGGAGATTTTAAAATTACCTTGAGATAGTTTTTGTCTTCCAATATCAGTTACTCTTGTGTTAACTAATCCTGATGTATTTTTTATAATATAACTCATTTGTTAATAAATATCATATATAATATTTTATAGTTTTGGTGGACTTTTTTTAATACCAATCTCACCTAGGGTAAATCCAAACCCAGTCCCAGGGCTTGTGTTAACATTAACAGGTGTATTTATTGTTGTTACTGGACAACAAGGACAGATTAAAGTTCTTGCACTTATAATTTGTAACGAATATGTACCATTTGTACCACTACACTTAACACCTGGAGGTATTGGGTTAACAATTTGATTTGTTATTGTTCCTGTTATCGTTTGACCACCACTTATTGTTAATGTTTTAGTATAAGTTTTTATTTGGGTTACACCTTGTGTTGTTCCATCATTACATCCCGGTGTCGTAAAATTTGTGTTTTGATTTTGAGTTCCAACTAAAGTCATACCACCAAGACCAGCCGGACTTGTAAACACAACATTGTTATTATAAGTTGGTGCGGAAGGAGGAACTGGTAATGGACTTGAGTAATATGTTAAATTACTAACCTGTGTTATATCAAACTGAATTGTTTCTGTTGGTGGTAAACTTGGTGATGGTGTAATTGTAAATGTTCCATTACCGGAAGTTTGTACAACATTCATTGTTAGTGAATATGTTGGTGCTGGCGTTAGTGTAATTGTAACACTTTGTACACTACTTTCATTTCCTAAACTATCTTTAACTCTTGTGTAATATGTTCCTGGTGGTAAATTATTAAATACTGAACTAGAACCATATGTTATGCCTCCATCAATTGAATATTGGTATGGTGGTATTCCTCCGTTTGCACTAATGGTTATTTTCCCATCTTTACCACATTTAGCCGCTAATGCGTCAGCGTGGAATGTAATTGGTGTCCCACTACTACAAATACCCGAATAAGCAATAATACTATTAGATAATATTAATGGATTTCCTTGTATTGTCCAATTGCTTAATGGTGGAATTGATGGGTCATTGTTTTTGAATGTCCCAACTGACGTTAAACCAGAAATTGTCCAGTAGTTTGGTGTAGATCCTGTAACCCAATACATTAATGCATTTTCCGGAGACGCTGTCCAACTTGGGTACCCATTTATGTACGAGCTTGGGTAGAATTGTGTTTGTATTGTAGTACCTACTTTTTCGGTTCTTACAGTTCTTTTAAAACATAATGGTCCGTAAGTAGGTAATGGTGTAGGTGTGGGTGTAAGGGTTGGTGTAGGTGTTGGTGTTAAACCCGTTAATACACAAGTTGACGCTATTGTAAAATCATTATAAAAATCGGATACAACGGCCGAATACTCACCAGGACTTAATCCTGTTATAAGTTGCGCGACACTTCCGTTTTCCCAAGCAATTGTATATGGTGGTGTTCCGCCAGTTATAGTTAAAAGTGCTGTCCCATCAAAAGTATCAACACCAGATGGGTGAATCACATTACAAAACACATCCATAGGAAATATTGTAAGAACATCACATTCATTTCTAGGTTTAATAGTAATTGGTTTTTTGGGACAAGCATTATTAATACATTTACCACCATTACTAACAACAATACTTCCTTCATAATCAAAATATGGTTTTGTTTTTGCACAAAAATTAAATGTCTGACCTGTTGGTAAGATACCATCAAATAAAACATTGTTACAATTTACATATTGTGTTGTTATTGGTTCTGATGGTGTTTTAAATGTGTAACAATTACAATCACAATCACAACTACCACTATAATCTATTGTAAATGTTGTTGTACTAACACAAGTTCCTGAACTATAGTAGTTTACATAAAAACATTCACCACTTAAGACTTCTGTGTTTGTGATATCTAAAACGACATAATTATTTACAAAACCAGACAGATTTGGTTCGTTACTATAAAATGGTGTAAGAGTTCCATTACAAGGATATAGTTTATAACATGCCATTCTTTTTAATAATAAATAATTACTTTTTTGTTTTTTGAATAAATGATTTCATTAATTCAATATACTTTATTGTTGATGAATTTTTATCAATATAATCAAAATGATTTTCATTTTTAATTAGACATTCAATTGGGTCAATATTTATGTATTCACCTTTATAGAATTTTGTTGATTTTAAGTCGTCGGTTACTCCTGCCATATGAAGTATTGGGCACTTTTCATATTTTTCAATGTTATCAGTTGCCCAAGAAAAATTAAGATCCTTAATAACACTTGTTTTGTTTCCATTAAGCCAAAGGTTCCAAAGAAGCGACCACATTTCTGCAGTCCAAAATTGTATCTGCCCTGGATTGATCGGGAACCTTTTTTGATATGAGTGCATTTGAAAATACAATGGTGTTGAGTCTTCGTATATTTTATACCACAACTTGGAGTCAGTATTTTTTACAATATATTGGCCACCCCCAGAATTTTCTTGATTTTCTTTTATCACATTTACATCAATTCCAATAACATCAGCCATTTCACTTAATAGTTGTCCTTTCTTAGAATTTTTATGTTGCCTTTCATATCTATCACAACAGTCAATAATGTAATTATATCCAATGTATCCTATGGTGTCTGAAAGGTATGATATATCATCTTTTAATAATGTTTCAAAATCTGGTAATTCTCTAAAAATAATATCAGCATCGTGAAGAAAAAATGATTTACCAAATTGTGGATATTCTTCAAGCCATCTTGAAATTAAATATGGTTTTATACTTGGTATATATGTTTTTTTTCTTCTACTATCTTCATAGAAATGTATATTAACCCCAAGATTTAAAAGTTCTTTAGCACCTTCGGATGGTTCTTTTGCTCCGTGGACCATTGCTAGTATTACGTGAATATTTTTTGGGTTAATTCCTTTTTCAATAAAATTATGAACATATAACTTTATTTGCCAATGAAAATAAGAAACATCTGGTTGTGCGGATACAAAAACTAAATCTTGCATTTATAATTTACTTTAAAATAAATTTAAATGAAATAGTAAAATACTGAATAGATTATGTTTTAGTTATTTAAATTCTCAAGAGCCGATATTCTATTTTTTAACTCATCTATTACTACTTGTTGTTCTTTTATAGCTTCAACAAGTAATGGTATCATAGCGTCAGTATGAACACCTTTGTACTGATCAACTTTATTTGTAAATGATAATCTAGGTTCAACAGATTCAACTTGTTGTGCGATAAATCCAAATCTTTCATCATTTCCACCAGCTTTTCTATCTTTCCATTGATATGTAACACCACTTAGTTGTAATATTGTATCTAAACCACCAGTTATTGGTTTTATATTTTCTTTTAGTCTTTCATCTGATGTATTTGTTGTTAACTTACCTGTTGCATCTATTCTAATGTCATTAACAAAAGCTGAAGTACCCACACTTCTTAATGCAATATTTTCAGCTTCTAAGTAATTAACAACATATACCACAGGTTCATTTGTCCCACTAAAAACTGAAGTTGTATCACCAGATGGTAACAAATATAATGTGTCATCAGTACCACTTGTTCTAAAAATAATTGGACCATCAGATTCATTAACAATAAATAAAGTAGCGTTTGTTGACCCAGTACTAAAATTAGCTTCAAGAGCTGAGTAGTTACTATATTGAGTTAGTCTAGTATTTAAACTTGGTGATGTTGTACCATTATATAACCTAATATTTGATCCTGCTGACCCAGTTCTTAACTGAATATTATTTTCAATTGACGCTGTTTCTGAGTAAATACCAAGTTCATTATTTGGTCCAACTGATAAACCTGGTATAAGACTACTATAAGTGTTATTTGGTCCTCCAATTCTTACATTTCCGGTTATTCTTGTGTTACCACTAACGTGTAATTTTTCACTTGGTGTTTCCAATCCAAGTCCAATAAAGCCTTTGCTACTACCATTACCATCAATAAACATATGTGCGGTAGATAAATCTGGTGTTGTTCCAGCATAAAATCTTATATTATCAAGTGGAACCGATCCAGATGGTGCGTTTATAATATTTAAGTTTCTTGTATTTGCTCCGGCATATAAAAACATATCACCATTACCACCATAACCCGGGAATATGGTATCAGTCCAACTTCTCATTCCAACGCTACCTCCAGTTGCTGGTTGGACAAAACTATTAAAGGCTATGGTGACATCAAATCTTGGTATTCCAGTACTTGAGAAAATATTAAACCTTCCTCCTGTTGATGTTGGATCATAGTAAAATTCACTATTTGTTCCGACAACTTGTAAGGGATATTGTGGTGAGTCGGTACCAACACCCAATCTTTCATTTGCTAAGTCAACTGTAATCCCACTATTGGACCCAAAATAAACATTTCCTTCATCTAAAGGATTTATATTTAATGGAGAACAAGAATGAATATTATAAACATATAAATCATCAACACAATCTGTCGGTGACCCAATTGTTGTCGCAGATATTGTTGTTGCTGATAATCCACCAGTAAACGTTGTTGTTCCAGTTACAATACCACCACTAAAACCACCGGTTGTTCCAGTAACAACAAATCCATTTACATCAATTCCTAAATTATTAATTGATGTACCAGTTCCAAGTAAAGATATGTTTAGATATGGTACATAAACGGTATCGTCTGTTGTACCAGTTATATTTTGACCACCAATAACCACAGACCTATTACCAGATACAAGTGAATCGCTTGAGTGTATAAATGATCTACTACCATTTGCAATTGATTGGTAACCACCAGCGTGTGAAGCATTTCCAGATGCTATTGTAAAATATCCTTCTGTATGTGAAAATGATCCATTCGCTATTGTTGCATAACCCTCAGCATGTGAAGCACCCCCGCTTGCGAGTGTTGTAATACCCTCTGCGTGTGCCCAAGTAGTTGTCGCACTTGTTTGTTGACCTTCTGAATGTGAATAATCACCAGAGGCTGTTGTTTGATAACCTTCTGAATGTGAATAATTACCGGATGCTGTTGTTTGATAACCTTCTGCGTGTGATGTAATACCATTGGCAATTGTTAAACCACCTTCTGCGTGTGAACCAAGTCCGGCTGCGGTACCACCACTTATAATATTAAAACCATCATAATAACCACCTTCAGCGTGAGCTCCTTGATTTGCAGCCAAAGAATAATACCCTTCAGCGTGTGAACGAAGAGTACTGGCAATTGTTGAGTCTCCTTCTGTGTGTGTATAATCACCAAGGGCTTGGGTAAAAAATCCTTCAGCATGTGAATAATCTCCTTGTGCAATTGTTGAGAGTCCCTCTGCATGTGAAGCGATACCAGTTGCTGTTGTAAGTTGTCCTTCGGCATGTGAATTATCTCCAGTGGCTATTGTTCCAGCTCCTTCGGCGTGTGACCCAATTCCGGTTGCCGACCCACCACTAAAATAAAAAAATCCATTAAAATATCCACCTTCGGCGTGTGATGCAAAACCTCCGGCGATTGACTGGTATCCTTCAGCATGTGATGTGTCACCGCTAGCTATTGTTGAGTCACCTTGTGAGTGTGAAGCGACACCAATGCTTGTTGTACTAACTCCTTCTGCGTGTGATGTAGCACCATTGGCAATTGTATTATACCCCTCGGTGTGTGATCTTAAACCAAACGCACTTGTAGATTCACCTTCGGCGTGTGAAAAATCACCTCCCGCAATAGTTGAATACCCCTCGGCGTGTGCGCTATCACCACTAGTTGTTGTAGAACTACCTTCCGCATGTGATGAGGCACCACTAGTTGTTGTAGAACTACCTTCCGCATGTGAAGCAAATCCGGTGGCGTTTGTTTGAATTCCCTCAGCATGCGAATAATTACCTTGTGCTATTGTATTGGCTCCTTCAGCATGACTTATTATCCCTAATGCATATGATGTATCACCCTCAGCGTGACTACCTTGTAAAGCTATTGTTAAAACACCCTCAGCGTGTGAATAATCACTAGCTTGTGTTTGATAACCCTCAGTATGTGAATAATCACCAGCTACAGTCTGAAACCCTTCGGCGTGTGAAGTAAGCCCGCTAGCAATTGACCCATCGCCACTTGCTGTTGAGTTATTACCTGATGCTAATGTTTGGTTTCCCCAAGCAACAGCCCTATCACCAGTGGCATCAAGTCCGGTTGGGTTTACAGCTTTTATTGAGTCTACACCAGTAGATCCTGATGTCCAATAATCGGTTGGGAATATGACATTACTCAAAACTTGGCCGATGCTTGCTTTATATGATGAGCCAGCTGGATTTTGTGATGTATCACCAGTTATGACAATGTGAATTAAATCATTTAATGTTACGCCAGTAGCTAAAGTCCTATCGGTAAGAAATGCCATATTTTTTTATTTATAAATACAATAAAATTTATTATTGGAACTGGAATATCTCCCAATCCATAAAATAAAAATCATCCCCGTCTTGGAATTGTTTTTCTTCTGGTGGAATATCTATACAAGGAAGTACTCCGAATTTTTCACAACCAGTACTATCAATTAGTTTAAAGCCAATGGCCGGAGCCATATTAAATGCTGGTGGTAAAGTAATTGTGACTGGTGTTGTAGTTATTTGCCCAACATATACACACCCTACATTATAAACCGTACACACATATCCACTAAATGGTGGTACTAATGTTCCGGTTGTAATATTATTAATTATTAGTTGTGTCATTATTTTTATGTATTAGGTACATGCGACACAGGCAATATTATAATCTATTATTAGATTTAATTTTATATTTTCATCATTTAATAAATTATATTTTTGTGTTGAGCAATTTTTTTGTATTTCTTCACAATCATTTGTTAGTTTGATTGTATTGTTTTCAAAATCAATAATTATATCACCAATTCCGTTAAATTGATTAAATAAAGATTTTACAGTTTCGGACCATAAATAATCTGTTGGGTAATCATTAAGTGCTGTTGATGTGTAGAACAATTCTTCTTTAATCTCGGATCCAACAACTGCCTGAGCTGTAAATGTAGCACCGGTTACAATACAATTTGTATCACCACTAGTTAAATCATAAAACCCTTCGCTATACATTTGAAGTATTCCTCTTTTTGCTAGTGCTTTGGTGTTTTCAAAATAACTTTCACATATATTGAAAATCTCGTAACTTGAGAACAGCTTTGTCCCATTTAATAAAATGGACGTTGTTTTAAAGCACCCACCACCATCTGTTATTGTAAGTTCATATGTTCCAGATGTAAGTCCTGTCACTGTTGTTCCAGTTTGTCCGGTTATTACTGGATTCCAACTAATTGTAAATGGTGGTGTACCATCTGTTATATAAATATCAATCCTACCATCATTACCTAATGCTGGACTTATTGTTGTGTATATATAATCAACACAACTTGATGGTGCAATAAATAAAGTTTTTGTTTGTGTACAAGGAAGTAAATCATTATCGGTAACCTCTAGTGTGTAAGTCCCAGGGGCTAGATTTTGGAAATATCCAATGTTTTGAGTTACGTTTACAAGTGATGGTGATGGTCCTGTAAGTTTATATGAAACTGGGAGTGTTGCCCCAGTTGATATTGATGTACTTATTTCTCCATTATTTAAACCAAATGTTGTGTCAATTGTAATCGCACTTATTGTAAACTTATCAACATTGTTTACCGATGTTGTTCCACTATAAACACACCCACCTTTATCTATTGTAATAATGTAATTACCGCTTGATACATTTAAAAATGTTTCAGATAAACTACCATTTGGTATCATACTAAAACTTCCATTTGATCCTGATAATGTATATGAATATGTTCCTGGGGTTCCTGCACCAATATTAACCCCTATACTACCATTGTTGTTACTACAATTTGAATTTGTTGTTGATATTGTAACATTATTAAATGAGTTTGGCGTTACAAGTGTTGTTGATTTAGTGTCGGTACATAGTCCGGCGTCAGTTATTGTGACTTCAAAAAATCCACCAGAAAGACCTGTAAAAGTGTAAGATGTTGCAAAATCAACATATGATGCTCCGTTTGACCCATAGTAAAAATATGGTGCCGTTCCACCGGTTACTATAACGGTGACCTCTCCGTCACCTAAAAAACAAGATGGTGGTTGTGTTACAAGTAGTGACCCAATACCAACATTTGGTACTTTATTTACTTGGAATGCTTTTGTAACTTCACATCCATTTGTGTTTGTAACTTTAACGGAATACAATCCTTGTGTTAAACCAGTAATTGTCGTTCCGGTTTGACCATTTACATTACTTAACCAATCTATTGTGTAGGCACTTGTAGGTGTTGTAAGTCCGGTTATAAAAATTTTACCCTGACCTTCAGTTGATATACAACTTGAGTCGTTTACAATATAGGCACCATAGTCAAAAGTTGTTGACGATTTTACAATTACAGAAGCACTTTTACCAGAGCAACCACCTCCATCATCACCAATTATATAATATGTATTTGGCAATAAGTTAGTGAAAACATAACTATTTTCACCAGGAATTACTGGCCCTACAGATATGAGATTATCTGAAAAATCATATAAATTAAGTGTTATAGCACCATATGAACTTGGTGTTGTTCCAGTTATTGACCCGTTTGTTAGATTACAAGTTGTACCTTCAGCATCAATACTTACTGAGGTTCCTGATGATATATAAAATGGTACAACAATATCATAAGTTGAGGCGTCAACTATAGTTAAAAAATATTCACCAGGTGGTAATCCACTGGTTTGATAAAGAGTATAATCAGTTGATGTATATGCTGAAGAAGGTAATAATCCAGTTGTTGTTGGTCCTTCATAAACCGCCCACCCAGGTGTATTACCGGTAAATAAAAGGTCAATCGCACCGCTACTCGTAAAAGAGCAATCCCCAGTTAATGATATGTTTATTAAAGTAATTGACATTATTGATTACACAAAATATTAAAGTTTATTCCAAGATTTATTTCAAAAACATCAAATTTATCATATGGGACACAATTATTATTATAAATTGTAACAACTTCACGATCTAAATCAATAAAATAATAAATCCCACTTGTTTCTAAATTATCAAGTGCTGTTGATATTGCTATAATCCACTCTTCGTTTGTTGGTTGACTGGTATATCCAAATGTATTTGTAACAAACTCTGTTGTAAGTGTTACACCATTTAATTTTATTTCTGCATACCAATTAACATCAAGTGTATTTAATAAACAAACATCTGGTGGTATACTATTTGATTCTAAATAATTATTTAAAACAACAGCCAAGGCCCCGCCAAACGATTCAACCATAGCATTTGATGAATTCCAAGGATAAAGACCGCAATTTAATTCTTGTAAAGGACAATCGTAAGCGAATAACTGTGTTGTAAGTTCACAAGGGTTACAAGGAACCGGAACAATTTTACAACCAAATTGTCTACGCCAAACAAATTTTTGTCTATGAAATATTGAATTTTCAAGTCGTACTCCTGTGTTCCAGATTGTTGTTGCTGGAACCATTTGTTCAATAAGTCTTACCCAATATGTTCCAAGACCATTTACATAGTCAATCATTGTCTGATATGTAAAATTATCATTTGGTACATTTATTGCTTGTCCCGACTCAAGGTACTTCCAATATATTGATTGTAATGTTGGGTATCCACCGGTTTTTCCATCTGTGATAAATTGTCTATTTCTTACATTTATCATATTTCTCCAAAAAGTCTGTGCAAATTCAAAAAATGTCTTTTCTTTTGGTTTTGGGTTAATTTCTGTCCAATCAATCCCTCCTCTTCTTGGGTAGTTACTTATTGGGTCTGGATTACAATAAGTTGGTTGTACGTAGTTAAGTCCCTCATTTGGAATTGGGTAATTATATGTTCTTGACATTGTATAAACATCATATAATAACCCAAAACTAGGATTTAACATTACGTCAACATTTTTAACATTTAGAACTAAACATTCTTCACCAACATAGTAGTAAGCATTGAATCCTCCATCAGAATTTACTCTTAAATTCTTTTCAGTATCGGTCCAGCTTTTGTTGTTATCAATTGTTCTTCTTAATCTGAAACCAAGATCCATATATGGGAAGTTTCTATATCTGTCAAGATATTCTTCACCATAATTAAATGGAAGTAATGTTGTCTGATAGTCTGGATTTGACCCAGTAAAGACACTTGTTGTAATGTCAACTTGTTCAGGCATTCTATGTTGAGGTGTTGATTCAAACCAACCCCCTCCAATTTGGAAGTAGTATGACTCGCTGTCAACTGGTGTACTAGGACATCCAATATTATCAATTGGGTACTCACTTTCCGTAATGCTAATATCAGTTGTTGTTGTACTATATGTCACACCACTATATTGAACCCCCATAATTGAGTAAACATCTGCCGAATCTAACACTGGTGTTTGTTGGACATAGGTTCCTCCAGATATCTGAACGTATTGTCTACCAAAATCCGCTAAATTAATTCTTTGGTCTGCGGTATATATATACTCATTAAAATCAACTAAAAAATCTGGAGCTCCAATAAGTCTTAAAAGAATTTCAATAGATTTTCTTGTTCCTTTTGATTTAAATAGAAACGCCGAATTCAAAACCAAATTTCTATAATATTGGTAATTCAATTCTTCTGGTGTTTGTCCAACTGGAACGCCACTAAAATCACTTTTTGCCGGTTTAAAAATTGTATCTAATAATTCGGTTTCAGTGATTGGTGAGATATTTGTACTCCACCCAAGTGTCTGTGCTAAATTTTTTAATAATTGTGATGGAATGTCGTTTTGTACATTATAATTTACAGAATTCATCATACTTAACGCATCAATGAATTTTTTTGTATTATCAAAACTTCTTCCGTAGATTTGTAACATTTTTTCCACCTTCTTGTCAAGAACATCAAATTCTTTTAATGATGGTGTTGTTAAAAACCTTGAAATCAAATTAGTTTTATACTCATCAAAATTTACGGTAAACTTATTTATTTCCGCAAGATATAAATCAAATGCTGAAGTTCTTATATCAAGATTCCAAACACCATCTATTGGGAATGTAACTGTTGTATATTTGAATTTATATGTCCCATCTTCTTGTAGTTCCGGTACTTCAAAATATGCAGTATATTTTGGTCTTATAGATCTATTAAGGAGAAAATTTTCAATGTTATCAAAATTATCATTAAAAACTTTATTAACATTTATTTCGTTTGGTCTTACAATAAAATTAACATCAGTTGTTGATAACCCAGAAAATGGATTTCCAGCAACATATACTTTTAATATAGTGCTTGATGGTGTTGTTGGTACAATATCATTTATTGGGTATTCAACCTCGTTTAAATAAATTGAGTAATAGTTATAATTTTTTTTCATATTCCTCAAGTCTGAAACGTATATTTCAGATGCTTGAGTATTTTTATCAGCGTTTGTTGTAAAGTCAATTCCAAAAGGATTACTAATAGCGTCTAGTAGAATTTCAAGTTCTGTTTCATTATCTACTGAATCGTATATAATATTTTGTGCTGTGTTACCCTCAACATAACCAGGTCTAAATTTATTAACCTCTAATGCCGCTGGAAAATAATTAATTATCCTTTGTATTGAGTTTGAGAATCTTAATTTAAGCGACCCATAAATTGTTGTGTTTGTAATTTCACTTAAATCATAATTTGGGTATATCTGAAAATTATTTGCAACAATCATTCTTGACTGCAAATCATTTGATAGATTCATTGTGTCAAGTGAGATTGGGTCCGAGAATGAACCTATTTCAAAGTTTCTATCTTGTTTTTCAGATAATGAAGATGTGAACTGAAAATTTCCTTGTGTAAAACCTCCTCCATCAACTAATTGAAAGCCGACTAAGTTATCAGAAAATGAGCCTTGACCTGATGCTTGTGGTGGACAAGTAAATTTATTTGACATTATCCAGTAATATTATTAAAAGCTTTACTAAAATCTATATTTGTTCCACGATCCTGTCTAACCTCATAAAGAAGTGAATTAAATTGATCACGAATTTCATATAAATTGTATTGTTTATATATGTTATTTTGTGTATCGTAGATTGTATAAATACCATCATCAATTGACTTGGTTTGATTACCATAAAGTGCAATTGCAAGTGTTGAGATATCTTGATCAACTATTTCAATCTCCGTTGTTATTGGATTGAAGAATGTGTTTGTTATTATGATATTCTGGTTTGGTTGTCCAATAAATGGTGTTGCGCTTGGTTTGTTTGTTGGTGATGTTGATGGTGATAATGTACAAAAAATTAAATTTGTTGCGTTTTCAACATATCTATATCTAATAACTTTTTGTGATGTATTTGTTAAATTTTGATAAATTGGTTCACAATAAAATGATGAGGTAATTAATCTAAAGAAATTAGGAATTTTTGTACCATTATCATTTAAATACTCAACTCTAAAACCAACAAGTCCCTGGTTAACGAATTTATTTTTAAATTGTGTTGGTACATTTGTAATATCAATTACAATTCCTTTAACATTTGGTAGTGCTGATAAAACACCACAATCTGTAATTTTTGTTCTAATTTCTGCCGGTCTAATATAAAGTGTATATATTCCAAGTTTATTAAAAACATCAGCGGGTAATTTTAAATTATATAAACCACCAAGAATTTCAACACCATTGTTTCCTCCGGTATTTGTATTATGGAAATATGGTCTTAGCACATTTTTTGCGTCAAGTTTTGTTAACAAAAAATTATTTGTATCGTCTCTTGATGGTGTATAATTTAGTATTATATCAACATCTTCTGGTGATACATCTGCTGGTCTTATGGTTCCATATGTTCCCGTGGCCATATTGTTTAGTTTTTACTTTTGTTTATCTTTTTATAAATAGTGTAGTTAATCTTTTTTAACTTTAAAGTATCCATATCCATATTTACTTATATCCCCCAAATTATCTACTTCACCAAGTCTTTGTATTGACTCAAGTCCGGATATCTTACCTCTTTCCATAAATAAATTTGATTGTATTTGTGGTTCGTCAATAACATTAAGTAACGCTTCGTTTTTAGTAATTGCCGTCAAAATATAATCACTACTCACAAGCCCATATGATTGTACAGAATATACCGTTGTTCCGTCATTGAAGTCAAGGTATAGAATGTCATTAATTGTATATGCAGTATATGTGTTTGTGGGATCTGGGCCAATTACCATTCCTTGAACCCCGGTACCCCCAGTTACTGGAACATTTAATTTAAATTTACCACCAAATAAGTTAATCTTTGGTCCGTATTGTTTTAAATCATTTATTGAACTTTTTGTATATCCCGTTACGGTGAATGGTGTTGTTGTATACCCACTTGAGTCATAGTCTGTAATGGTCGTATTTGAATCTCCAGTAAATATATAATCATAACTTATTGGTGTTCCAGTCCAGTTACAACCAACCGGTGTAAAATAAGCAGTTCCATTTGGGTTTGATATTGTAATACCAGTGTATGGAAGGGTTATTTCTTTTTTAACAATTGATACACCCCAAGGTGAATAACTTGTTAATGTAATTTCATACGAACTATTTTGTGTTGGGTATATGTGAGTTAGTGGTCCGGAAGTAGAAACATTTTGTGTTGGGCTACCATCGCCCCAATCAAGGACAAACACATTAAACGATAAAAATTTTAAATACTCAGTTTCTGATGTGTTAAGAAATATCACATCGTATGGATTTAAAGTGTTTGCCGAATAAATAAAATTTGTCATAACATCCTTTTGATATATTGCACCATCAAAAGGTGTGTAATAACCTAAATCATTTATATTTTCAGTAAATAATAGAGGAACTGTAAGACAAGAAAGTAGAGATTCACCATTTGTACCACCACTTAAAACTACGGACATTGGTAAGTAAACCCCAGTTGTTCCTGTTATTTGATTTATAGTTGTTGATGTTATTGGACAACAAGGATCTATCAGAACAGAAATATCTGTCTGTCCTGTATATGGAAAACTAACAAGGTCACCTATAATGTTCTCTGGTGATATTTTAAAATAGTATCGTTGGTCTTGCATTACGGATTTACATATTCATACCAAAGTATTGGGTTTATATCTGTCCCAACTCTATCTCCGGTTGAGGTTGATAAGATTTCATAATTTCTACTAGTGTAATCTAATTTTACTTTGTAATAAAAATAATCTTCACTATTAAATGTATAGTAATTACCAGCTAAAGTTGACTGTGGGACATTCATCATTCTAATAAAACTTCCTTGTCTAGCATTAAAAAACTTTGCACTCATATAAAATTCATCCAAATCTATATAGTCAGTTTCTCTAAGCCAATAAATGAAAAATCCCTCTTTATCCCCAACGTAATCAAGTCCATATTTTGGTTTCCTTATTTTAACATTTGTTAAAAATGTTGATATTGTTACAGTATCAAAATCACCTTGTTGTACTGGTAATATTATTGTAAAATAGTTTTTTTGTGATGTTTCACTTCTTGTATCATAAAAATCTAGTTTAAAAAAAGATTTAGTGAAAGGTTTTATGTAACTATAGATTTCTTTTTCTGTAAATCCAGCATATTCGTAACTATTATACCAGGATGTTGTATTTGCTATTGTGTCTCCGGTATCAAAAAAATAAAACTCATAATTTACTTTAGTAAGAAATGAATTAGTAATATTTGAATAATACTCTTGATGTGGGAATCTAGTTAACTCAAAATCAACAGGGGGTCCAATAACATCTTCAAGAACCGTCTGTTGATATTGGTCAATTGCTTGATCTCGTTCAAGAAAATCCCATTTCATTTCAATTGGGATGTCTAGTTCCTTGTCAAGGCTGTTTAGTCTTATTTTATATTTACTCACACTCATCTGTCGTAGGATCTACAATTAAATCGCCTAGATTTTGTCCGATACCTTGATAGTTGTCCGGAAATAATCTAAAAATTATATTATCATATGGATAATGTTTACCATTTGTGAATGGATAATCAACACCAACATTTTCATTATCAATATACCCAAATGGATAAATATCCCTCCATCTAAAACTATTTGATGCATTAGAGAAAAAGGCATAGTTTGGTATACCAACAATATTTACATCTGCCGGCCCCTCTTCAACGTATGGTGAAAATGTCTTTATTGTTATTGAGTTATGTGGATAGTAGTAATAACCAAATGTATTTGTTGGTGATGTGTCTAAATTTTGTGTAAAATAAGTTTGATTAAATGTGATTTTATGTACCTGTTTTGAAATTACTCTTTCGGTTTGCTCGTAATCGTTCCACTCACAAAAATCACCGTCAATTGTATCACCACTAGTTAAATCTGAAATATATGTGAAAGGTCCAATCCCAATATTTGAGTTGTATTGTTGTGTTGGTATATTGGTATCTGAAAATGTATTACTCAAGTCCCACCAAACACTTGGTAATCCAAATATTTGTTTTGTATTAAAATAATATCCTTGTTTTAATTTATTTGTCCAGCCCCAATATCCTTTCCAAATACTTGTAAAGAAAAGTTCAGTTATTGGCCTTTTTTGATTATCAATAAGGTTTGTAGTATCTATGTCAACATTAAATGATAGTGTATACGTTTGACTACCTTCTAATATTGATGTTCTAGGTAGACTTGTTGGTGTTGCAAGTGTTGGTGGATTACCATAATAAATTGGTTTTTCGTATTGTGTTTTTAAATTAAAAACATTGTTTTCAAAAGCTGTCTTTACAAGAACTGCGTCTTCTGGGTTTGTAATTATTTTATTTCGTCTTACATAATATTTTGATGTTGTCTCACCAGAACTGTCTGGATTTAAAACTCTTTTTAGATATCCGATGTTTCCAACATTAAAAGTTGTTCCCAAATATCCAACATTGTATACGTTAAAATAATTACCTTCACTTCCTGCTGTTCCATTACCAAGTGAATTAATTGCGAAAATATTTTCACCATTATAAGTAAGTGATAATTGTACATACTCACCATTATTTAATCCGTGAGGCATTGGACATCTAAATTCTATAATACTATTAGAATTTGATGTTATAACAAATGGAATACCGTCTTGTGCAATCCAATTCCAGCTAGCAAACGTTTTATCATCTTCAGCAAACATATTTTTGTTTGGATCATTTTCAAATGGATAACTAACATAATGTTTCCAGTTGTATGTTGTAGCACTTTTATTTACAAATTGTTGATGATTTGGACTGCCAGTGGTGTAGCCATTTTTATCATTATCATTTCTAATAAAATCAAATTCTGTATATTGCGGGAATCCACTCCAAGATACTGAAGATGTTGCGCCACAAGCAATTTGTTCCACTGTTTGGTCTAAATTTAAGTAATATAAATAATCAATATATGGTTGATATTGTGTGACTCCAGGAAACGAGTTTTTAAATAAAAAAACATATTTACTTACAGGTCTAAAAATATTTGAAGCTTGTCTTTCATCATCAAATACTTGAAACAGGTTTACGTCAATGGTTCTTTCGTATTCAACAACTTCTTTAGTAGTTTGATATAATGGTAGCTTTTCTGATGAATCAACATCAACTGCGTTTTGAAATCTTTTACTCCCAAGAACTATTTTTGTGCTATCGTCAATACCCATTTTTAGTCTGTTGTTTCAATATATAATTTAATGAACTTATCAAGTGCTGTAAAACCATTATTTAAACCAAAATAGAAGTAGAATGGTGCTCCCACCAATACTTTTTCACCTTCAAGTCCGTTTGTTACTCCGGCATATGTTGGTTCTGGATCTCCATTTGAATCAAAGTTTGTTATAAACCCAAGGTTATTTGGTGTTGTTGTTGTAAAATATTGATTTGGTGCATCAAAATTTAAATTTTGATATTCATTCTTATAAAACCCTGGAGCACTAAGTGTGTCCCAATTATTATTTTCAGTACCAAAGATAAAATTAGTTTGATCTCCTTGTGGTGCCAACCTCCACTTATAATGTGGAACAACTTGATCTTTTGGGTAGCCAAAATCATTAAATACCCCACCACAATTAAGACTATAATATTCATAACCAGGTGTTAATTTTCTTCTGTAAGAATAATCCTCAGTTGATGATGAGAAAAATATACCGAACAATGGTCTGCTTGGACTTGTTGAATCCCCAATGAATAATGCATTATCTGGATAATTCTCACCTAAATATGGTATAACTTTCCATTCGGAATTTATGGCTAAAGCTTGTGCGATATCACCGTCAATTCTATCACCCTTTCTTTCACTATTAAAAAATTGTATGATACCTTTACCTTCACTACTATTTCCTGCTGGGTCACCAACCGGAAGTAATTGTTGTATGAACGTTTGATTTAATAGTCTAGAAATGAAACCCATTTGTATTAAATCTGAATTATCCTTATAAGATGTTGCTCTCATTTGATCAACTAAATAACCATTAAATTCACTATCACTACAAATTTGGGAAATAAATTTTTCTCTTGGCCCTAAGTCCATAATTGTTGTAGGAAACTGAATCCTTCTAGTATTATAACCTAAACCTGGATAGTCGTTAAGTAAATAAGCTGGAGCATTTGGTGGTGTGGGACTTGCAGAGCCAACAAATTGGTTTGTTGTTTTGTTCCAAGGTGAACTTCTGTAAAAGAAACTGTTAGTAATTTCATTAAATATAATAGTGTCCTGACAATAAACATATCTTGGTTCGTCTGGTTGATCTAATTCATAAAATGTTGATTTATTAAATGAGAACATATATAGAACACCATTAATCCAATTGTTTTGGAACGTCTGAGCAAAAACTCCTTTACAAGCAGCAAATGTAACTAGGAATCTTGTTTTCCACTCAAGGAATAATCTTGCATCATCTTTAAATGCTCCTTGTATTAAGTACAATTTTTTAAAGAATTTATTATCCGATTCTTTATAGTTTAATAAACAATAACAACCTCTGTACACTCTATTATCTGGTACCGAGCAATTAGGGTTAATTTCAATGCTTGCGCCTGTTCCCACATAACATTGTAATGATTTCATATTTTCACAACTAAGTGTTGAGGTTAAACTCTGAACTAATGCACTTTCATCATAAACACCTTGACCACCATTAATGTCTGGTTCAAAACCATACACTTCGCCAGATTCAACCCCAGCTTTATAAACCCTAAAATTATTGTTTTGATGTAAACCATAACTTGTCGTTCCATAATTTTCTTCAACCCCAGTTGAGGTTGGGACTCTATCACTTCTCATTACCATATATTGCGGTTGTCCTGGTGTTTGGTCAACATTAAAGGTTACTGAAGGTATTGAATATCTATAATAAGCTGGTGAATAAACAGAAAACAGTCTAGGTGCTGTACTTTTCCAATAATCATTTTCTCTATCTTGATCTTGTCCTAAGTCACCATACATAACAGTAGAGCTATTACCTACATTTGACATTGTAAATGACCCACCAGCAAAATAATATAAACTAGTGTTATTGTTTTGCCCAAGTATTGGTGGTGGTGTTAATCCGTTGTCAATTGGTAATAAAAATCCTCGCCAGTTAGGACCACCATAACCTATTGTGTCGTATCCACCACCATTTGGTGACCCTACCTGGTTTACGGTAGGAAATCCAGCGTCTGGTGTGTAACTATTAAAAGGTGCTACCCCTTCATCAATTGATGAATAATAGTGTGGTAATCTTGACTGGAATGTTGTAAATTTATTGTAATCAACACCCCCAATAGTATATGATTCACCAAGTTTAAAATTAAATGGTTCAAAGAACAACTCAGTTGCCGTATCATTACTTATAACGTTGTGTGTTGTGGGTCTATTACCAACACCTGTTAGACCTTGTATTGGTATATTGAGATAATAATCACCTTCAATAACCACCGAGTTATTTGTTGTTGTTTGACCAAATATTACCGATAAATCATAGCGATTTTTTTGTTTTGGTGAATGTGGGTCAACACCTCTTGTAATTACAATAATTTCATATTCTTGATAACCTTCAGCCTGAAATATTACAGTTGATTTTTGTTGTGTCAATGGGTCTAAATGTGTCGTATTTTCAATTCCCTTGAAAGTTTTGATTGTGTTGTATAAATCAGAAAGATATGGGAAACTATTTGACCCATTTGCATATATAAACCCAGCTTTATGGTGTAGATATTTTTGAGGAAAAAATCCAAGTGTACTACCATTGTACCCAGTATTTGCGATAAATTCATTATAGGTAAAACCTGTTATAACTTGGAAGTACTCAATGTCTACTGGGTATTTTAAATAGTTCTCCGTAGTATCTCCAGTAATAACATAAGGGACCGAACCATTTCCACCATACGATGTTGCATATGTAACTACTTTAGTGAGTGCCGAATAAGAAGTACCAGTAACACTATTATTATTAAATTGATTTGTTGTTGCGCTAAAAAATGTAGCACCTGTTAAGTTTTGATTACATTGTGAAAGATTTGGGTCTTGAAAGGTAAAAATTTCACCGATACCTAAATTTTGTAATGTACCCGGTTTTGCTAAAATAACAAGTGGTTGATCGTAATGTTCTTGAGATGAAGCTGTATTTGTGGGATAATTAAATTTAACTTTTATTTTATTAACACCATCAAAAAATTTAGACCTATAATTAAATTCATTTAATTTTTGAGAATACGCTTCAGATGTTGGGTGTGCTAAAAATCTGAAACTTTCAGCGGTATCATTATTTTTAGCTCTTCTTTGCGGTGCAAAAACAAATGGTTGTGGTGCGTGAAGTCGTCTAGAACCAGGAATTCCGGTTGTATAATTTTGAGGTGATGCAGGATCTAAAGATTCACTCCCAGTTAAAAGCCTTAGAAATCCTAATCCGGCTGGAATACCAATTTGACCATTAACTCTTTGTTCTGACGCTTGATTAAGAAATGATTTATATTGTGTCCCGTCTCCGTCGGCACCGCAATTGTTATCGGTACCTGGAAACCAAAAATTACCAAAACAACGTTCTGGTTCATCATCATCATTTAATGGTTGATTAATGTTTGGGTGTTCAAGATTTACAAAAGTTGATAAGTTATTTATTGGTGCAAAAATTGAAGTTTGTTTTGATATTTGATTTGGGATTCCTTGTGGCAATTCAACATCAGCGTTTGCACTACCCTCTTCTTCAATTGCCGAATTAATTGAGTCTGAATCAAAATCGTCAGACATTGGTGCTTCACCACAAGCACAATCACAAGTAGAACAATCTGGATAAGTTATCATTGGAAGTCCTATTCTTGGGAACCCTTTTACTTTGAGTGCCGCAAATATTGCTAATGCTAGAAAGGCTAATGATAAACCAACAATAAAAATGGCTTTTATTACTAAAACAACAACCTTTAAAGCTAATCTTAAAGCTTCAAGTAGGTTTGTCAAATTAAATACAGCTCCAGCACCAAAACTAAACAAACCTGCAATTTCATTAACAATTGCGGCAATTTCAGTTGCTGTTTCATATACTGCAGACCCTGCTTGGACAACAAAGTATAATCCAAGTGCAATTAATAACCATTTAAGTATTGGCCAAATAAGTGCAATTAAATGGGCAATAAATAATAAGACAAGAATTGGAAATTGTAATATATTAAAAAGTAGGTTGGTTATAAAAAATATAAAATCAAAGTTTCTTATTACATCATTTACTGGAAAAGTATTGACTGTTGATTTACAAGTTCTATTGTCAATCTCTTTAATACCTAAATGTTTTGCCCTACCAATACCATTTTTATACCTATCTATAAATGCGGCTGTCGTATAAACTTTATTGTAATGGAATTCATAGAAAGTGTCCTCACAATCAATTGCAGATTGTGGATCAACATAGTCATCCCAATCCAAACTAAAAGTATATGACCTTAATAAGTCAAAATAATTTTCAGAATATAATGTATATATTACCTCTGCTTGAGTTAATGGGTCAGTAAAAACCGGAGTAATTGTAACTATATCCCCAGGATTTGTGGGTATTACTTGAGTGTCCCCAAAATATGGGATACCATTTATTTCAACACTATATGAACTAACATTTATAACCTCATCAAAAACTAAACCACCACCATTAGGTCCAATAGTGATTGTATCACTTATCTGATTTCCAAGAATTGAAAAGGTTGTGTTTGGACACCCCCCAACACCTGTAAATGATACTGATGATGGTAATGTTGGGTCTGTTTGAACAAATTGAATCAATATACCATTTGTTGTTGTAAGACCTGTTATACCATTTGATAGATTCCCATAATATGGTTGTAATCCAGATAGAGTTCCGGTTGATGATACATAAACTTGATATGAATCAACGTTTGTAAGAACTGGATTTATAAGTGATCCTGGTCCTGGTACCGATTGAAAGGTTGAGTTTACTTGTGCTGGAATTATAAATGGTACAGTTTGTGATTGCCCAATCTTAAGTGGGTCATTATTATATGAAACATTTGCTGTGTCCCACCCAAATTCCTTTATGTTTGGTACAAGAAAATTAGCTCTTAAAAATTCATTCTGAAGTCCACCCTCATTTTCCCATTTAAATTTAAATCTATATCTTGCTTTTGTTGGTATACCAATTGTTGGGTCTGTAGATAATGTTTGTTCACCAAATTCATTTGTAAAAACATAATCTAAATTCATTGGTAAATTAACAAGATAAGCCCCATCCCCATCAATTACTTTTCCGTTGTTATCTAAATTAAATTGTTCAAGTATTGGTAATCCATCGTCATCAACATTTATCGTTTGTCTTATTGATAATATTTGTCCAGGACCAGAAACTAATTCACAAAGATTTCCGGTGTTATTTTTTGGTCTACAGCTTGCTCTTAAAGCGTCATCATCTGTTGTTGAGATGATTGACCCCATAAAAACAGCGGTTGGTTCAATTGATATGTTTGCCTCAGCTGTTAAATCAAAGTCAGCTCTTGTTATTCCTAATTGACAAATTTCTGGTTCACCCCAAAGTGGTGAGATATCAATAATTTTATTTAAAGTTTTTACTTGTGGTAATTCATTTAAATTTGTTGAGGATTTAAATTTTGATCCGTTTACTTGTGATTCAACCGCTTGACCTGCTTGTATTAAATCTTGTGGTGCCAGTGAGAAACAACCAATGTCAGATAAATCAACATCCATAAAAATAGTTTGACTTCCAAGTGGGACGCCAAAAATCATATAGTCACCACTATCATTTGTTCTAGTTGTAAACTTATAATATTTGTCGTATACTTCTATGTAAGATTCATCAAGAAGAGCATCACTTCTATCCGGAAATGTTCCTGTTGCTGCGTGACCGTCATATGATGGGTTTTTAGGTAATAAGTTATATCTATAACCATCCGCATCCAAATCTGAAAGTGAGGTATAAGGATATAGCTCAGTAATAATTGGATTTAATGAGTCTTCATTTGATATAGGAATGAAAACTGAAACCCTAGCGTTTGCTAACCCAAAACCACCATTCACGAATACTCTACCAACAACAACGCCGTAGTCAGAACATTGTCTATTGTAGATGTCACTTTTTAAAATTTTGAGTGATAGAATGTTGAGTGTTTCAAAGTCCTGATCCAATTGGACTTGAATGGCTTTGTCAACCCCAACTTGGGTTCTTATTCTTTGTGATTTCGGCATTAAATGTTTTTTTGATAAATAGTTTATTTCCTATTTTCAAAAAAATAATCTCTTTTTAAAAAAAATAAATCGTCAAGAGAATGTTGTCCCACCGAAATTCAGAACTCTTACATTAATATCCTTATTTGGGAATCTTATTTGATACATTTGTGTTGGTTCAGCAAAGATTGTGTCGGCAATTAATTCAATTTGTTTTGTCTCAGGGTCTGAATATTTTTGTGATGTTTGAGATGACGAGTATTGACCCCCAACTTTATTAAAGAATAAGATATCAGATATACTCACAATACCATCTTCTTGTTGTATTAATCTTCTTATTTCTGACACATTAACATTTTGTCCTAGTTGTCTATTTCCGGGTGAAAAATATTGTGTTATAATGTCAATTATTTTTGTAACTAGCGCTCCTTGATTCTGAGTCCCATCTAATATAACATCAACTGTTACCCCAAGGTCAATAACATTTGCGTTTTCAACAGAAATATAATCATTAATCATTCTGTAATTTGATAAATAATTTGCAATATTTTGTTTTAATGTATTTGAGTTTGTTTCACTTAACTTACCGTCATTATCGTATGACAACATTTTTATTTTAATTTTGTTATTCTCCTCAGTAATTGTTACTTTTGCTGGTGCACCAAATTGTGATGGCATTGTTCTTATTATTGATTCATAATCATTAATTGTTACAGCTCTGTTCTGTGCTGCAAAGTTAAATGAAACCATATTCCTAACTTCTTCAACTGTTGGTGTGTTAGCGCCGCCAACTGCCGCTGTAACGTTATTACATTTAAGTGAGTTGATAGTCGTTCTATTTGTTGTCTCTGATGGACCATTAACCGCAAATGAAACAGTTCCAATTTGATTAATAACATTTGACCCTAAATTTGACCCTTGTCCTCCACCAACTCTATATTGAATGAATAATGTTGTGTTTGGTTTAAGGGCACTTCCAAGTGCTATATTATTTGAATATTTTGCAAGATTTAAATCAAACCCATTTCTTGTAAATTCTCTCACTTGATCCTCCGCTGATGTGTTACCACCACCAAAAGTCATTTTTAAAAATCCTTGTGAAGTAAATTCAGAAATAAATTTATCTGATGTTGTGATATATCTCCCAACTTTAATTCCGGGATTATCAGATACTTTTGTTGGGTCCTCAATAAAAACTCTATCTTCAGCAAGGGCTTTTACTTCATACCATCTATTATTAAACCCTAAAAATTCTTGTGGTTGTGGAACCGTTGTATATTGGGTTCCTTCTTTAACTAAAACACTTGTTATCCCCAAAACATTTTTTTCTGGTAAAAATAATTCAAAGAATGGTTTAACATCATTTGGTGTTATAACTCTTTTGAATACTTTTGTTACACCATTAACAACAACTTCTCTTTTTGTTATTGTATAATTAAGTAATCTACCACTAGAATCAAAGTTTGGTATTTTAATTCTATTTGGAAATCCTTCCGCATTTACCGCAGATGAAAAATCAATATCGTAAACAGTTTCAAATGGTTGTCCAGCACCCAAAACTTGTGCGCCTCTTCTTAATAAACCACAATATCTTAAATCTTCTTTATCACCAAATGCTGGAACAATAATTGAAAAATCAACAAGTGACACAGATGGTCTTTGTCCTGGTATCTTTAACCCATAAGTTCTTGCAATATTATATATTGAAGATCTTTGTTGTGCAAATTGTAATACCGTTTCTTGTAAACTTCTATCAATGTGAAAATGTAAGTTGTCGGTTACCGCAGCATTTAAATCAACAAATACAGAAAAAATTCCTGCATCGTTAAAGTTCTGGATTAACTCTGGGTAATATTGTCTAGTAAAATTTATAAGTTCGGTTCTTACCGCCTGAAAATCTCTAGTTGTATACGATATTTTTTTCTCTGCCATATCTTTTTATTAAATATTTATAATAAGAAAATCAGATGATTCAAAAGCACTTGCTGTAATCTTATAATCAATTTTTACTTTTGCGGTATATTCTTTTTGCGCTAATCCAGGAACTCTAAATTCTCTTTGTCCTTCTGAATTAATATAAGTAGCTCCGGCGTTATCAATATCATTCGTAGCTTCAGTTATTGTAATATTTGTGACGGTAATTCCAGGAAGATATTTTCCAACACTATCTCTAATTTCACTCTCAATTTCAGAAAAGGTAGGACCATCAAGTGGTTCAAAAATATATTCATATAGTCTTGTTCCAAAATCCGGAAGAAAGTATCTTGTTCCCTTTCTTGTTAGTAATAAATGAATTAAATCAGATCTAACCTCATCATCACTTGTTTCGGTCGCACCTAAATACTTACCTTCGTATGATTGTGTAAAAGGAAATTTTAATCCATATGTTACTCCGTTTGCCATATGTAATAAATATAATGTTGTGATATTTTATATAAATAAAAAAAATCACTGATTTCTCAGTGATTCTTTTAAGTTTGTTGTTCCTTTTTCATAAAGTGGTTCATAAGGACAATGTCTACATTTTGACCCACAACACCTTCCTCTTTTAATATGAAACGATTCGGTCATAACCATATTTCCATTTTTGTCCTTATAAAAGTTAGGTTCAGGAGATTTTTTAGTTGTCTCCTGAACATATAACTGTTGTATCCAATCTTTTGATGCGTTTACATTCATTTTAATTATTTTTTCTTAAGTTATAAAATGCCAACAACACTTGATATGTTAATGTTACATTATTTCCCCATTGTACTTTCATAATATTTTGTATTTAAACCCCATTTAAAATCGTCAATTTTTTTAACATTAAAATCAACTAATTCATTATTTTTAGTTACTTGATTACATAGAAAAATAAACATATCTTGATTAAAGGTGTTTTTCATCACGTTTATATGTTTATGCACCCATTGTACATTCCCAATAACATAACCATTTTTACTATCTATTCTATCTAATGATACAGTGTAACTTTTATCATTCCAACTAATAGGTAATGTGATATCAATTCCAGATAAGTTACATTTGCCATTTTGTTTTACATATAAGTCGTAAAGATACTCCTTTGTTAAATTAAAATCTAAATTTCTTCTATTTGACCTTTTAGATGTTTTATATTTAGTTATATTATACCATAAATTTCCGGTTATCCCCCCGTCTTTATTTATTTTATTCTTACAACCACAAGAAACTATACCGCCACTACGTAAATGTGTTCCAAAAACTTCTGTCATATTACCACATTCACATTCACATCCATATCTTATGTGACCATTTTTATTCTTTTTTAGTTCTTCAACCACTTTAAGTTTTCCAAAAACTTTACCAATCATTTCAATTTTTTTCATATTTCACAAGTATTTGTTATTATATATAAATATATTGTGAAATAAAAAAAGTAAGGAACTTTTAATAAATTCCTTACTTTTCTATTATTAGATTATCTCGCAAGATCCGTTCGCACAAGCCAATTCTCCTCGTAGGTCGGTATTATCTTGTAATTCAATAACTTTTGTTAAATCAACATCAGATAATGTTTTAACAAGTTTTTCAAATTCATCTTGTGTACAATCGGTAAATGGGGCCTGTGTATATGTTCCTCCATTATATGGTAGTACTGATAAACCATTATAGAACTTACGATTTTTCCACATCCAATCACCAACTAAGTCCCACTCATCCTCTTTTATTGAAACTGTCGCTGACACGTTGTGTGTGTTTTGACCACTTCTATGACCAAATTTAATCCACTCTTGAGAAACTTTTTTAACTCTTTCAAGCATCTGGAATACAGATTCGTATCGTAGAATTGATCCTTCAGGTGCTTTTTGTGGTATTGTGATTACAGCGGTATCGTGTGGTCGGAAGTATTCATCTTCAACTAGTTCTGGGTGATTAATTGCAAGATAACTATAAATTGCTTCATTCTTTCCAACACGAATCCTTCTCAAATAATAATCATTATGCCAAGCGTGAATTCCAGAGGATGTTCCCAATACAAGAGATGAGGTTCCGGATGGCTTAACAGTTGTAGTTCTAGCGGCCTTGTTAATTCCAATAAGATTTGCAACTCTTTCGTTTTCTTGTTTTACTGCTTCAGCCGCTGCTTTCATATCATAACCCAAAACAACACCGGAACCAATTCCTGTCATACCAATACCAATTAGTGCGTCTTTTTCTGTTGTTCTTTTCCAAACGTCACGTAGATAATGGAAATCTGTATAACCAGCCTGTAGTGTTCCAATAAATGTCGCTGCTTTAACTCGTTGTTCAAAATCTTCTTGCGATTCAATATCTGATGCATTAACTTCACAAAGATTACAGAATTGATAAGGGCGAAGTCCAATTTCACAACAAGGATTTGTCCCCCAATCTTTGTCGTTAGACAAGTAAATTCCTGGTTCTCCAGCTCCGGAAAGTTCAATTCTTTTCCAAAGATCCATAAAATAATCTTGTGTTACTTTGTGACGAAGAAGAACCGCAGAGTTATTTGCTCTACCTCTTTGTGGGTTTGATTCCCACCAGTTTCCTGATTTACAAGAAATCATTTCATCATCGTCAGCTGAAAACAAACTAATAAGTGCTGCTCTTCTGATACCTCCGGCTAATACTGCGTCAGCAATATGACAAACGATGTCGTGTGTTTCAATCGGTGAAAGTTTATCACCATTTTCTTTTGCGTCAAGGACTTTTGTGATATTGTGAATACAATCCTTTAATGGTTGTGGTCCTGGAGCTTTTCCTCCTGATGTAACAAGAAGGGCCCCTTTGTGACGGATATCTGAATAATCAAATACCGGTGTTGATGATTTTGACCCCATATATGATTCAATAAGAACTTTAATTGCGTCAGCCCACCCTTCAATTGAATCCCCAATCAAATATCTTCTTGTTCTTGTTGGGTTTGGTTTTTTAATCTCCGGAAGTTTATCTACGTGATGTTTTTGTACTGAGAACCCAACTCCAGTCCCACCCAAAAGTAAAAACATTGTTTCAGAAAATGCATCAGTATGATCAATTGGTAAATAAGCACAATTGTATACTCTATTTGGTGAGATTTCAATTGGTTTACCACCAAACTGAAGTGATCTCATAGATGGAAGTATTTTTTTATCGTAAACCATTTTATACACCTCTTCAATTTCATCCTTGATTTGCGGATACTTTTTTTGGTGCATTTCTTTATTTCTTGTTACCAATTCTTCCCAAGTCTCTCTTCTGTTTAGTTCCGGGATAAACTTTGCGTACTTCATATGTACAGTTATGTCACTTAAAATTTTTTGTGAAATATCCATATTTTTAAAATTTAATTATTTTTATTTTTTGTTTTCTGATTCTCGTTGTTGTCTTTTCTCCAACAATTCTTTAACACGTTGTCTTTGTCTTTCTTCTTTCTGTTCCTCAATACCTAGGAATGTTGTTGTTGATTCAGTATCAATCTCAAGCATAGAATTGTCAAATTTACAATTTTCAAACACCACACCGTCATCTCCAATACGAGATTTGGTAATTGCAATTGTGGCTAGTTTTAATTCTTTCTGCTGTAACGTTTTTGCTACAGAGATAATGACGTGTCCTACCTGTGCTTTTTTAATTGACCCACCCATCTGGTCTGTTGTCACGACTTCTGATGATATTGATGCTCTGTTTCCTTGTGTCGCTGTCCATCCTACAATATTCATTTCGTGACACATAGCTTCAAAAGCTCTCATTACCGATCCTTCACTCTTCCATTCATCCCCCAGGTTTTTGTCCGGTACAACACAATCAATGTAATCCAAAACAATCATATCAATTTTAGTCCCATCTGCAACCATCTTTCTGATTTCATTCTTAATCTGTAACATTGTTTTTGTGTCAGATGGTAACTTTTTTAATATTAATTCATTTGGCATTGTTGTTTTTACCTCTCTTACCTTGGTCATTACCTCATCTTTTCTTTCTGACAATTCGTCAGGATGGATTTTAGTCCAAAGTGTAAAGTGTTTCCTTTGAATGACTTTTGGATTGTCCTCAAAAAATACTTGAAGTACATTAAATCCTAGGTTAAATGCGTGGTTTGAAATCTTTGTTAGTAATGTTGATTTCCCGACACCGGTTGGGGCAAGTATTACACCTATCTCCCCTTTGGCAAGACCACCTTTTAGTAGTCGGTCAATACCTGGAATCCCCATTGGGATTGGATGTCTATAATCGTCCTCTAATACCTGCTCTAGGTCAGAAAACACATCCATCATACTTGTATCCTTTGAACCAACAAGTAAGGCCTCTCTTACCATCTCTTCAAGGGTGTCGTAATTCTCAAATTCACCACCATCAATGATTTTTTGAGCTTTTGTCATAACCTTCTGTAATTCTTGTTGTTTACAGAACTTAAGAGCTTTCTCTTGCACAAAATCCGCTCCGTCTATGGATGCATCTTTAATTTTTTTAATTGTGTCAAAAACTACTTTAAGTGCTGTTTCCTGTTGAATCTCAGATTTTGTGACCTGTTCTAGGGTGTCAAATGAAGGTGTGTGATCATACTTCTTATAATACTCCCGAATCATCTGGATTATTATTTTAAAGTATTTGTTCTCAAAATAACTACCCTCAATAACGTCAATAATTGAGTGTGAAAAATCTTTGTCTACAATGATTTGGTTAAGTAATTGAATTTGAAAGTTGTTGCCGAGATATCCAAAATTTTTATTTGTCGCCATAATTTTTTATTCCTTTAGTAAAGATAAATACTACGTGGATTAGATAAATTGTGGATAAAAATAATTAAAATTTTTCCCGGAAAAAATGTCAGTAAGTTCTCCAAGTATCCCTTTCAGCTTTGGACGTAGGTCTACAGTGTATCTGACTTTAGGTGGGTAAGGTTTTGCATCAAATGTTCTATGACAAATTGTCATATTTTCTACTTTAATGTAAAGGTTAAAACTTTCAGGATTATTCGTAATTGATGTGTTTAGTATCTCCGGATTCTCAGTAATTTCATACTGATTGTCCAACATATAAACAACTGATTTCATTTTCAAATCATACTGAAGTTCATTACAAAATCTTTTAATGTAATCATAAAACTCCTCAGATTTGTGAGCTTTGTTATTAAAGCCTTTAACATTAAAAAATCTTTGTACTACAATGTTGTCATTACACATTAGTAAAAACTCCACTTTAGTTGCTTCTTGTTCTTTCATTTGTTTGTTTTTTTTGACTTGTTTCTAAAATTTGTTTTTTCTTTTCTTGATAACTTTAAAAATGGTTTTAAAAAATTAACCCAGGCTTCATCCCCTTTGGGTAAAAATTTAAAAAGTCCATCTTCCATCATCATTTTAATTAGGTTTCTATGTCCCCTTCCGTCTGGATCCAATGACTCTGAGTAGTATAACCTAACTAATTCTCTACCTTCTTCTGAAATTAGTGGGTTTGCAAGGTCCACTATTTTTTCATTGATAACAAAGAATTCATCTCCAAATATCCCCTCTTTGGTTTTTCCGCTGAGTAGATTTTTTAAGGCAACATTTTCTTTTTGTTCTTTAAGTAGTGTCTCAGCCTTTGTTAAAATATCGGTATATTTTAATTCGGTATCAAGTATTTCCGGGAAAAACTTAACAAAAGTTTTTTCTCCTAAATAGAAAATCCCATCAATATTATCTGACATATCACCAGATACTATTTTAAATGTTTTAACATTATAATGTGGAATTTCAATATCGTACATTTTAATCATATCACCTAGTTTGTAATACTTTTTTTGTTGTGGTGAATAGATTGTTACTTTTTCTGAAATTAATTGTGTTAAATCCCGGTCAGATGAAAAAATTGTTTTTTCCTCATCCTCCGAGATTTGACAGTAGTAAGCAATTAAATCGTCAGCTTCAGATTGTTGAACTTCTAATTGTCTAACAAACATTTCCTCAAGATATTCCTTAACTCTTTGTTTTTGTTTTAGAAATGACTGTTCTTTAAAGTCTTCGTCTGTTTTTTGTTTACGATTTAGTTTGTATTTTGGGTATATAATTCTTCTTTGTGAAGATCCGGTTTCACTATCCCAACAAACAACAATTTTATTGTAATTGTTTTCTTCTAAAAATCTTCTTAAGGTGTTTAAAAAGTGCCAGATACCTCCAACATGCTCGCCTTTGTTAAAGAAGTCTCTGACACCAAAAAATCCTATTTTAAGAAGGTTGTTACCATCAACCAGTAAGGTCTTAGTCATTTAAAATTTCATTTACTGGGTTTGACAATACCGGTTCTTTTTCTGTTATATAGTCAGTTAAAAACTCACTAAAGATTGCTTTCATAACTGGAATACAAATTGAGTTTCCTGCTAATGCTACGTGTGCTGTGTTTGAAAGTGAGGTTGTTAACATTTTATCTATATCTTCTTCCTGGACACCCATAAATCTATAACCCTCTCTTGCTGTAATTGTTCTTATTCTACCATCTCTTGTCATAATTTGTGGTGAACCACTTGTTGTTAAACAAGGGGAACAGGCTTCAATTGAGTATATTCTTCTAGCTTGATCATATTTAACATCATCTCTTCTTGCAACAAGTTTACAAATAGAATTTACTTTAGGTGTGTTAGGTGTTGTTGGACAATTAATATATAATGAAGGGTCAACAGTGTCTTCAATGTATGGTTCCATTGGGACTCTAGTTTTTTTATAGTTGTCAACATTTAACATTTTTTGTTTTACAACTTCTCTATCTTCATTAAGTACTGAAATCATAAAAACCCTTTCTCTGTTTTGTGGACATCCAAAGTCTGCACCATTTAATAATCTCCAATATGATGTATATCCAAGACCTCGTAAAAAATAGATATGTTTTTTAAAATTATCGTAATGGTTTTTTGATACTAGGTTTTTAACATTTTCCATTAACAAATATTTTGGTCTATTTGCTGACAATAGTCTTTCAACATCAAATAATAATCCACTTCTTGTACCTTCTTTAATCCCTCTTTGAACACCGGAAATTGAAATGTCTTGACAAGGAAATGAATATGTTAATAAATCACACTCTGGAAAGGTATTCTCGTCAACCTTTGTAATGTCACCCAAGTTACCATTAAGTGTTGTGTGCAACGCGTCATAACACTCATTTGCTTGTTTAAAATTATCACAATTTGCAATTACTTCGTGGTCTACACCAATATATTTAAGTGCAAGTTCTTGAGTTCCGTAACCGGAAAATAGAGATACAACTTTTAATTTATTCTTATTCATATACTTTTTCTTCTTTTAAATCAAATTCACCATCAGTTCCAATAATAGTTTTCCAATACTCGGCGTGTTCATTTTTGTATTTCTCAATTGATTGTTTTTCTTCTGTCGCGTCTTTACCCGGTAAAAATCCGTGTGGTGTCACAATAATTTTTCCATCCTCAAATCCAAGTCCATTAATGTGATTTTTCATAACAGATACTTTTGTTCTTGATGCGAATTTTACAGTTCTCTTATCTTTCGTCGCTGTAATTTTTGTTGTTCCAGCACCTTTTTGATTTCCAAATAAGAATACTAACGATGAGTTTAACCAAATTGCTTCACCACCTTTTGCTTTGATTTTTGGTTGACCAAATGGATTATCCGGAAGTTCTACCCAAGGTTGGTTTACAATAATCAAAGTATTTTCATATTTTGATTCAGCTTTTCTTGATCCGGAAATTCTTTGATTAATACCCATACCAATCTTATCTGCAAGAACTGATGCGTTATGTTGTTTACCGCCTTTACCTTCATATGTCATTTTACAAGGTACTGACCCAACAGAATCCCACATAATACAAAGGGAATAGTCAAGTTCTCCTTTTTCTTGTGCGTCTAACAAATCGTTAATATAATCTGTGATTTGTTCTATATAACTAAAGTTATTATTAAAAAGGAAAAAACCATCCCAAGCAAGTTCACCAGTTTCTTCATCAACAACTTCTTCACATTCAAAACCCATAAGTTTTGCGTGATCAAAAGACCATTTCTGTTCAGTAATGATATAAACAGGAAGAATTCCTTTTTTTTGTGCATCAACCGCTGTTTTAACGAGAGCTGTTGTTTTACCGGTGTCACTATGTCCTAAAAACATATTTAAATGTCCTATTGCCGGACCAGGAAGTCCTACTGCATCCAAAAATGAAGTTCCTAAATCAAAATACCTTTGTGGTTTATATTTTGCGTCTGAAGAGAATTTTTTCTTAATTGAGCTAAAGTCGTTTTTCTTAATTGCCATATTTTCTTTTTTAAAAAGATAAGAAATTATGGGTATATTGTCTATGCAACATACCCATATTATTTAAAATAAATTAGAATGGAAGTTCGTCGTCTGCGTCCTCATCATCTTGAGGGTCTACAACTTTTGCTACTTCTTTTTTTGGTGTCTCTTTTTTATAGTTACCACCAAAAGATTCTTCAGCTTCAGATGAATCACCGTAGACATATTTACCAGCGTCAGAATCCCATTTAGGTGTTTCACCTCTGGCGATTGCCTCAAGATATTCTGTTGGTTTTTTAGAGTACACACCTTCCCAAGTAAGTTCATCATTAATCCATTCTTCCATAATGTCAGAATCTTCGTGAACCGGGGTTGGGTCGTCATACATAACAGTTTGGATTACTGTGTAAAAAGCACCTTTTGGTGTTTTTGCTTTTGTAAGTTCAAGAATCAAGTCACGACCTTTTTCTCCATCAGCCACATCACCTTTTGCTTTGTAGATAGGAATAATCTTATCAAAGATACCCTCTTGTTTGTAGTTGTGTTTAAAACGCCAGAATTTTGGTCCGTCTTGTTCGTTGTCACGATCAATTACTTTTACAATATAAAATTTACGTGCTTTATATTGTTTTGCAAGTTCCTTATCGGAATCTTTACCAGTTGACATAAGTTCTTCATAAACCTCATTCAATGGAGATTTCTCATTGTCATTTTTTCCTGGATCGTAGAATTTTTGCCACTTACCATCAACTAGGATTTCGTGGAACCACACTTCTTTGAATGGGGAACTTCCGTCTGGTGTAGGAAGGATTCTGATTTTCTTTTGAGCCTGTTTCTCATTGTCTTTGAGAATTGCAGCAAAATACTTTTTCATTCTTTCTTCTTGAGACATTTTTGAAGTGGAAGAAGAACCACTTTGTTTTGAGCTTTCATACTGAGCCAAAACTGCATCTAAAACATTGTTTGTCGCCATATATTTGTGTTATTAAAAGTTTACAAGTTAAAATATAAAATAAAAAATCGTCGCAGTCAATAAGTCTTAAAAAATTTTGAGAAGGACACGAATGTCCTTCCCATATTTACATCATTTCTTCGTCAGTTCCAAAATCATTAAATGTTGTTTTAATTTCTTCTGGTGAATATTCTTCAACATCATCTGTTGTTAAAACATATTCATTTTTTCCAGATTTTTCCATATCTTCTTGTTTATCCATAAAAAAATCTGATAGTTTTTGTTTGAATGGTCCAGAATCAAGACTTCTTAACTCAAGTTTTTCTTCTGGAGTTTTTGGTCTGTATTTATCAAACTTAGCTTCAAGATCATTGATTTTTGATACTAGTTGGTCCATCTCACCTAATTTTGATTCTAAATTAGAAAGTTGTGAAAATAAATTATTAAAATATTCTTCTTGTTTGTCAGACATTGTTTTTTGTGTATCAACAAGGTCTGTAATATCAATTTCTTCTTCACCACCCTCTTCCTCAGTCTCAACTTCTTCAACGTCAGTATCTGCTGCAACATCAATTGGTGTTGGTCCTTCCGGTTCGGCCGGAGCTTCTGGTGCTGGTGGCATTCCAGCTTCTACACCTGGTTCTGCTGGTGGTATTTCACCTTCTGGAGCTGGTGGTAAATCAGCACCTAAATCACCAACTGGAGCTTCACCAGTAGGTGGTACCGGTTGTTCCATAATATAATTGTTGATTTCTTTATATCTTCTAATTTCTTCAAGTATTTGCTTGTCTATTCCCATCTTATCCGTTTAATAATGTTTTTATACCAGATTTAGTTTCAACCTGAATTTTTTTAAATTGTTTCATTGTATTATCAACTCTTTCAATTAGACCATCTTTCATTCTAATTGTATAACAATCTCCAGTATCTAAATCACATACTTGTTTGGTGCCGTCACCATTATCTTTCTCACTAACCCTAGTGTTTTTACCAAGATAATTATCTAATATAAGTTTTGTGCTCATAATTTCTTTTATTTATAAATATCATTAAGTTATAAAAAATTATTGATAACCCACACTACGTAAGTAATCAATAACATATTTTACTTTATTCTTTATTTTTTCTTTATCATCATCACTTAAGTCAGTATAAATTGTGGTTTCTATGTTTGATGGCCAAGTTGTAACATAAGCTCTTGATATACTATCTATTACTATATTTTTATCACTAGGATTTTCTCTAATATCTGGTGCTTTGTCTTTATATTTTGCAATAAAGAAATCAACAAAATTTTCAAAACTACTAAAAGAAACATAAGGAACGTTTATTATACTACCTCTTGATACGCAATAATAATTTGGTTTAAAATATGTATTTGCAGCACCCCCATAAGGATTAATATCCAATCTTACTGCGGCATAGTTATTATCGTAAGAAACAAATTTTTGACCTTTACCAGTTTCAATATACATTGTTGACATTATGAAGTCTAATAACTTACCTTTGTTTGTAACACTCATTGATGTTGTTTGATTAATTCTAGTTGCAATAATTTGTGTTGCTTTATCAAAAGTTATTGTTGTTTCCTGTGGTGTTTGGTTTGTATATTGTGTAAATGATGTGTTTAATTTTTCTTGACAAGCTTGGTTTGCAGTAAGAACGGCTTGTGTTGTATTAATTTTATTAATAACATCAGATTTTAAGGCAAGTATTGTATTCGTGTCATTTATTACTTTTTCTTTTTCTTCAACTCTTTCTTTTAATGTTGTTAATATTTGTGTTGTTAAAGATTGTAATAATGTCTCAACAGCTGGAATGCTATAAAAAGGTTGTCTTTGACCTTCAATATAGGTATCAAAACCATTCCTACTTATTCTATGTTTAACACTTGTTATCATATATGGGCCACTAAATAATGGAACATTTCTTAAATGGAAATACATCATAGGTTGGATAAGTGCGTTACCCATCATATCAATTGAACATCTATAACTTCTGTTCCTATATACATTATATAATGAGACACTCTGTGTTGCTCCCCCTCTATTCCTATATTGATTAGCCATTTGAGTTAATAATTGTTCAGATTCGGCGGTTGGAAGTCCGGGATCTTGTGCAATGTCAAGTTGTTTAAATACTTGTTGGTTTTGAGGACCAAAATCAACTGTGAATCCAACAACTTTATTTGACTTATCCCAATTTGTTTTGTCTGTTTGATTTTCAAGAAGTGGATTTTCTGTTGCCCTTCTTAAATCAAAAGCATCGTCTCTATATCTATAATCAACATTTTCGTTCATTGCCAAATGTTGACTTGGGGCATAGGCGTATATTGAGACATACTTTGTTCTTGTATCTCTATAATCAACATTTAAAAATGTACCAAATAAACTATTTGCAAACTCAGTTGTTCCCTCCGGTTTTGGTGTTGGTGTTTTACTAGCATCTTGGACATTGTAGAAGTTAGCGTAAGCCGGCATTATAAAAGATTTAAATCTATTATCTACAAATATTTGTTCTATAACGCCCAGCATTCTATTGTTATAGTTCATAGATGATATCATATTTTGAACTTTGAAAATATCAACAAATATTCTGTTTCCAACATCTCTACTTGCTCTATCTAATATTAATATATCCTCAAATAATGTTCTTGATTTTAAATCTGCACCAGAAATCCATTTATCATTAATTGATTTAAATGAGTCCCACATTTCATATCTTGTGACATCCCCATTATATTCTTTAAATTTAACACCCTCTGATTCCGCTGTAATTGTAATATTTGGTAATTTAGCTCTTGTCGTTGTAAGTGTTGAGTCAAGGATTATATTCAAATATGTTTCACCATTATTCAAATATGTTGTCATTAAATCCAAAAACTTACTTTGGTTCATTGTTGAGTCTTTTAACTTTTCTTTTGCGTATATTTTTATAATTGGTGATAAATTCTTAATGTTGTTTACACTAAACTCAATATTAAAATCAACAAAAAAGTCTGTGATGTACGAACCATTATTGGTATAGACTAATCCTGTTATGTCTGAAAAACCAACATAGGTTTCTAGCGCTTTCCATTGATCTGGATATGCTGTTTTAGATTGTATTAATGTAACAGACCCACCATTTGTTGGTAGTGCGTTTGGTGTTTTTTGTTGATATCCTTCCCAAGTATATTTGTCAATGACTGGTAGATTTGAGAAACTATAAAAAGTTCTTCTGTCAAAATTTGATGGGTTACCATTTTTAAATACAACACTATAACCCATAAACAAATCAAGGGTATTTTGTATTTTTGTTTTTTGATTATCTTTAAGTTTATCAATAAGTGCTGTTCCGGTAAGTCCGTCAACTTTTTCAATTTTAAACATTTCCCTCATTAATCCTTGGAAATTCTCATAGGTTAACTCAGTATTTTCGTCTGGATTTTTTGGTGAAAGATTACTTTCAAAGTTTGAGGCGTTTGAACTAAATAATAAAAATTGTTCTTCAAACTTATCTAAAATATCCTTTGAGAAAGTAGTAAATAACTCACTTATATTAGTATATTCATTTGTCCCAAATAATCCAAAGTTTTGTTGTGTTTCACTATCCGAAAATACATCTCTTATGTATTGATCCGGATTTGGTTTAATTAATTTACTAACATCAAAATAACCATAATTTGGTGCTTGCCAGAATAATCTAACAGAACCATTATGAACCGCCGGATTATTAGGTACCGATAGTATTTTAGTATTTGTTAATGAAAAGCACTCACTTGAAGTTTGATTGACATTGGACCCAAGCGAAGGCATCAAATAAATTGATTGATTATCTTGACTTAAAACATAACAATTCCAAGGTGTTACGTTAATAGCTGTAGTTGGGTTTGTAATATCGTAACCAAATGGTGCATTTATCACTGTTGGTGGTGATATTAACATTTTAAAGTTGGTGTTAATTGCATTTTGTATATTTTGGTTTGAAAAAACCCCAACCTTTTTATTTGTAACAATAAAATTACCTGGTGTTTGACCTGTTAATATATTTGTTGTTTGACTTGGTGATATTTTGTAAAAACCAGTTGACCCTGGTACACCGCTTATTTGTGAAACAATTTTTGTACCTAGGTCAAGAGAACTCCCTGAAAGTGTTTCACCTGGTTCTAACGCAATAAAATTTACTGATAGAACTTCAAGGGTATCTCCACTCACATAATAAGTTCCGGTAATATCATTTAATTCTGAAAAAACTTTAGACCCTTGGAAAAATGTGTTATAATCATTTATTAATTTCGGATAGAACCCGGTATTTATAATGTCTTTATAATTTGTTCCAATGGTGGCTGTTTCATCCAAAAATATATCGTAGTTTTGTCCATCAACATTTACTTGATATTGTGTTGTTGATGCCGAATAAAATGGATCATAGTTATATATGTAATCCGTGTCTTTCCAGACATCGGTTAATATATCAACACCATTTTCAATCCAGTTTTTATATCTATACCATATAGAACCATATTTTAAAACCCAAGCATATGGTAATTCGTGTACCGCACCAAATTTTAGTAATGAAGGTAATATATACCCTTTAGTTGATACACTACCATCTGAATTATAAAGTTTATATTTATCTCTTAATGTTGCTAATGGTAGACTATTCAAAAATAGATATGCGGCCGTTTTAAATGGTGACAAATCATTTTGATCATACGTTGCGTTTTTTACACCTAGTTGTATTGCATTTGAGAATATTGGTGTATTAAAAATTGATGTTGTTTGGTTTGGTGTTAGTCCACCATCATACCCTTCATATGTAACATTACCCTCCGTTGCAAACTGGTCTTTAATTTGTCTAGTTGTGTAAAATGTATTTAAGTTTGTTAAATTTAAAGTCTGATTAAAAACATCTTGTTTATAATTAAAGTTTGTAACAGGTGATAATGTTTTATTTTTTATTAACTTTATTGATGTGTTATATTCAAGTGTGTCACTTGTTTTAAATGTATCACCCTCTGATTGTATTGCAACACCATTTACTAAATTATCTTTACACCAGGTTAAGTTTGTTAATGGATACAAATCAGTAAAATCAAATTCATCAACAATATTTTTTTCAAAATATGCGACACTTTCATCATTTTTTGTTAAACCAATACTTGGGAGCGCGGCATTACTTTGGAGGATTGAACCTTTATATAAAAAGAATGGTACATTAACGTCATTTTTAATATATGATGTATTATACTCTTTTCTTATAAAATTTTGGTAAGATGGTCCCTCACCTTGATTTGATATTTGTTTTAAGAATGTTTGATAGTTTTGCGCATTAATATCATACTCTTTTAATTTTTTAATTAAAAACGGATTATCATTTCCCAACGCTTTAACAATATCACTTGATTCAGATTCAGATACAAAAGAATTTATGTTATATTGCTTAACACTATTTCTATTCATTTTTGTATAAAAAGAATTAAGTAACATTCTTTCGTAAATCTCATAAAAGAATTTAACTTCTTCAGTGTTTTGATACACATCATTACCTATTGTGAACTCAATGGCATTGAAGCTAAATCTATCTGGTTTATCTAAAAAGTTACCTGTGTCCCCAGCGCTAATGCTAGGACTCTCTCTTTCTGTAAACCCTCTTAGGAACTCCTCAACAAACTGGACCTCTGGCCATATTTCTGGGAAATACGCATTTATCTTTGTTGCAATATCGCTATCACCAGGATATTTTAGAACATACTTTTCTTTCCCATCTTCCAATACTTCACCGATAACTTGGGGCCAAGGATATATTGGTGTATTAATTTCGTTATTTTTATTATCAACACTACTTGTATTTAAAACGGCTTTTCGTCTATTGGGATCATCTCTTAAATCCCAAGCTTTAGTGTGAACATCATCTAATAATCTTAAAAATGCTTCACCTTGTGCAAAAAACACAGCCATAACATTTCTAATGGTTGGTTGAAATCCTAATCCATTAGTTTTATTTTCAAATTGCGCTTGTATTTCTTTTGTTAAACTTTCCTCAACTTCTTGTTTTTTTGTAACAAATTTTTCTTCAATGTTTTTTATAACATCCAAAAACGAGTTGACACCATCAAAAACAATTAATCCCTTATATTTTCCTAAACTTACTCCGTTTATAATTTCATTTGCTATTTGATTTCTAAACTTTTCATATTCATTAGTTTGGAGTGGAACACCATTTCTTTTTTTATATGTTTTTTCAATATTGATATCATTAATTGTTACTGGTTTGAAAAAAATGCCTGGTGTAATAGCTACTGGTATGTCTTTTCCTACAACCGGATTTGATGTAAGTTGTGTGTTATATTTGGTTATTTTTGATTCTAGATTTTGTAAAGCCTTTTCTTGGTTTTCACTATCGTTAATTAAGTCTTTTCTAAATTGATAAAATATAGTTTCATTTGTATTGTTTTGAATAAACACAAGTTCTTGATCACAAAATTCTCTAGCCCAAGATGTTTGTAATTCGTAATAAACTTTTTTTGTATACTCGGCAATGGTGTCAGTGTAACTTTCAAGTTTATTTATTTTATCTAAATTTGTTTTTTTAAATTGTTCTTCAATATTTGTAATTAACTTTTCAAGTCTTGTTTTTAATTCAAGAATTGTTATTTCAGGAAAATCATCAGCAATTAAACCTTTTGATTTATATTCCGAATAAATTTCTTTCATTTTTTGTAGGCCACCACTACTATGTGTCTGTTCTACAGTTGTTTTAGTATTTGCTGGATTATCAGAATTTATAATTTGTTTATCAACTTTAACTCTATACATTGATGGAACAGCCATCATTTGTGCCCAAGTGATATCGGCCATAAGTGTATATTTGTAAGTATAAAACTCACACCTTACTCTAAAATTATGTGTTGATGGGTCAAATGAAGCATTAAATGATTGTAACATTAATGGAATTCTAATTGCTTTTCCAAGATATCCTTTAAGTGTTAAATAAAATAATGGATAAGGTAAATTAAAAAAGGCGGCATATGGGGAGTTGTTCCCAGCTTCAAATAAAGCTCTACCTTTAACATCCTCAAGGGTAATTTCAATTACTGGTAAAAAATCAGTACCTATATTTACATTAATATCAACAATACCAAGTAATCCATTATCTACAGCTCCTGGGTCGCCATTTGATTTTATTATCTGACTATAGTAATAATCATCAGATAAATCTGGATTTTTTGTAATATTAATTGCTGGTTGATTTACACCTTTACCTTGTAGTGTGTCCTTACCAGTTATTTCATCACTCCAGGCATTGTCTAAAAATTCTCTAAATCCAGGATTTAAAAAATTAATTTTACCTACAGACACTGTTCTTATGGCTTCGGTTTGTGGGACACCAACCGCTAATTTTGTTCTTGGTAAAACAGAACATTCAAGATTTGCATACATAACAAGATTTTCTTGTTGTATAAGTCTATCTTGTACATTACCATCTAAATCAACAATTTTGTTTGGGTCTATTAGTGATATATTTTGGTAATCAAATTCAACTAATATATTTTCTGAATTATCTACCATAATATAAGAAATAATTATCTACTTGTAATTTATAATCTTGTAAAGACGTGACTAATGGAAATGGTATTGTAAGGACCGCTCCGTCAGGAATGTTAGATTCAAATCCGGTATATCCAGGATTTGCAACCATAATTAACCAACCAAAAAATGGACTATCATAATATTGTTGTGATATTTTATCAAGTCTTGATTTACCCATAATATAGATATACTTCTTATCAGTTGGTTTACTTGGTAAGTCAACGTACGGAACAGTTGTTTGTACTCCGTTAAACAAAAATTGATTATATCTATTATAATATTGCAATGCCATAATTAATCAAATGCCACTTTACCGTTGAAGGTGTTTTTCTTTTTATTTGTATTCAAATCACTATACGCTTCTTTGAGTAATTTTTGATTGTCCTTTGTATTGTCGTTTACCTCTGTTGAGTACTCAAGTTCACTTTCTGGTTTGTCAATTTTAAAATTAACAAATTTTTGATATTCAGGACTTGTTTCAAAATCGGTAAATACCTTTTTCTCAGCATCAAATTCTTTTATATGTTCTGTTTTAACACTTGCACAAGTTTCTTTTATTGTATTTTCCATTGTTGTGTTAAGTTTTACTCTTTCAGTAATAATACTTTCTACAAATGTATTATACTTACTATCATCAGTAAAGATATTTGACATAACAAAGTAAAATCTAAGATCCGCATCATCTAACAATATACCATTAACTAATGGTACAAATGTAAAATTACTATCATCTACAAAACTATTATTTAGTATTTTTTTATCATTTATGGTTTTGAAATAATCATTTAAATTTGTTACAATTTTATCTGGATAAATTTTTTGTAACTCTTGTTGTTTTGATTGATTTAGAACATTATCTAAATTATAAACTTTATATTTACCTGTCTCTAATTTATAACCATCAATTACGTTTCCAATAACAAGATCCAAATCTTTAAATATTTGAACATAATTTTGCTGATAGTTTGTAAGTTCATTAATAAAACCTACGGTATCGTCAAGTATTTTATTTTCTTGTTCTGAGACAAGTTCAATTAGTTTATTTTTGTATTCTCTTTTTGTTTGTTTAGAATATTCATCAGTTGCAATAGGTCTAACTAATGGACAATTATCATCTTCAATATCTTTTATAGTTTGTTTAATTAAACTAGTTACTAAATCTTCATATTGAATCATCTTACCTAGAATTTCAACTTCTATTGGTGGTATTGCCTGTTCATTTTCTTTTTCCGGTAAATTACCTTTACTATAATTCCTAGTTTTAGAAAGTATTTGTAGTGTTGGGTAATTTCTAACTTCGTTTATTGATTTAAGTTGGTTAAATATTGTTGTAAAATACGTATTTGTTGATGTTGATAGATTTTCAAATAATTTAGTATATTCAATATTACCAGTTTGGTATGCACCATCGTCAAAGTTGCTAGTTGATAGTATGGTACCAATAGTACTTCCACCCTTTTCTGGGATTAAATTTTGTATATCACCATTGTTAACCCCTAATCCCGGATTGTTATTTAATATTTTTTGAACTAAAGCTTCGTCTTTATCTTTTGTACTTTCTGTTGGGATTGACCTTTCGTCATATATTTCTGTATTTGCATAGAAATTAAATGAAAGTGCGTTTTGTAGTTGTTGGACCGGATTTGCAAGACCCTGCCCACCAATAAAGTCAAAACCTAATGAAATTTTTGCAATCATAGGTTGTACCCCAATTCCTTCAGGATTTATGTCATATAAAAGTGGTTCATATGATATTTGTAAATCATTTGGTATTATCTTTGAGTGGAAGAAGTCACCAATTCTTAGAACTAGCACTGGTGGTGCCCCAAAAGATGTATTTCTAGCATCATTATATTTTGGTTTACCATCCGGACCAATTACTGGAATTGTTTGTCCAGGTCTTACACATTGTTGTAAGAATGTAAGTCTAGCGTTTAATCCTTCTGGTGTCATTGAATGGAAGGCCGGATTAAAGAATTTTATTTTATCTTTAAAGCTTGAGTATACCATTGGGTTTGTTTCTTTGATTACCTCAAAATAATCACATTCAGAAAATAATGTTCTTAATACTTGTTTAGAAATACCATCTTTAATTTTTTTATCAATAGTTGGTTTTGGTGTTGGTGTTGGTTTTGGTGCTTCAATATTTTCTTTACCACAAGCATTACGACAATTTGTTTCACCAGTAAATTGTGCTGGATCATTTGGTGATGTAACTTCAATACAATTACCATCAACACAATTAAATCTTCTATTGTCAACCGGAACTATAGGATTTACAACTGGTACTTCTACAACTTCAATATCTACTGGTGGCGGTGTAAAACTATCAATATTAATTTTAGTTATTGCGACTCTGCGACAAGCCATCGCTGGTACACTATACCATTGTGATAAAGATGTTACTTTATTTGTACTAGCATCTTGTATGTCCGCGGTACAAACAACATTTGTAATACTAGGGTCACCACTTGTATTAGGTATTACAGTTTCTTCACCTAACGAACTAAAAGAAAATTTTACTTGTCCTCCTTCAATCCACTCACTTATTTTTTTATCACCAACAGTTTGATCTTTAAACCAATTTTCAACAACACTATTTCTTCTTTGTGATAATTTTTTATTATAAGCTTCTTTTGCTGGCGCCGATGCGGAGCCAGTTAGTTCTATTGTAACTTTTCCTTGATAATCAACAAGTAGTTCTTTTAGTTTAGGTAGGAATTCAGTTTTTATTGCGTTAAAATTTCCTTCAACAACTTTATTGAAAAATGGTGCAACACCACTAGAGGTGTACTCTTTCCCAGCGCTGATTACTTTTGCCGGTGCTTTTGACACGTAATCTGTTGATTTTTTACCTATATATTGATCATACCAAAATTGGAAGGATGAATTTAAATTTGTTTCAAAACTTGTTTGTCCAATTGGGTAGTCATTGTCAAAGTAAAAACCATAACCAATGAATTTGTTTAAATCGTTACCAAATGTATCTTGTGTCACATCACTAACTTTAGATGTGAATGTTTCTGTTGTTTGATTATCACCCTTTTTACTACCATCAGATGTACTATTTGATCCATTCGTTCCTTGTCCACCGGTATTACCAACAATTTCTTGATTTACCAACTTAATTTCTTCATCGGTTGCACCCGGATTTTGTAATATTTGTTGATAAGTATATAATTTGTCGGTAGGTATTGTATTAAACTTAGCTGCTAGTTCATATAAATCATATTTTACGCAACCAGCAAAAAATGAATCCATTATTGAGTCAATTCTTTCTGGTGGAACGTTTGCTAGTTGTTTTTCAATAATTGTGTTCATCGCTGATGGGTGGTCAACAATAATTTTCCAACTTATACTTCCACCTCTTGTTGTTTCTTTGTATGTATATATTGGTTCTGGTCTACCTAAAAATGATGTTGGGTTCCAAGTGGCTCTTGAGGATTCACTAAAACTTAAATCATAAGGTGGGAACCACATAGTTCTACCTCCGTTTGGTCCTTTTTCACAAGTCGGTAAATCTTGATATGTAAACCCTGGTCTGTCTGATGTTCTCCAAGCTAAGTTTTCAAGTGAGAACATATATTTCTTTACCTTACCATCAACAATGTTTGTTGATCCTGGATTTCTTAATGGTGCAATATTTAAATTAAATGTATTATCAAGAACTGAATTATTAAATCTTCTTCCAGCTGTTGTAATACCATCAGTTTTTTGTAAATCAGCATATGTTAGATATGGTGTATCTTTTTGAAATACTCTACAATATTCAATTCCAGCTTCAGCTCCAGATGTGTTATCGGTATATGAAACAACCCTTGACCCTTTTGTCATTTCTTTATACCCATCATTGAAAACTTTTGATACTTGATTAATTGCGTTTCCAACGTGTTGTAATCTTCTAATACCAGTTACACTATCAGCAGAGTCTACAAGTCGTTGAGTATTATCAAGTATTGACCCTTGTTTAAACTCAAATCCGGTAGATTCGGTATCATCATTAAATTCATTTTTAACTTCAAAAAATTCTTCGTCCTGACTTGTTGGGTCTCCGCCAGGTTTTACTTTAAAGCCTAAGTTATCTTTATATTTTGGTGATACCCAAGTAAATTGTCCTGTAATACCCCCTTGGTCAGAATATGATTTACCAGCAAGACCAAATTTTATTTTTGCGTCATTACCTTCATATAGTTTTCCAAGTTCAGACGGTCCGTAAACTGGTGATGGTTGTTGTTTACCATAAGCGTCAACCGGAATTTCATTATCTGGTGAATCAACTCTTGATGGGTCAGTTTTTTCGTCTCCAACATAAAATCCACCACCTTGTGTTGTATTGTTACCTAATAAGTTATTAATGGCTGTTGTAGCACCCAAAAGTAATCCTTTGTTATAACTTGGTCTATATTTGTTATAATCTAAACTTTTAAATAAAACAGATTTTTGTCCGTACCCAGTGTTTGATAAAAATAATTCTGACGGATTTCTATATTTGTTTAATATTGGGCCAAGTAGTCCACCAGTTAAATTATTAACAACATTTAATGCATTTTCTGTTTGTGGTGAAAGAACTTGATTTGTTTCATCAAAGTAATCACCAGGAATAAAAGATACTGGAAAATAAGTTCCAGTTATTCTATTTAAAAGATTTACACCAGCAAGTAATGGGTTTTCTGGTACAGTAATTTTCCAGTTCTTACCAATAAGTGGTTGTTGTCCCGTTGCAACAAGACTTGCCTCAAATGGGTCTTGTAGTGAATCTAAATTTACAACACTATTTAAAATTTGTTGCTCTTCATATGCAATTCTTTCTTCAAAAGCAAATTTTAAAGAATCAGCACCTATTTTTGCAAGAAATGAATCTTGTGATAAAGGCCCATCTGATCCTTGTGGTGTATTTGATGTAATAATTTCAAATGGCGTGTATTGTGAAGGAATAAATACAAGCGGATTTAAATCATAATATGGTAAAAAATATTGGTATCCAGGGGTTACGTCAGTTACAATTACCAAATCTTTGTAACCAGCTTCTGGTCCAAATGCATTTTTTACATATGCCGCATCAATATAGAATTCATTTATAAGTTCTAAATCACTATCTTCATATCCATATTCTCCTTGGTTTGACTCAACTGGAAGTGGTGGATTATTTGTGTTTACAATTACACTATAACCACCTTCTGGACCATACTCATTTAACGGATAAAGTTCATTTGCTTGAACTGCTGTTCCTACTAAGTCATTTGGTGAATCAATTACTGAATTATCAGAAAGTGGCGTTGCTTCATATACAACATCACCTGCTGGTGCTGTATAAGCTCCGGGAACATTATATGGTGCCAGGTTTCTGGCAATAAGAGTGTTCCTAAACGATGAGGATGATGCAAATGATAATGAGCTTTCTGACATTTATTTCATTTTAATATAAATAGATTGTTGTTACTTTTTATAAAAATATTAATCTTTATTAGTAAGTCTTGGTCCTGTTAAATTATACCTATTTTCAACATCCATAATTCTTGATCTAATCAAATTAATGTTGTTATTACTTTCAGCACCTGTAAACCACTTTTCAACACCTTGTGATATTAATGTTGTTAGTGCTTGATTTTGTAAATTAGGGTCCATTGTTACATTTACATCAACTTTTATATTTTCATTAATATCAATTGGCTTAAATTCAATCGCATTTAAATTTTGTGAGATTGATTGACTTGAAATTTTTTGTTCAACTTTGTTTAATGTTGTATTTGTACCTCCTCCCATTTCTTGAAAATTACTATATGGGTCGGTTGTTGATCCACCGATTCCGAACTCTTTTGCTTTTTCGGCAATATAATCATATGTACCACCAAAAATATCTTTAATATTTTTACCTAAATTATCTATCATATTTTGTGCTCCAGTAAAATCAAAATTAGTTAAATCAAAACTACTTAAACTTGTCATAACGTTACTTAAGTCTGTCACAAGAGTTTTTGCCACATTTGCCAAAACTTCAGTACCTTTTTCGCCACCAAATTTCCTCCAGGTTTCAGTTTCGGTGTACATAGGTGTAACAAAACCTTCAGTACCTAATCTTTTATCACCAAAAAGTTTTTCTCTAGTGGTTGTTGTTGCAAAATCATAACCAGCAAGAACATCTTTTTTTGTTGCAATTCCCATTCCAATTGCTTCAACTAAAGATTTAAAATTTGCATTTAATTTTGTTTGTTCACTTAATTGGTCAAAGGCAATTTCTTCCATTGATTTGCCTCGTAGTTCTTGATCTTTTTTGATGTTTTCAAGTTCTTTCACTGTGAGTTGTGAAGCTTCAACTGTTCTATATTCACCAGTTCTATTACCTTCTGCGTCTAATTTTGCAACTTTGATTTCAGCAACACCTTGTGCGTTTACTTCAGCTAAAGTTGCGATAAGTTCTCTATCTTCTTTTGATGCAATACTTGATGGGAATCTAATTTGTTTCATTTTCATATCAAGATTAGCGGCGTTAAGGGCCATTTTTTGAATTGCCCCATCAGCTAGTCCAAGTTCTTTTCCGATTTCATTTAATCTTCTTTTTTCACCTGGCATAATTTCAAATTGGCCTAATTCTTTGTTAAAACGAACAAAATCTTTTGACATATTAACAATTTGATTTTGAAGTTCTGTTGGGTCATTTTGAGATAGATCCATCAATCGTAATGGGTCTAAAAGAGCGTTTGCTGAAACCCCTAGTCTTTGCATTGCTGCAGCAGTTTCTATAGCACCTTTAGGGTCAAATACTTTATCTACAATTGTAAATATTTGTGACATATCAATTCCCAATTTTGAGGCTTGCGCTGACATTTTTGCGAGGCCTTTAACGCCACCCTCAAAATTATAGATATTCATTTTATCTAGATTTTTGACGACTTGTTCGGATACTGCCGAAACTGAAACACCTGCCTGTCTTGCGATTTCTGCAACCTGTGTCATATTTTCACCAACTTCTTGAATACTAATACCAACACCTCTAAATCCACCAGCTAAATCCTTTGCATTAATATTAGTTACTTTTGCTGTCGCACCAAGTTCAAGTAAATCTTGATCAGATACTGAAATATCAGTTTTAAATGTATCAGCTAGAGCTTGATATGTCTTTCCAACGTCAGCAGTCTCAAGACCTATTGATGCAAATTTAGACGCACCATCTGCAATTAATTTTTTAAATTCATCAACTTTTTGTGAACCTAAACCAATAAAACCTCTTAATCTAGCTTGTTCATCATCTAAAAATCTAGATGTTTTTAGAATACCAGAAGTACTAACAAGGGCATTACCAATATCAGCAAAATATTGTGATGCCTCCTTTAAACCATCTCTACCTTTGGCAATATTAGCATAGAAACCTTCAGTAAATGATTTTGTTAGTATATCACCTTTTATTCCTGCCGAATCACCGGTACCAGATTTACCTTCAACATCAGAACCTTCTGTACTTTGGAACATTAACATTTTTTATTTTATAAATACTTTCTTATCATTTTTTATCTTCAAGTAACTTGTCAATGGTATACTTTCTAAAATAGGTGGGCATTATCAAATAATCACTATATGATAGATGAAGCATTTTTGCTAAAAAAATGTATTCGTCAATAATAATTTTTCTATACTCAGAAGAAAGGCCGAAAAAATTCAACCCCAAAAGTAATGTTTACCATTACTCTTTCTCCAGACGGGGCTATAACTTCTTTGTTTAAATCTAATCTTGGTTCATTGTTTACCAAAAATGATCTTATATATTTAGAATCCATTATAGGCATTGACTCAACAAATTTTCCAATTTCAGATCTGTCTTGTGATCCGTTTATTTCAACAATTTGTTTGGCAAGTCTTAATGTTATAATTGGTGCTGTTCTTCCTTGAGGGTATGAATCAACAATACTTTCAATTTCAAGCGAATCCCTAAGTGTTAAAAGTTTTAATTTAACAGTCGCCTTACTTCTTGGTAAAGTTGTTGTAAATGTACCATCAGTATCTGGTTGTGCTTCACATTTTTTGATATCCATCTCATCTAGTAAAATTGATGATTCAAATTTTTTCTCAGTTTTTGGGTCAATAAGTGTTACTTTATATTCCGGACCAAAAGATGTGTTTCTTAAAAATAAAAGTATTGCTTCAATATCACCATCAAGCAAATCTTCCGGACGAAGATCTGGTTCGTAAAGTTTATTTCTTAATAGTGGTAATACAATTGTTTCTTTAATTGTTTTATTACCCTCAATATTAAGTAATATATTCTCATCGCTTGCGGTTAAATAACCCACTTTAACTGATTTCTTTTTTGATGGGTAAAAAATACCACCTGATGGTAATGGTACAACATCGTGTGGTAAGTTAAAATTCATTTGTCCAGCATCATTTACACTTATATCCATAACTTTTTTATTATAAAAATACTTGACTTATGTTTTTTGTAAATAAAAAATCCCATACTTGAAATATGGGATTAGTAAAAATATGTAAAAAATAATTAGTACACGAGTATACAACGATCCATTCGTAAACCACAAGTAATATCAGCAAGTGCATCTTGACTATAAGATAATGTACCAAAGTTAGCTGAAGTTAAAAATGTTCCTTCTAGAATC
>Ga0315904_10000600_pt1 | contig 57272 bp, 39 predicted proteins | sample LakEriMetagenome_6_FD_203529 | JGI IMG/M metagenome (GOLD analysis project Ga0315904, IMG submission 203529) | Freshwater fungal communities from buoy surface, Lake Erie, Ohio, United States - Buoy 12 MA120 | ecosystem: Environmental > Aquatic > Freshwater > Lake | place: USA: Lake Erie, Ohio...
CCACGTGGGTCAATATCCGGCTGCGGATGCCGAAGCCGACCGGTGACTTTCTGGAGATCACCCTGCTGCGGCCGGTCGCGTGGCTGGCTGAGCATCTGGCTCAAGCGGCGGCTCTCGATGGGGAGTATCCGCAGGCGCTGGTCGAGGCGCGAGGGACAGACTCCACCCGAGTGGTCACGCAAGTAACTTCGGTGATTCCCACAGTGGATCCGCCCGAACGTTGCCCGGGGATGATCGAGCCGATCACGGCCGACAGCTCCACGGGCTCCCCCTGGATCTTCCTGACACTGCCTGAGCTGGAAGCGGTGGGGCGGGCCGAGATCGTCGAGGTGGGCCCCTGTCCGGAGCTGGAACCGGGTGAAGGCCGGTTGGTGACGGGGACGTTCGCGCACCAGTCGAGCGAAGTGTTCGACATCGCGGTCGACGGACTCACCGAGGCGATTGGCTGCAAGGGAGCCCACCCGTTCTGGAGCGAAGACCGCCACGCCTTCATCCCCGCCCGCGACCTGCTCCCGGGAGAAACCCTCCGCACCAAGTCCGGCACCCTCCGCCAGATCACCCGCATCACCCCCCGCCGAGGGCCGCCGGTGGCGGTGTTCAATCTCGAGGTTGATGCCGAGCACGTGTATTACGTGTCGGCGAGCCTGCTCGGACGTGTGAAACCGCCCCTCGCATCGGCGTGAAGCACCCGACAACGAACGACAAGAAGGTGGCCCAAGCGGGGTGAGGGGTCGGCGGCGCGGATTGCGTCGGCGTTATACCGGTGAGGAACGGACCCCCGCGCGCTGAGGGAATCGTGGCCCTCACAGGCCGGTCCCAGTGGGCGTTCCTCCGTAATCCACCGTCGTGTGGTTCCGAATCAGGGGTCGCGGGGGGGCGGACCTCTGTGTCCGCTCCGCTGGATGTTCGTTCTGAGATACCCGAGCGATGGGCAGCCAGACGACTTCGATCGACCACAATCTTGGTCTCCCGCACGCGCAACACGCGTGTCGTGGAGCAGGCATTTCGATTCAAGGATTCCAGCCGCCCAGCCTTCGGTTTTTGTTCGATTCAAATCCGGCGGGCGGAGACAGAGGTCCGCGCTCCCGCCACGCTTCTTTCGGACCCTTTCGGCGGTCTGTGTGAATGCGCGCCGCTTGGGGTTTCCGATCCATGGTTTCTGGACGGCCCATTGGAGCGGGTCTTCGCCGATCCAATCCCAACAGACTTGGGCCGGCGGACAGACTTCGTGAAAACTCACTCCCCAATCACCTTCACCAACACCCGCTTCGGCCGGCGTCCGTCGAACTCGCCGTAGAAGATCTGCTCCCACGGGCCGAAGTCGAGCTTCCCCTTGGTGATGGCGACCACCACCTCCCGCCCCATGATCTGCCGCTTCAAGTGGGCGTCGGCGTTGTCTTCGCCGGTGCGATTGTGGGCGTAGCGCTGGGGAGAGGAATCGAAGGGGGCTAGGGTTTCGAGCCAGCGTGCGTAGTCTGCGTGCAGGCCCGCCTCGTCGTCGTTGATGAAGACCGACGCGGTGATGTGCATCGCATTCACCAGCACCAGCCCCTCCTGCACTCCGCTCGCCCGGACGATCTCCGCGATCTGAGGGGTGATATTCAGGAAGCCCAATCGCTGGGGGATCTCGAAGGTCAGGTATTCGGTGCGGGATTTCATCGATGCGAGAAAACTCCAGAAAGGGCGGGGCACCCGAATTCACTGGGGATTGGCATTCACTTCGCCGTCATCCGGATCACCCCCGCCCAGTCGGCGGGGGGCTGCCGGTTGTTCTGCGTGATCTGCAGGGTGAGGAAGTCCTGGGCTTCATCTTCGGCGGGAAGTGAGCGCAGCGTGGACCAGGCCCGTTCCCAATCGCCCGCGAGAAATTGGTCGACCGCCCGATCATACGCCTGCAGGTGGGCGGTGGTCAGCGGACAATCGGGGCCTTCCCCGGGCAACAATTCGTGGGCCAGCGTGGGGGTGTCGAGTCCCAGCGGAAGAATTCGTGCAAGGCGGCGGAGGCGGGCCTCGCCGGGAGGCAGGTGCTCGCGGACCGCGTTCGCCAGCGCTTCGTCCATCACGATGGGGACCCGCAACGTGCGTGACTGCCCCTCCAGCCGGCTGGCCAGGTTCACCACGGGCCCGAACGCGGTAAAGACAAAATGCTCTTCGGTCCCGATGCGCCCGGCCACCCCCCGTCCCTGGGCCAGACCAATTCCCACCCGGAAATCGGCCAGCGGATGACCGGGGGTCGCCCGGGCCAGGTGGAAGGCCCGCCGGATGGCCAACGCCGCCCGGCAGGCGCGCAGGCCGTCATCGGCCGCGGCGACGGGCCAGCCCCAGAAACCCATCGCCGCATCCCCCTGGAAATCGCCAATCACGCCCCCTTCCTGCGAAATGCAGGAGGTCATGACCCCCAGCGCCTCACTGACCCGCTGGAGCAGGGCGGGAAGGTCGTTGCGGGCCGATTCCGCCCGCCGGCTGAAGCCCCGCAGATCACAGAACAAGACGGTCACCAACGACTCGCGCGGCAACAGCCGGTCGGGATCGGTGTCGTCCCCCATCGCAGTCAACACCGAGGGGGGCAGAAACTTCCGCAATCCCGCCTGGCGACGCTCGAGGGCGCTCAGCTGCCGGATCGAACCGACAATCTCCGCCATCAGCCCCACGAACTTCGCCTCGGTGCGCAGGTCGGCGGCGGCTGTCTCGCGGCCATTGCCGTCGAGTCGCCCGGCCAGGTACAGCCCCCACGGTTCCTCCCCGACCCCTTCCACCGGGGTGCAGAGGGCCCAATCGCAATCGAGCAGCGTCGTGTAGTCGGTCGAGGGTTGGGTCCGCTCCCAGACATGCAGCAGGGTCTGCTTCCGTTCGACCAGCGCCCCGCGGGCCAACCGCTGGCTGAGGGGAACGGCCCCTGCGGTTTCGTGCCGGCGGACCGACTCGAGCCAGCGAATGGGCCCCTGGCGGGGGACGGCCACGACTCCCGCCACCTCGCACCGCGGCACCCCCGCCAGCAACACCTGGGCCAGCCGCCGCTGCAACTCGGGTTCACTCGGGGCACCATGGATGAGTGCCGGAAGCTGAGTGAGCGCGTCGAGCCGCCGGTCGGCATCCCGGTAGGCCACCTGTGCGAGAGCCGCCGGGCTGAACGCCACCTCTTCGATGGGGGATCCAGATGGGGGGGAGGCGAGAGCGGATGGGGCCGACATGAGGCGGCAGCAGGTCGCTCCCACCACGAACTGCCCCCCAGGGATGACGACGCACTGCCGGGATTCCTGCCCTTCGAAGAACAGCGGATTCTTCGCCTGGGGGAGCAGCCGCACTTCGATTTGGCTGGCTTGGACGACAATTTCCAGGTGACGGCGGGAAACCTGCGGGTCCCCTGTCACCATCACATCGCATTGGGGCTCCCGCCCCACGATGAGTCTCTGTCCGGGGGAAAGTTCATAGTCCACCGGCACTGCCGGGGATGGACCGATGACCTGCAGGCGGAACGGTGCCCCATCAGCGCGCATCGGGACCTCGCAGTTCGGCCGCCCAGCCATGCCCCGCGAGAATGGCGGCGACCTGGCTTTCGGGAAGGTCGGCCTCCTTCAGTTTTCCCAGCGCTGATTCGCAATAGAACAGGGGAAATTGGCTGCCAAACAGCAGTTGCTCCGCCCCCACGCGTTCGGCAAATCGGGCCAGGCCCAGCACTCCTTCGACCATCGCGAAGTCGAACCAGACACGCTGGCTGCGGGCGAGGGGAATCACGATCTCGTCCGGCAGCGTGCCCGGGGCATTCAGCAGTTGCAGCCGGAGGTTGGGAATCTGGCCCAGGAGTCTGGGAAGTGGGTGAAGGTCGACCGCCGGCACCTGACACAGCGGATGCTGGGTCCGCTCGTCTTCGAGTTTCACCACGAGCTGCACAAACAGATGGGCTTCGGCGGCTGCGGTCAGCAGTTCTGCCGCCACGGGCTCAGCGAGTGTGTAGCCGTGATAGGCCGGGTAGAGCCGGAGGCCCCGCATCTGATGGGCGGCGACGCAATCCGTCAGCACATCCCGCCATCCCGGCAACAGGGGGTTGACGGTGCCAAGGGGGAGGAACCGCACATCGGGGGCACCGGGCGGCCGTTCGCACGCCCGCACCAGCCGGCGGTTGACCTCGCCCAGATCGCGGTGCCAGACCCCCTCCAGCAGCGAGACCCAGGCGACCTGGACTTTGGCGTGTGCCAGCCGTGATCGCAGTTCGGGCGTGGTGTCCCACGGGAGAAACCGGAAGGGCCAATGCCCCAGGTGGACGTTGGTGTCGACGATCATGTGGGAAGCCCCCGGGCCTGCAACAGCGGCAGCAGCAGCCCCCGCAGATTGTCGCGCAAAATCATCCGTCGCTGGAATTCTTCGATGGCCGCCCCCCGAACTTTCGCCAGTTGCGAGGCGTAACTTCGGCCAGGCACATCGCTGCCGTAGATTACGCGCTCGGCCCCCAGTTCCCGGACAGCCATCTCGACCATGCCGGTGGTGGGGTCGAATCCGGCGGTTTCCACCCAGATATTCGGGCTTTTGCGGATCGCCTGGATGCCCAACCGCCAATCCCCCCCGGCATGGCCGCAGATGAATCGGGCGTCGGGGTGACGGCGGGCCAGTTCGACCAGGTCGGCGGTGGTGGATTCTCCGGGGAGATTACCGGTCGTCTTGTGCCAGGTGTGTTGCAGGATCGGAACCTTCAGCTCGGTCGCGCGGGCCACCAGAGGGTCGAGCAACTCCGAGTTGCAGCGGACCGCCACCCAGAGTTTGACCCCCACCATCGGCCCTTGGGCCACACAGCGTTCGAGTTCGTCGAGGCTCGCCTGGGTGTGCCGGGGGTTGAGATAGACCAGTCCCAATGCCCGATCCTGGTGGTGGGCCAGCGCCTCAAGCACCTCGTCGTTCTGTTGCCGCAGTTCCTCGGGAGAGGGGTCGAAGACGAAGGTTTGCCCCATGCAGAGGCACTGGCGTTCGATCCCCATGCGGCGGGCAATGTCCATCAACCGGGCCATCCGCTCGGTGGGGGTCGCTCCCGGAAGACCGGACAGGTGTCCGTGCAAATCCCAGATCATGGCGGTTGGAAATGGGGGGAGGAAGAGGGGCGGCTCGTGGAATGGAAGTCTACCAGTCGACTGGCGGAGCTGGCGACACCGGGGGTGAGACCGGACGATGCCAGTTCTTCCGTTTGGCGGGAGAGGTTGTTCAGAATCAGATCAGCCGTCGAGTTTTTGAGAAGAGGGAGGACGGCTCCTGAAAGATGCGCATGGCCCGACTCGTCGTACAAACTGGCAGTCTCGGCAGAGTCGGCAAGGTCGCTTGCTGAACGGGGGGAGAGCAGAAGGGGTCTGTGGTGAATTGAGGTGCGGAGTGATAGTGTATGGGGAGCACTGGATGCCTCGATCCAGTGACCAGGAAAGGTTGCGATCGTGCGAGCAGGACCTCGTGCCGATGTGGCCTTGCGTTCACCTGGTGTCCCTGTACTTTCTGTCGTCCTGACTGCATGCCGACGTTCCGGAAGCTGCTTGTTGCGAATCGCAGCGAAATTGCAATTCGCGTGTTCCGCACCGCCCACGAATTGGGGATCCGCACCGTGGGAATTTATTCCCACGAAGACCGGTACGCCCTGCATCGGTTCAAGGCGGATGAAGCCTATCAGGTGGGGGTTCCCGGGGAGCCGTTGCGGTCGTATCTCGACCCGGTGGCGATCGTGGCGCTGGCGAAACAGCACGGCGTCGACGCGATTCACCCGGGGTATGGATTCTTGTCTGAGAATCCCGCCTTGGCGCGGGCCTGTGCTGATGCGGGCATCACGTTTGTGGGACCCTCGGCGCGGATTCTCGAGCAACTGGGGGACAAGACCGCCGCCCGTGACCTCGCGCAAAAGGCGCAGGTGCCGGTGTTGGCCGGGACGGCCCGGGCAGTGCGGCATCTCGACGATGCCCGCCGGGCGATTGAGAAGCTGGGTTACCCGGTGATTTTGAAAGCGGCCAAGGGGGGCGGTGGACGGGGGATGCGGGTGGTGGCTGACGCCGCGGCGCTGGCCGGTGCCCTCGAACAGGCCCAGCGCGAGTCGCAGACGGCGTTCGGCTCGAATGAAGTGTTTGTCGAGAAGTTCATCCGCCGGGCCCGGCACATTGAGGTGCAGTTGCTGGGAGACAAGCATGGCAACCTCGTGCATCTCTACGAGCGTGACTGCTCGCTGCAGCGTCGGCACCAGAAGGTGGTCGAGATTGCTCCCTCGCCCAGCCTGTCGACCGAGCTGCGCGACAAGATTTGCAACGCCGCACTGAAGATCGGCCGGGCGGCGAATTACGAAAACGCCGGGACGGTCGAGTTCCTGGTCGATGCCGACAGCGGCGAGTACTACTTCATCGAGGTGAATCCGCGGATCCAGGTCGAGCACACCGTCACCGAGGAGGTGACCGGTTACGACATCGTCAAGTGCCAGATTCTGGTGGCCCAGGGAGCGAAACTGACTGACGAGGAAATTGGACTCGTGCAGGAGAAGATCCAGACCCGCGGGTTTGCGATCCAGTGCCGGGTAACCACGGAAGACCCCGCCAACAACTTCATGCCCGACTACGGACGCATCACCCACTACCGGTCGGCCAGCGGGATGGGGATCCGGCTGGATGCGGGGACCGCGTTTTCGGGGGCGGTGGTCACGCCGTTCTACGACTCGCTGCTGGTCAAGGTCATCTCGAAGGGGATCCGGTTTGTCGACGCGGCCCGGCGGATGGAGCGCTGCCTGCAGGAGTTCCGGGTCCGCGGGGTGAAGACCAACATCCCGTTCCTGATCAACCTGATCACCCATGAGACCTTCCAGAACGGGCAATGCACGACCCGCTTTCTCGATGAGACGCCGGACCTGTTCCGGTTCGCCGCCCGCAAGGACCGGGCGACCAAGCTGTTGACCTACATGGGGGAGGTGATTGTCAACGGCAATCCGCTGGTGAAGGTCAAGCCCCCCCAGGTCCGCAAGACTCCCGCGCCGCTCCCGGCGTACGACCGCACCCAGCCCGTCCCCCCCGGAGCGCGGAATGAACTGCTGCGGTTGGGGCCCGAGAAGTTCTCGAAGTGGATCCGCGACCAGAAGCGGCTGCTGCTGACCGACACCACGTTCCGCGACGCCCATCAGTCGTTGCTGGCGACCCGCATGCGCACCTACGACATGGTGCGCATTGCCGAAGCGTACTCGCGGCTCTGTCCGCAGCTGTTTTCGCTCGAGATGTGGGGCGGGGCCACCTTCGACACCGCCATGCGGTTCCTGAAGGAATGTCCGTGGCAACGGCTGGCCGACATGCGGGCCCGGGTCCCGAATATCCTGTTCCAGATGCTGCTGCGGGCGTCGAACGCGGTGGGCTACACCAACTATCCCGACAACGTCGTGAAGGCGTTTTCGCGCGAGGCGGCCCAGGCGGGGATCGATGTCTTCCGCATCTTCGACTCGCTGAACTGGGTCCCCAACATGCGGGTCGCCATGGAGGCGGTGCAGGAGGCGGGCGGGATCTGCGAAGCGGCCATCTGCTACACCGGCGACCTGCTCGACCCGTCGCGCGACAAGTACAACCTCAAGTATTATGTCGAGCTGGCGCAGGAGCTCGAAAAGATGGGGGCGCATATCCTGGCCATCAAAGACATGGCCGGTCTGTGCAAGCCTTACGCCGCCGAAAAGCTGATCAAGACACTCAAGCAGGAAATCGGCATTCCGGTCCACTTCCACACCCACGACGTCAGCGGCATGCAGGCGGCCGCCATTCTGAAGGGGGCCGAAGTGGGGCTCGACATCGCCGACGGGGCGATCGCCACGATGGCGGGAGGAACGTCGCAGCCCAATCTCAATTCGCTGGTGGAGGGACTGCGGTTCCAGCCTCGCGAAACCGGGCTCGATCCGGAAGTGTTGCGGCAGATGGCCTACTACTGGGAGGCGGTCCGCGACTTTTACGTCCCATTCGAGACCGGCATGAAGTCGGGAGACCCCGACATCTACCTGCATGAGATGCCGGGAGGGCAGTCGACCAATCTCTTCCAGCAGGCAAAGGCGTTGGGGCTCTCGGATCGCTGGAACGACGTCTGTCACACCTACGCGGCGGTCAACCGGCTGTTTGGCGACATCGTCAAGGTCACCCCGTCATCCAAGTCGGTGGGGGACATGGCACTGTTCCTGCTGGCCAACAACATGACGGCCGAAGATGTGCTGGAAACCGCCAAGGAAGTGGTCTATCCCGAGTCGGTCATCGACCTGATCGCCGGCCGGATGGGGCAGCCTCCCGGAGGTTTCCCCGCCAAGGTCAAGAAGCGGATTTTGCGCGATGTGAAGCCGTTCAAGGGGCGGCCGGGGGCGAGCCTTCCCCCGGCCGATTTCGCCGCCGCCGAGAAAAAGGTCGAGAAGATCCTCGGACGGAAGCCCAATTCCCGCGAGGTGATCTCGTATCTGCTGTACCCCCGGGTGTTCGAAGAATTCGCCACCCACCAGAAGCAGTACTCCGACATCAGCGTGCTGCCGACACCGACCTTCCTGTATGGACAAGAGTCGGGAGAGGAGGTGGCGGTCGACATCGAAGAGGGGAAGACGCTGATCATCAAGTTCCTCACCATGTCCGAGCCGCATCCCGATGGTTGCCGGACGGTGTTTTATGAGCTGAATGGCCAGCCCCGCGATGTGAACGTGCTCGACCGCTCGCGCGAACCGCGTGAGACGGCCCGCACCAAGGCCGATCCCGCCGATCCTCTGCAGGTGGCCGCTCCCATGCCCGGCCTGGTGGTCAACGTCGCCGTCCAGGCGGGTGATCGGGTGGCCCGCGGCCAAAAGCTGCTGACGATGGAGGCGATGAAAATGGAGACCACCCTCTACGCCGAGCTGGAGGGACGCATCGCCGAGTTGATCTGCAAGCCGGGAACGCAGGTGCAGACGGGCGACCTCGTGTTGCGGATGGAGCGGTTGCCGGAAGAACCGGCCGCCCCGGCGAGGTAGCGTCGTCCGGAGCCACGCTGTCGCGATGGTGGCGGACGTGACCACGGGATCGGCACCTGATACAAGACGAAGACAGCCGCTGCCACAGGGGTGATGGCGGCTGGTTTCGCTGGTCCCTTGCCGGTTGTCATCATGCCCGCCGTCGCCGCTTCGTCCGTCTCCCTCAGTCAGCGGTATGCCGCCGAGTTTCCCGGCTCGGCCCTCCTGGCCGCCCGGGGTCGGCAGCTCTTCCCCGACGGGGTGACGCATGACAGTCGGGCCCTCAATCCGTTTCCCGTCTACATCGACCGGGCCCTCGGTTCGAAGAAATACGACCGGGATGGGCATGAGATCATCGATTACTGGATGGGGCATGGGGCGCTGTTGCTGGGGCACAGCCATCCGGCCATTGTCGAAGCGGTCCAGCGGCAGGTCCCCCTGGCGACCCATCCCGGAGCCTGCCATGAACTGGAAATCGAGTGGGGCGAGTGGGTTCATCGGCTGACCCGCTGCGGCGAACGGGTGCGATTCGTCAACAGCGGGACCGAGGCCACCTTGATGGCCCTGCGCATCTCCCGCATCATCACTGGCCGGCGGAAGGTGCTGAAGTTTGAAGGACACTTCCACGGCTGGCATGATCTGCTGATCCCGGCGGCTGATCCGCCGTATGGCACCGGTCAGTATGGAATGCCGGGCATCACCCAGAATGTGCTCGATGACCTGGTGGTGATTCCGCCGAATGACCTGGCGGCGCTGGAGCGGGCCCTCGATGAGCACCATCCCGCCTGCGTGATTCTGGAAGGGACGGGGGGGCACTGGTCCCTGGTCCCAATGCGGGGGGAGTTCCTGCGGGCTGTCCGGGAGTTGACGGCGCGTAAGGGGGTCCTGCTGATTTTCGACGAGGTGATCACCGGGTTCCGCGTGCATCCGTCCGGCTCGCAGGGGCATTACGACATCACTCCCGACCTCACCACGCTGGCCAAAATTCTGGCGGGCGGGTTGCCAGGCGGGGCGCTCGCCGGCAAGGCGGAGTACATGTGCGCCCTCGAGAGCCAGAACCGCTGGGGGAAAAAGATGAAGCATCCGGGGACGTACAACGGCAATCCGCTGTCGGCCGCGGCGGGAGTGGCCGCCCTCGCGGAGGTCGCCCGGGGGGATCTGTGCCGGCAGGCGAACGAGATGGGGCGCCGGCTGCGGACGGGCCTCAACGAGCTCTTCGCCCGCACAGGGGTCAATTGGTGCGCGTATGGCGAGTTCTCGATGGTGACGGTGGTCCCCGAGTACGACGGCCCTCGTCCCGACAGTGACGACTTCATTCCATACAACAACGACGTGGCCCGGCTCGACCGCAAAATCGACCCGAAACTGACCCACGCCTTCCGCTGTGCCCTGTTGTTGAACGGGCTCGATTTCTTCGGCTGGCGGGCGATGCTGTCGGGAGTGCACACAGCCGAAGACATCGACCGGACGGTTGAAGGGATGGAACGGGCGATTGGTCTGTTGCGGACCGAGGGATTGGTCCCGTGAGCCGGGCCGAAGCCGAGTGTCCCCGGTGTCGAGCGCAACTCGATCTTGAGACGCTGGCCCAGTCGCAGGCCACGACCTGCCCATTCTGCGAGGGGGATGTTTCGGCACTTCTGGCAGGTTGGCAGCCAGACATTCCGGAGCGATACGAACCCCGGGTCATCCCTTCGGCCGAGGACGCGGGGCATTTGCTCCGGCCCTTGCCCACGGGAAGCCGACTGCAGGTTGTCCAGTCGGGGCAGGACCAACTGGTGATCTTCATCGCCTCCGGGGGGAGCGGGGGGACATCGCTGTGGTGGTTCAGTCTGTTCTTTACGACGATTCTGGTCTTTATCACCGCAGTGTTCCTGTTTGCCCTGGCAGCCCCCGGTCAGCGTGTCCAGGGAAATCCATTTGTGGCTTATCTGGTCCTGGGATTGTTCTGGCTGATTGCGCTGGGCCTGGGGTGGATGGCAGTTCGTCTGAAGTTCTCCCAGACACTGCTGGCGGTCGATCCCCAGCGAGTGGTACTGAAGACGATTCTGTTTGGCCGCACCCGCCAGCAGGAATTGTCGCTCGAGACGGGAGCGGAGTGTGGACTGCGCGAGGCCTACTCGGTCAATGACGTTCCCGTCTACGCGATCGAAGTCGGGAACGGAGAGGACTCGGTGCGGTTTGGCACGAATCTTGAGCCGGAAGACAAAGAATGGCTGTTGGATGAGATCCAACACCGCCTGGGAAGTTCCGGACGTGCTTCCGGACCAGGAACCGTGCGGGCCGAGTTGGCTGGGGACGTTGTTTCTGGGCTCCACCTCACCCCCGAGCCGGCGCGTTTCAGGCAGATCGAGCGCTCCGAAGACGTAGCCCCTCTCCTGCCATCGCAGCTCCCGCCGGAAACCCCCATTCGCCTGTTGGAGGAGACCCCGCAGTGCCTGAGTTTCCGGTTTCCCGCCATGCCGAATCGGTTGATGCGAATCGTGGTCCCTCTGTTTATTCTGGCTTTCATGAGTGTCTGGATGGCTGGAGCGGGGTTCATCGCCTGGCAGAGGTGGGGAGGGGGGATGGCTTTTGGCGTGGTGGGCAGCGTCATGCCGTTGTTGATGCTGGCATTGGGGATGATCCCGGTCGGCGGAGCTCTCTTTCTGGGATTTGGCCGAACCACGGTCCGTTTGACCCGTGACGAATTCCTGTGCCGCTGGAGCCTCGGACCTTTCGGCCGACAGTGGGGACTGCCCGTCAGTGACATTGAGTGCATTTACCTCGAGCGAGACCGGGAAGGGGCACGGAATCGCCAAGATGCCGAATCCCGCCGTGTCAACTCGCGGAAGACATCGGGCGGAATTGTCGTCGCCGCTCCCAACCGGATCGTGGTGGTGGCCCCCTTCGCGGAGGCAGGCTTCTCCAGGCAGGTGGCGGGGCTGATCAAGGCACAGCTCGCATCCTGGGGCCGAACGGTGCCGGTGCAGTGGGTGGATCCGGCACGCGCGGACAGTCCATGAATTGGCACGATACGAGAATCTGACCGAGCGGGAAACGCAGAGTCTTCAGCGAATCCCACTGGTCGCATTGGACTGGATGTCCTCCTGCGACTCTTAGCACTGTCAGACGCCCCTGTCCGCGCCAGTTCGATTGGGTCGCCATGCCGACGATTGTGCTGCTCCGGCGTCATTCGTCCAGCACCCACGGGCTGGTTCGCCCGACGCGTGGACCCTGGCGGCTGGTTGGCGCGGGACAACCGCCGACGGGAGTGGGCCAACGCCACGGAGCGGCGGGTATCGCCCGAGATGCTGGGTCTGATCGGTGGACGGCTGGAAGCCTGGGGAGAAAGGGGGGAGGTGGCGGCGCAGGGGCCTGTTGCGGCGGGAGGAGCATCGGCCTCACCGACCAGCGGTTTTGGATCGGGACCAGCGGGGTGGGGGACAGGGGCCGCGATTCGTGGTGAGAGAGAGGTCGGGATTGCAGTCCCGCCTGGAATTGTCGAAACTTTCCCGTTTGGGGTCACGTTCGTCTGAAGGCTGGAATGTCTCTGTGATCGTTTCGGCAAGTGCGAGGTGAACCGCATGAAAACAAATTGTCCGCACTGCCATGCTCATGTGTCGCCCGTGACCTTGAGGGGGAATCAATCGACTTCCTGCCCTTTTTGCGGAAGAGATGTCTCGGGAGTGCTGGCCCAGTGGGAGGCGGCCCGGCACGCGGTGGGGAAAGATGCGCGGGATGCTGGATATGAGGTCCTGGGAAAGCGAATCGAGCCCGTGCCTGCGAAAAGCCGGATCGAGGTGGTGGAGGCGACGCCGGAACGGTTGGTCCTGTTCATTCCGCCGGCATCGCGCGATCATGCCGACAGGGTTCGCTGGCTCGTTTTCCAAATTTGTTTGGCAGCGTTCATGGTTGTCTTGTATCTCCTGCAAATTGTGTTCGGTGACCCCGAACTGTGGGTGGTCAAAGTGTTGAATCTCGCGCCCACGACTCTGTTTGGGTTGATGGTGTTTTATGGAATCAAATCGGAAGTTCCGCGCTTCTGTCAGAGTACCCTGCTGTCTCTCGACGTCGATCGGCTGACCTTGGAGCATCGCTATCGATTCCGGAACCAATTCCACGAGCTTCCCATCACGACGGCAACCACTTGTTCATTGGCGCCGCTGGGTAAAGTGAAGGGTTCTCTTGCCGGTTACGATGTGCTGTTCGAGACCGATGCCCGGAAGGTCGCGATCGGTTCGTTCCTGACGCCGACTGAGCGAGAGTGGCTGGTTCGCCAATTCAATGTTTTGCTGCCGGGGGGTGAGATTCTGGTGTCCCGCAGACCGAACAAGGTGAGTGAATTGGGCACAGCGGCGATGGCTGCGACTGCGGCATCGGGCACAGCCACGACAGACGCCAGAAACCTGACGCAAGGGACCGCGGTATTACTGCAACGGACGTCTGAGTCCCGGGGGATCGTCTGGGGATCGCTGACGAGCCAGGAGCTGCCCCGCGGGGCATCGATTGAAGTTCAACGTGACACCGCAGAGATTCTTGAGTTTGCGTTTCCACTGCAGTTCGGCTGGGAATGGTTGCCGTTCTCGCTGCTCTTTGCTCTTGGTGTGATCCTGACGACTGTGTGGGATCCCTTCGTGACACTCACGGGATGGCTGGTTCTCGCCCCCTTTCTGATCCGGTTTCTCTACCTCATGCTGGGAACGGTCATTGTGCGGGTCACGCCCGACACAGTGGAGTGTTGCTGGAAGTCGTGCGGCACCGTCCTGACCGACCGGATGGCGGTCGCCGACATCACCCAAGTGGGCCTGGGATACCTGACTGTTTTGAGGCGTCGGAATTTGATGTATTACCCATCTCCAGGATTCGCCAGGAATCCCGGAGATGGCTGCTGGCTGGAAGAGGGCCGGAGAAGAATGACGCTGGCGAGTGTGAGTCCGCCCGATGTGTCTGTGGATGTGCTGGGACTGATCGTCGGACGCCTTGAGTCCTGGGGGGCGATCGAGGTGGCTCCGCTCCCGCAGGAATCGAAACCAGCCGTTCCAGCCACCCCGACCTGATTTCATTCTGGTGGCTGCGTGAACTCTGTCATTCCCCAGTGTGGGACCAATTTGGTGTCGGGGAGAACGCCATGAATCTGTGCAAGACCAACTGTCCGCACTGTCACGCCCATCTGTCGCCAGCCACCCTGCGGGCGGATGGTGCGACCTGCTGCCCCTTCTGCGACCAGGATGTGTCGGAAGTTCTGGACGTGTGGAGCAATCCAGAAACGAACGGTGGACAGACTCTCCCCAGTGGGGGGGCCGCCACCACCGACGGACTTTATTGCCCTCTTCCTTGGAGCAGCCGGCTGAAGGTTCTCGAGGCCAATCCGAAGCGGGTGTCACTGCTGATCCCCAGAGGCTGGAGTTCCCCCAACAGCCGATTGTTTGGCATCTTGACCTTGCTGCTGTTGAGCCCCTACGGAGCCATCGTCTGGTTCTACAATGGATTTGTTGTGCAACCCGACCAATCCGCGCTGATCACGGTGGTGACGTTTCCCGTCGTCCTGGTGTTTCCTGCCATTCTGTATGCGGTGGCTCGAAATCAGGTTCCCAATTGGTTTCGCCAAGTCTGGATTACCCTGGAAGCCGGACAGATCACATTCCGAACCAGGCTGTTCGGCCGCGAAGAGGTGCGTGGTCTGCCCGTGTCGGCCGATACGGTCTGCGCTATGACCATCGTGGAAAACACCGGCCCCCGCATTCCCCGGTACGAGGTCTTGGTCCGAAATCCGCAACAGCAATTCGTCATCAACAATTGCCTTTCGGATGCCGACCAGGAATGGTTGGTCAGACAGATCAGCAGTTGGGTCGCCGCGAATGCGTCCCCTACCGCCACGCCCGAGACTTCGAATCGCCAGGTCGAAGATCCCTCACGCGACAAGGGGCAGCTCTCCGCGGTCGTCTCCCCTCGGTCGCTCGGTGTGAACCCCCTTGGAGGAGTCCCGCCCCAGGAATCACCGGGCTCGACTCCCATTCCGATGCGATTCGAGCCGACGCTCGAATCGGGAGAATTCACCATTCCGCTGTTGCAGGCCGCCGAACTACCGGCGTCCTCCGAGATCCACATTCTGGAAAACTAACCCGGCTGTATCCGGTTTTCGTATCCATTGCGGTGGGCGCTGTCGACAACAATCGCCCATTTGTTCCTGGCACTCGCGTGTGCGATTCCGGGATTTGGGACGCTCTGCTCGGGCATCGAATATGGCTTCTGGGTCGGTCTGGTCTTCCTGCTTCCCTCGGCATTGATCGTCGCGTTCTGGCTGTCCATGGAACTTGGAGAGGGCACAATCCGGCTGACCCCTGAAACCCTGGAGTGTGTCTGGTCCAGCTACGGTTTCCGCCTTCCTGACCGGATGCCCGTCGAATCGATCCAGGGATTCCAGGTTGGGAACCTGATTGCCCTGCGGCGTTCGGGAACGATTCACCGGCCTCTGGGTGGGGATTCCCGGGATCCAGGACCAGGCTGCGGCGTCTTGCGAAGAGCCAGCCAGTTTCAGCTTGTCTGGGGGAGCGATCTGCTCCTGTCCCGACAGATACTCGGGTTGATTCTGGGAAGATTGTCGGAATGGGGAGTGATCCAGGTCTCTCCCGCTGCGCATCAGCAAGCCGCTTCGCGGTCAGGCGAATGAATCGCGGAATGGGTTTGCCCCGATTCCCAGAGCTGCACAGACCTATCGACTGATGTTCGCGGAGTGATTGGCGTTCAGGAACCGGCGCGGACGAGAGGGACACTCGCCAAATCGCAGGTCGGCCCATGTCTGATTTGCTAAACTCAGGATCAGCGGTTGCGGTCGCGTCCGACACGAGGGGGCGAAACGCGGTGTGCTTCAGGCGGGCGACCGCAGTTGGGTGAAGACGGACCTGGAAATGAATCTACATTCTGACTCGAATTCAATTCCTGATCAGGCCGCGCTGCTGGTGCCCCCGGCGGGGAGTCGAATTCAGATCGTGGAGAATTCGCCCGAACGACTGACGCTGGTGTTTCCCCCGGCCAAGGGGAGACTGGATTCCAACGATTACTTTGTCCTGGGTTGGTGGGGCATCTTGGGTCTGTTGACTGCGGTATGGGTGGGAGGTGTTCGCCCCAAACCGGCTCCGGACGATTCGCCAGAAGTGACGCCGTTGGTTTTGACGGTCTTCTGGATCATTGCGATTGGAATGGCAGTCGCACGGCTGCGGTCCCGGAGCCGAACGATCCTGCTGTCGATCGACCGGACTCGCTGCGTGCTACGGACCATTCTGTTCGGACGCACGTCCACCACCGAGATTCCGGTGACGGACGACACTCTGGCCGATGTCAGGCTTCCCAAGGAGGATGGAGATGCCCGCAGCGATGTTCAGATTGGCGGGCACGGCCGGGACTTGCAGGTCCCCGCCGTGCTCTCCGTCGCCGAGCAGGTCTGGTTGATTGGCCAAATCAATGCATTTCTGCACGGTCCCGAGACCGCGGCGTCCTTGCGGTGCCGTGGATCTGCTGTGACGTCGAATCCGGGGTGGAGTCCTGTGCCGTCGGCGGAACTTCTGGCGAACTCGCCGATTGGACTGCGCGAGGATTCGCCCCAGAGGCTGCGTCTGGAATTGGCCGACTTCCCCAACCGGACCGGGCGATGGTTGTGCACCGCTGGCGTGCTGACGGTCGCCGGCTTCGGCTTGAGGTCGCAGATTCGGGAACGTTTGGCGGAAGTGCCCGGATGGGGAGCGATGCTTCCCTGGACAATTGCCTTCCACGTCGTCTGCTGGATCCTGGGTGTCGCCACTTTTGCCTTTGTCATCTGGCGCAAGACGTTCATCGATCTGACACCCGAAGAACTCCAACTGCGAATCGGCGTCGGTTGGCTCTTCGAAACCACCAAGTTGCCGACCCTTCAGATTCGCGGCGTCGTGGTGAGTCGTTGCCACAAATTGCCGATGGTCCGAGAATTGGATGCCAACCATCCCGACGCGCTTCAGGACGGAACCACTGATTGCCTGGTTGTCGGTGAGCAATCACGTGTTGTCGTCGCGAAAAATCGGTCTCTCGTCATCGCCCGGCAGGTGGCGGGATTGCTGGTGGCGAAACTTGCGTCGTGGAAACGGAACGTGGATTTCCGTGAAGAGAGTCGGTGAACGCCATTCGGCTACCTGCATCCCCGCGTCCCCTGATAGACTGAGCGTAGTCCTTTTTCCGGTCCGGAACTCCGACATGTCGAACTTCTTCTTCCCCGGTCACCTGGCCCTCCAGGGGCGGCGTCAGTTTCTGCAGCAGGCGGGATTGGGCTTCGGCTCGCTCGCCCTGTCGTCGCTGCTGCATGAGCAGACGAAAGCCGCCAATCCGCTCGCCGCTCATCCCCCCGAATTCACCGGGAAGGTCAAGTCGATCATCTGGCTGTTCATGACGGGCGGCCCCTCGCAGGTCGACACCTGGGACTACAAGCCCGAACTGCAGGCCCGTGATGGTCAGCCGCTTGGCGGGGCCGATCCGAAAACCGGGTTCTTCGAGACCAGCGGCAAATGCCTCAAATCGCCCTTTGTCTGGAAACAGCATGGCGATTCCGGCACGTGGGTCCCCGAGATCTTCCCGCACCTCGCGGCCCACGTCGACAAGATGACGTTTCTCCACAGCATGCACCTGCGGCAGAACAATCATGCTCCGGCATCGATCGAGCTGATGTGCGGCACCAACCGCCCCGGGCTTCCCAGCCTGGGGTCGTGGCTGACTTATGGCCTGGGCACCGAGAACCAGAACCTGCCGGCGTTTGTGGTGTTGCACGACACCCGACCACGCGGGGACGACCAGATCTGGTCGGCCGGGTTCCTGCCGAAGACCTACCAGGCACTGGCCCTCTCGGCTGGGCGGAAAGAGGCGATCGACAACCTCGCCCGTGATGCCGGTCAGACCGACCAGCAACAGCGGGCCCAATTGGAACTGCTGCGGACTCTCAACGAAGAACATGCCGCACAGCGCCCCACGCAGACCGACCTGTCGTCGCGCATTTCTTCGTATGAACTCGCCTACCGGATGCAGATGGCGGCTCCCGAGGCGCTGGATGTGACGCGCGAATCGGAAGCCACCCATAAGCTCTACGGGATGGACAATCCCGAGTGTGCGACGTTCTCGCGGCAATGCCTGATTGCCCGTCGTCTGGTTGAACGGGGGGTGCGCTATGTGCAGATTTTCGCCGGCAAAGGGGTCGGCGGCGACGGCAGCGTGAATGACGTGCCGTGGGACTGCCACAGCGATCTGGAAACGAATCACCGTTCGTGTGCGATGCACACCGATCAGCCGGCGGCCGCCTTGCTGGCCGACCTCGAAGCCCGGGGGCTGCTCGAGAGCACGCTGGTCATCTGGGGGGGCGAATTTGGCCGCACCTCCGATTCGCAGGGGGCCAAGGGGCGCGATCACAAGCCGAATGGCTTCACCATTTGGCTGGCCGGGGCCGGGGTCAAGGGGGGCTTCCACTACGGAGCCACCGACGAATTCGGGTACAAGGCGGTGGTCGACAAGGTGCATGTGAACGACCTGCACGCCACGCTGCTGCACCTGGCCGGATTCAACCATGAGAAGTTGACCTACCGGTTCAACGGCCGCGATTTCCGTTTGACCGATGTGGGAGGGGATGTCATCACTCCCATTCTGGCCTGACAGGATCGCCGCTGCTGCTTTCTTCGAAACACCACAGGAGCTGACATGTCGGGCGTGACAATCAAGGTGCGTGAAAATGGTCCGTTGCTGGTGACGGGCCCCTTCACTCTGGTCGACCATCTGGGAAACCAGTACGACCTGACGGGCAAGGAAAATGTGGCGCTGTGTCGGTGTGGTCAGACTGCCCGGCGGCCTTTCTGTGACGGGGCCCACAAGGGGTGCGGCTTCCTGGCGAACGAAACCGCTCCTCCGGCCGCCCCTCCTCTCACGTTGTGAACCGGCTGTTTGCAGTCATCCCCGCCGCGGGGTTGAGCCGGCGGATGGGGCAGCCCAAGCTGCTGCTCCCCTGGGGGGGGAGCACGGTGATCGAGCACCTGCTGGCGGCACTCAGCCATCCCCGGATCGTCGCACGCTGCGTTGTCTGTCGTCGGGACGATGAGGAGCTGGCGCGGGTGGTGGACCAGGCTGGCGGGTGGGTCATTCAGCCCGCGGTCGATCCGCCGGAGATGAAAGACAGCGTACTGGCGGCGCTTTCCGAGATTGAGAGGCGTTGGCATCCCGGCCCGGGCGAAGGATGGGTGCTGAGCCCCGCCGATCAGCCGCTGCTTCCCCCGGGGATCCTTGAGCCGCTGGTTGCCGCCTGGGACGCTGGTACAGCCGAGGTGCTCATTCCCCGCCACGGTGGGCGCAAGGGGCATCCGGTTTTGTTCCGCTGGCAGCTCTACGAAGAGATTCAGGCGTTGCGGGCGGACGAGGGCTTGAATGCCCTGGTGCGAAATCCCTCCCGCAAGGTCGAATTTGTCGATCTCGCCGTTCCCGGGATTCTGGTCGATCTCGACACTCCGGAGGATTATGCCCGCTGGCGATCGGGGGAGGCGAGGGGACGCCCCGGGGCGGGTTGAGGTGGTCGGCTCGCGGGGAGGGGGGGCTGGCGTTCCCATTTCAGGGGGAAATCAAGGGGGGCCTTGAACGTCCGATTGTCGCCGCGCTAGACTTCCAGAGTCTTTTTCAGGCGGATTTTGCATGGCTCGCGACTCTCAAACCGGTGTGTCCGACAATCTTCCCGAGGAACTCCCTCCGGTGAAGCCTCCTTCGGTGGGCTTCATTGTGCAGTTGTTTGTGGTTCCCGGCCTGATCGTCGGGGCCATTGTTGGCATTTGGCTGCTGTTTGGCCGGATGGCCACAGCCGAGCAGGATTGGCAGCGGCTCGTCGTGGAACTGCAGAACCCCAACGAGCACCGCCGGTGGCGGGGGGCCATGGGACTCGCCCAAATCCTCAAGGCCGACCTGGAACTGGGAGATAAAGGGCAGCACCTCTCCGAAAAGCCGGAGTTCGTCGAAGCCCTGACCAAGATGCTGGGGGCCGAACTGGAACGGAATGGCCAGCGTCCGGAAGACCTGCAGTTCCAGTCGTACCTGACGCAAACCTTCAGTCTGCTCGATTCGCCCGAGGCGGCATTGCCGGTTCTCTCCCAGGCCCTGGCACCGACGGTCGATCGCGAGGTTCGCAAGAATGCGTTGCTTTCTCTGGCGGTCATGGTCGACCGGTTAAAACGCCGGGGTGAGTCCCTCAAAGAGTCAGAGATTGCCTCTCAAGTTGTTCCCGTTTGCCAGGATACCGATCCTCTCATTCGGTCGACTGCGGCTTACACCCTCGGGCTGTTGGAGGATGCGTCGGCCCGGGACCGTCTGAAGGGGATGTTGGAAGATGGCGATCAGGGTGTGCGGCTGAATTCCGCCATTGCCCTGGTTCGCCACAACGACCGCTCAGGGGTTCCGCAACTATCCGAAGTTTTGTCGACCGCCAATGATCCGTTTGAAGGGCGTTATTCTGACCAGTTGGCGCAGTTTCTGGCGGTCAAGAATTCGCTGAACGCCATGACCCAGTTGAAGGATCTGCTGACCGATCAGGAAAAAGGAGATTTGAAAAAGGTGATCCAGCCCATTGCCGACTCCTTCCGGGAACCGGGCATCCGCGTGCTGGCCCAGTCGACTTTGCAATCGCTCGACTCGTAGCCTCCGATCAATCCGCTGATCAACTGGCCGGGGGATGCAGCCGATCCCATTGTGTCTCGGCTGAACTCTGTCGCAGGTAGACCGGCGTCAGGCTGCGGGGATCACTCTGTTCGCCGCGTTGAAAGGCGGAGTTCCCCAATTCTCCCACCCAACGGGCGGAGGGTGCCGTCCCGTTGAACAGAACCTGTCCCGCCAGAGTCGGGACGGCCTGCACCAGCTTTTCAACTGCCATGCCCCGCACCACATCGTTCGGGAGCACCTGCGAAGCCAGTTGGTCCACGGGCAACACCATGGTGGGAATCAGGGTTTCAGGCGTGTGGGGAGTTCCGAGGAGGAAACAGGCCGCGTAGACGGCGTCGCGCTGGGCATCAGTCACGATCCACAATCGTTCGACCGATGTGCCGCAGTCCGCTGCCAGGGCCTGGAGCGTGTCGACCGCCACCAGGGGAATCCGAAGCGACCAGGCGAGCAGTTTGGCGCACACCACCCCCACCCGCAGTCCCGTGTAGCTGCCTGGCCCCTGGCTGACTGCCACCAGCCTTAGGTGGCGCGGCGTGATGTCCTGTTGCTGCAACAGTTTGGCGATGCCAGGCAGCAGAGATTGCCCATGCGCGGTGCCCAGTTCGAGTGTCAGTTCACTCTGGAACCGCCCCTCGCGCAGCAGGGCGAGGGATCCCTGGCGGGTCGAGGTTTCAATGGCGAGTGTCCACTCGGGTGTGATCATGCGAGAGAATCTCCAGCGGCATCTGTTGGCGTGTCGGGCGATTCCTGACAGTTGGCCTCGAATCGGGAATTCGGCCACGCCGATCTGCTGCGCTTTGCCGCGGGGTTGCGATCCGCCGATCGATCGCGGAAGCTGGAGAGATCGGGCGTTTGTCTTCTGGGGGTGAGTTCGGACTGCTCCCGGCATTCGGGCACCGCTCCCCACCCTCGACTCGGTCCTGGAACTCGAGAATTGGCCCCTACATGAATTCCAAGCGAAACCGGCGTCTGCTGATGACCCTGCTGTTTGTGGGAGGGCCTCTCGTGGGCTACCTGCTGAATGGCGACCGGGGACTGCTGCTGGGCCTGGGAACCAGTGCCCTGGCCATCCTCTGGTATCTGTTGGACGAGCGCCATTTGTTCTAGCCCGCTCGCGGGGCGGTCTGGGGGAGACCCGGGGGCGAGGCAGCCTCCAGGGGCGGCTGGTTGGGTTGCGGCGGTTCCCGCCACGCAATCCGCAGCCAGGCCGGCAAGAGCAGCAACACGCCCAGCAGATTCCCCAGAATGGTCACGCACGTCAATTCGGCGAAGCGCTGGGTGGGAACGAAATTCGACAGCCGAAGGACTCCCAGTCCCGCCAACAGCAGCAGGCTGGTCGCCACGATCGCCTTGCCCGTCCCCAGAAAGGCGCGTTGAATGGCATCCGGAACGGCATGACCGCGCCGCAGTTCTTCGCGGAACCGGTACAGAAAGTGGATCGTGTTGTCGTCCGCCAGGCCGAGACAGACCGTGAACACAATCACGTTCCCCACGTTCATGTCGTAACCGCGGAATCCCATATAGCCGAGGGTGATCGCCAGCGGCGTCAGATTGGGCAGGGCGGCAATCAGGCCCGCCCTCACCGAGCGGAACTCGAGAGCAATCAGACTGAAGATCACCAGCGAGGCGGTGACCAGCGAGAAGAACAGGTCCCGAATCAGGGTGGTCAGGGCCTGCGCTGCCACAAAACCCTCACCTGTCAAAGCAAACTGGATGCCGCTCGACTCGGGGAATTGCTCCGCCAGCCGACGTTTCAGTTCGGCGATCAATTCCAGTGTCTGCGACGATCCCAGTTCGGCAATCCGCAGCCTCAGCCGGGCCCGCGATTCGTCGGCGTTCAGGTACTCGTAATAGTGCAGCACCTCGGGGACCTGGGTGGCGAAAGCGCGAGTTCGCTGCAGCCGTTTCCGGCCCGCTTCCCCTTCGGGAACAAGTTCATGATCGCTCTCGGAAACCCGGCGGCCGGGCCAATGCGAGATTACCTCACGAAACACGTCGGCATATGACTGACCGGCGAGCACTCCGGGAACCTCCCGGGCCGAGCGGGTGGCGGCCACGACCTGGTGGAACACCCCGGGCTCGAGGAATTTGCCCGGCTGATCGGACCGCAGGCTCACTTCCAGAGGGATCAGCCCCGAAAGTTCCCGCTCGACCAGCTTCATGGTCTCGACGGCGGGATGATCGGCACGGAAGGTTTCGAGAGCGTTGTAGGTGTTGATCTTGACGCGGCTGGCACCGTAAAGGGCCCCGCCGATGACCAGCAGGGAAGCGAGCACCGCCCGCCACGGATGCTCGGCCACCGCCATCCCAACCACTGCGGCCGCCCGGGTCACCGGACCGGGACGCTCCTGATGCAGCCCCGAATGCCTGGGAGGGGCGAAGTAGCGGAACAGAGCGCCCAGCGTCACCAGCGTGCAGAAATACTGGAAGCCCACCCCGAGGGCCGCCTGCCACGCGAACCGCTTGAGAATCAGCGAGCGGGCCGTGGCAACGCTGGCGAACCCAATGGCGGTGGTGAGGGCCGCCAACAGGCAGGCGGGGGTCATATGGGCGATCGCCCGTGCGGCCGCCTCCAGCCGATTGCCGGGATGCAGATGGTCTTCCTCGGCAAAACAGGTGACAATCTGCACCGAGCTGCTGACTCCGATGATCAACAGCAGCACGGGGAGCACGTTGCTGACCAGGTTCAGTGATTCGCCAAACACCGCAAAGCTGGCGAAAGTCCAGGAGAGGGCGACTCCGACGGCGATCAGCGGCAGAATCGAACCCGAGACACAGCGGAACAGGAACCACAGCACGAGGAGGTAGGTGATGGCCGCCAACGGAATCAGGGTCCACTGGTCGAGCCGCAGATCGTTGACAATCTCGACCCGCAATACGGGGAGCCCGGTCAGTCGGGTCTCGTAGCCGGCGGGGGCGGGATGCCGGGCGAGCACATCCCGAATTCCCGAGATGGCGCGCCGCATGCCATCGATCTCGGCCGTCGGAAGATTGAGCTGAATGGGGAGCGCCGCGAGCCGCGAGTTCGCACTCAGCAGCCCCCCCTTCAACAGAGGCATGGTTTCGAATTGCCCGCGGGCCCGCAGCGCGGCATCGTCATCAATGGTCTCAGGGAGTAAGCGTTCCAGACGCAGACCGCGCAGCCCGGCCCGGGGCGCCTCGAGTGTCGCGAGGCATTCGACGCGGGCGACATCGGGCAACTGTTGCAGCTCGGCCGCGACGTCCGATTGCCATTGCAGGGGGAGAGCCTCCAGCACATCGGGCTCCCGTGCGGCCTTCAGCAGCAGCAGCACAATGAACTCATCATGCCCGAAGGTCTGCTTGAACTCGTCGGAATCGGCGACCAGTTGGTCATTTCCCACGTAGATCGACTGCGGCGCGAAGTCGAATCGCAGGCCGGGCATGCACGCCAGGGCCCCGACCAGCGACAGGACCAGCAGTCCAATCGCCAGGCGGGGATGGCTCAGCAGTCCCTGGGCGAAGCGTTCGCAGATGCGCTCGATCAACGAGGTGGAAGCCATATCGTCGGGGTTGCCCCCACGGGAGGTGACGATCGCGGTGAGTGCTGCGACTCATCCGCTCATGCGGGATCAGGGGAAGTTCCCCTCCGGGCTCCGGAGGGAGAGGGGCTGTTGACTAGAGGCTTCCCTCGATCGCCAGCTTGTGGAACGTGTGGGTGATGTTGGCCTGGTTCTTCAGAAGCCAGTCGATTCCGGGCTCGTGGTTCATCGCCTTGGCAATGGCCTTGGCGGTCGCGGCCCGATGGGTCTCAAACAGCACCTGGTAGTCGATCTTCTCGGTCAGCACCGCCGGATCGAGCCAGACCGACACGATGATTCCCAGATCGTTGACTTTCGACTTGGGAATGTCGCCGTTCCGGACAGCGTCCAAGACGCCGTTGGCGATCGCCGCCTGAACCGTTCCCATCAGCACGTTCGTGTAACGCGTGCTGGTGACCGTGACCTTGCTGACCATCAGGGTGGCGGGGCGAACCTGGATGTCGCAGTCGAGAATGGCGAAGACCCGGGAGTGCCCCTGCACCTGGTTGCCCAGCAGGTTCGCCATGGCATGACCGACAGGACCATCCAGTTCGCCAATCACCACCTCGGGTTCCGCCGCAGACCAACCCTGTTCGGCTTCGACCAGGGCCTCGCCCGTTCGCAGCACGATCCGGCCTACGGACTTCTTTTTCTTCAACGACACCTTTTTCTTCGCCATGCTGCACCAAATCAAAAAACAGAGAACGAAAGAGGCCAAACGGAATGGTCGTCAAGTCCCATCCGTCGGACAGAGAAGTTTCAGTCCGGCCGGATGCGGAGAGGGCCGGACCACTGACCCTACTGGAATCGGGCCACGCGAAAGGGGGCGACGGGAACATGCGGCGGCTGGCCCGAGATCAGTTCGGTCACCAGGCGGCCGGTCACCGCGCCCAAGGTCAAACCCAACATGCTGTGTCCTGCCGCCACCCAGACATTCCGGGCGATGGGGGCCTGGTCGATGATCGGCAGGCTGTCGTAGGTCATCGGCCGCCAGCCCCACCATTCCCCCTCCACCGGGTCGCAGGAAGGCTCCCGCAGGTATGGTGCGGCCCCATCCCGCAGCAACTGCAGCCGCGACCGGTTCAGAGTGCTGTCGTAACCGGAGAATTCCATGGTCGACCCCAGCCGGTATCCCGACTCGAACGGGGTGACCGCGACCCGCGTCTCGGGAAAGATCATGGGAATGCGGGGACACACCGCCGGGCGGGGCATGGTCAGCGAATAGCCCTTGCCCGGCTGAATCGGCAACCGACAGCGGAGATGACTTTCGAGTTGTGCCGACCACGCCCCCGTGGCGACCACAAACTCGTCCGCTGCGATCTCGGTTCCCCCGCAGCGGGCCGCCCGACGAGACTCTCCCTCCCCCACGAACCCCTCAAATGCACACTGCTCCCGGATGACGGCCCCCCGCGACTCGAGCAGCCGACGCAGCCCCGACATCAGGCGGTCGGGACGGAGATGTGCGTCGTCGGCGTAGAACCACCCACCGGCAAGCCCCGGGCGCAAGGCAGGTTCCCGGTCCGTCAGTTCCGGTCCAACCAGCTTTTCCGCCGGCAGGTGAAACTCATTCGCCAGCAGATCGTTGGTGGCGCTGTATGCCTCGAATTCTTCAGCCGAGCGATAGGCGAACAGCAGTCCCTGTTCTTCCCACTCGCAGTCGATCTGTTCCTCCGCCACCATCTGCCGATACAGCGACAGTGACGACTCGAGAATCGGGTGCAGGGCATGTCCCCCCGCCAGCATATCCTCGCGATTGCACCGGCGGGCGAATCCCCAGAGCCAACGCCACAGGGCCAGATCGAACCGCGGCTTGATGGTGAAGGGAGAACGGGGCTTCAGCATCGCTTTCAGAGTCCGTCCGACCGCTCCCGGTTCCGCCAGCGGCAGCACGTGACTGGGGCAGATGTAGCCGCAGTTTCCCTGGGAGCAGGCTGCCCCAAACGACTGCCGGTCGACAATGGTGACCCGGTGACCGGCCCGTTGCAGATAGTACGCGCAACAGGCACCGACAATGCCGCCGCCAATGATCAGAACCTGTTTGGATTCGACATTCATGGGCGAATTCCCATGCAAAAAGGATCGGTGGGATCAAGCCGCAGGGTGGACTCGGCCGTCACCCAGGCGGTTCCCCGAATGCTGGGGATGATCCGTCCTTCTTCCGAACGGTACCACCCTTCGAATACGCTGCCGAGAATGCTTTCCTGTCGCCAGACCCGCCCAGCCGCGAGTTTTCCATCCGCCGCGAGACAGGCCAGTTTCGCACTTGTTCCGGTCCCGCACGGGGAACGGTCGTATGCCTTGCCTGGGCAGAGGACGAAATTCCGGCTGTGATTCCCAGGGTTGGCGGCTGGTCCGAACAGCTCGATGTGATCGATTTCGCCACCGTCGGCTCCCGTGATGGACTGCCGCTCGAGCTCCCGGCGGATCCGCCAGGCGAGGTCAGTCAAAGCTTCAATCCGGGGCAGGGCCAGTGTCTGGCCGTGATCATCCACCAGAAAGAACCAATTCCCCCCCCAGGCGATATCCCCATGGACCACACCGTGTCCGGGAACCTCCACCGGAACCCGATGCGCGTGCCGCCAACTGCTGACATTTTCGATGGTCGCCGACTGAGCTCCATCGTAGTCGACCGTCACCACTCCGACGGGGGTGTCGATTCGATGTTGACCGCGACCGATGCGGCCGAGGTGTCCCAGGGTCACCGCGAGGCCAATCATTCCGTGGCCGCACATGTTGAGCACGCCCACATTGTTGAAGAAGATCACTCCGGCACAGCAGGTGGGATCGGCCGGTTCGCAGAGCAGGGCTCCCACCAGGACGTCGGAACCTCGCGGCTCATTCACCACCGCCGAACGGAACTGATCTTCCTGGTCGCGAAACCGGATCCGCTGTTGAGCCAGTGAGCCGGTTCCCAGGTCGGGTCCGCCACTCACCACCACGCGGGTCGGTTCCCCCCCGGTATGCGAGTCGATGACCTGAATCCTTCGTGGTTCAATCATGGCTGGACGGTCTTTTCTGGGGGCGGGATCTCGGACAACTCGAGGTCCGGCGCAACCGGCCCGAAGCTTGCGTGGCGGGATCTGGGTTCCGGCACTCGATTCGACGGCAGTCGGACCTGCTGTCTGCCACTCTGGCCGGGACGAATCGCGGCGGAGCCGCGGCCGCGACAGTGACTGGCCTTAACAGAGGGGGCAGGAGTGAGCGAATCCAGGAGCGACCAATTCGCCTCCTTGCCTCCGATTCTAACGACTGAGTGACCATCCGTAACCCGTGCCCGCCTCACGGCGAGGCCCCCGGTTGGCACGTGCGGAAGCAGGCAGCGTCGGCAAGGGGCGGGATCCTGGCAAAATCGGCAGGGCCTGGCCTGAGGATTGAGCGGGGGAGTCGCGCGACGGACTTTTCCGTCCGAAAAACCGGGCAATCGGCACCTCCCGCACGAGAATCCTGGCCGCGGAGTTTGTCAGGTCCGGAATGCGAAGCGTAAAGCGTTTCTGAGAGTCAGGTTATGCCGATCCCATGCGGTTTTCCCGTGAGCCTCAAGGATTCCCGTGTTCCGCAAAAGCGTTGGTTTTCTTGGATTTTCTCCGTGAATTTCCGCAGCCAGGCCATAGAACAAGAAACCGAAAGAGTTTGGTGATCCAACTGAGGCTGACTTACGTTGTCACTTCCACGTTCCAGATGTTCGGTACGATTCATTACGGCATGCCGTAATGGTCAACCGGTCATCTCCCGGGTCAATCTCTTTGGAGATGGACCGCATTTTCGAGAGTCTGATGCCTATTTCCCAAGATCTTCTGCGGGTCTACGAGACCGGGGAGACCACCGTGGTCGGGTTCGGCGAAGCCGAGATGCCCGATGCACTCGATATTGCCCAGATGCGCGACGAGATTGTCGACATGCTGCGGCACAACCAGTCGCAGGCGATCGCCATCAACCTGGGTGGCGTGAATCACGTTCCCAGTGCTATGTTGGGTCTGTTCGCCTCGATTCGGCAGGCGGGGTTTGCGGTCCATCTGCACAATCTCAGCCGCAATGTTCGCTCGCTGCTGGAAGTGACCCGGCTCAACACCTTGTTTCACATCCACGACCTGGGCGTCTAAAGGTGGTCCGGACGGGGTGTTTTCTCCCCTCCGGAGTGTGTGATGACCCAGCGTTCGGCGTCCCATGGGCCCTCTCTGCAACCGACGGCGGGAGCGCCTGCCAACTCTTCCCTGCGTTTTTCGACCGTTGAAGAACTGCGGTTGCATGCAGGGCGGTTTCGTCACGCTTCGCGGCATCTTGACGCGTGGACTTTGGCAGGCGAGATTCCCGCCGCGGCACTGCTGGTTGGCCGTTCCGGCCACTTCCACGCTCCGCTGTTTTCCGGCCGTGTGGCTGATCGGGCGGACGCAATTCCGCTGCGCGAGGATGCGATTTTTCTGATCGCGTCAATCACCAAGCCTATTGTGGCTCTTGGTGCCCTCCAACTGGTGGAACGTGGGGAACTGGCACTCGATGACCGTGTCGAGCGTTACATTCCGCATTTCGGCAGGCAGGGAAAGCACGGCATTACCGTACGACACCTGCTGACCCACACTTCCGGGTTACCGGACATGCTCCCCAACAATCTGGAATTGCGGGGAGAGCAGGCACCGTTGTCGGCATTTGTCGAAGGAGCCTGTCGGCTGGCGCCGGAATTCCCCGCAGGGAGAGCGGTGCAGTACCAAAGCCTGGGGTTCGCGGTGTTGGGGGAGATCATCCATCGCATCTCCGGCTTCACCTGTGGTGCCTGGCTGCAGGAGTCTCTGTTTGCCCCGCTGGGCATGGTTGATACCGCGCTCGGCGCGCCCGACAGTTGGTTCGAAGGTCCCCACCCCCGCGCCGGGCGGATCGCCGAACTGCGACTGCCCCCCGAGCAGATCGACGCCCCTCACTGGAACTGGAACAGCCGCTATTGGAGACAGTTGGGGGCTCCCTGGGGGGGGCTTTTGACCACCCCGACCGATCTGGGCCGACTGGCCGCCTTTTTGCTGGGCTGGTCCCCGCAGGCCGAGACCCAGGTTCTCAGCCGGTCGGCAATCGCCGCCGCGACCCGCAACCAGCTCGAGGCGATGCGAGAGGTTCCCGCCGACGACCGCCGATGCCGTCCCTGGGGGCTGGGATGGCGCCTCAACTGGCCCGCACACAGCGCGAATTTTGGAGATCTGCTCACCCCCGGCACTTACGGACACTGGGGAGCAACGGGGACAGTCATGTGGCTTGATCCGGCCCATGACGCCTGTTGCATCCTGTTGACGACCCGTCCGCAGGAACCGGGGGGGGACTTTCTCGCCCGTATTTCGAATATCGTCGCCGCGTCGCTGCTCTGACTGGAAGCCGCCTGAAAGCATGGACTGCAGCTCAAGAGCATTGGATCCTACCGGCCCCGCCTGGGCCAGACCGACTGCAGGCTGGTCACCAGGGTCAGCAGCAGAATGCCGCTGTTGACCCACCTCGACCACTCATGGAGCCGCCGGAACGAATCGGGGTAGGGGGGCTGCCCCAGCATTTCGGCGAGCGGACGATACAAGACGAAGTAATCCATCAGGGCAGCCGCCATGGCCAGCCCCAACCAGACGGCGGGGCCGGGAAACCTCAACGCGGCAGTCGTTGAATCCTCCGGATGTGACTGGACACGCCCTGCCGAGGCCAGGGCTCCCGCGGTTGCCAATCCGAGGCACACGAATTCCACCAGGTAGAATCGGGGGAAGAGCACGCGGGGATGCTGATCCTTGGTCGCCGCGTCGAACAGTGGTGAACCGCGCAGCCCCAGCAGGATTGCGAGGAACATCAACCCCGCTCCCAGCCACGCTGTCGAACCCACCCGCAGAGCAACCAGCCCCAGGGACCGCAGTCGTTCTGGGGTCACGTTCAGTTCCACGCCAGCGGAGATTTCCAGGCCTGCTTCAACTCCGCCAGTCCGACATCCACCCGGGTTTCATTGGTCATTCCCCGAATCACCAGGCGCGGCAGTGCCGAGACCGTTCCGAGTTCCGCGAGCGGAAGCCCGGCAAACAGACCGCGGAACCGCTCGACATCCGCTGGTGCGACTTCGGCGACAAACCGCGTGTTGCTTTCGGAGAACAGCAGCAGTGCGTCATGCTCCAGCCCACTCTGTGCCCCCATCACCCGCAGGTCGATGTCGGCTCCCAAACCACCCGAGAAGGCCATTTCCGCCAGCGATGCCGCCAGGCCCCCTTCGCTCAGATCGTGGCAACTGCGGACCAGGCCGGAGCCGATGGCACTGGCCACGGCCCGGAAGATCCGCGGCGCCCGGGCGAGATCCACCCGTGGCACCCGTCCTCCCGGCAGGCCGTTCACCAGTTGGAAATGACTTCCTCCCAGCTCATCGAGGGTGGCCCCGATCACAAACAGGCGATTCCCGGCCTCCTTCAGATCCATCGTCACCGCCTGGGAGACCTGCGGGATCTGTCCCAAAGCGCTGATCAGCAGGGACGAGGGAATGGCAACCGTCCGCCGTTGTCCCGCCGCATCCTGATAGGAGAACTCGTTGTTGAGGCTGTCCTTGCCGCTGATGAACGGCGTGCCAAAGGCGAGGGCGACATCCTTGCAGGCGAGTGCGGCCCGCACGAGGCTTCCCAACGTCTCGGGACGCTCGGTATTTCCCCAGCAGAAGTTGTCGAGAATGGCGATCCGGTCCGGGTCGGCCCCGACGGCGATACAGTTCCTTACCGCCTCATCGATGGCTGAAGCGGCCATCCAGTAGGGGTCGAAATCACCAAACCGCGGGTTCATCCCGTTGGAGACAACGAGTCCGCGGGGAGACTCGAGGTTTGGCCGTAAGACGGCGGCATCGGACGGACCATCATTGGCGACCCCCACGAGGGGCTTGACCACGCTGCCCGCTTGCACTTCAAAGTCGTACTGCCGGATGATCCATTCCTTGCTGCACACATTCAGCGAGCCCAGGATCTTCAACAGGTCGGCATCGTAGCGGCTGCGTGACGGCGGAGTGCTTGCCAGCTCGGCCGGCGGCTGGTATTCGGCACTCCGCACCACGGGGGGACGCCCCTCGTGCAGAAACTCCATCGACAGGTTGCCGACCTCTTCGCCGTGGTACTTCAGCACCAGCCGACGGGTGTCGGTGAACTTGCCGATCACCGTGGCTTCGACCCCCTCGGCGCGGCACACCTGCTCGAACTCGGCCCAGTTCCGCTCGGGGACGGACAGCACCATCCGTTCCTGGGCCTCGGAAATCCAGATCTCGGTGTACGACAGGCCGTCGTACTTGAGGGGGGCCTTCTCGAGCCAGACCTCGGCCCCTGTCTCCTCTCCCATTTCTCCGACCGCGCTGCTGAATCCGCCGGCACCGCAATCGGTGATGGCGGTGAACAGCCCTCGATCCCGGGCCTGCAGGATCACATCGAGCACCATCTTTTCCGTGATGGCATTGCCAATCTGCACGGCTCCCCCCGAAAGGGTCTCGCTCTCTTCGGTGAGCTCAGCCGAAGAAAACGTGGCACCATGGATCCCATCGCGTCCAGTCCGTCCCCCGACGGCGACAATGAACTCACCGGGGGAGGCGTGCTTGGTCTCGAGTCCCACAGGAATCATCGCCACGTTGCCGCAATAGACCAGCGGATTCCCCAGGTACCGTTCGTCGAAGAACACCGCCCCATTGACTGTGGGAATGCCCATCCGGTTGCCATAGTCGCGCACGCCCGACACCACGCCGCGAATGACCACGCGGGGATGCAGCACCCCGGGGGGCAGGTCCTTGTCAGCCACATCGGGGGGGGCGAAGCAGAAGACGTCGGTGTTGCAGACGGGGCGGGCCCCCAGACCGGTTCCGAGAGGATCACGAATGACTCCCCCCAGTCCGGTGTTCGCGCCGCCGTACGGTTCAAGGGCCGAGGGATGGTTGTGCGTCTCGACCTTCATGCAGACGTTTTGCGTCTCGTCGAACCGGACCACACCGGCGTTGTCGCGGAAGACGCTCACACACCAGTCATTTTTTCCCAGACGCTGACGAATCTCGGCGGTGGCCGCGAAGATCGTTTCCTTCAGCATGTTCTGAAAACGGATCTCGCGTGCTTCATCGCGATAATGCACGCGCCCTCCCAGCGTCTTGTGAGAGCAGTGCTCACTCCAGGTCTGGGCGACGGTTTCGAGTTCGGCATCGGTCGGATCACGCCCCAGTTCACGGAAGTGATCGCGGATCGTCTGCATTTCCCGCAGACTGAGATAGAGCTGCCCCTCCTTGCTGAGCCGGGTCAGTGCCGCGTCGTCCATGTCGCGGATCGCGACTGTCAGCTTGCGAAAAGTGTAGGGAGCCCCCAGCCCCAGGCTGCCGATCGCCAGGGGGCCGGTGACGACCTGTTGAATCGCGTCGTTCGCAATGACCTTCGTGGCGGCCCGCTGCAATTCGCGATTGTCGGCGTCGTCGTTGAACCAGTATTTCTGGCAAGTTCGCACCGCTTCGACCCGGTAGCCGCCATCCTGCAGGGCGGGCAGCACCGTGGCGGCCGTGTTGTCGGTCACTCCGGGCTTCAGCAGCACATTCAGCAGACGGCCAGCCGGAGCACTGCGGTCGGGCAATTCGCGGACCACCAGGGTCTCCACCACCGGATCGGCGAGCAGCTCGCGTCCCATCCGCTCGGCAGCCTGCCGGTCGATGGTTCCCTCCACCAGGAATGAACGGGCCGAGCGAACCTTGCGGATCGAAGCCAGCCCCAGTGCCTGGCACTGAGCGAGCACACCCTGCGCTTCACGATCCAGCCCCTCGGGACGGGGTTGAATCTCAATTTCCCACAGCATTGGAATCCTCGGTGTTGCGGGGCTTCTCGCGGGAGGAGCCCCCTTCCTGGAACACGCGCAGCCAGCGTTCGCGGGACAGCACGCCATCACGCAGCAATTCGAACAGCCGCCCGGGATCATCATCGCCCAGGGCCCGCTGGAACTTTCTCAGACTCTCGATCACAGACTCCAGTCCCGCATCCACCTCATCGCGGTTGTGCCGCAGGATCTGGGTCCAGAGTTCCGGATCACCACCGGCAATCCGGGTGGTGTCGCGGAACCCGGTGGCTGCCAGCGGGTAGGCTTTCGGCGGCAGGGTCGCAGCGAGCGCGGCTGCGACGATGTGCGGCACATGGCTGGCCCGGGCCACCAGGGTGTCGTGTTCCTCGGGCGACAGCAGGACCACATCGCCCCCAACGCCGCGCCACATCCGCGAGATTTTCTCGACACTGGCGCGGTCACTTTGGGGCAGGGGGGTCACCACGCATCGCCGTCCGTGGAACAGCTCCGGATCGGCATACTGACACCCCTGCCGCTCCGAGCCCGCCATCGGATGAGATCCGACGAAATTCACCCGCGGCGCGAGTGTGGCCGACAGCTCGTCGCAGATCCACTTTTTGACACTCCCCGCGTCAGTAATGACCGTTCCGGGCCGACACACGACCGCCGCCTCCCGGACCCCCTCGACGATCCGGTCGACTGGCGTGCAGAACACGATCAAATCGGCCGCATTCGCCGCCTCGGCCAGAGACGTGCTGGCCCGATCGATCTGTCCCAGGTCACGGGCGAGATTCAGCCGGCCCAGACTCCGACCGACGCCGACCACTTCCCGCGCCAAACCCCGCGACCGCAGAGCGGCGGCCAGCGAACCACCGATCAGCCCGACCCCCACGATCGCGGCTACGTCGCACACCGGTTCTTTCGCCGTGGTATGTACCGTCATTCCTGGGGCCAATCGCCTTTCAACCGTTCGTCAGGGACTTCTCGAAAATCACCAGGTTCTCACCACGGTCGGGATCCCACCGAATCCCCACAATATCGTATCGCTGGGCGATCGCCAGGTGCAGCATGGGACGATGCTGATTGTGACACTCAAACCGCACCGATTCGTAGCCCTGCTCGTGGGCCCAGGTGTGGACGGCATCCATCAGCTGCGAGGCGATGCCCATCCGCCGGTACGGGGTCAGCACGCCGTAAAACCAGGAGAAATACACCGTCGGCTTCAGCTCGAAGCCAATGTAGAACCCCACCGTTTCTCCCTGCTGACTGGCGACCAGCATGAGGACGTTGCACCGCCCCTGGAATCGCCGGCGAAAAAACGCCGCGTCCCGGGTCGGACGGAAGATCTGGTTGTACAGTTCGGCGACCGTGGGGATATCCGCCGGTCCGACGATGTCGATTTTCACATTGGCCATGATGGTTCCCGGTCACCCCCAGTTCAGCGGGCCCCAGTCCAGTGGGCCCGTTCGGGTGGATCACTTCAATCCGGCGAGGTACTCCACAAGGTCGCGCAGCTCGAACTTCGAAAGCTTTTTCGCGAGATCTTCCGGCATGGCCGACTTCCCACGGGCCCGCTCATCGATGTCGGTCAACGCCACGGTCACCAGATTCCCCTCGGCGGTCATCAGGGTCAAACGCGTCCCGTCCTCCTCACGCAAAGTCCCGGTCAGTTGACGTCCGTCGGTGGTCAGGATGACCACTGGCTCGTAGCCCTTCGCGATCGCCCGGTCGGGATGCAGAATCGACTCCAACAGGTACTGCCGACTCTGTTGCCCAGCCACTTTGGTCAGATCGGGCCCCACCTCGCCCCCGCGTCCCTCCACCTTGTGACAGCGCACGCAATAGACCTCGGCCTTCTCGAAGAAAATCCGTCGGCCCCGCTCGCTGTTTCCCCCCGCGAGCAAGGGGGCCAGTTCGGCCTGTGGATCGGCCTGCGACGCCCGCCGCAATGCTTCCAACCGGGTATTCAGGGCCGGGTGATTTCGTTTCTGGGCGGCCTCGAGGAGATCGAGGACCAGGCCGGGAGCCGCCTTGCCACCCGCCACTTTGTCGAGCCATTGGCCGAGCAGTGTCTGCGACTCGGGGGTATTGATTTGAGCCAGCAGCCCGGCCGCCATCTGGGCCTCGACCAGATCGTCCCGCTCCAGAGATTGGGGCAGTCGCCGCAGGGCCGCCGCCGGGTCCTGGGCCGCCAAAACCTGCAGTCCCGCCCCCCGCACCACTCCGTGGCGGTCCTCCAGCGCGAGCTTCAGTGCCGTCGCGAGGCGATCGTCTTTCAGCAAGGCCAGAGAGGTCACGGCGTCGGCCCGGGTTTGGGGCCGTTCGGCCACATCCTGCACCAGCTTCAGCAGGGTCTCGCCGATCTCAGAAATGCCCAGCGTCACGGCGGTCTCGGTCGCCGTCTTGCGGACCGCCTCGTCGCCGGCCAGCATCCCGGCCAGTTGCTGCCGCACCGCTTTCGCGGCCACCTGGGGGTCGCGTTCCGCCAAAGGCCGCCAGCTGCCCAGCACCCGGTCGCGCCCCGAGGGGCGAGCCCAGGCGGCCAGGGCCCGCGCGGCTTCGCCCCGTAATGCCGGGGCCAGATCGGCCCGGGCCGCCAGGGCGGCCAACGCTTCGGCTGTGGAGGGCGTTCCCAGATGAAAATTGGCCCCAATCACCCGCCACACGGTCGCATCACTCAGCCCGGTGCGCGATGCCAGTTGAGCCAGGGCAGGAAATCCATCGGTGAGCGGAATGTCGTAGATGGCACGGGCTGCCTCGTCGACCACGGAAGCTTCATTGTCGGCAAGGAACGCATCGAGATCCGACCGACGCAGCTTTCGCAGGGCCAGCACCACCGCGAGCCGGACACTGGCGTTGGGATCCTTCCCGAGTTCATGCAACAACGGACCGTCATTGAGTCCTGCGAGGCCCATGACGGCGGCATGCCGCAGATAAACATCCTGGTCGGCGTTCTCCCGCACCAGCCGAACCAAGGCCCCTCCCACCGCACTCCGCTCAGACGGAGCCAGAGGGACCAGTTTCGCGAGGGCCAGCGCCGCCTGGAATCGGACCCGCGGCTCGGGACCTGCCAGCAGGGCTGTCAGCGGAGCAATCGCCGGAAGATGCCGGCAGTCTCCCAGGACCACTGCGGCCTGGGAACGGACCTCCAGATCGGCATCCTGCAACGCCGCTACTACGGGAGCGAAGTACTCTCCCTTTTGAGGCGCGGGAAGCGGCCCCGTCGTCCGCAGGTGGTTCCGCCAGGCCAGGCCCAACCCCCAGAGTGCGTGCAGCCGGGCCAGTCGGCCTGGGCCGGTGGCATCGTCCATCTGCTGCAACCTTGCCGTCAGCGCCGGGCCCGCCTCGGCCAACGGCTTCCCCGCCAGTGCGAACTGCGCTTCCTGGCGGATCATTTGCGAAGGATGAGCCAGCAGGGTCTGCAATTCCGGCAGGGGCCGCTGGTCGAACCCTTCAGACAGCAGCCGGGCCGCTTGCTGGGCGACGGCATCCTGTTCCAATCCATCGGGCACAATCCGGTAGATGCGGCCTTTCCCCTGGCCATCCCAACCTTCCACCCAGTCGGTGAGGTACATCGAACCGTCGGCGGCGAAGTCGACATCGGTCGCCAGGATCTGCCAGGCGAATTGCTGGTTGTCGACAACTTCGAATGAGGCGCCGCGCGGGGCGAGGCGGATACTGCGGACACCGCTCCCCTGGAAGGCCCCGCGAAAATCACAGAGGTAGAACCGTCCCTGATGCTCGCCGGGAAAGCCCACGCCCGGGGCATAAGCCAGCCCCGAGGGACCGTCGGCGAGGTTCGTGATGGGGGGCAGAATCCAGGCGGGCTGCCCGGCATGACGCGGGTGCCACAGCTTCTCGCGGCTCCAGGGACCCCGGTCTGGCAGGTACTGGAAATTCATGCGCCAGCCACTGTCGGCCCCTTCGACCACCTGCACCCAGCGGGCCTTGTCGCCACTGTCCGAGTTGTTGTCGCCGGTGAAGAGATTGCCGAATTCATCGAAGGCCAATTCCTGCGGGTTCCGCAGCCCCGCATGGACCACCTCCAGTTCGGAGCCATCCGGATTGCAGCGCAGCACCGCCCCCTGATCGGGATAGACCAGGCGGTTCTGCTCGCGGGTCTGCACATTGAAGCCGCGGTCACCAATACTGAAATAGATCCGTCCATCCGGGCCCATCCGCAGCCCATGCGAATCATGCCCCCGGAACGCCACCCGGACGCCATAGCCCGTATGCAGACTGGTGCGTTCGTCGGCCCGGCCATCCCCCGTGATGTCGCGCAGCGACCAGAGGTGCGGAATGTTGGTGTACCAGACGGTTCCCTGGCGGGCCAAAACCCCCGCGCCGGTCCCTTCCAGCACGCCATGAAAACCGTCTGCGAAAACCACCGAGTCATCCGCCTGGCCGTCATGATTGCTGTCGGTCAGCCGCCGGATGCGATCTTGTTCGGTCCCGTAGCGAGCCTCCAGCTGGTCACCCAGGTGCTTCCGGAAGAAGGCGAGGCGATCGGCCACCGTCATCGCCGCCAGATCTTCATCGACCCAGTCGGCATGATCGCGGTTGTCTTCGACCCCCTTCAATTGCCGAAAGGTCTCGGCCACATAGACGCGCCCCTGCTCGTCGATGCAGAACGCGACCGGATTCGCCAACAGTGGTTCGGCCGCCCAGAGTTTGACCGAAAACCCGGACGGGACCCGGATCCGGACAATCGCCTTCTGGCCTTCGTCTGAGGCGGGGGCGATGTTGGGGCGGTCGTTGAAGCGGGAGGGCTCGGGCTGCTGGGCAGACACCGGAGCCGTCGCGAGCAGCGCCCAGGTGAAAACGACCATCCCCTGGTGCAGACAGCTCTGCACCACGCGAATTCGCGAACACAACATCGACATGCTCCGAGTGCGGCAGATTGTCCCGCCCGACTTCCCAGCCCGAAGTTTATCGGTTTTCAGGTCGAATCGACAGGGACCACCCCGCGTGCCAGGGGGGTTGGCTTACGCCACGCCCTGCACCACCGTGGCACTGGCCTGCCCGAGCCGTGTCACGCTGAGCTTCAGGAAAATCGGGTTGCGTGGAGCCGCAGGCTCCCGCACCACGTTCAGTCGACAGGCGGAGTCCGGTTCGCGGTAATTGAGCGTGGGAGGGACAAATCCCTCCTTCAACCCCGCCAGAGAGCCGACGATTTCGATCATTCCTGTGCCGGCCGCGGCATTCCCCCAGAAACTCTTGAGAGCGGTCACGGGAACACTCTCGGCCAGATTGCCAAACACATCATGAATGGCCTCGGCTTCCGCCACGTCGATCCTGCGGTCGGAGAGACCATGGGCGTTGATATGGCCGATCTGGTCGGGCGTGAGCGCGGCATCCCGCAGGGCGGCTTTCATCGCCAGCGCCATGGCCAGCCGGAGGTTGGGTGTCGCCCCGGCATTCGCACAGGCCGAGCCGGCCCCCAGCACGGTCCCATACACGGTTGCTCCCCGTCGGCGGGCCGAATCGGCATCTTCGAGCAGGATCGACGCCGCCGCCTCCCCCACCACCTGGCCATTCCGGCGGGCGTCGAACGGGCGCGAGGCCTCCTCGGGTTTCGCAAAGTCACTCGCCAACTGGTCCCACATGCAGGCGTGGATGGTCTTCAGCGCGTGCAGCCGCGTGCCGGTCGAGCCGGTAATCATCACGTCAGCATGGCCGCGGGCAATCACCCGCAGCGCCTCGCCAATCACCAGATTCGCCGAGGCTTCGTCGAGGGTGATCGAATTGTTCGGCCCCCGGGCGTCGGCAGTAATGCCGATGTGGCAGGCGGGCATGTTGGGCAGGTACTTCAGCAGCCAGAGCGGGAACAGCTTGGGCATCCCCTTCTCGGCCCACCAGTCATGCTGGAAGCTGCCATCTGTGTCATCCGTCGCGGCAAAACATCCCTCGGCCAGATCCTCGGGGACGCTGAACATCAGGTTGGCACCAAATTCGACCCCCAGACGTTCGGGGGCAATGGTCCCTTCCTTGATTCCCCCGTGGTCCATCGAGAGATTCGCCGCCGCGTAACCCAATTGGATTTCCCGGCACATCACCCGAATCGCCTTCTTCTGTTCGCGGCTCTTCGCGAAACTGGCGGGGTTGAAGTCCCGGATTTCTCCCGCCACATGATGGGGCGCGGGGGTGAAAGCCAGAGTGGTCACCGGCCGGATTCCGCTCTGCGACTCGCGCAGATTGCGGGTAAAATCCTCCAGAGACAGACCAATGGGGCTGACGACTCCGAGGCCGGTGATCACCACCTGTCGCTCGGATTGTTTGTGTCCGGTCATAAAACAGCACTGTGGGAACTGGTCCCTGGGACTGGTAGGAGAGGCTCCAGACGGGGCAGCGTGCGGAAATCCTCACGCCCCCCTCACCAGCCATGGGGCAGGAATGGGTGTACGAACGGGCAAGATAACGTTTTTTCCCAGTTGAGAGAAGGTAACCCGCACACTCGGATCAGACACCGCTGATGCGACTGGCATTGCTCGCCAGGCTCGCTCCTCTCCCGGCACCGACCCGGTTCTACCGGGAGGCATTGTATTTTCGCATCGAGGCGATGACGCTGTCGCTCACGCCGTACTGGTGGAGTTGAACAACCGATTCGGGCGAGAGGTCAAACTGGCCACCCCGGTCCCGAATGGTTTCGCACACCAGCTTGTCGCTGCAGCCGCTGGAGACCATGTGCAGCACATCACGGTTCCCCATGAGGTAGCTGCGACGTTCGCGGGCGGTTCGTTCGTAAGCGACCTGCCGGGCCAGCTGATCGCGACGGTCGGCCTCATCCTGGGCATTTCCCGCCAGAGCCCCAAACGCAGTTCCTGCCAGGCCCCCCACGACCGCCCCCGCACCGGTCGCCCCAAACTGATGCCCCACAACTGCGCCGAGGGCGGTTCCCCCGACAGCCCCCAACCCAGCACCCTTTTGCGTGTTGTTGACGTTGCTGCAGCCGCTGGTGACGCAGATCGCAAGCAGAGTCGTCGAAATGAGGCCACGCGCTGCCATTGCATCTCGTGGAGACATATGTGCGTCCTGTGGACAGATGTGCGACATCTTTCCGGTGCGACGGCACCGTACCTCGGGAGTATCGGCATTCCGTAACGATTGGAATGAATCTGCCGAAACGAGGGGACAGTTTTTCGTCGGCGAACTCCGAGCGTGGAACTGATTGTTCGAGGTGGTCTGGCGGGATAGGATTCGAGTCCGGCCCCCCCCCCTCCCGTTTGGCAAACTCTTGGGACCATGAGAGGAACGTGTGATGGTTACTTCGCCAAAAGATTCTTGCCAGCCGACCACCGCTGTTCCCGATCCCTCCTGGAAATCACACCCCGAGTTTCGCAGACTGTGGATTCGTTTGAGGCTCTTGGGGGCGGTCGGTTTGCTGCTGCTGCTGTTTGCCGTTGTCGGCAATTACCGGCAATTCCAGAAAAACGCGGTGTTGAACGATCGTCTATCGCAAAAGACACAGGAGTTGTTCAGGGTGAGGCACGAGAATGAAGCCCTGATCCAGCAATTAAACGGCACCTACACAACCCCTTGACATCATTCCAGTCGCCCCCCCTCGTCAACGCCCCGCCCACCTCTGTCGCGGAACGCAACCTCCTCAGCTGGAACCGGGCCGCCTCTGAGACCACTTGGCCTCGACCGAGAGGCAACACCCCCTCGGGGAAGTTTCGGCACCCTCTGGAGGTGGAAACTCGGGATGCAAAAAAAGTCGTTTGTCAAACAGGACGCGCACGACCTTTTCCTGATCGCAAAGGACCATGACGTTGCACTTCTGAGGTGACCGACACGTTGCCCACTGACCTCATTTCGTCCAAACGGCAGTTCGCAGTTTGCCTTGCAGTCAGTGGCGGCGTCCCCGACGGCTCGGTGAATCCGCCTCCAGGCCGGCATTCCCCCCGCTGTGAGGAATCGTCGTGCCGGATTTGGCAAAATGCCTGTGATCAACCGGCCTCCGGTGTTTCCTGTTCCCCTCTGGTTCTCGCCCGAGCCTCTCGAGCCCATGCCCCCCTCGAATCCCATGGATGCCAGCGTTTGTTCGGGTGACCAGCCAGCCCGCCTGGGTTTTCTCGCCGTTGGCCGCATCGGCCGTTCACGAACCAGCGGAACCCTGGTGGGGCTGCTGCTCTGCGGCAGCATCTGCTGGTCCCGCCACTCAGATCACGTCGCGGATTGGCCGCAGTTTCCTCGGATGCCCACCCAGGCCCTCGCCAACGTCTCGGCGGGACTGGGGAACTCACCGGCACTCGGGCCGGCGCTCAGCCTGACCGAAGCAGCCTCTGCCGCACTTCCTGCCACCCATCCGAAGTCGGATTCCAATGCACCGGACCAACCCCGGGCACTCCCCGGCGGCACTTCCGCAGTAGACGAGGGGGCAGCGCGAGGGGACTTTGCGTCTGAATCCAGTAAACGCGATCCGGCCGTTCCCCCACTCGCGGCGGCCGGCGACGTGCGGGACGCTCCTTTCGATCCGCCCCCCGCACCCTCCAACGCCGTGGAACCTCTCGCGCCCCAGGCCAACTGTTCCCCCTTCGATGATTCCCCGATGTCCCCGCCCGTTCCGGGATCGAACGCTCTGAATCACGATCTCGCGAATCGTCTGTACGCCACGGAAATCGCGCTTGGCTGGCAGCTCTGGAAACAGGGGGAAGTCGAACCTCTCCGGCAACTGCTGGCCCGCCAGTCGGTCCGGTTCGATCGCGACAAGACCCGTGATCCCCGGGGCTTCGAATGGCATTACCTGAACCGACTGGCCCATGCCGAAGTACGGGTTTTGCCGGAGACTCTCCCGATGATCCGCGAAATGGTCTCTCTGGGAGCGGCCGGCGGCCTGTTGTCGATGCATCGCATTCCGACCAACACCCAGCCGGCCGAGATCCGCCGCTGGAATCTCGAGGGGGACGAACGCTCGCGGAGTCTCGACCTCCCCCCTGGTTTCGATCTCGGCAGTGTGGGGTGTCTCGCCGCCAGTGCCGATGGTCAATCGGTCGCCCTGGCGAGTGGCACAAATCTGCGTCTCATCCAACTGTTGACCTCAGCCACGCTCGATTTTCCCACCGGACATGACGATTACGTCCACTGCCTCGAGTTCTCTCCCGATGGCCAGCGACTGGCCTCCGGGAGCCTCGATGGCCGGGTGCGTCTCTGGGATCGGCAGACCGGAACGATCACTGCAGAATTGAACGCCAGCCGGCGAACCGGGGGGAGCCAACTGGGAATCCTATCCGTGGCGTGGTCCGCCGATGGCACGCAATTGGTCACCGGAGCGGGAGATGACCGGGCACCGGTGTGGTTCCAGAAGCTGCATGGCGAACTCAAGTTGTGGGATGCCAAGTCGGCCGAGGCGATCTGCACATTCCCCAATGTGCCCAGCCAAGTGAATTGTGTGGCGTTTGCGGGCGATCGGTGGGTCATCAGCGGCGGATTTGGCGGAGAGTTGTTGGTCTGGGATGTGCAGACGGGGGGGCTGGTGCGCCGACTGGGAAACCAGACCGGCCCCATTCGCCGCCTGGCGGTCATCGCCGATCCCTGGCGGGTCGCAGCCGCCTGCCATGATGGAACAGCGCGGGTCTGGCACATCGAGACTGGCGAGGAGGTGGCCGTAACCCGGGGCCATCGCGGGGCGGTCCGCAGTGTCGTGTGGGATGCCGCCAGCGGACAATTGGTAACCGGTGGCTGGGACGGCACGATTCGCCTCTGGGATGTGAGCGAAACCGTCGAGCGATCCAATCTGGGGATTCATCCCTGGACCATCATGCAGACTCACCATCCGGTCGATGGACAGACTGTCGTCACGGTCAACTATCACTCGGTCCTGGTCTTCGACCGCACCTCCCGGCGCCACCTCCGTACCATTGCCCCCGGCCGTTGGATCATCAGCTCGGCACTTACCCCCGACTGCCGGCAGATCGTTTTGGGAGGGCATGCAAACCCAAGCGGAGGAGGGGGGGGATACGTCTCCGTCTGGAGTCTGGAGACTGGGAAGCGGCTGGCGGGCTTCGATCCTGGTGCCGGCCAGGGCATTCTGGTGTCTGTTTCCCGCGATGGTCATTGGCTGGCGACTCTGGGAAGCTCGACAACGATGGAGCGTGACCGGCTGGCTCTCTGGGAGTTGACCCCCAGCGGTCCCGGGAAACGACGCGGAAGCTGGACCGTTTCGGCCTCTCCGGTCTTCACCCCCGACAATCGATTTTTGGTGCTGGCCCGGCCCGACGGTTTGCACCGTTACTCCCTGGTCGATCATGAGTTTCAGCCTTCGCTGCCCGGGAGCAATCGCCAGTTCACCCAAGTGGCGGTCTCACCCGACAGCGACCGGATGGCGGCGGTCGACGCAGAGGGAGACCTGACACTGTGGAATCTCTCCAGCGGCCAGGTCGAACACCAGGGACCGGTCCACACAGGGGACGTGGGGCGGCTGCTGTTCTCTCCGAAGGGGGACACCCTCGTCACGGCCGGTCGCAACGAAACCCGGCTCTGGAACGTGGCCCCCTTCGCACAACGAGCCGAGATTCCCCGGCCCGCCTGCGAAATGCTGATCACCCCCGACAACCGCACGCTGATCACCGCCTGGCAGACGCTGGATTTCTGGCAATTGGAGACCGGTCTGCCGATGCTGCAGCTCGAGGATTACCAGATGGAAATCCCCAACTGTCTGTCGATCTCTCCCGACGGCCTGCTGCTCAGCGAAGGGGGAGGTTCGCGGGATGAAAACGAGGGGGTGTACCTCTGGCGGGCCACCCCGGTTTCGGCCGGGCAGCGAACGCTGCCCCCGGAATGAAAAAACGGGCGTCGACAACCTCCGGCAGGAGATTGCGACGCCCGTTCGGGATCAGCCCGGGCTGAATCGATCTGAGGGCTACTTCGCAAACATCGCGTGCGCCTTGTCGCCGCGAGAGAGCAGGTAGGCCATCAGATCGAGGACCTCATCCTTGTCGAGGACATCGAGCAGCCCTTCGGGCATCATCGATGTGGTCGACCGCTCGATCGCCTCGACCTCACCGGTCTTGATGGTGGTCAGGCCGTTGGGGTCGAGCATGTTGGTCATCACGATCATCGTGTCGTTGTTGTAGTTCACGATCCGTCCGGTCACGATCTTGCCATCTTTTTTCTCGATGATGATCGCCTGGTACTGATCGCTCACTTCCTTGCTGGGAACCAACACCGACTCCAGCAGGTCGCGCGGGTTGAACCGCCCCCCGGCTCCGGTCAGGTCGGGGCCCTGGGCACCTCCCTCACCCGAGAACCGGTGGCAGGTGAAGCAGTTCGCTTCGCCAAACAGCCGTCGTCCCCGCTCGAAGTCGCGTCCCTTCAAACCGTCGGCCAGAGTGGGAGTCAACTCTTCCAGCTTCCACTTCTGCACGACTGAACGGGGCTTGCCGGCGATCGGAGCGGGCCCCACCGGCTGGGCATCGAGCACCGCCTGGAGTTGCTGTTTCTCGGCCGGCGCCAGGGTCGCGACCGCGTCATCTTTCATACGCTTCAGGAAGCCCCGCAGGCTGTTTCCTCCCTTGAAGTTCGCCGCCTTCAGGAACCACGCGAAATACTCGTTCCGCTCGGCCATTGACCAGCCGGTCGACAGCATGCGCAGGGCACGCACGTATTCCATCTGCTCTTCCTGGGTGGGGGCGCGTTCGATCAGCGCGACCGCCCGCGTCGCCACTCCCGGAGCCTCGAGGTACACCAGCAGGTTCAACAGCTCGGTATTCACCTCACGCGAGGCGCAAGGAAATGCCCCGTCGAGGCGCTGGATGACCGCCGCGCGAACCGCCCTGTTCGGCCAACCCAGTCGATTGAACAACACGCTGTAGACCCGCAGCGCCTCGGCCTGGTGGGCGGGGCTCAGGTCATTCCAGGGGAGTTTTCCCAGGGCGGCGACAATCGGTTCCTGCAGCGCGGCACCGGGAATCGCCTCCCCCGGCTGGCGGGGATGATGAAATGGATCTTTCCCCACCGCCCGTGTCAGGGCCAGCAGGGCGGCAATCGACCGACCGGGGTCGGACTCGGCCAGTGCCTTCTCCTGCCACAGTTTGACGTCCTGATGCTCAATGGCCGTCCGGGCCGCGTGGCGGATGAACCGGTCGGCATGATTCAAGTGCGGCCAGGCCGTCTCGATCGCCGCGGCATCCTGCTTCCCGTGGAACGCTTCCAGCGAGCGGCGCAACGCATGCAGTTCCGACAGGGGCTCGGCGGCCGTCACCGGGGTGGTCGGTTCCGCTCCGTTGTAGGTCACGCGGTACAGACCCGACTGGGTCCGCCGGCCCCCCACCGTCACGTACATCGCGCCATCCTTGGGATTGATCACCACATCGGTGAGGGGCAGGGGAGAGCCCGACAGGAACTCTTCCGATTCTCCCTTGTAGGCGGCACCGTTGGGAGTGAGCGAGACCGCCCACATCTTGCCGTAACTCCAGTCGCAGATGAAGAACGCATCCTGATACTTCGCAGGGAATTTCGCTCCGTAACCGAAGCAGACCCCCGTGGGTGACCCCGGACCAATGTCATGGACCGCTCCCAGGCTGTCGGGATACCACGCGGGCCACTTGCCCGCACCGTTCCGCCAACCAAAATCAGCCCCACTGGCCGCCAAGGCAACCCGGGTCGGCCGATACCAAGGAGTGTTCATGTCCCACTCCATGTCGGCATCGTAGGTGAAGAAGTCTCCCTGGCGATTGAAGGCGCCGTCGAACTGGTTGCGGTATCCCGTACTGATCAGTTCGAACGACTTGCCGTCTGGATCAGTCTGGTAGATGCAGCCCCCGGGGCCCAAAACACCCGCCATGAAGCCATTGCCGTCGGGCATCCGCGGCAGCAGGTGGTCTTCGCCCCACAGTCGGGGGACACGCGAGGCGGCCAGCTCGGTCATCTTCGCCTGGTTGCCGCAGACGATAAACAGCGACTTGCCATCCGGCGTGAGGACGATGGCGTGTGAACCATGCTCGCCCTGTCCGACGAACTCCCGCAGCAGTTCGGGAGCCGCGTAGGTGTCTCCACCATCAGTCGACTTCAGGCGGTGCAGACCGAGTTTCGGCTGTTGATCGCCAAACTTGACCGTCTCGTTGACCATCACATACAGGCTGTCGAACGCATACAACAGGCCGTGCGCCCCGCCGATGGCATGGGGCAGCTTCTCGACCTGCGTCTCGCTCCCACCCGTTCCCGGAACCACCCGGTAGAGTGAGCCATATTGGTCCGAGACAATCAGCCGGCCCTTGGGGTCGACGCACATGTTGACCCACGATCCCTGCGTCTCCTTGGGAACCGAGTACAACAGCTCGGCCCGGAACCCCTTGGCGACCTTCAACTGGTCGGCGGGAGTCGCGGCGTTCAGAGACAGCACCGGCTTCTCTTTGAACAGCTTCTGCCCAAATGCAAACAGGTCCTTCCGCCAGACATCCCAGGTGTGGGCCCCGGGGCCCACCAGGTGCAGGTGGGGCACCTTCTGCTCTTCGAGCAGTTTGTGCAGGTCGGCCATTTTCTCGACGATCCCCTTGTCCCCCTCGCCGCACGACAGCCACAAGAGCTTCAGCTTGCGGGCTCCCTCGGGGTCCTTGAGATAGTCGGACTGGGGACCGAAAAAGTTCGCTCCCGAAAACGCGCCGATCCAGGCGAAGCGGTCGAGGTTCCCGAGGCCCACCAGCAGCGACTGGGCGGCTCCCATCGACAGACCGGCAATCGCCCGGTCTTCGCGGCCGGTCTTCACCGAATACTTCGATTCGACGCTGGGAATCACCTCTTCCAGCAGATCGCGGCCGAAGGTGGCGAAGTCAAACCGGTTGTTGGGATCGCCCCCGGGCTTCTTCGCGAACCCGTTGGGCATCACGACGACCATCGGAACCATCTTCTTGTCGGCCAACAGGTTGTCGAGAATGACGGCCGCCGCCCCCTTGGTGTTCCAGCCGGTCTCGTCATCGCCCGAACCATGCAGCAGGTACAGCACGGGGTATTTCGTGTCGGTCGAATACCCGGGAGGCAGGTACACCGAATACCGGCGATTCGCCTCGGTCACTTTCGACTTGTAATCGACAAACTCGACCTTTCCCCGCGGTGCGTCGGCCCGCGGCTCATCGAATTTGGGCGGCCCCTGCTTGAGACCTTCAAAGTCGAAGCTGCCGCTTTGGCCGAGGTATTCGTAGGTCGCCATCCCCTTCATCGCGGGGCCGTCGATTTTCCCCTTGAACGTCACCTTGGCGTCGCCAGCCGAGACGACGAAGGTCAACACGCCGTCGGCGAACTCGACTGACTTGAGCTCCGGATTGGGAGAGTCCGAATCGGTCGGCTTGTAGTTTCCTTTGAGGCGATCGCCGTCGCGGGTGACGGTGACCGTCCCCGCCCGCTCGCGGTTGTCGGGAGTCTGAAATTTGAGTTTCCAGGCCCCCACGGCGGGGTCAACAGATTCCGCCCCGGCCAGAGACGAAACAGAAAACAGCCCCATCAGCAGGGCCATCCAGGCAGCCCGCGGTACAAACGAAGACAACATGTGGTCGAGTCCTTTCCAAAGAGAACCAAATCCGACGATAGCCACGGCTGCGCAGAGGGTCAAGCAGGGCCAAATCGTGGGAAAAATCGCTCAAAACAGTCGGCGGCACTTTGGGCTGCTTCGGGAGAAATTCCGACGGTGGCGGGGCTGGCCAGCGGCCCGGCGGTCGGCTTGCTTCCCCCCGGCCAATGCGCCATCGCAACAGCGGGCCAAAGCGTATAGACTTCGCGGCGTTGAAGGCGTGGCCGATTGTGGGCGATGCCATCAGACGGCACTGGATTGCCAGGGGAACACTCGTGACCGAATTCGAAGGACCGATTCCGTACTCCCGGGAGTGGGTCAAACGCGCCCGCGAATTGCTGGGGGATGCCGCCTGCCGACAACTCGGGCTCTATGAGATCCCCGCCGGGTTCCGGCTCTCCATTGTGGTTCCGGTCTACAACGAAGAGAAGAACCTGCCGACCATTCTGTCGCGGGTCGCCAGCGTGCAGATTCCCAAAGAGATCATCCTGGTCGACGATTGCAGCCGCGATCGCTCGCGGCAGGTGATGCAGGAGCAGGCCGACCGGCTGGCCAGTCCGTTGACCAGCTTTCAGTTGGCCCATCACGAGGTCAACCGGGGCAAAGGGGCCGCGTTGCGGACAGGCTTCCTCAAGGCGACCGGCAGTGTCGTGATCGTGCAGGATGCCGACCTCGAGTACGACCCCGACGAGTACTCGAAGCTGATCCAGCCCATCCTGGAAGACAAGGCGGACGTGGTGTTTGGCAGCCGTTTTCTGGGGGATGGACCGCACCGCGTGCTGTATTACTGGCACTACCTGGGAAACAAGTTCCTCACGACGCTGTCGAACGCCTTCACCAACCTCAACCTGACCGACATGGAGACCTGCTACAAGGTCTTCCGGTCCGAGGTGATCCACGAGATCGCCCCCACGCTGCAGCAGAACCGCTTCGGGTTCGAGCCCGAGGTCACCGCCAAGGTCGCCCGGCGTCACCTGCGGATCTTCGAGATCGCCATCAGCTACTCGGGCCGCACCTACGCCGAAGGGAAGAAAATCGGCTGGAAAGATGGCTTTCAGGCGCTGTGGTGCATCGTGCGCTACTGGTGGGCCGACTGAACCACACCGAGTGGCTCTCCCATTCGCCGTGCCTCGGGGAGGTCCGCCGCATTCCCCTGATAAGCGGGTGTTATGGACCTGTGAATGGATCAATTGATCGATCGGGGCCGTGATCCGATGAATCAACGCGCTCGATGTCCGGGAATCATGGGCATGATTCTGGCGAACGCCATCAGCCGACGTGACGGCCATCGTGATCGGGCAGGGTACGCTGGGACAAGGACGATTGGCCTTCGGTAGAAACCTGTCGCCATCCCACGGCCTACCTCGCAGAGGTTACTTCTCTCAGCCCCGGGTTGCCGCCTCAGCGGCTACCCGGGGAACGCGATCCCCACCAAGATCTGAACCCTGAAAGTGGTTCCTTTCGTCGTGGGCTCGCTCAATGATCGGTCCCCATTCCATCAGACGGGTGTGGAAAGCAATCCTTACAGGATAGAGATCGGGAGGGGGATGACGTCCTGGGGTAGTCGCGTGCGCGACAACCCCAGGCTGAAGGAAGTATCCCCTACGGGGAAGTTTTTTTTGGCGAGGTGGTTGCTGGTGCGAACTTTACGAACTCGCGTAGGAATCACGGGATCTCCACTTTCCGTAATCCGATGAATCATCGCGCTCGATGTTCTCAAAATCATGGGCACGATTCTGGCGAACGCCGTCGGCCGAAGTGGCGCCCCCCGGGTCACGGCTGGGCCATTCACTTCCAATCGACCGCCACTTTGAAGACCGCCTTCACCAACGGCGTTCCCACCGGGGCCGCCATCGGGGCGTGCACATCTTCGGGGAAGAAAATCGCGAAGGTGCCGGCGGGGACGGGGAACCACAGCATCGGCTTGTCGGCGAAGAGCCAGAAGTCTTTCGCGTCGTCGTAGGGGGTGTCGATCGTCTGGCACGCCGCGAGGGGACTCCAGCCGATCTCATCCGGCCCAGTCAGCGTGTATTGGATGTCGATGTACTTCTTGTGGGCCTCGAACTTCACTCCGTCACGCCCCCGACCGGGCCCTTGGTTCAGCATCAGGTAGAGACGGTCGCCGTCAATCTCGTGCCGGCCCGGCTTCAGGGCCGTGAGGTCGGTCCGCTGCAGGTATTCAAACGCCTTCCGGAAGCCGGGGTTCAGGGCAAACGTCCGCTCCGCATTGGCCAGCGCATCGAGAATCATCGGGAAGCAAGTCCATGACAGGTGACAGCCCGGGCGGACATCGCCTGAGCCATGCCCTTTCTATAAGGGATCGAATATCGGTTCGTCGAGAAACCCCTGCCGCCGCGGGGCCCCCAGGCCTCGTTTACGGTTCGCTGCCGAGGGGATCGCACCGCGGATAAGTGGCCGAGGAATGTTGCCGCCGGAACGCCTGGGTGAGTTGCTTCCCAACCGGGATGCCAGGTAAGGACCGTGGTGCCCAGCGCCGTGTTGACGAGCAATGGAACGTTGAAAACATGATTGCCGAATGCTCGCCATTCCATCCGCAGCCGGCCTGATTGACCCCGGTTCTCAGGTGGCCATAGACTCGCGCAGGCAGGTCGTCAGTGGGCCTGCGCATCGAGTGCCCAAGGCGGAAGTCACAGCGCGCCTGAGGGAAGCGACTTTCGTCCGGAGATACCACGGGTAGCGATTCCCGTTCGAACCCCCTGATCGCGGCTGCGGGTTGCCTCCCTTAACCCGACCGACGCCTCCATCGATCCCTGGCAATTCCATGACTTCGCAGCCCGGCCCGACGGACGTCCTGCTGATTGCGGGGGCCCGTCCCAATTTCATGAAAATCGCCCCGTTGATGCGGGCGTTCGCGGCGGTTGGATTGCAGCAGCGGCTGGTCCATACCGGCCAGCATTACGATCGCCTGATGAGTGACACGTTTTTTGACGAACTGGGAATACCCCCGCCCGATCGCAACCTGGGGGTTGGGGGAGGGAGTGCCGTCCGGCAGATCGCCGAGATCCTGCAGGGGCTGGAGGTCGAACTGCAGGCGCATCGTCCCCGGATCACCATGGTGGTGGGGGATGTGAATTCGACCCTGGCGGCCGCTTTGGCAGCGAACAAACTCGGGATTCCGGTGGCGCACGTCGAAGCGGGGCTGCGCAGCTTTGACCGGCAGATGCCCGAGGAAATCAACCGCATTCTGACCGACGCCCTCTCGGATTGGCTTTACGTGTCCGAGCCCTCCGGTCTCGAAAACCTCAAACAGGAGGGAATTCCCGAGAGCCGGGCGACACTGGTGGGGAACGTGATGATCGACACCCTGTTCCACCAATTGGAGCAGGCCCGCAGCGGAGCCCCCTGGAAGCAACTGGGAGTGACGCCAGGCAACTACGCCCTCGTGACGCTGCACCGCCCCGCGAACGTCGACGACCCCGCCCGTCTCGAATCGATTTTGCGGGCGATGCAAGCGATCTCCCGCGAGTTGCCGGTTCTGTTTGCCCTCCATCCCCGAACCCGGTCGCGGATGGAGTCGTTTGGATTCGCCGCGCGCCCCAGTTTCCAGGGCTTCATCACGGTCGATCCGCTGCCATACCGGGATTCGCTCGCGCTGTTGGATTCCGCGCGGCTGGTGTTGACCGACTCGGGAGGCCTGCAGGAGGAGGCGTGTGTGCTGCGGGTCCCCTGTTTGACGTTGCGCGAAAACACCGAACGGCCGCTCACGGTCGCCGCGGGGACCAACCGGCTGGTCGGGTGGAAGACCGACTCGATCCTGGCGGCGTTCGGCGAAATCCTGCAAGGCCCCCCGCGAATCGGAACTCCGCCCCCCCTCTGGGATGGCAAGGCGGCCGAACGGATTGCCGATCATCTGCGCCTGGTTTTGGGCTGAACTGGGTTTCGGATCAAAAAATCCGAATCCGCATCCAACCCAGCATCGCGGGAGCGCGGACCTCTGTGTCCGCCCCGCTGCCCCATGGCCGAAAGATACCCGCCCCAATGGGCAGCCAAACCACTTGGGCCGAAAACCCCAATCCGCGCCCATCCACTCATACCGCCGCAGGGGCCCGGAACCAGCGTCGCGGGGGGGTGGACCTCTGTGTCCGCTCCGTTGCGCCATGGCCAAAAGTCACCCGTACCAATGGGCAGCCAAGCCACGTGGGCGGAAAACCCCCTCTGCAACCATCCCAAGAAAATCGCATGACAACTCGCGCACCGACATCCGCCAAAGCCGTTCCCTGAAGGGGAACTCTTCGATAGCCCAGGGTTCGTCGCGCAGCGGCTACCCTGGTGTGGGGAATTGCAGAATCGGCCTGAACCCCAACGCGGTTCGCTTCCGTCCGGATCGCTGGAATCAGTCTTGTCGATCGATTTGTGCACACCACAACAACGTTCGCATTCAGCCCGCACCTCATCCCGTCCGCACGCTTGAAGCCAGCCCTTACAGGGCTGAGTCGACTTGGGTGCCGTGATACCCAGGGTAGTGCTGCGCACGAACCCTGGGCTATCGAAGAATGTCCCTTCAGGACATCATATGGAGGGACGCTGTTGGTACGAGGACCACGGAATGTGACATGAATCGATCGGGGGGCGCTGGGCCGATCCAGGGTTGGTCTCTGCCCAGCGGGACGGGCGTCTTCGGAAGAACGCCCACTGGAGCGGACACGGAGGTCCGCCCCCCCGCCACCCTGTCTCTGGGCCCAGGCGGACAGTGTACTTGGATGGACGCCCAGCGGAGAGGGGGCTGAGCCGATCGAGGTTTGTTCTCTCTCCATCGGGGTGGGGGCTTCCGACGTGGGCGACCGTCTTGGTGGCCGGCCACGGGTTCTTCCCATTGCGAGAAAGCCGGGGGGCCAATCCGCCGCTCGCCCCCGGACAAACTCCGCACCCGAGAACTGGCTGGGGAGCCACCGCACACGTTTGGGAAATGTTCCCTATTTCTCAGGATGCGGTAAAAAGAGGTTTGAGTTTGGTGTGAAGATTACGCATGGCGGCATCCATCGGACGACCCTGTTTCACAAAGTGATCGAGGATGGCAAAGCACTTCGCACGGCTGTCCTTGGCGGCCTGCTCGTCACCCCTCTGCCGGTGAAGTTCGCTCAGTTTGAAGTACGAGACCGACACGTCCCGCGCGGCCTGGGCCGACTCGGGGTTGGCTGTCAGCAGCCGTTCGCTGATTTCCAGACTGCGCTGATAATGCCCCAAGGCCTGCTCCGCGTCCCCCGGCTGTCCCCGGCGGGACAGAAAGTTTGCCAGTCTATGCAGAATCCACGACACGTCCCACGCGGCCTGGGCCGACTCGGGGTTGGCTGTCAGCAGACGTTCGCGGATTTCCAGACTGCGCTGGTAATGCCCCAAGGCCTGCTCCGCGTCCCCCGGCTGGCCCCGGCTTGACAGCAAGTCCGCCAGCATGTTCAGGCTAATCGAAACGTCCCGCGCGGCCTCGGCCGACTCGGGGTTGGCTGTCAGCAGCCGTTCGCTGATTTCCAGACTGCGCTGGCAATGCCCCAAGGCCCGCTGCGCTTCCCCCGGCTGGCCCCGGCTGGACAGCAAGTCCGCCAGCATGTTCAGGCTAATCGAAACGTCCCGCGCGGCCTCGGCCGACTCGGGGTTGGCTGTCAGCAGCCGTTCGCTGATTTCCAGATCGCGGGTGCAGTACGCCAAAGCCTGCTCCGCGTCCCCTGGCTGGCCTCGGCGCCACAGCAAGTGCGCCAGCATGTTCAGGCTGATCGAAACGTCCCGCGCGGCCTCGGCCGACTCGGGGTTGCCTGTCCGCAGCCGTTCGCGGATTTCCAGACTGCGCTGCAAATGGCCCAAGGCCTGCTCCTCGTCCGTCGGCTGGCCCCGTAGCACACGCACCTTGGCCATTTCATCAAGCATGGCGGGCAGCACGCGCGCGTCCTCGTACGACAGTCGTTCGGTGGGAGGCAGTTTTTCGACCAAAGACAGCATTTGCGTGGCATCAGCCACCGCCACCCCAAGGGAGCCATGGCGTCTCTGCTGGATTTCCTGGTCACGGAGAAACCACGCAAAGGCGATGAGGGCGCTCGGCCACTCCGGCTCAAGCTCCAGCACTTGCGTGTAAAGTTCGCGGGCGCGATCGACTTGGCCGCGTTGGTTCTCGAGGCGGGCGGCGGTGATTAATGGCTCCAGTTCGGTGCGGTTCCGCTCACGCGTCGCGGCCAGCCGGGAACGGGCTCGCTCGAGGATCCCCGGCCGCTGTTGGTCGAGGTAGGCCAAGGCCTGGTCCACACCCTCCGCAGCCAAGATTCGGCTCAGTTCCCGGCTGATGTCGGTCGCGTCGGCACGCCCCTCGAGTTCGGCGAGAAAGGCTGTCAGCTCGTCCAGACGACCCAGCCGGGCCTGGTACGCCGCCTCGGCCGCGTCGCGCCGGCGTTGACGCTCCTCCCAGCCGGGAAGGGCCTCGGCTTCCGCCATCTCGCGGGCCCGGGCGCGGTCGGTGGACTCAAGCAGGTGAGCGCGGATGCGTGTGGAATCTACCTGGGTCGAGGCGACCACCTCGCGGTGCAGACGCTGGTAGGCCCACCAGCCTCCCCCCGCCAACAACAGCAGTAAGGCCAGGATTCCCGCCACCGCCGCGTTCAACCGCCGCCACGATCGCTCGGTACGACGGCGCAACTCGGCCAGCTCATCATTGAGGTTTTTGAGAATGAGCTGCAGCTTGACCTCCGAGTCGGCGGCATGCCGCAGATGATTCTCGGCTCGCAGTTGCTGCCGATAGGCGAGCTGCAGATCGCGGCGCTCGGCCTGATAGCCGGCGGGGTCGGGGTGGCTGGCATCGCGCGGCCGGTCGAGCTGGTCCGGCGCGCGATCACACGGGTAGCCGGGTCGGGCCTCGACGACCCACGTCTTCTTCCCCAGACGCCGCGCCAACAACAATTCGAATTGCGTGTACGAGACCCGCCCAAATTCGGGAGACGGCTCGGGGGGCTCGTCGCCGTAGGCCTCGCCGACCAGTTGCAAGAGGCCGTCGCAGCGGCTGACCTGCTCGCGCAGCCACTGCAGCAATTCCCCGTGCCCGGTCGGGAAGTTGTCTTGCGAGACCGTGTCGTAACCCAGTTGGTGCAGCATGGCGGCGGCGAGGCGACGGGCCGAGGCCAGCTCGCTGCTGACGGCGGAGAGGAAGATGAGGGGCCGTTGCATGCTTGGGGAACTCCGGTTCAAGCCACCCCGGTAAACGCCCGGCGGGCGTGCCAGTTGGCGGTTTCGCCGAGGAGGCGCGATTCGGTTTGCAGGGCGAGGGTGGCGAATTCGTTTTCGCTGGCGGCGGTTTCGAGCAGGCGGGTTTGTTCGTGCAGAAACTCCAGCATCTCTTCGTAGGTGTGCACGCGGGCTTCGAGGTCGAACGCGGCGGCCAGCGACAACGCCGCCACCGCCACCACCGGCAGCAAGACCGCCAGAACGCCGAACACCGAAGTGAACACATCGTGCAGGGCTATGCCTGGATGCCACCACTGCAAGACCAGCAGCAGCTTGCAGGCGGTGGCCAGGCAGGCCCCCAGAGAGCCAATGTAGAACGTGCGGTGGGCCACCGACAACCAGCGATTCGCCTCGGCGATTTTGTCGGTGAAGTAGTCGAGTTGGCCTTTTTTCGGTTTTCGCAGCCGCTCGTTCACATAGGTCTCACGGCGGGTTGACCAATCGGTCGCCGGGGCAATGCGCCGGTCCGCCAGATGCAGCACATTGAGCGTGCTCAGCAAGGGGCGGAGTTCGCCGGGCATGGGGAGTTCAAACAGGTAACTGAGCGGGCGGGGGACGCCGGCGAGAGGGTCGACGGAGCGGACGACTTCGGCGCAGAGGCGGGACAGGGCCCATTCCCCAACGGCGTGGCTGTGGTGCAGCCATTCGTGGTAGAGCAGCCCGGAGACCAGGAACGAGAGCTCGACCCCCAACAGCCAGCGCAGGGCTGTCTCGCCGTGCGTTTTGATCGCCAGCAGGGCGAGGGCCGTGGCCAGAACGTGCGCCCCCACGATGATCAGCGCCGCCCATCGGAAGCGGTTCTGAAGCCGCTTGGCCTCGCGACTGGAAAACTGCTGGAGTGTGTGGCGGTAGGCGGCGGGCTCGTTCAGGGTGCAGGTGACGCAGGGGATGCGATCGAGCGGCGCGGGAAGATTGGGGGGGGTGAACGGCACAGCCTCAGCCGGTTGGGGTGCGGGTGGCCAATGCCATTGGTCGCTGAGCAGCGGTTGCCCGTCCGCACCGGTGCTGAAACGCAATTCGAGCACCGGGCGATGCCAGCGCTGGGCCAGGGTCTGCGCTTTCAGGGTGATGCTGGGCTGGCCGTCGGCGGCTACGGCGGGCACCAGGCAGACGAACACATCGCAGACCCGCACCAGTTCCAGATTCACATCCTCGAAGCGGGTGTGGCGGTCGGGCGAGACACTGCAGACCCGCTCCTCAATGACATGTGGGTTGGCCAGCAGTTCGCGTGCGGCCTGGGCCTGCTCTGGTGAAAAATCGGGGCCACGGCTGCCGAGGGCGGCGAAAAAGTCTTCCCGGGCCTGCGGCAGGAACACCCGCTGCCGCCAGTTGAGTGACTGGCAGGCGCGGGTGAAGGCGAGGTCGCCCCCGATGGCGAGCGACGACACGCCGCAGATCTCGTGGCGCTCCGACAGACCAAGGTCGGCCGGCAGCCAGTACAGACGCTCCTTCAGACACCGTTCCAAAGCGATTGGAAAGGAATCCGACCCGGCGAGGGCGGGAGGCGGCGCAAGATGCCGAGGGCCTGCAAAGGCCACCTGCACCACCAGCGGCAGGGGGGGAGTGGGGTTGGTGTTGGGGGGGGCGTTCATGACGGGGAAAAGAGAGGTTGGAGTTGCGCATGGAGCTGGCGCATGGGGGGATCCAGTTCAACTCCGGCTTGCACGAGGGGATCGAGCACAGAGAAGCATCCGAGGAGGCATTGCGCCGCGAGGTCTTCATTCTTCGCCGATTGAGCGCGCTGGTAGCCCAAAAAAAATGCCACCGCAGCCGTTCGCTGGTAGAACAGCGACGTGGGATTCCGCTCTCGCAACTGCAGTGCGATTTCCAGAGAGCGCATCTGGAGTTCCAGTGCCTTTTTCTCGCCATCTTGCCGCGCCGCCTCGATCGCGGCCAGCCGTTCGAGTGCCACTAATACGTCCCGCGCGGCCTGGGCCGACTCGGGGTTGGCGGTCAGCAGCCGTTCGAGGATTTTCAGAACCCGGGTGGAGTACGCCAAGGCCTGCTCCGCGTCCCCCGGCTGGCCCCGGCGGGACAGAAAGTTCGCCAGTCTATTCAGGCTCACCGACACGTCCCGCGCGGCCTGGGCCGACTCGGGGTTGGCTGTCAGCAGCCGTTCACTGATTTCCAGACTGCGCTGCAAATGGCCCAAGGCCTGCTCCGCGTCCCCCGGCTGGCCCCGGCTCGACAGGGAGTCCGCGAGCTTGTTCAGGCGGATCGACACGTCCCGCGCGGCCTGGGCCGACTCGGGGTTGGCTGTCAGCAGCCGTTCACTGATTTCCAGACTGCGCTGCAAATGGCCCAAGGCCTGCTCCGCGTCCCCCGGCTGGCCTCGGGCGGACAGCAAGTCCGCCAACTTATTCAGGCGTATCGACACGCCCCGCGCGGCCTGGGCCGACTCAGGGTTGGCTGTCAGCAGCCGTTCGCTGATTTCCAGACTGCGCTGGTAATGCCCCAAGGCCTGCTCCGCGTCCCCCGGCTGGCCCCGGCGAGACAGAAAGTCCGCCAGTCTCTCCAAGCTGACCGACACGTCCCGCGCGGCCTGGGCCGACTCGGGGTTGGCTGTCAGCATCCGTTCGCGGATTTCCAGACTGCGCTGGTAATGGCCCAAGGCCCG
>Ga0315904_10000601_pt1 | contig 57247 bp, 41 predicted proteins | sample LakEriMetagenome_6_FD_203529 | JGI IMG/M metagenome (GOLD analysis project Ga0315904, IMG submission 203529) | Freshwater fungal communities from buoy surface, Lake Erie, Ohio, United States - Buoy 12 MA120 | ecosystem: Environmental > Aquatic > Freshwater > Lake | place: USA: Lake Erie, Ohio...
GTGCGCCAGACCTTGAACCACTCCTGGTTCGCCGTCACGGAACCCATGCGCGCCTGCAAGCCATCGCTCACCACCAGCGCCGCGTTGTAATGCAGCAGCGAGGGAATCTCCGCCTTGTAGGTTTGCAGTTGCGCGTAGGCGCTCCAGATCGTCGCGTCCTCATCCGCCGCATTCTTCAGCTCGATCAGTCCCAGCGGCAGGCCGTTGACGAAGATCACGATGTCCGGCCGCCGGTTGTGCTGCCCCTCAATCACCGTGAACTGGTTCACGGCAAAGAAATCGTTCGCCCGCACATCGTCGAAATCCACCAGCCGCACATGATCGCCCGCGATGCTGCCATCGGGCCGGGGATACTCCACCGGCACGCCATCGCGCAGCATCTTTTGAAACGCCCGGTTCGTCTGCGTAAGCGAAGGCGTCCCCACCCGCAGCACTTTTCTCAATGCCTCCTCCCGCGCCTCCTCGGGAATCGCCGGGTTCAGCCGCCTGATCGCCTCGCGCAAGCGCTCCACCAGCACCACCCCACCAAACGAATCCCGCTCTGCCGCCGGTTCGCCGGGCGCGAGATGCGGTCCGCGCCCAACCGCATAGCCCAGCTCCCCGAACCATTCGAGGGCGGCGTCTTCGACGATGGATTCGTTAAGCATGTTAAGGTTCTATGGCTTCGGTTTTTGAATTTTTGAATTGGCATGACGACCAGGCCGCCTCACGCTCGGGACGTAGCTTCCCTTACGGGCGAAGCGACTTAAACGCCCCGAGCGTGAGGCGGCCTGGTCGTCACCCACTTGGACCGAAAATCGCGAAAATCTGCGGTATTTCCCGTTGTCTGTCACGGCAGCACCCGTATCCCGACACTCTTGTCGGGATACTGTCGGTAATCTCGAATTTTCAAAGCACCAGCTCGCGACACTTTGTCGCGAGAATTGTCGCGAGAGCCGATTTTGCGGAGGCCTCGCCCCAGCCTTGCGACACTCTGTCGTGAGAATTGTCGCGATCATGGCTTCCGCACCTCGTATTCGGTTGAAGAACTCGCGCCCACTTTTTGCAGCAGCCCCAATTCGACGAAACGCTTGAGATGGCGCTGCGCCTTCCGGTCGTCGAACCCAAGCTGCTCCGCATACTCCTTGCGCGTCACCGAAGGCTTGGTGGTCAGAAACTCCCAGCCCTTCCGCTCATCAGCATTCAGAGTTTCCCGCACTACCGAGGGCAGTCCGGCGACTGCGCCAGCCTTGCTTCGATAAATCGTCAGCACGAGGGAATCGCCTTCCATCGAATAGCTCGGGAGCGGAAGCCCGAGCTTCTCCGCCTGCTGCTTCAGACTGGTCAGACCGAATCCCTGTTCCTCGGCCATGCCCATACGTGCGAAAACATAGTGCAGAAGAGGATTACGGCTCTTGATGGGAGCCTTGAACGCGTTCATCTGCTCCAAAGTGATTGGCGGAATCGGCCCGCCGGGACTCTTGATCGTGATGGTATCGGCGCTCACGATCAGTTGGCACTTCTGGCCGGTAAGGTCGTAATCGCGGTGAATCAGCGCATTGACCACCGCTTCACGAATCATCTCAAACGGAAGGTCCACTTGCTCGCGCCGCTCCATCCGGCTTCGATCCAGTGTGCTTGGCAACACTTTCTTCAACCATGATTCGAGTTCATTGGGTATGAACACCAACGCTTGCCCAAACTCCATGCGGGACGACTTGCCGCCCCCCAATTCTGCCCGGGCCAACAGCCTTGCCTGAGGCATGGCGACACTGGGTTCTTTGCCGAAGAGGGCCAATCCGAAACCGGAGGGAACAATCTTGCCTGCCACATCCACAAGGATTCCCTGCTGGAGCAAAAACCGCTGGAAATCCGATGAATCGTAGGGCACTGCAAACTTTGCCCTCGCTTGGTAGCGTTTCAACGCCTCTTCCGACAGGTCGACAAAAGTAACAGCTGCAATGGGATCCTCATACTTCGACAGCTTGATGGGCTTCTCTTCCGGCTCTTCCAATTGCTGTCTGGCCCACTCGAAGAAGGACCTGTTCTCCTCAAGGATGATCTCCTGCAAATCCAAGTCGAACATGTGAACCGTCACTCCGTGCTGACGCAAATGCTCAATACCCTTTCCCTTCACCGCCGGGTTGTCATCCTCGATCCCTACCCAGACTTCCTTGATTCGGGCGCTGACGATGTGCCGCGCGCATCCGCGCTTGGGATGGTTGCGATTCAAGCATGGTTCTAACGTGGCAAAGAGAACGCTCCCATCCAGTTTCTCGCCCAGGCACTTCCGCTCCAGCAGCGTGAACTCGGCGTGATTGCCCTCGCGCAACTCGCCGCGAGCGGCCGTCTCGGTGGTGCCATCCGGCCTGACGAGCACGGCGCCGACCAACGGGTTTGGCTTTCCGTCGCTGCGCTTCTCCGCGACGGACGAACGCATCATCTCGATGGCCTTCTCCATCATCTTGCGCGGGTCGAATTTCGTCTTTGTTGCCATGGTGGTTTGAATTGGAGTTAGCGGGTGGCGGCGGTGGCGGTGGTGACGATCATTGTCATCATCATGCTCGGCGTCGTCTTCTTCATCACGCTGCTCATGGTCGTGCTGCTGTTCATGATGATGCCTCCTCGGGAATGGCCGGATTCAGCCGCCGGATGGCCTCGCGCAAGCGACCCACCAGCACCACCTCGCCAAATCCATCCCGCTCCGCCGCCGGTTCGCCGGGCGCGAGATGCGGTCCGTGCCCAACCGCATAGCCCAGCTCCCCGAACCATTCGAGGGCGGCGTCTTCGACGATGGATTCGTTGAAGCTCATGCTACTTGGCTTTGTTTTGGGTTTTGGCGGGGCGCAGAGTGCGAAGATGAATGCGTTGCTGATAAACCTCATCTTCCGGCCAGAGGGTAAGTTGCCCCGGTAGTGTCAATTCAACCGCCTCAGTCTCCCGCCGCTGAATGGCCGAATGAACTTCTTCCATTGCCTTCGCGAAAAGGGAGCCTGTCCATTGAATCCTCCCGTAATGCTTTTCTTGGATGGTCTCAAAATCAGTCGGTGACATCTCAGCGCCATGCTGCCCAAGATAGGCCAGTAAGCGCGGGCCAACCTTCCACTGCAAGTTTGCAGCCATCACCAGCGCTCGAACAACGCAGAGTTCCGGAAACGGATTCTCTTCTCGGTTAATCTCAATGGTGCGAGTTGTGATGCCTCGGAAAAATTGATCGTCGCCCGAGAAGATTCGCCGTGGGTGCCCGCGCTCTGGCCAGATTTCCACCGCCACAGCCTCGACGTTAAAGAATGTCGTTGAGGGCAAGTCAGAAAAGGTGGGGGACTCTACTGCCCGTTCCTTCAGCGCAAACGTCTCCTTGAGTGGCCAAACATCGAACTGCCAATTGACGCGCTTGAGCTGTAAGCCGCCAAAGCGGGTTTGCCGGGAAATGTATGGCTCAAACGAGCTTCGCATGTCCTCAAGGCTTGCGCCGCTCATTACAATATCGATGTCGCGCGGCCTACCGGGTTCATTGTTATTCAGGCGCGAAAGCAACAATGACCGCAACGTTCCCCCGAAGAACACCGCATTCCACTTCTGCTCGCGGATTTCGCTGATGGTATTCTGCGAACCCTCACCCTCCGCTTCGCTCCGCCCTCTCCCAGTGGGAGAGGGCGGGGGTGAGGGTTCGGACGACCCTAGGAGTTCAATAGTGGCGATGAGGTCGATGAGTTCGCCGAGGCGGTGCTTGTCGAGGCCGGGGCGGGCGTAGTCCTTGGGCAGGACGCCTTTGAGGCGCGGGTTGTCGCGCTCGATGGCGACCATGGCGTCGTCCACGGTCTTGCCGATGGTGGGCTGCTTGGCGTTGGCCTGAAGGTGGGACCAGCGGGCATCGGCGGGCACCCAGAAGACGTTCTCGGCTTTGTATTCGTCCGGGTCCTCGGGATTGGCCCCGGCGTAGTCGCCCTCTCCGGCGAGGAGCTTGGCGCGGTGTTCCTCGAAGGTGTCGGAGATGTATTTAAGGAAGATCAGCCCGAGGACGACGTGCTTGTATTCCGCCGCGTCCATGTTGTTCCGGAGCTTGTCGGCAGCGAGCCAGAGTTTGGCCTCGAAGCCGATGGTGGCGGTGGAGGTTTCCTTGGGAGAGGCGGCTTTGCGTTTGGCGGGCATGAGTTGTATGGAGGCTAACAACAGTGGAAATGGAGGGAAGCCAAAACCCGGATTCTCCCGGACAGCACCAGGCGAGTGAATCACAGGAACGGGACGACCACCGACCGCCGTGGGCTTGCACGCGACGAAAATCGCGCCTATCCCTCCGCCGTGTCCCGCAAGGACGATCACGCGCACGCCTGGCTTCGCCGCGCCGTGACGCATCCGGATTTCTCCCCACGCCTCGCCCGCCTGGCCGATGGCGAGGGCGAACTTGTGCTCGACCACGCCGCGGAGTCCGCCCATGCCTTCCTCGCGGCGCTGGTGCGAGAGGCGGCGGCGGATTTCGGCAAACACCGGCTCTGGCTGGTCTGCGAACTCCCAAGACATCGCGAACGACTCGCGGCAGAAATGGAAACCTGGGGCGTCAACGCCCTGATCCTGCCCGATCCGCCGATGGAAAACGGCGAGGGAACCATCGCCGACCCGGAGTCGGCCGCGGAATGGTTCGCCGTTCTGGAAATCCTCGCCCGCGCCGAGTCCTTCGTCGTGATCTGCGGCAGCGAGGCGTTTTCCGCCAAGGCCCCCTCGCCCGACGCGCTGCGCTCTTCCCGCACGGCCCTGAAACCCGGCACTCCGCTCGATCCGGCGGCGCTCGCGAAATCCCTCGCCGATCACGGCTACGAGCGGGTTCCTACGGTCGGCGCGCGAGGCCAGTTCGCGGTGCGCGGCGGGATCGTCGATCTCTTCGCCTGGCAGGCCGCCCGGCCGCTGCGACTGGAGTTCTTCGACAACGATCTTGAGTCGCTTCGCGAGTTCGACCTCGATTCGCAGGCATCCACCACACGGCTGTTAGAGGCGGAACTGCCCTTGGCCGAACCCGCATCCGAGGCGACCGTCGGCGACTACCGCAGGCCGGGAGACCTCTTGGCATCCATCGGCGCGGAGATTGAGAAACCGGATGTCCGGATTCTCGAGGACGCGTCGGACCTGGGTGGCGAGGAGGATTTCACGCTCGCGAGTTATGGCAGTCCGCTCGGCACCTTCGAGGCGGGCGACTTCGTGTTGGAGGAACTGCGCCGCGAGAATTTCTTCCGCCAGCTCAACGATTGGAAACGCGACGGCTGGGACATCGCCATGGTGTTCTCCAACAAGGGCGAGGAGGAACGTTTCTCCGAACTCGCGGGCAAGGATCTCGAGCGCGACCTCGGCCTCGTCCCCCTGCGCGGCGAACTGATGGCCGGCTTCACGCTGCCGGTCATCCGCCTGGCCGTGCTTTCATCGTCCGAACTCTTCGGCCGCTACCGCACGCCGGGCATGGCGCGGCGTTCCACCCTCGAGAAAGCCCGCGCCGCACGGGCAAGGGTGACCATCGAGGAAATGGAGGAAGGCGATCTCGTCGTTCACTACGAATACGGCCTCGCAAAATTCCGCGGCATCCAGCAAGGCGACGACGGCGAGGAACTCGTGCTCGAATACCGCGACGGAGCATTGTTAGGCGTGCCGCTCGAACAGGCCCACCTCGTCGGCAAATACGTCGGCATGGGAGGCAAGACGCCCGACCTCAACAAACTCGGCGGCACCGCGTGGAAAACCGCCCGGAAGGCTGCGGAGAAATCCATCCAGGACTATGCCGCCCAACTGCTCCGCGTGCAGGCCGAACGCCAGCACGAACCCGGCTTCGCCCATCCGCCGGACACCAAATGGATGTGGGAGTTCGAGCGCTCGTTCCACTACACCGAGACCGCCGACCAGCGCCGCGCCATCGAGGAAACCAAGCACGATCTCGAAACGCCGCGGCCAATGGACCGCCTGATCTGCGGCGATGTCGGCTTCGGCAAGACCGAGGTCGCCATCCGCGCCGCCTTCAAGGCCGTCACCTCCGGCAAACAGGTGGCCATCCTCGTGCCTACCACCGTGCTCGCCGAACAACACTGGCGCACCTTCCGCGAGCGCATGTCGGACTATCCTGTTAGAATCGACCTGCTCAACCGCTTCCGCAGCCCTTCCGAAATCCGGGACACCATCGCGGGCCTTGCCGATGGTTCGGTGGATATCGTCATCGGCACCCACCGGCTGATTTCCGGCGATGTGAGTTTCAAGAACCTCGGCCTCGTCGTGGTCGATGAGGAACAGCGCTTCGGCGTGGCGCATAAGGAGAAATTCAAGCAACTCTTCCGCCAGATCGACGTGCTCACGCTGTCCGCCACGCCGATCCCGCGCACGCTCTACATGGCGCTGATGGGCGCGCGCGACATGTCCACCATTGAAACACCGCCGCCGAACAGGGTTCCGGTTTCCACCACCGTCTGCGCCTATGACGAGCGCGTCATCCGTGATGCCATCCGCCGCGAGATGAAACGCGGAGGCCAGGTGTTCTTCCTCCACAACCGCGTCAAAACCATCGAGCAAACCGCCGCCCGCATCCGCGAACTGGTGCCCGAGGCCCGCATCGTCATCGGCCACGGCCAGATGGACAAGGACGACCTCGAAAACGTCATGCACACCTTCGTCAAGGGCGAGGCGGACGTGCTGCTGGCCACCACCATCATCGAAACGGGCATCGACATCCCCAACGCCAACACCATTCTCATCGACCGCGCCGACCGATTCGGCCTCGCCGATCTCTATCAGCTCCGCGGCCGCGTCGGCCGCGCCGGGGAAAAGGCCTACGCCATCCTGCTGCTGCCACGCGACATGATGACCGTCGGCGACGCGAGAAAGCGCATCCACGCCATCAAACAGTACACCGCCCTCGGCTCCGGCTTCAAAATCGCCATGCGCGACCTCGAAATACGCGGCGCGGGAAATCTGTTAGGCACCAAGCAGTCCGGCCACATCGCCCAGATCGGCTTCGACCTTTACTGCCAACTCCTCCGCCAGTCCGTGGACCGCCTCAAGGGCCGCAAGGACGCTCCCGCCGGCGAGGCCACCTTCAAGGCCGACTTCGTCATCACCACCGAAACGGCGCTTCTCAAACGTGGCGCCGGCTTGCAATCGCCGGGCGCGTCCATCCCCGCATTTCTTCCATCCAACTGGCTCGGAGAAACCAAACTCCGCATCGCCGCCTACCGCGAACTCTCCGAAGCCGGCACCGAAAAGGCCGTGGACGCGCTCGAACAATCGTGGCGCGACCGTTTCGGCCGCCTGCCGGACGCCGCGCAAAACCTCCTCACCATCGCCCGCATCAAGGCGCTCGCGGCGGCGGAGCGCATCGCCTCCGTGGAAATCAACGGCCAGCGCCTCATGCTCCACCGCGGCGGCGATTACATCATGCTCGAAGGCCGCAGGTTTCCCCGGCTGAAGAGCGAATCACCCGCCGGACGACTGATGGAAACCATCACCATGCTGCGCGAGCTTTGAGCAACCGCATTACTCCACCGTCACGCTCTTGGCGAGGTTGCGCGGTTGGTCGATCTCGCAGCCGCGGATGCGGGCGACGTGATAGGAGAACAACTGCAGCGCGACCACGGCGGGAATGGTGGCGACAAGCGGATGGCACGCGGGGATCGAAATGAAATCATCCATGATTTCCGCCGACTCGTGATCGCCTTCGGTGATGATGCCGAGGATGCGCGCGCCACGGGCACGGCACTCCTCGATGTTGCCGAGCGTCTTGTCTTTGCCGGGAATGTCGCAGGCCAGCGCGATGACCGGAGTGCCCTCGCGGAGCAGCGCGATGGGACCGTGTTTCAACTCGGCGGCGTGATAGCCCTCGGCATGCACATAGGAGATTTCCTTGAGTTTGAGGGCGCCTTCGAGCGCCACCGGATACATCGGGCCACGGCCGATGAAGAACGCGTGCTCGTCATTGGCATAAGCTTCGGCAATCGCGGCAATGCGCGCGTCCTGACGCACGACGCGCTCGACGAGCGAGGGAATGGACTCGATCTCACGGGCGAAACGCACGCCCTCATCGCGTGAGAAGCGCCGGCCGCGCCCGAGTTTGAGCGCCATCATCAGCAGCACCGCCACCTGGCAGGTGAAGGCCTTGGTGGACGCGACGGAAATCTCGGGGCCGGCGTGCAGATAGACTCCCCTGCCCGTCTCGCGCGCGATGGTGGAACCCACCACGTTGCAAAGGCTCATCACGAACGCGCCCTTCTGCTTCGCCTCTCTCACGGCAGCGAGGGTGTCGGCGGTTTCGCCGGATTGTGAAATCGCCACCACGAGGTCGCGGCTGCCGAGGATCGGATTGCGATAACGGAACTCCGCCGCCTGCTGGACTTCGGCATGGATGTCCGCGAGATCCTCGAAGGCATACTCACCCACCAGCCCGGCGTGCAGTGAGGTGCCGCAACCAACGAGCACCACGCGACCCAGTTCGGCCAACTCGCGCGGCGAGGTTCCCATGCCGGCGAGCACGGAGGAACCGAGGTTGAAATCGAGCCTGCCGCGCGTGGCATTGGCGAGACACTCCGGTTGCTCGTGAATCTCCTTGAGCATGAAGTGCTCGTAGCCACCCTTCTCGGCGGCACCGGCATCGAGCCCGAGTTCGGCGATCTCGCGGGTGACCGGAATGTTGTGGAGATCGCGGATGTCCACCGAGTCGGCGGTGACGATGGCGATGTCGTTGTCGTCCAGATAGATCACCCGTGAGGTATGGGCGAGGATCGCGGACGCATCGGATGCCACGATGGTTTCCCCGTCGCCCACGCCGATGACAATCGGGCTGCCGCGCCGCGCGGTGATGATCTTCTCCGGTTCGCGCGCCGAGAGCACGGCGATGCCGAAGGTTCCTTCCACCTGGTGCAACGCGTCACAGACGGCCTGGAACAGATCGCCATGGTCGCAATCGCCAATCAGGTGGGCGAGCACTTCGGTATCGGTGTCCGAATGGAAATGATGACCCTTGGCTTCGAGGCGCGCGCGCAGCGAGCGGTAGTTCTCGATGATGCCATTGTGGACCAGCGCAATTTCACCCGATTGATCGAGATGCGGGTGGGCATTGGCCTCGGTGGGCGGTCCGTGGGTGGCCCATCGGGTGTGGGCGATGCCAAGCATCGGACGGGTGAAACGCTCCTCCGGCCACTCTTCGCGGGCGCGGTCGTTGAGCGCGGAAACCTTGCCGGGGGCCTTGGAAACCACCACCCGGTCGTCATCGAGCACCGCCAGCCCGGCGGAGTCGTAACCGCGGTATTCGAGACGGCGCAAGCCGTTGATGAGAACGGTGGGGGCGTCCGCCTTGCCGATGTATCCTACGATGCCGCACACGGTGGTTAAGAGTTGATAGTTGGAAGTCGGGAGTTATGAAACCAGATCCCGCTGCACGATTTCGCCGGGGCGGGTGGTGGTGCCGGGCCAGAGTTTTCGGCCCGGATAGATGGAGGTGTTGATGCCGGTGTGCACGCCATCGCCAACGATGCATCCGAACTTGCGGCGACCGGTGTCCACCAACACGCCATCCACGGCGGACTGATGGTTTTTTCCGTCGTGCCTGAGATTCGAGGTGGTGGTGCCCGCGCCGAAGTTGACCCCCTCGCCCAACACCGAATCACCGACGTAGGAAAGATGGCCGACGTTGGTGCGGGAAAGGATCAGGCAGTTCTTGATCTCGACGGACTGCCCGATGTGGCACTTGTCGCCGATGGAGGTGTTGCCCCGCAGATAACAATTCGGGCCAATCTTGCAGTTCGCGCCGATGATCACATTGCCCTCGATGAAGACACCGGGAAGGATTCGCGTTCCCTCGCCGACATGGACGATCCCCTCAATGACAGCGGCGGGATGCACATCCCCCCCAATCCGGGATTCGGTCAGGGCGGCGACATGCTGTTCGTTGGCACGGATGAGATCCCAAGGGTAGCGGATCGGAAACGAACGCTTGGCCTCGAAGCGCGCGCCGCCGGCGGCCGTCGAGGCGAGCAACTCGCCTCCGGAGGAAACGAGCACTCCGGCGCCGGTGGCGAGGAACGCGGCGAATTCGCCCGGGTCGATCCATGCGCAGGTTTCCAACCTGACTCCCTGCGGCGCTCCGAGAGCCTCATGGTGGGCGGAAAGCGGCAGGTTTCCGATCGGATAATCCGGAATGTTCCTGGTGAGGGACAGCGGCAGGAAATCGGTGGAGGACTTGTCCATCTCGGGAGTCCGATTCGGTTCAGCCGATCTCATCGCGGATCGCGGTGGCGAACTTGCTCACCCACACGCGGCATTGCTCGATCTCGCGGTGCTCGACGAGCACACGGATCTTGTTCTCGGTGCCCGAATAGCGGATGAGGTGGCGGCCTTCGTCGCCAAACTCGGAGGTCGCCTTTTTCATCAGCTTCTTGAGCGCCGGCAGGGTATCGAGGTCCGGTTTCTTCGCGACCGGGATGTTCGCCATCTGCGTCGGATACTCGTCCATGACGGTGGAGAGCTGCGCGAGGGTGGCGTTGCGCTCGCGCATCATGCGCAGCACTTGCAGCGCGCTGAGAATGCCGTCGCCGGTGGTCGCGTGCTCGGCGAAGATCAAGTGGCCGGAGTTCTCGCCGCCGAAGGAAAAACCGTTCTTGCGGATGGACTCAATCACGTTGCGATCGCCCACCGCGGTGGTTTCCAGCTTGATGCCGTGGTTTTTCATCGCCTCCCGCAGCCCGAGGTTGCTCATCACGGTGGCGACCAGCGTGTCCTTTTTCAAGCGGCCCTGCTCCTTGAGTCCGATCGCGCAGAGCGCGAGAATGCGGTCGCCGCTCACCACCTGGCCGTTGGCATCGGTGAAGATCACGCGGTCCGCATCGCCATCGAAGGAGATGCCGAGATCGGCGTTGAAGCGGCGGACGAGATCGCCGGCGTTCTCGGGATGCAACGCGCCACAGCCGCTGTTGATGTTCAGCCCGTCCGGCTGGATGCCGGTGGTGATGACCTCCGCGCCGAGTTCCTTGAAGATGAGCGGCGCGATGAAATAGGCGGCGCCGTGACCGCAGTCGACGACGACTTTCAAGCCGTGGAGCGGCACGTTGTCAGCGGTCTGCTTGGCAAACTCGATGTAGCGCCCGCGGGCATCGTCGATGCGGTGGGCCTTGCCGATCTGGCGCGGCGGCAGCGGCGGCGCTTCGGGTTCCTCACCCATGATGTGGCGCTCGATGAGTCGCTCGATGTCGTCGGACAGCTTATAGCCGTCCGGGCCGAAGATTTTCATGCCGTTGTCCTCATACGGATTGTGCGAGGCGGTGATCATGATGCCGGCGGCCGCACCCATCGACTTGGTGAGGTGCGCCACGGCGGGCGTCGGCAGCGGTCCGACCATGAACACGTCCATGCCCATCGAAACCAGGCCGCTGGTCAGCGCGGTTTCCAACATGTAGCCGGAGATCCTGGTGTCCTTGCCGACGAGCACGCGGTTGCGGTTCGGCCCGGACGAGCGCAACACGTTGGCCACGGCCTTGCCCATGCGCAGCGAGACCTCGGCGGTGATCGGGAATTCATTCACCCGGCCGCGGATTCCATCGGTTCCAAAGAGTTTCATGTGTGGTGATTTCGGGAAATGTGAGGGATGTGTTGTGTTCAAAAAAATATGAACAATTCAAGCCAAATGCGCCGGGCAGATGGGAAGCGCGAGATAGGCGGACCGGGGAAAATCCGGACCGCGGATCTGGTCCGGCGGCGACCAGTCGGAAGGGACAAACCAAGAAACAGCGGGCGGCTTATGGGCTCCGCCGCCCGGACGATCAAGCCGTATTTCCATTTCCGGCAAAGGGTCTCCGCATCATCGCCAGGGAGACTTCCTGGCTTCCTACAGCCCCGGTGGCCGCCCAAGCGATTCCGCATTTCCTGCGGAACTCGCGTCTCGGCCCGCGTTTTCGCACACCCCGTTTGACAAGGGCCGGAGGAATCCCCTAGCTTGCCCGCCCCGGCGGTAAAGGCCGGAGCCCCATTCAGATCATGAACATCGTTGTCGAGAAGCAGCCCAAGTGCGTCGCCACCCTGCGGGTGGAAATCCCCGCGGAGAAAGTCCAAGGTCGCCGTGACGAAATCGTCCGCGGCTTCGCCAGCAAGGCGCGGGTGCCGGGTTTCCGGCCGGGCAAGGCGCCGAAGGCGATCATCGAGAAGCGCTTCGAGCGCGAAATCTCCGAGGAACTCAACGAACGGCTCTATGGCGAGGCGGTCGAGGAGGCGCTCAGGCAGGAGGACCTCAAGGTCCTGGATTACGGCATCCCGGAAGGCCTGACCAATCTGCCCGGTGGCGGCATGTCCTTCGTTTCCAAGCTCACCCTCGCGCCGGAAGTGCAACTGCCGGAATACAAGGGCATCAGGGTGACCGTGCCGCCGGCCGAGGTGCCGGAGGATGAGGTCGAGGCCCAGCTCAAGGCGCTTCAGGAGCGCTTTGCGGATTTCAATCCCATCGAAGGCCGCACCGTGGCGATGGGCGACTTCGCCGTCATCGACTATTCCTCCACTGTCGAGGGAAAACCCACCGAGGAGTTTCTCGGCAAGCCCGCCGGCTACCTTTCCGGCCGCGAGGGATTCTGGATCCGCCTCGATGAGAAAGCCTTCCTGCCCGGCTTCGCCGCGAAGATGGAAGGCATGAATGCCGGCGACTCGCGCGACATTGCGATCATCCTGCCCGACGACTTCCCGGTGGCCGACCTGCGGGGCAAGGAAATGCTTTTCTCCACCAGCCTCAAGGAAATCAAGGAGGCGGTGCTTCCGGAACTCGACGACGCGCTCGCCGCCAAGCTCGCTCCCGGCAAGACCATGGCGGAAATCACCGAAATCATCCGCGAAAACATGAAGTCCGAGCGCCGCCGCCGCATCGACGACATGAAGGTCAACCAGATCGTCGCCCACTTCAACAGCCTCGTGGACTTCGAACTGCCCGAGGAGTTGGTCACCCGCGAAACCCAGTCGCAGGCCGATGCCATGGTCCAGCGTGGCGTCCAGTCGGGCATGACCGAGGAGGAGATCCAGTCCCAACAGAACGAGATCTTCGCCAGTGCCGGGCATCAGGCGGTGACCAACCTCCGCACGAACTTCATCCTGCAGGAAATCGCCCGCGCCGAGAAGATCACCGTGAGCGACATGGAACTCATCAACCACCTCGCCCGCATCGCGGAAAGCCGCAAGCTTCAGCCCAAGAAGCTGATCAAGGACATGCAGCGCACCGGGCGCCTGCCGTCCATCCGCAACTCGATCGCCATCGGCAAGACGATTGACTTCCTCGTCGAACAGGCGGAGCTTGTCGAAGCGGCGGACGTGCCGCTCACCGAAGAATGACACCCATCTCCTTTTCCATGAGTTCACCCGCTCCCCGCAACAGCTATTACGTGCCCGTCGTCATCGAACAGGACGGCCGCGGCGAACGCTCCTTCGACATCTACTCGCGTCTGCTCAAGGACCGCATCGTCTTCATCGGCACTCCGATCGACGACTTCGTGGCCAACTCGGTGATCGCGCAGTTGCTCTTCCTCCAGATGCAGGACCCGAAGAAGGACATCCACATTTACATCAACTCCCCGGGCGGCTCGGTCACCGCCGGCCTGGCGATGTATGACACGATGCAGTTCCTCACCTGCGACGTGAACACCTACTGCATCGGCATCGCCGCCTCGATGGGCTCCGTGCTCCTGACAGCAGGCACCAAAGGCAAGCGCTTCTGCCTGCCCAACTCCCACGTGATGATCCACCAGGTCTCCGGTGGCGCGCAGGGCACCGCCTCCGATGTCGAGCGCACCATCGGCTTCATGTTCAACCTCAAGAAACGCCTCAACGGCATTCTCGCCAAACACACCGGCAAGACCGTCGAGCAGGTGGAACACGACTCCGACCGGGACAACTACATGACCGCCGAGGAATCCGTGGCCTATGGCCTCGTGGACAAGGTGCTCGAAAGCCGCAAGCAACTCCCGGACGCCGTCGCCGGTCTTCTCGACGTCAAGAAAACCGACGGCTGATCCCGTCCCAACAAACCAAACACCACCACCATGGCCCGTGCGTCCAATTTGACGATGTGCTCCTTCTGCGGAAAGAGCCATTCGGAAGTCAAAAAGCTGATCGCCGGGCCCGGGGTGTACATTTGCAACGAGTGCATCGACGTCTGTTCGAACATCCTCGACAAGGAACTCGGCAACACGCCCGCCAAGGGCAAGACCGCGGCCGAGCGCCCCGGTTTCAAGATCCCCTCGCCCGCCGCGATTCTTGAAAAGCTCAACGAGTTCGTCGTCGGCCAGGAAAACGCCAAGAAGGTGCTTTCGGTGGCGGTTTACAACCACTACCAGCGCCTCCGTCAGGATCAGGCCAAGCTCGACGAGGAGTTCCGCGATGTGGAGATCGAGAAATCGAACATCCTTCTGTTAGGCCCCACCGGCTCCGGCAAGACCCTGCTCGCCCGCACCCTCGCGCGAGTGCTCGACGTGCCGTTCTCGATTGTCGATGCCACCACCCTCACCGAGGCGGGCTACGTCGGCGAGGATGTGGAAAACATCATCCTGCGATTGCTTCAGGCCGCCGACTTCGATGTCTCCCGCGCCGAGCGGGGCATCATTTACGTCGATGAAATCGACAAGATCGGCCGCAAGACCGAAAACGTTTCCATCACCCGCGATGTCTCCGGCGAGGGCGTGCAACAGGCGCTGCTCAAGATCCTTGAAGGCACCGTCTGCAACGTGCCGCCGCAGGGCGGACGCAAGCACCCGCAGCAGGAATACATCCAGGTGAACACCGAGAAGATCCTCTTCATCGTCGGTGGCGCCTTCGTCGGTCTTGAGGACATGATCCGCCGCCGCCTCGGCAGCAACACCCTTGGTTTCCACGCCGGTCAGACCACCTGCCCGCTCGACGATCCTTCGATCGAACTGCTCGAACGCGTCCAGCCCGAGGATTTGCTCCACTTCGGACTCATCCCGGAATTCATCGGCCGCCTGCCGGTGATCTCCTCGTTGCGCAAACTCTCGGAAGACGAACTCATGTCCATCCTCACCGAGCCGAAGAACGCGCTGGTGAAACAATACGGCAAGCAGCTCGCGATGAATGGCGTGAAACTCCACGTCAAACGCGACGCACTGCGCGCCCTCGCCGAGGAAGCCGTGCGCCGCGGCACCGGTGCCCGCGCCCTTCGCTCGATCTTCGAGAAGATGATGCTCGAAGTCATGTTCGACATCCCGTCGCGCGACGACATCGAATCCGTCACCATCACCCGCCAGGTCGTCACCGGCGAGAAACCTCCCGTCGTCCGGCGCAAACGCGCCGATCAGGACGCTGCCTGACCTGGGGCACCCGGAAGCGCCTGCCTCCGCATGCCACCCCGGTCAAAAAAGCGACCGGAAGGCAATGTTTCACGCGTTCGCGTAATGGCTGAAAGGGTCGAACTATCGGATACCTATGACCTCCAATTTCCTTTGGAAGTCAATTTCTCCGAAACAACCGACCCCAGCCACCATGCCCCCGCACCACGATGGACATTCCGAGTTCGAATTGATCGCCGCCAGACTGCCGGCCTTTGATTTCGAAGGACTCATCGGCCATGGGACCACTGGCTCGGTTTACAAGGCCCGGCAGCGTTCGCTTGACCGCGATGTCGCCATCCGGACGATTTCCCGTGAACGATGTGGCGACCCGGCCTTCCGGAGTTCGTTCCGAGACCGGGCGAGGGCCATGGCGCGGCTGACTCATCCGAGCCTGATCCGGATTTTCGATTCCGGCGAACTGGACGGGCTGGCTTACGTGGTCATGGAATATGTCCCCGGCAAGTCGCTGCGCCATTCCGCGCGCGGCAAGGCGATCGAACCCCGGCAGGCGGTGGAAATCGTCATCGCCGCCTGCGAGGGCCTCGCCCACGCGCATGCGAACGGCATCGCCCACGGCGCGATCCAGCCCGCGGACATTCTGCTCACGCCGAAGTGCGAACCGAAAATCGGCAACTTCGTCGGCGTCGATCACGGTCGGTCCGACAGTCTTTACGCGGACACCGCCGCCTACATGGCCCCCGAACTCGCCGACGGCAGCGTTTCCGCCAACCCGCTTACCGACGTGTTTTCCATCGGCATCGTGCTGAAGGAGCTCCTAACAGGCGTGCCCGCCGGATCAGCGGATGGAATGCGGACCGAGGTCGGCGACCCGAAACTGGCCGCGATTTGCCGCCAAGCCGCGCACCCGGACCCGGCCCAGAGGTTTCCCGATGCCGCCACCTTGGCCGGACATCTCAAGTCCTGGATGGCACCGGGTGCACTGCTCGCCGCACCGCGCCAACCCCAACTCACGCCTCATCGCCCGAGGCCAGTCCTCGTCACAAACCCCGGTCCTCGCCCGGGCCGGGTGTTGTTGAGGAACTGCCTGGTGATCGCCTCCCTCCTGCTCGCCATCCACGGCGCGTGGGGGATCTATCAGGAGAAACAACGGACCGTTGCCCGCCTCCAGAAAATCGAGGATGCGAAAACTCCGGTGGTCGTCGTGAAAAAGGCCGGCGTTGCGGAACCATCCCGCATCGACCAGACGCTCGCGCAGGCACGCCCCTGAGCTGGAGGATTCGTGGCACGGTGTTGCCGCGCGCTCTCCCACCCCGCCACAAGCTCTTCCCGATCGCGGGGACTGCGGCGGTTGCGCTGGCGACCGACCGGTGGTGTTGTTTTCCGCAGGTGGATGGTCTTTGCCCCTTTTGTGACGGGATTGTCACACGGGCAAACATGAGTCATCTCATTGGAAATAAACGATTTAAGGCGAAAATCACTCCCTTCGCCCACCCCCGCCCCGTCACTTTCACCGGGAAATGTGACAATTGTGTCACAATGACGTTTTTGTCGCAGACGGGGACTTCCGGATTAGTGCGGGCGCTGGCCGCAATCGGGCTGGCGCAAACCAACGACCACGATCATGAAATCCACCGCCATCCTGTTCGCCTCCGCGATTCTTGCGGCTCCCGCCGTTCTCGCCGAGGAATCCCACCTCGATCCCGCCCTGCCCGATTACAAATCGGTGAGCGGCGTTTCCGGAAACCTCAACTCGATGGGCTCCGACACGCTCAACAACCTGATGACGCTCTGGGCCGAGGGTTTCAAGAAAGCCTATCCGAACGTGAACATCCAGATCGAGGGCAAGGGCTCCTCGACCGCGCCGCCGGCCCTGATCGAAGGCACCGCGCAGATCGGCCCGATGAGCCGCCCGATGAAGGCGGAGGAAATCGACGCCTTTGAGAAAAAATATGGCTACAAGCCCACCGAAGTGAATGTGGCCATCGACGCGCTCGCGGTCTTCGCCCACAAGGACAACCCCCTCAAGGGCATCACGATGAAGCAGATCGACGCCGTGTTTTCGAAAACCCGCAAGCGCGGTGGCGACGACATCACCGAGTGGGGCCAACTCGGCCTGGACGCTTGGAAGGGTCGCGCGATCTCGCTCTTCGGCCGCAACTCCGCTTCCGGCACCTACGGATTCTTCCAGGAGCACGCGCTCAGCAAGGGTGACTTCAAGCCCACCGTGAAAGAGCAGCCCGGCTCGTCCGCCGTGGTGCAGGGAATCGGCGCCGATCCCTACGCGATCGGCTACTCCGGCGTCGGCTACAAGACCTCCGGCGTGCGCGCCCTGCCCGTGGCCGGCGACGACGGCCAGTTTTTCGAGGCCAACTACGACAACGCGCTGTCCGGCGACTATCCGCTCGCCCGTTTCCTCGTCGTCTATGTGAACAAGAAACCCGGCCAACCGCTCGACAAGCTGACGCTGGAATTCCTCAAGTTCGTGCTCAGCAAGGAAGGCCAGGCGACCGTCGAAAAGGACGGCTATTTCCCGATGCCCGCCGAAGTGGCCGCCGAGGTGGTCGATTCGCTGGTCAAGTGATCGTTTGAAATCCATCGGCCCGCGACGCGAAGCTTGCCTGCCCGGATTCGGGTGACCTAGCTTCCCGCGGGCCGATTTCCATGAAGAGGCCTTTCTCCGATGCCGCAGGACACCAAGCTTCCCGACCCGAAACGTTTTGAGGTTTCGCGCGCGACCCTGTGGTTCGACCGCTTCATGGGCTGGCTGATCCGCTTCGGCGGCATCGGCATCATTCTCGCGGTGTTCGGGATTTTCTACTTCGTGGTCAAGGAGGTGGTCCCCCTGTTCCGCGGCGCGCACGTGGAAGCGGCGGGCCGGGTGGAAAAGGGCGGTGAACCCGCCGTACTCGGGGTGGATGAGTGGGGCGGCATGCCGTTCTTCTACAGCGGCGGACCGAAGGTCGCCTTTGTGGAGGTGGAAACCGGGGCGCGCGTCGAACTGGACATTCCGGGGCTCGAAGGCGTGAAGGTCACCGCGGTTTCCTATGACGCGCCGCATCAGCGCGTGGCCCTCGGCACCGAGGACGGGCGCGTGGGATCCTTCATCGTCAGCTACGAGCGCATCTTCGGCGAAGGCGGAAAACCCCGCGTCGAACCCAAGGTGAGCGCCGAGCCGTGGTTCGCGCTGCAGAAGGGCGCGGGACCGGTCACCGCGGTGAGTTATGGCGATTCCGGCGCGGGCCGCGTGATCGTCGCCAGACGCGGCGAGGGAGACACGCCGGGCGTTTCGATTCTTCGGCTGGGCATGAAGAAAAGCCTCGTCGGCAAGGGCAAGCTCTCGCTCATCGAGGAGGTGGACGCGACCCCGATGCTTGATGCCGCGGCGGTCAAGGTCCGCGCCTCGCAGAACGGCGCGATGGTCCTGGTCGCCTGCGCCAACGGTGGCGTGCATTATTTCCTCGCAGACTCCTCGGGCGTTTCGAAACGCCAGACCTTTTCCCCATTCGGCGGGCGCGTGCCCGCGCGCATGGATTTTCTCTTCGGCGGCGTGTCGGTCGTTCTAACAGGTGCGGACGGCGCGCAGCAGCAGTGGAGCCTGTTCCGCAAGTCCGAGAACGCCGAGCGGCTGTTCGGAATGACCAAGGAGTTTCCGAAACTCGGCGCCGGCGACCCCGTTTTCGCCTCCAGCCAGCGCAACCGCACCTTTCTCACAGGTGCCGGCCGCGAACTCTCGATCCGCCACAGCACCTCGGGCAAAGTCCGCTGGGAGGGCACCGTGGACATCGATCCCGCCGCCGTCGCGCTCGATGCGAAGGGCGAGCACTTTGTTGTCGCGTCCAAGGAAGGCGAGGCGCGACGTTTCGCCATCCACGATCCGCATCCCGAGTCCGGTTGGCAGGCGTTCTTCGGCAAGGTCTGGTATGAGGGCGGCTCCGGCCCGATCTACCAATGGCAGTCCACCGGCGGCTCGGATGACTTCGAGCCGAAGTTCTCGATGGTGCCGCTCATCTTCGGGTCGCTCAAGGGCACGGCTTACGCGCTGCTTTTCTCGGTGCCCATCGCCCTGCTCGCGGCGGTGTTTTCCGCTGCCTTCCTGCCGCCCGATGTGAAACGCGTGGTCAAGCCGGTCATGGAAATCATGTCCTCGCTGCCATCGGTGGTGCTCGGTTTCCTCGCCGGCCTGTGGCTGGCTCCCATCCTCGAAACCCGCGTGCCCTCGGTGATGGTGATGGTCGTCGTGGTGCCACTGGCCGCGTTGCTGTTAGGTTATCTGTGGTGCCGCCTGCCGATCACGTTCCGCAACCGCTTCCCGGCCGGATCGGAGTGGTGGATCGTGCTGCCATTCCTTTTTCTCGCCGCCTGGGCCGGTTGGTCGCTTGGCCCTTGGGTCGAGTCGCTGCTCTTCGTTTACAAGGACGCCGCCACCGGCCGCGAGATCGCGGACTTCCGCCTGTGGTGGCCGCAAGCGACGGGCATCTCGTTTGAGCAGCGCAACTCGATGGTGCTCGGTTTCATGATGGGCTTCGCGGTGATCCCCGTGATTTTCACCATCGCCGAGGACGCGCTTTCCAACGTGCCGAAATCCCTGACGGCCGCCGCCGCCGCTCTTGGCGCGAACCGCTGGCAGGTCGTCTGGTCCATCATGCTGCCGGTCGCATCCTCCGGCATCTTCTCCGCGCTCATGATCGGCTTCGGCCGCGCCGTCGGTGAAACAATGATCATGGTGATGGCCACGGGCAACACGCCCGTCACCGAGTGGAACTTGTTCAACGGCATGCGCACGCTTTCGGCGAACATCGCCGTCGAGTTGCCCGAAGCACCCGTCGGTTCCACCCACTATCGCGCCCTCTTCCTCGGAGCCATCGTGCTTTTCGCCATGACCTTCGTCATGAACACCGCCGCCGAGCTGCTCCGCCAGCGCCTGCGCGAACGCAACAAGATCGTCTGATCCATGGCCACTCCGGACAACAAGCAAACCACCTCCTTCGCGACCACCGGACGCTCGCGCAAGGGCGAGCCCTGGATCTGGCTCACCGCCGCAGGGCTCACGCTCGGTGTGATGATGGCACTCGGTTTGTTCCTACTCATCCTCGTCAAGGGACTCTCCTCCTTCTGGCCGCGGCGCATTGACGTGTTCGAGGTCGCCAACAACGGCGCCGTCGAGAAGTTCGCCGGATACGTCACCCAGGAATCCGAGCGCCGTGGTGCCGACGGCAGCGTTCGCGAGGAAATCCAGATCTTCCGCGGCAACCGCGACATCAATGCGGAGGCATTCAAATACATCGACCGGCCCGCCATCCGTTCCACTTCCCGGCCGGGCAACCTGCTGCTGATCGAACGCCTCGAATACGGCCCCGCCATTGTCGAGGGTGTCGCGCTGGAGTCCCCCGAAGGCCGCGTCGAGGCCGCCAACCCGGATTTCATCGAGCGGGTCGCGCAAACCCTCGCCGACGGTGAAACCGCCCGCCGCGATCTGCTCCGCATCGAGCGCAAGCAAATCGGCGCGATCAGCCGCGAGATGGAAGCCCTTGAGCGCGCGCTGAAAAACCAATCCGTCGATCCGTCCGTCGCGGAGAAACGCAAAGCCGAACTGCAGGCCGATTTCGAGAAACTCCAGGCCCAGGCCGCGGAAATCCGGAGCAAGCTCGCCGATTCGAAGTTCCTCGGCCGCAGCGCCGACGGACGCGACGTTTCCTATCCCGCCGGCAGCCTGCTCCACGTTTTCGCGCCCAACCAGGCATCATTTCCCGCCCGAGTGGGCGAGACCTTCCGCCGGATCTGGCGGTTCCTGACTGACGAACCCCGCGAGGCCAACACCGAGGGCGGTGTCTTTCCCGCCATCTTCGGCACGGTCATCATGACGCTCGTGATGAGTTTCTTCGTCACTCCATTCGGCGTCATCGCCGCCATCTATCTGCGCGAATACGCGAGGCAGGGAATGATCGTGCGCATCGTCCGCATCTGCGTCAACAACCTCGCCGGTGTGCCCTCCATCGTCTTCGGTGTGTTCGGGCTCGCCTTCTTCGTTTACTTCGTCGGGGGTTCGATCGACCAAGCGCTATTCTCGGACAAACTGCCCACGCCCACCTACGGCACTCCGGGTATGTTGTGGGCCTCGCTCACGCTCGCATTGCTCACGCTGCCGGTGGTCATCGTCGCCACCGAGGAGGCGCTTTCCGCCGTACCCCGCGGCGTGCGCGAGGCGGCACTCGCCTGCGGCGCCTCGAAATGGCAGACGATCCAGCGTGTGGTCCTGCCCGCGTCCCTGCCCGGCATTCTCACCGGCGTGATCCTCGCCATGGCCCGCGGTGCCGGCGAGGTCGCGCCGCTGATGCTCGTCGGCGTGGTGAAACTCGCGCCCACCCTCGTCATCGACGACATCGCGCCGTTCATCCACCCGGAGCGCAAGTTCATGCACCTCGGCTTCCACATTTTCGACCTCGGTTTCCAATCGCCTGACGCCGAGGCCGCCAAGCCGATCGTCTATGCCACCGCCCTGCTGCTGATCATCGTGGTGGTGACGCTCAACCTTGCCGCCATTCTCATCCGCAACCGCCTCCGGAAACGCTTCGCCACAAGCAGTTTCTAACATGACCGACACTCCCACAGCCCCGGCTCCCCGCCACGACTTCATCCGTGTGGACAACTTCAGTTTCCACTACGGCGAGAAGCAGGCGATCTTCGGCATCGACATGGAAATTCCCGAGCGACAGGTCACCGCGCTCATCGGCCCCTCCGGTTGCGGCAAGTCCACGCTGCTCCGCAACCTCAACCGGATGAACGACCTGATCGAAGGCGTCCGCCACGAGGGCGACATCCGCATCGGCGGCACCAGTCTCTACGATCCCTCCGTCGAGGTGATCTCGCTGCGCAAGCGCGTCGGCATGGTGTTCCAGAAATACAATCCCTTCGCCAAGTCGATCTACGAAAACGTGGTCTTCAGCCTGCGCGTCGCCGGCCGCAACAGCCGGCGCGAACTGGATGAAACCGTCGAGCGCTCGCTCACCGCCGCCGCGCTGTGGGACGAGGTAAAGGACCGCCTGCACGATTCCGCCTTCGGTCTTTCCGGCGGCCAGCAGCAACGGCTCTGCATCGCCCGCGCCATCGCCAACCAGCCGGAAATCCTGCTGATGGACGAACCCTGCGCCGCCCTCGATCCGCTCGCCACCCTCAAGATCGAGGAACTCATCACCAAGCTCGCCGATTGCTACACCATCGTCATCGTCACCCACAACATGGAGCAGGCCACCCGCTGCTCGGACCGCACCGCCTTCCTCTACATGGGCAAGCTCGTCGAGTATGGCGAGACCCTCCAGTTGTTCTCCAATCCGCGGCAGAAGGAAACCGAGGACTACATCACCGGCCGATTCAGTTAGACATGCAGCCGCCATCCTCCAGCACCGGCATTCCCACGGGCATCGACGTCCGCGGCATGGACTTCAGCTACGGCAAGTCCGTTGCCTTGAAGCAAATCGACATCGCCATCCCCGCCAAGCGCATCACCGCCTTCATCGGTCCCTCCGGCTGTGGCAAGTCCACCCTGCTGCGCTGCTTCAACCGCATGAACGACTTCATCCCCGGAGCCCGCGTGTCCAAGGGCGGCATCTGGATCGACGGCACCGAAATCCACAGCCCGGATGTCGATCCCGTCGAACTCCGCCGCCGCGTCGGCATGGTTTTCCAGAAGTCCAACCCCTTCCCTCGCAGCATCTATGAAAACGTCGCCTATGGCCCGCGCATCCTCGGCCAGCGCGACAAGTCCGCGCTCGATGCCATCGTCGAGAAATCCCTGCGCGGCTCCGCGCTCTGGGACGAGGTGAAGGACCGCCTGCATGAGAGCGCCTACGGCCTCTCCGGCGGCCAGCAGCAGCGCCTCTGCATTGCCCGCACCATGGCGGTCGATCCGGAGATCATTCTGATGGACGAGCCCTGCTCCGCTCTCGATCCGATCGCCACCGCCCGCGTTGAAGAACTCATCCTCTCGCTGCGCGAGCGGTTCACCATCGTCATCGTCACCCACAACATGCAGCAGGCGTCGCGCGTCTCGGACCACACCGCGTTCTTCTATCTGGGCGAACTCGTCGAGTTTGGTGAAACCGCGAGGATTTTCTCCAATCCCAAGGTGAAACGCACCGAACAATACATCACCGGCCGCTTTGGCTGAAGTCCTGCTTCGCCTGGCCCCTTGTGTTTCGTCCTTCTCCAGTCTAATCCTTCCAGTCATGCCGAACCAACCGCACATCCTCCACGATTTCGATCAGGCCATCGCCACGCTCCGTGGTGAGGTGTTGTCCATGGCCGGCAAGGCCCGTCACAACCTTGAGCGCGGCGTCCGCGCCCTGCTCGAACGCAATGCGGAACTCGCCAATGCCGTCATCGCCGATGACGACGAGGTGGACGAACACGAGCGCCACATCGACCAACTCGGGATGGAAATCCTCGTCCGCTTCCATCCCATGGCCACCGATCTGCGGCTTGTGGTTTCCTCGATGAAGGTTTCCATGAACCTCGAGCGGATTTCCGACCACGCGACCTCCATCGCCAAACGCGCCCGTAAGATGAGCGCCAGTCAGGAACTCCAGGACACCACCCTGATCGAACCGCTCTACACCCTCGCCGACCAGTTGCTGCGGGACGCCATTTCCTCCTACAGCGATCACAATGCCGAACTCGGCGCATCGCTCCACGCCCGCGACAAGGAACTCGACCGGATGTACAAAAACGCGACCGCCACCTTCGGCCAGCGCATCGAGCAAGGCAACGGCCGCAGCCAAGACTACCTTCACTTGATTCTCGTCGTCCGATCGCTCGAACGCGTCGGCGACCTCGCCGTCAACATCGGCGAGGATGCCGTGTTCGTGGAGGAGGCCCTGGATCTCCGCCACACCGCCAAGAAATCGCCGAAGCCATCCGCCGGTGACGCGCCGTCAGGCGAGTGAACCGCTGCTTGCTCTCCGCGGCCGGCTTTGAATTTCCCGAACATTCGGGTTTGCGTTCCGCCTCACAGGGGCTTGCATCTCCGTCATGCGTCCGCTGCTTCACTGGCTGCCCGTTTTCCTCCTCGTCTCCTGCGACCCCCCAGAACCGGCCGCGGCCGAGGCGTCGCCCCCCTCGGATACCGTGCGGGAAATCCCAGCCGCCCCCGCTGCGACGACCGATGTCCGGCAGTCGGTCGTGCGTGTGAGTTCCACCCAACAGGATTGGAACCCGTGGCAGCCCTGGGAGAAAAATCCGCCGCGAAAACGCCGTGGCCTCGCCGCCATCGTCGCCCCGGAGCGGGTTCTCACCACCGCCGAACTTGCCGCGGACGCCACCTTCATCGAATTCGAGTCCGTGGACGGCACCCGCTTCACGCCGGCCAAAATCGTCGCCATCGACTACGAGGCGAATCTCGTTCTGTTAGGCCCGGCGGGCGCTGAGGAGGGCAAGCGTTTCTTCGAAGGAACCGTTCCGCTCGAACTCTCGCCCCCCCCCGGACTCGGCGGAGCGATGGAGATTCTCCAGGTCGAGGAAAACGGCGTGGCGCTGCGCACCCAGGGCGTGCTCCAGAGTGTGGATCTCGCTTCGGGTTTCCTGCCCGGCCAGAATTTCCTCACCTACATGGTGAAGGCCTCCATGCAGAGCGCGGCGTCCAGCTACTCGCTGCCCGTCCTCCGCAACGGCTCGTTGGCCGGCGTGCTCATCAGTTACAACTCGAAGGACCAGATCTGCGATGTGGCCGCCACCGAAATCGTCTCCCGCTTTCTCACGGAAGCATCCAATGGCGACTACAAGGGCTTTCCCAGCCTGGGCGTGGCGGTTTCCGGGACCGAAGACCCCTCGTTCCGCCAGTGGCTCGGCCTCGCCGACGATCAGGGCGGCATCTACATCCGCAGCGTGCGCAAGGGCGGAGCGGCCGACGCCGCCGGAGTCCGCAAGGGCGATGTGCTGCTCGCCGTGGACGGTCAAACCATCGACCGCCGCGGTTATTACCTCCACAAGGACTACGGCAGTCTCTCATGGGGGCATCTCATCCGCGGCACCCGCGCCACCGGCGATGTCGTCACCCTCGCCCTGCTTCGCGAGCGCAAGCCGGTCGAGATCAAGGTCACGCTCACCCGCGATGACGACTCGAAACGACTCGTTCCCTCCCATCTCTTCGGTGTCGCCCCGAACTTTCTCGTCAAGGGCGGCCTGGTTTTCCAGGAACTCAACCGGCCCCTGCTCGCCAGCTTCGGCGAGGACTGGCAATCGCGCGCACCGCTCGAATTGCTCGATGCCTACGAAAACCCCGAGAAATACGAGGATCGCGTGAACCGGATCATCTTCCTCAGCGGCGTCATTCCCACCCCCGCCACCGTCGGATACGAACGGCTGCGCAATCTCGTGGTCCACAAGGTCAACGGCAAGGAAATCCGCGACATGAAGGAACTCGTCAGCGCTTTCGACAATCCATCGGGCGATCTTCACTCCATCGAGTTCGCCGATGAGCAACTCACCGTCCACCTCGACGACGCGGTGGCCACCGAAGTGGACACCCAACTCCTCCAGCGCGGCATCCGCAAGCTCTCGCGCGACGACGGCAAGCCGTAACGGCGCGGATGTCTGCCCGCTTGATTCCCCGCTGCCCGCCCTTCAAGCTCCGCCGCATGTCCGCCCCCGCCGCCACGCCGATGATGGCCCAATACATGGCCATGCGGAAATCGCTGCCTGCGGATGTCATCCTGTTTTACCGCCTCGGCGACTTCTACGAAATGTTCTTCGAGGACGCCAAGGCCGCCGCGCCGATCCTCAACGTGGCCCTGACCAAGCGCGGCGGCACTCCGATGTGCGGCGTCCCATACCACGCCGCCCAAGGCTACATCGCCCGCCTGCTCAAGGCGAACAAGCGCGTGGCCATCGCCGAGCAAACCTCCGATCCCAAGCCCGGCAAGCTGGTCGAGCGCGAGATCTCCCGCATCCTGTCGCCCGGTTCCATCGACGACCTCACGCTTCTCGACGACCAGCGCCCGAACTACCTCGCCGCCGTCTTCCGTCAGGGGAAAACCGCCGGTCTCGCCTGCGTGGACCACACCACCGGCGAGTTCACCATCGCCGAGTTCGCGGACAACGGCCAACTACTCGACGAACTGGCGCGCATCTCCCCGTCCGAACTCCTCATTCCGGATCACCAAACCGCCGAGTTCGGCGCACTGACGAACTGCCTCGCCTACGAAGGTTATGCCTTTCTTCCCGAGCACGCCGTCACGCTGCTCAAGGAGCATTTCAGCGTCCACTCGCTCGATGGTTTCGGCTGCGCCGACCTTCACTCCGCCACCGGCGCGGCCGGTGCTGTGCTGCATTATCTCATCCACTCGTTGCGCCGCCCCTGCGGCCACCTCCGCCCGCCGCGCGTCCGTGAAAACGCCGACCATGTCCTCATCGACGCCGCTTCCCAGCGCAATTTGGATCTCGTCGAATCCCGTTCGGGAAAACAGCACACGCTGTTAGGTGTGCTCGACCGCACCGCCACCCCGATGGGCGCACGGTTGCTCCGCGACTGGATCCTCCACCCGCTGCGGGATCTCGCCACGCTCACCTCACGCCAGGACATCATCGCCGCCTTTCTGGCGGAACCTTTCCTCCTCTCCAAATGCCGCGAGTCGCTCAAAGGCATCCGCGACATCGAACGCACCACCTCCCGCCTGTCCCAGAACTCCGGCAACGCCCGCGATCTCCAGTCCCTCGCCATCTCGCTCTCTCACGTCCCCGCGCTGAAGGAGGACATTTCCTCACTGCTCACCGATCACTGCTCACTGATCACCCACCTCCACGACTTCAGCGACCTCACCACACTCTTATCCAGCGCCCTCGTGGACGAGCCGCCCGCCAACCTCCGCGACGGTGGCATCATCCGCGACGGCTGGTCGGCCGAACTCGACGAACTGAGAAACGCCTCGCGCGGCGGCAAGGACTGGATCGCCCGCTTGCAGGAGGACGAACGCCAGCGCACCGGCATCGATTCGCTCAAGATCAAGTTCAACAACGTCTTCGGCTACTTCATCGAGATCACCAACACCCATCTCGCCAAGGTGCCGGACGACTACACGCGCAAGCAGACCATGTCCAACTGCGAGCGCTACATCACCCCAGGCCTCAAGGAGATGGAAAACAAGGTGCTTGGCGCGGAAGAACGCTCCAAACAACTCGAGGCCGAGCTTTTCTCCCAGCTCCGTTCGCAGGTCATCACCCATCTGCCGCGCCTCCAGCAAACCGCCGCCGCCGTCGCGGAGATCGACGTGCTCTGCGCGCTCGCCGAAGTCGCGCAGTTCCACCGCCACTGCCGCCCTATCCTCAACCACGGGCGCGGATTCTTCGTCACCAACGGCCGCCATCCGGTGCTCGAACAAACACTCACCGACACCAAGTTCGTCCCCAACGACACCGAACTCGATCCGGAAACCGCCCGCCTGCAGATTCTAACAGGCCCGAACATGGCGGGCAAATCCACCTACATCCGCCAAATCGCCCTCATCGCCGTGATGGCGCAGATCGGCGCTTATGTGCCTGCCGACGCCGCCACGCTTGGTCTGGTGGACCGCATCTTCTGCCGCGTCGGCGCGTCCGACGACCTCTCGCGCGGCCAGTCCACCTTCATGGTCGAGATGAGCGAGACCGCCCTCATCCTCAATCACGCGACGGACCGCTCACTCGTCATCCTCGACGAAATCGGCCGCGGCACCGCCACCTTCGACGGACTTTCCATCGCCTGGGCCGTCGCCGAACACCTTCACGACCAAATCGGCTGCCGCACGCTCTTCGCCACCCATTACCACGAACTCACCGACCTCGCGAACACCAAGGAGGCCGTCGCCAACTACAACGTCGCCGTCCGCGAATGGAACGAGGAGATCATCTTCCTCCACAAGATCCTCCCCGGCGCGGCGGACAAGAGTTATGGCATCCAGGTCGCCCGGTTGGCCGGCCTGCCGAAACCGGTCGTCGAGCGCGCGAAATCCATCCTCAGCCACCTCGAACTCCACTCGGTGAAACCCGAGCAGAAGAAACAAGGCCCCAAGGCGAAAAACACCGTCCAGGACGAGATGCCCAGGCCGCAGACTCCGCAGTTGGATTTGTTCGGGGAGTTTTGACCTTGGCGGCGGAATGCATCCGCCAAACGCATCCCCCGAGTGGTTTTCCATGAACAATTTTCACCCTTTTGTCCTTGCGGCAGGGCAAATCGGCGCTGAAAGATGCAGTGTCGCGGCAGCGGCGGAATCGTAGACCACGTTGGCGTGGGGTCTGCTCCCGTCGATGTCGGTCAGAACGGTTGGAGAATTCCCCTGGCTTTCGCTCCACCCGTGCTTTGTCCAGTCCCCCTCATGTGCAATCCCCCGCTGGTTTCCCGCTTGGGCTGCCGCGCGATCCTCGCGGCCGGGCTTGTCGCGTGCCTCGGAGGGATCGGAAACGCCGCGCCACCCACGGACATCCTGCTCAGCAACAACACCGCCTACGAGTGGTGCCCGCCGGAAACCGTGGTCGGCATCCTCAGCGCCGTCGATCCGGACTCCACCGACGGGCATTTGTTCCAACTCGTCTCGGGTTCCGGAAGCGATCACAACAACGGCGCGAAGATCGTCGGCAACGAACTGCGCCTGCGCTATGGGTTCGATCGGGACTTCGAAGTGCATGGCAGCCTGAATTTCAAATGCCGCATCCGGGCCACCGACTCCACGGGCGCGAGGTTCGAGAAAGCCTTCGTGCTGCTGATGCTAGATGACCGGGAGGAGGATACCGATGGCGACGGTCTCACCGAGGCCGAGGAGGAGGATCTCCACGGCACCAGTGATGTCATTTATGATTTCGACAACGACGCGGTGGGCGACGGCGCGGAAGTCGCGGGCGCATCCTCACCGACCGATCCGCTCGCATGGCCGCAAATGGCGATCGTCGGCTGGGGTGATACCAGCGGTGGCGTGCGAGCCGTGCCATTCGGGACCGGTTTTCTCGGGCTGACCACCGGCGAGGACCACAGTCTCGCGTTGCGCGCGGATAGCACGGTGGCCGCGTGGGGCGGACAGGGAAGTTACGGACAACTCGCGGTTCCCCCGGATTTGGCAAACGTCGTCGCGATCGCCGCGGGAGGCGACTACTGGATCGACGACACCGCCTACAGCGTCGCTGTTAGAAACGACGGCACGGTGGCGCTCTGGGGCGTGGACCATGACGGACAACTGACGCCTCCTGCCGGTCTGGCGAATGTGGTCTCGGTTTCCGCGGGACGAACGCACTGCCTTGCGCTGAAGCGTGACGGCACGGTCACCGAGTGGGGGTTCATTCCGCATGAGGGCTCGGCCATGCCGGCCGGTCTTATCGGCATCACCTCGGTGGCGTCAGGAGGATTTCACAGTCTCGCGTTGCGCGCCGACGGCACGGTGGCCGAGTGGGGCAGCCGCTTCGATGGCGAAAACTGGCAGCCCGCGAAGGCTCCCGCCGGTCTTTGCGACGTGGTGGCGCTCGCCGCGGGGCGTCTGCACAGCCTCGCCTTGCGGGCCGATGGCACGGTCGTCGCGTGGGGGCACAACTCGCACGGCCAGTTGAACGTGCCGGCCGGCCTAACCGATGTGGTGGCCATCGCGGCCGGTGGATTCCACAGCCTCGCGCTCAAGTCGGACGGCTCGGTCGTCGCCTGGGGGCTCAACTCCCATGGTCAGAGCATCGTTCCGCCGTCCGCCGCCGCAGGCATCCGCCAAATCTCCGCCGGGATTTTCCACAGCCTCGCCCTGCGCCAAGAAACCGGGTTTCCAGCGATTACAAGCGTGCCGAAGGTTTTCGGTGAGCCGGGAGTTTTGTTAGAACACCAGGTCGTGGTGGAAAACGCCACGCCGTCCGGATTCTCCGCCGCCGGACTTCCGGAGGGACTCTCGATCGATCCGCTCACCGGTTTGCTCTCCGGCACGCCCACAGCGCCCGCTCGGCAGTCCGTTCGCATCGACGTGACCACTGATCAGGGGTTGCTCAGCCAGTCGCTATGGCTTGGCATTTCCTCGGGTGTGGCTCCGGATTCGATCTCCCTCGGCCCCGGCGAAATCGCGGAAAACAGCGCGGACGGCGCGGTGGCTGGACTTCTGACCGCCAGCGATCCGGACGAGGGCGACACGCACGGCTTCGAACTCGTCGATGGCGCGGGAGCGACGGACAACTTCCGTTTCCGCATCGAAGGCGGACAGTTGCTGGTGAAAGGCACGCTGGGCCGTGATTACGAGATGAACCCATCGGCGTTTTCCGTGAGAGTCCGCGCCAGGGATGCCTCGCTCAACCCCTTCGAGGCGGTTCTTAATGTTGTTTTCCTGGATGACACGGCCGAGGACGCCGATGGCGACGGACTGACCGAAGCGGAGGAATTGGCGCTCGGCTCCTCGGACACGAATGCGGACAGCGACGGCGACGGGTTTGGCGACCGCTTCGAGTCGATCCACGGCACCAATCCGGCGAGTGGCACCTCGTTCCCCACCGGCCGGATGCTGATCGGCTGGGGCGATGATGCCGATGGCCGCATCCTGCCCCAGCCCGTTGTGGCGGACTTCATCGATGTTTCCGCAGGCGCGAAGCACAGCCTCGCACTCACCTCCGGCGGCCTGGTGGCGGCCTGGGGTTCCGACACTCACGGCCAGGCCAGCGTGCCGCCGGATCTCGCCAATGCCATCGCCGCCGACGCGGGGGATTTCCACAGCATCGCGCTGCGGGCGGATGGAACCGTCGCCGCATGGGGAAACAACGAGGTCGGCCAAACCGACGTGCCGCCCGCTCTGACAGGAGTGGTCGCCGTTTCCGCCGGCGGATATCACAATCTCGCGCTTCTCACAGACGGCAGCGTGACCGCATGGGGCGACAACCGCTACGGCCAGTGCGACATCCCGCCGGGCCTTGCGGATGTGGTCGCCGTTTCCGCCGGTGGGTTCCACAGCCTCGCGCTGAAAAGCGACGGCAGCCTGATCGCCTGGGGATCGGATTGGCAGGGAGTCTCCACCGTGCCCTCCGGTCTAACAGGCGTCACCGGCATCTCCGCCGGAGGTTATCACAATGTGGCCATGCTTCACGACGGATCGGTGGTCGCCTGGGGCGCGAACGATGTGGGGCAATCCAATGTTCCGGAAAACCTTGGCCCGGTGAGCGCCATCTCCGCCGGTTGGATGCACACGCTCGTAATCAGGATGAATGGAACTCCCGCCGCATGGGGGGCGAACAACGCGGGCCAGTGCGACATTCCCGCCGAAGCCGTCGCCATCCGCCGCATCGCCGCCGGGGACACTCACAACCTCTCCTTGCGCCAGGCATCCGGTTTTCCCGGAATTCCCGGCGTGCCGATGCTTCGCTCATGGCCGGGGGAGACAATCACCGCCACCATCCCGGTGCAAAACGCCACACCGTCCGTTTTCTCGGCCATGGGACTTCCGGAAAACATCGGGTTCAACTCCCTGACAAGCGTGATCGAAGGCCCGGCGGGCACCGGTTGGAAACGCTCGGTGCGTGTTTCCGCCGCCACCGATGTCGGGCAATTCTCCACGCTGCTCTGGATCGATGCCACCGTCGGTGTCGCAGCCACCGACATCCTGTTATCGTCCGCCACGCTCATGGAGAACAGTGCGGCCGGCACGGTGGTCGGCGATCTGACGGCCATCGACCCGAATGCGGGCGACACCCATGCCTTCGCGCTTTCCTACTCTCCGGAAGGGCCGGACGACTACCGATTTGAACTCATCGGCACCCAGTTGCGGGCGCGGGTTCCTCTAACAGCGGATGTCGAGGCGGGCGTCACCTCACTCAACATCCGCGTCCTCGCCACGGATTCGGCGGGCAATCCATTCTGGAAAAACCTCGTCATTCAGTTGTTGGACGATCGCCTCGAGGATGCCGACGGGGATGGCTACAACGAGCAGACCGAGGAGGACATCCTCGGCACTTCCGATCTGATGGCCGACAATTTCCGCACCGCCGATCCCGACAAGGACGGCATCCCGAGCCTGATCGAGCATGCTTTCAACCTGAACCCCAAAGTAGCCGGACCACCCGTGACCCTGGTGCCGGGCGCGGGTTCCACCGCCGGGATGCCCTCGGTCACGTTTGTTCCCACCGGCGGCGGCCAAATGCGCCTGCGGGTGGAATACCTGCGCCGCACCGGTGCGGGGATGTCCTACACGCCCGAGTTCGGAAATTCTCCCACGGCGCTGCTGCCGGCCACCGGCCCGGTGACGGTCACCCCGGTGTCCCCAGGCTGGGAGCGCTGCGTGGTCGAGGACTCGGCCGCGTTTCCCGCCAGTCCGCGGCGCATGGCCCGCGTCCGTGTGACCTGGTGACGGCCGGTTTTCTTGGCTTTACCCGGGCACGGGAGGCGGCTAAGTCCCTCGCCGCATGCACGGATTTTCCTACAAAAACGGTTCGCTTCACTGCGAGGACGTCGATCTCGCCTCACTCGCCGCCGAGTATGGCACGCCTCTCTACGTTTATTCCGCCGCGACCATTCTCGACCACTACCGCCGTCTCAATGCCGCGCTGAAAGGTGTCGATCACGAGGTGGCCTACGCGGTGAAGGCAAACTCGAACCTCTCCGTGCTGCGCCTGCTGGCCAACGAAGGGGCGGGCTTCGACATCGTTTCCGGCGGCGAGTTGTTTCGCGTGATCAAGGCCGGTGGGGATCCGGCGCACTGCACCTTTGCCGGTGTCGGCAAGACCCGCGATGAGATCGTGTATGCGCTCGAACAGGGCATCTACTCGTTCAACGTCGAGAGCGAGGAGGAACTCCGCTATCTCAACCAGGTGGCCGGAGAACTCGGCGTCACCGCGCCGGCCGCCGTGCGCGTGAATCCGAACGTCGACGCCAAAACCCATAAGTATATCTCCACCGGCAAGTCCGAAAACAAGTTCGGCGTGGACTTCGGCGCCATCGAGGGCCTTTACGAGCGCGCCGCCCAAGAACTCACGAACATCCGCCTGCGCGGATTGCAAATGCACATCGGCTCGCAGCTCACTTCCGTCGCCCCATTCGTCGAGGCGGTGGAAAAAGTCGCGCCGCTCGCGAGGAAACTCAAGGAGCGCCACGGCATCGAGTTCTGGTCGATCGGCGGCGGCATCGGCATCATCTACAAGGAGTGCCTCGCCTCCGGCGCCATCGACTGGTGGGAAAACCAAGCCGAGCAGGACCGCCCGCTGACCATCGAGCAATACGGTGCGGAAATCGTCCCGCGCATCAAGGACCTCGGGCTGAGGATTCTGTTGGAACCCGGACGTTTCATCGTCGGCAACGCCGGTGTGCTGCTCACCCGCTGCCTCTACGAAAAGAAAGGCTCCGCGAAGACCTTCAAGATCGTGGACGCCGGCATGAACGATCTGATCCGCCCCGCGCTTTACGAGGGCCATCACGAGATCGTCCCGCTGAAACAACCGGCGGACGACACCCGCGTGACGGTGGATGTCGTCGGGCCGATTTGCGAAAGCGGCGACTTCTTCTGCCAGAACCGCGAACTTCCGGACTTCCAACCGGGCGACACCATCGCGCTCATGTCCGCCGGTGCGTATGGATTTGTCATGGCCTCGAACTACAACTCGCGTCCGCTACCGGCGGAAATCCTGGTCGAGGGCGGCACCGCCACCGTCATTCGCAAGCGGCAGACCTTGGACGACCTGATCGAGGGCGAACTCTGAGCGGGTGGAAACGCCATCCGCCAGTCGCGCCGCCTACCTCCAGCTTCACCTGCTGGTCGTCATCTTCGCCTCCACCGCCGTCATCGGCCAGTATATCTCGTTCAGCGCGCCGGCGATTGTCATCTGGCGGACTCTGTTCGCGGCCATCGGCGGAGCGTTTTTGGTTGGAGTGGTTTTGAGATGTCCGCTGCTTCCGCCCGTGGCGATCGTGTGGCGTCTGTTAGGGATTGGCGCCATCGTCGGCTGCCACTGGATGTGCTTCTTCGGAGCCATCCGGCTTGCCAATATTTCCATCTGCCTTGCCGGCATGGCGACCATGTCGTTCTTCACCGCCTTCACCGAGCCGTGGATCGAGAAACGCCGGGTCCGTCCCTTCGAGGTGCTGTTAGGCCTGATCGCGCTGTCCGGCATCCTGCTCGTCGCCGGTTTCGAGCGCGGCCGCATCGCCGGTCTTGCGGTGGCGCTGATGGGCGCGTTTCTCGCCGCCGTGTTTCCGGTGCTCAACCGCGCCGTGGTCCGCGGATCGGGCGTGCATCCGCTCACCATGGTCGTCTGGGAAATGGCCGGAGCCTGCCTCGTCTGCCTGGCCGCGCTGCCACTGCTGGACGGACCCGCCGGCTACGCCGCTTTGTTCCGCTGGCAGGCCCTCGACTGGCTGTGGATCCTGCTGCTTGCGCTCGTCTGCACGGTGTTCTCCCACGCCTGGCACATCCGGCTGCTGCGCCACATCAGCGCCTACTCCGCGAATCTCGCGGGAAACCTCGAACCCGTTTACGGCATCCTTGCCGCCGCCCTGATCTTCCACGAACACCGCGACCTGCACCCCGGCTTCTTCGCCGGCACCGCCGCCATCCTCTCCGCGAACATCCTCCATCCTCTCCTCATCCATTGGCAACGTCGGAAGCGGATGCAGGAGTGAGGAGAGCACACGACTCAACCCCATCGCACCGCGATGGTCGGGCTTGTGAATCAGCCCCTCCTCATGATCCACACTCCTCGCGAACCGGACAAGCCCGTTTGATTGAGTCGGATCGAGTCCATCGTGCGTTCAGTGTCCGCGCCAAGACAATCCCCACATCCACTTCCTGATTCACTCCCCTGACTGCTCATGAAAGCCGCCTTCGCGCCGGTTGGTGCCATGCTTCCGTCATATCACACGATCCAGCGTCGTGACGATTCGCACCGACTCCACGGGCACGGGGACCTTCTCCGACGTCGCGCTTGTCAGCCCGAACATCGGTCCTGCCACCCATGCGGGTCCGGATGTCGTCATCACGCTGCCGTCCACGGCCGCCCTGGTCGGCGCGGCTCCCGACGACGGCCTACCCGTTCCCGCCTCGGTAGGCAGCCGATGGTTGAAGCTTTCCGGCCCGGGAAGCGTCCTTTTCGGGGACTCCGCCGCCTTGTCCACGACGGCGGCTTTCGGCAGCGCCGGATCCTACCTCCTCCGCCTCGTGAGCGGGGATGGCCAGGTGACCACTTTCGACGATCTGGCGCTGGAAGTGAACCCACTGCCGCAGCATGCCCTGACCGTGACCGCATCCCCCCTCGCGGGAGGCAGCGCCGGTGATTCCGGAGTCTTTCCGGAAGGCAGCAGCCAGCCGATCACCGCGAGTCCTTCCTCAGGCTGGCACTTTGCCGGGTGGACCGGCAGCGGCATTTCGAATCCTTCCCTGGCATCCACCACCGTCACGGTCGACGCGGCGAAAACCGTCACCGCGAACTTCACCATCAGCACCTTCACCGTCACTTACACCGCCGGAGCCCATGGCTCGATCAGCGGCATGGCCACCCAGACGATCGATCATGGCTCCAATGCCACCGCCGTGACCGCGGTGCAGGCGACGGGCTATCGATTCGTGAACTGGAGCGATGGAGTCACGGAGAATCCGCGGACCGACACGGACATCACGGCGGATCTAACGGTTTCCGCGAGCTTCGAAGCGAATCCCCCCGATGCCAATGGGAACGGCATCCTCGATACATGGGAGATCCTGATGTTTGGTAACGCGGATCCCGGCAGTAATCCGGCGGGTGCCGATGCCGATGCGGATGGGTTCACGAACCTGATGGAATTCGCCCTCAACACCCATCCGGCCATTCCAAACGCGAGCCCCTTGACCTGTGAACTCGTCCCCGGCAGTGAGGGTCAGCACCTCCGCCTGACTGCTCCGAAAAACCCGGCAGCCACCAATCTCACCTACTCGATCGAGGTCACGGGTGACTTGGAAAGCGCGGCGTGGACCTCCACCGGCACCACGGTGGAAACCGATACCGCCAACGAACTCCGCGTTCGGGATGAAACCGGTACGGTCACTGGATCCCACCGCTTCATCCGCCTCAAGGTGACCACGAATTGATCATTGCCTTCGCGGATCGAAGAGCTTAGCCGGGCTTGAAGTCCTCATCCCAACCGGGATACTCGGTGCCCGACTCATCCATCATGAAGTTCCTCGTCGCGCTCCTGCTTCTCACATTCCCGCTGCACGCCCGGCCGCCGCTGGAGAAACCGAACGTGGTCGTCGTCTTTCTTGACGACTGCGGCTATGGCGATTTCGCCCACACCGGAAACCCGACGATCCACACGCCCCACGTGACCCGTTTGGCCAGCGAAGGGGCGAACTTCCCGCAGTTCTACGCGGCGTCCCCCGCCTGCACGGCTTCGCGCTACTCGCTTCTAACAGGCAGAAACCCGCGGCGTTCTGGATTCGGCACCTGGGTGCTCGGCCCCAACGACCCGCGCCACATCCACACCAAGGAGGTCTCCCTTGCCGAAGGATTGAAGAACCGGGGCTATGCGACCGGTTTCTTCGGCAAATGGCATCTCGGCACGCCGAACTCCAATAACCAGAACACCGCGAACGCCTTTCCTCTCGCCCACGGCTTCGATCTTTGGGAAGGAACCAATGTTTCCAATGATTACACCAAACCACCGGTGAAGCTCATCCGCAGCCATCCGGAAGGGACCACACCGATCCCGGGCTACGAAATCCTGACGGACCAACTCGCGACCAACATCCCGGTTCACGAAGACCTTACAAGCCGCTACCGCGACCTGGCGGTCAATTTCATCCGGAAGAAAAAGGACCATCCGTTCCTGCTCTACCTCGCGCCGAACATGCCGCATCTGCCCGTGCATGCGGGTGCCGCGTTCAAAGGCAAATCCCGGCGCGGTCCCTATGGCGACTGCATCGAGGAGATCGACGCGATGATTGGCACCATCGTCTCCACGCTTGAGGCCGAAGGCATCGCAAGGAACACGCTGGTGATCCTGTCATCGGACAACGGCCCTTGGATCCGTTTCGAAAACACCGCCGAACATCCGCTCTACGGCGAGGCGAGAACACTGGTGGGTTCCGCGTTGCCCTTCCGCGATGGCAAGGGATCGACGTGGGAAGGCGGCGTGCGCGTCGTGGGGGTGTGGTATTGGCCGGGCGTCATCGCTCCGCGCACGGTCGTGAGGGATCCGGCCTCCACCATGGATGTGCTGCCCACCGCCTTCGCGCTCGCCGGTGAACCGCTACCTAGCGGCCGCACGATCGATGGGCGCGACATCAGGCCTTATCTGAACCCCGCCACCTTTCCGGGAACTGTTCCGGATTTCAGGCTCATCTATACAGGCACCGGCGGCAACGCCATCCATGCGGTTAGAAAAGGTCCCTGGAAACTGCACATTGCCCTGTATTCCCAAACCGGCAACAACCATGGCTTCACCGCAAGCAGGAGCAGCCCGCTGCTTTTCAACGTCGAGCGGGATCCCCACGAACGCATCGACCGCCACGCTGAAGAACCCGGTGTGGTCGCGGATCTCCAGTCGGTCATTTCATCCTTCGAGACATCGCTCGATGCCGAGCAAACGTTTTGGGGGAAGCCATAGTGGTTATGCGAAGCCGCAGAATCAATGGGACTCTCAGGCCGGATCGCGGAATTCATTCCGCACGTGGTTCTCATGATTCACAGGGCGGAATGAATTCCGCGCTCCGTTTCGTTGGTCCTCATTCGTCATCCTGATTGTGAGAAGTGGTATTCGAAGAAGCTGAATCGCAGAGATCAGAAAGAACCCAAATTGTATCTTCTCTTCTGTGCTCTTTGCGTTCTTTGCGGTTGAATCAACCGCACGAACAACAGTCGCAGCCGTCACACGGGCAGCAGTCGCAACAACCCTTGTCGCCCGGGCCGCAGTCGCAGGCGGCGTCACAGCATCCGCGTTTTCCCGAACGGGGACAGTCACAGCAGTCGCAACAATCGCAGGAGTCCCAGCACGACCTCCTGTTCTCACGGTCTTTGCCGCGACGTTTCCTTTCGGCTTTGTCACCGGGTTCCGATTGGGACTGAAGCTCAAGAAACGCAACCCGCGAGCGCCCGGTGGCATCCCGGATGAGAGTGACCAGTTCCCCATGGCGGAGAAATGACAACTCATCGAGCGCGCCGCGGAATCCGTTCCATGATGAAGCGATCCGGCCGCGAATCGCATCCTCATCCAGCACGGCGAATGGATTGAAACGGCCGCGCCTCGCATCCTGCTCGCGGTCCTGCCATGCGTCGCGCCAATAGACCAGGGAACCGAGCGCCTCGCCCGTTTGCCGGAGCGCGGCGCGACTCGCCGGAATCCCTAACAGATTGGCGAGATGGGCGGTGACCATCCCGTAGGCACCCGCCGTCGGCCCGTCCGCACGCAGCGGGTCGGTCGCCTCGATGGCCTCCTGCGCCGCCAACCGTTCCAACACCGCGGCGGTGGGAAACGAAGTGGAGTTGAGCGTGGCGATGGCGCGATCCACCGCCGGACCCGCCACCATCAGGCCGCAGCGCGCCGCGTTTCTCCGGAAAAAACCCTCGTCGCGCGCATCATCGTCCAGTTTCGCCGCCAGGCCGCAAACGCTGACCGCCGCCGCATGCAGGATCGCCGGATGGTCGTCCGCCACCCGGAAGGGCCTCGCCAACGGATTGCAGCAGGTCGCCTGTTTCCAACGCGGGGCCGCCGGATCCAACGAGAGGCCTAACAGCCCGATGAACGCGGCGTCGCGGTTCACCAACAGGCGGGACGGATGGCCGAACTCGCGCCCGAGACAGCGCGCCAGCCCGCAAAACGCACCGCGCCACGCCGGGAACGATTCGCGGGAACATCCCGCACATGGAGCCGCCATGAATCCGAACACGCGCGTGTTCTATCAGCCCCGGGGCAAAACGCCAGCATCCGGGCGCCTGAAAATCCACCGGCTTGACGCGACTCCCGTCGCCGCCAATCGTTTCGCCTTCCATGTCCTTCCGTCTCGTCATCGGCCTCGGCAATCCGGGGCGGCAGTATGAGGAAACCCGCCACAATGTGGGTTTCATGCTGCTTGACCGCCTTGCCGCCACCGAAGGCTCCGTTTTCCAGTCGTCTCCGAAGTGGCAATGCCATTTGGCGAAACTTCCGGACGGCACTTTGCTGGCAAAACCCCAGACCTTCATGAACCTCAGCGGCCGCGCGGTGCGGCAGATCCTCTCCTTCCACAAGTGGCAGCCGGAGGAAATCCTGGTCGCCTACGACGACGCCGCGCTGCCCCTCGGCACCCTGCGGTTTCGCGAAAAAGGCTCGGCCGGCGGACACAACGGGATCAAGTCCATGATCGAACACCTCGGCACCGACACCTTCCCGCGCCTCAAGATCGGAATCGGCTCCAGCCAGCCCGGCAACATGGTCGGCCACGTCCTCGGGAAATTTTCGCCCGACGAGCGGCCGGCGCTCGAAAACACGCTTGCCACCGCTCTCGATGCCGTGCAGCTTGCGCGTTCCCAAGGAATCGCCGTCGCGGCGAACCGCTACCATACCCGAAGCCAATCACCACCACCTCAAACCGATGAGCCGCAAATACCAGGGACTGATCATCCTTAACACCAAATCGCTCGATGGCACCGTTGACGACCTAGTCACCTCCATTTCCAAGGAAATCGAAGCCGAAGGAGCCAAAGTCGAGAAAATCGTCAACCTCGGCCGCCGCCAGTTCGCCTACAATTCGAACCACCTCGAAGCCGGCCACTACGTCAACTACGTCTTCCAAGGCGCTGCGGACGTGATCACCAAAATCCAAGGACGCCTGCGCCTGAACGGCCACGTTCACCTCCAGCACTTCCAGCGCGTGGCCTGACCCGCAGAAAATTGTTCGCAAGAACAGTTTTTCGTTGCCTCCACCGCCAAAATTCCCCAACCTCCTCCCTGCCATGGCCAATTTGAACAAAGTCATGCTGATCGGCAACCTGACGCGCGACCCCGAGCTGCGCTACACGCCGAAAGGCACCGCCGTCGCCGAGATCGGCCTCGCCATCAACCGCGTCTGGAACAACGAACAGGGCCAGCGCCAGGAGGAAACCACCTTCGTGGATGTCACGCTCTGGGCCCGCCAGGCCGAGCTTGCCCAGCAGTATCTCACCAAGGGCAATCCGGTCTACATCGAAGGCCGCCTCACGCTCGACACCTGGGACGACAAGACAACCGGCCAAAAACGCAGCAAGCTCAAGGTCATCGGCGAAAACCTCCAGTTTCTCCCCACCGCTAACAAGGCCGGTGGCGGCGCGCCCCAAGGCGGCGGTTCCTCGCCTCGCCCGGCCCAACAACGCAGCGGTCCGCCCCAAGGAGCTTCGGCCGCTCCGCAGGATGATTTCCAGGAAGAGGACGACATTCCCTTCTGAGCCGCTTCGCCACGGGCCCTGCACCCGTCGCCCAAGGCCTGGGATCACGTGGAACCGGTCGATTTTCACCCAAGGGCGAAACGAATCCTTTCAGTTTGTGCCATCTGAAATCTCCATCATCCGTTTCCAATGAAAATCCTCCCCGTTGTTCTCGCCGCGCTGGCCTGCCCGCTTCCATCGCTCCTCGCGCAGGCCCCGGCCGCCCACGAAACCGCCGTGGTCCTTACCGCAGCGGAACTGTTGCCAGCCGAAATCTTGCGCGGCCCCTCCCACCGGGTGCGCGAACAGGTGGTGACCGATGGTTTCATGGCCCACTTCGAGATCGACAGTGATTTCGGCACCTTTGAAGCGGTCGGCGTGCCGCAGGTGACCACCCGCGTGGCGGAAATCGAAGCAATCCGCAAGCTCGTCGACACCTCCAAGAGCGACCTCTTCGCCGAGGGCATGAAACGCTCGATCAACCAGCCGATCGACGCGGTGAAAAACATCGCCAAGGATCCTGTCAATTCGATCAAGCGCGCGCCGAAAACCGTCGGCCACTTCTTCAGCAAGATCGGCGGATCGATCGAACGCACCGTCAACAAAACCAAGGAAGGCATCGAGGCGGAGGAAAGCCCGTCCTCCGCCGAGATCGGCAGCGGCGTTGCCGAAGGTGCCAAACGCGTCGCCGGATTCGACAAGGCCCGCCTCGAAACCGCCAGACAACTCGGCGTGGACCCCTACTCGGACAACCAGCGCCTGAAGGAGGAAATGGACAAGGTCACCTGGGCCTTCTTCGCCGGCGGACTGCCTTTGCGTATCGGCGCGGCCGTTGCCTCCGCCGGTGTGGCCGTCGCTGCCACCAACATGGTCGGTGTGCCGGAGGAAACCTACGCCCTCACCCAAAGCGAACTCGCCTTGCGCGACCAACGCTCGCTCACCGCCATGGGCCTCCGTGAAGATGATATCCAATCCTTCCAAATCCAACCGCAGCTCAGCACCACCCGCCGCCACCGCATCGTCAAGGCACTCGAAGCCATGCCCACCGCCGCCGGCCGCGGCCGCATCATTCTGTTAGCCAACGCCGTGGAAACCCCCGGTCAGGCGGATTTCCTCGTCGCCGCGCTGGAAATTCTCTCAGCCCGCCAGAAGTCGGCGGTGTCCGACTACAAGGAACTCTTCGTCTTCGGTCGGCTTCCGGGCGCGATGACGGCGAACGGTTCGCTCGAAGTGCCCGCACCGGTGGACCATGTCACCTGGACCGAGCAAGTCGCCGGCTTCGCCACCCGCGATGATCTCGGATCCGCTCCGAAGGTGCTGGTCCACACCGGCAAACTCTCCGCCGCCACCAGCGCCGGATTCGGTGCCGCAGGCTGGACCATGCAGGCCATCGCCTATCCGGGCAGCCGCTGAGGGCCAACCACCGTTTGACACGGAAACGCCTCGAAAGCAGAGGACCGCGAGTTCGTTTCTTTCGATCCTGATGGGTGTCGGCGATTTAGGTGGAGCCCGCTAGGCCCTGCGCGAGGGCGAGGGAGGCGGGTGGAGGAAGGGAGATGCTGCGGAACGGATCAGGGGAAATCAGCATTTTACCCGATCACGTCCCGCCTTGGTGAAAACGCGGTGTAAACTTGCCTTGCCTGCCGACCAACGACCGGGCAAACAAGTGTCAATTCGCCAATTAACAACCGTGCGGAGATTCACTTGCAAATGTCGGAAGCATGCCATCCTGAATCCGTGACTCCGCCCGGTTCGTCCGCATCGGAGGATTGGCTGCCGCTGGTCTATGATGAATTGCGCCGGCTCGCGCGCGGTCACATGGCGCAGGAGCGGGGATTGCAGACGCTCACGGCCACCGCGCTGGTGCATGAGGCGTGGCTGCAACTTGGCAACGGGGTCCATTGGGAAAGCCGTCGGCATTTCTTCGGGGCTGCGGGCGAAGCCATGCGGCGCATTCTCATCGCCCGGGCGAGGGAGAAGCTGGCGATCAAACGCGGAGCCGGCGCGGAGCGGGTGCCGCTGGAGGATTTGGAGATCGTGGCGGAGTCGCCGGATGAGGAACTGCTGGCCGTTCACGAGGCGCTGGAAAAGCTTCGCACGGAGGATGCGTTGGCGGCGGAAATCGTCACGCTGCGTTACTTCGCCGGGCTGACCTGGCCGGAAATGGCTGAAGTGTTGGAAACGGGCGAGCGCGAACTGCGGCGTCAGTGGCAGTTTGCCCGCGACTGGCTGCACGCGGAGATTTCCGGAAACCTCTCGTAACTTTCTTGCCGGAATCGCGCCGGAATTTCTCATGTCTCAATGCCATGTCCGATCCGTCGCCACGCCCGCTGAAGGAAATCTACCTCGCCGCTTCCGAAATCCCGGATGCGGAGGAGCGCGCCCGGTTTCTCGACACCGCCTGCGCGGGCGATGCCTCCCTGCGTGCGAATGTGGAGGCGGTGCTGGGCGCGGACGCGCCTGACGATTTTCTCGATACCCCGCCCTTTCCGGTAAATCTGACGGAGACGATCCCGGTGAGCGGCGATGCCGTTGGCTACTTCGGCGACTATGTGCTGTTGGGGGAAATCGCGCGCGGCTCCACGGGCGTCGTCTTTCGCGCGCGGCAAGTCTCGCTGAACCGCGTCGTCGCGGTGAAAATCCTGCGCGATGCGGCCCTACTGTCCTCGCCGGCAGAGGAGAGACGGTTCCGCGCCGAAGCGGAGGCCGCGGCAGGGCTGGATCATCCGGGCATCGTGCCCATCTACGAGGTCGGCCGGCACGAGGGCCGCGGCTACTTTTCCATGAAGCTCATCGAGGGCGGCACGCTGCAGTTTCACTCCGGGGAATTTCGCGAGCCACGCAACGCTGCGGCACTCATGGCGAAAGTTGCGCGCGCCGTCCATCACGCGCACCAGAAAGGCATCCTGCACCGCGATCTGAAGCCGGGAAACATCCTCCTCGACCGCAACGGCGAGCCACTGGTGGCGGACTTCGGCACCGCGCGGCAGCTCGGCGTGGAATCCGGCCTCACCTACACCGGCCAGATCATCGGCACCCCGCACTACATGGCACCGGAGCAGGCCCGGGGTGAAAACCGCGGCCTCACCCCTGCCTCGGATATCTACAGCCTCGGCGCGATTCTTTACGAACTGCTCGCAGGCCGGCGTGCCTTCGACGGCGAAACCATGCTCACGCTGCTGAAGCAGGTCACCGAACAGCCGCCTCCTCCACTCTGCCTCGCCGACCGCGACCTCGAAAACATCATCATGCGCTGCATGGAAAAGGCCCCCGCAGCCCGCTACGGCAGCGCCGCCGCGCTCGCGGACGATCTGGAGCGCTGGCTGCGCGGCGAGCCCGTCCACGCCCGGCCCGTGGGTCTGCCCACGCGGATCGCAAAGTGGGCCCGCCGCCGCCCGGCCCACGCGGCGCTGGTCGCGGTGAGCGCAGTCGCCGCGGTCGCTGTGCCGGTGGCCCTCCGCTTCGTGGAGCCTGCAGTCGTCCCGCCCATCGTTGTCTCGAATACAAATGACGCCGGCCCGGGCTCCCTGCGGCAGGCGCTGGGCGATGCCGCCGCCGCACCCGGTCCGGACACCATCCACTTCGCCCCGGCGCTCAGCGGGCAAAGCCTCCAGCTCGCCACGCACTCCGGCGCAGGCACCGACAAGAGCGCCCTTGTCATCGCCGACCCCGGCGGTGTCACCGTGGATGCCACGGCACTTCCCGGCGGCCTCACCATCACAGACACGGGCAATACCGACTACCGCCTGGTCGAGACCGGCAGCGCCAGCGTGGTCACCTTCCGCGGCCTCACCTTCAAGGACGGCGGAGGCAGTGCCCACATGGGTTCCGGCGCGGCTATCCGCAGCCGCGCCAGAGCCAGCGTCACCATCGAGCGCTGCACCTTTACTGGCAATCATTGCGCGGGAGGCGGAGCCATCTTCAACGAACCCGATGCCGGGCCCATGACCCTGCGGCACTGCACCTTTTCAGGAAACGCCGCCACGGCGGAAGGCGGGGCCATCTTCAATCACAGCAGCAATATGAGCCTCACGCACTGCACTGTCTCCGGCAACACCGCCGGGGCCGACAGCAGCACTTCCGGCGGCATCCTCAACCACCTCGGCACACTCACCCTCACCAACTGCATCGTCGCCGGAAACACCGGTGGAGATGTGCAGAACCACTCCGAGACCCTCACCCTCGCCGGGGCCAATATCATCCCGGCACTGAGCAACAACGCCATCGTCAACGGTCCCGCACCCATCACCGCCGCTCCGCTCCTTTCCCCGCTGGGAAACCACGGCGGGGCCACGCAGACCATGCCCCCGCAGCGCGGCAGCCCGGCAGTCAATGCCGCCACCGTGCTTTCCCCGCCCATCACCGGCGACCAGCGCGGCCTGGCCATCCTCGACACACCGGACATCGGCGCGGCGGAGCGGCAGCCATTCAACACCGTGGTGACCAGCGCCGCCGACAAGGGTGCCGGCTCGTTGCGGCAGGTCCTCGCCTATGCCACTCTCGATGCTGGCGCGGACACCATCACCTTCGACCCATCGCTCAGCGGCAAGACCATCCAGCTCATCAGCAATACAGGCAACGGCAACGACAAGAGCGCCCTTGTCATCGCCGACGACCGCGACGGCCTCACCATGGATGCCTCCTCGCTTCCCGGTGGTCTCACGATCAGTGACGGTGGCGGCGCCACCCACCGGCTGCTCAAGATCACCGGCAGCAACGTCACCCTGCGCGGCCTCACGTTCAAAGACGGCGGCTGCCACACTTTTGGCAACTCCTCCGGCGGAGCCATTCACAGCGCGCATTCCGAGGTTACCATCGAGCGCTGCACCTTCACCGGGAACCGGAGTGATGGCGGCGGGGCCATTTTCAATGCCGGGCCCATGACCCTGCGGCACTGTACCTTCACGGGAAATACCACTATCAGCAAAGGCCCCAACACCGGCGATGGCGGCGCCATTTTCAACGAAGTCGGCCCCATGATCCTCATCCACTGCACCGTGGCGGGAAACTCGGCCTCCACGGGCCAGCCCGGCACCGGCGGCATCATTTCCTACCTCGGCACACTCACGCTCGAAAACTGCATCGTCGCCGGAAACACCGCCAGCGGCTTGCCCGGCGACGTGCGCGCCCACCGCGGCACGGTCGTCTCCGCAGGGGCGAACATCGTCCCTGCCTTCACTGATTCAGAAGGCGCGTTCAAGGGCACCGCGCTCCTCACCTCAGCCCCGCTCCTTTCCACGCTGGGAAACCACGGCGGCACCACGCAGACCATGTTCCCGCAGCCCGGAAGCCCGGCGCTGGATGCCTCCGGCGTCACGATCGTTCCCGGCATTATCACCGACCAGCGCGGCGCGCCCCTCCCCGATAGCGGGCGGGACATCGGTGCGGTCGAGGCGGGTGCCACCGTGCCCGGACCGTAATCAAAGCCCGGGCAATCCCCTCCTCTCTCCGGCGGCTCTGGAGGCGTTCAAGAAAGCGCGGCCTGGCTGCCACCTTGCGGAGTAGCCGGCACCTTTTCCCGCCTGCTTCGAAATGGGCCGGAAACTGTTTTCAACTATTTTGCCGGATTCGCGCCGGGAATCCTCATGTGTCGGAGAAGCCACACGCTTTTCGATGAAAAGGCTCTTTCCCAACGGCCTTCACTCCAAAAGCGGATTTCTGGCAGCAACCAATACACGAACCACCATGAAAAACCACCCCCTCCATTACGCCGGAATTCCGGTTGTCGCCGCCCTTGTCATGACCTGTGGATCCGTCCAGGGCCAGACCAGCAAGTTCACCTATCAGGGAAAACTGTCCGACGCCGGAGTTCCGGCCAACGGTTCCTATGAGATCAAATTCGGACTCGCCGACGCCCTCAGCGGCGGCTCCGTCCTCAGCACCCTGACCAAGGATCCGGTCACCGTCTCGGACGGCGTCTTCACCGTCGAACTCGACTACGGGACCGCTCCCTTCATCGGCCTCAACCGCTGGATCGAGATCTCCGTGCGGCCTTCAGGCAGCGCCGATCCTTTCGAAGTCCTGACACCCCGGCAGCCGCTGACCTCCACGCCCTATGCGATGCACGCCGGCAGCGTGAACGCCTCCGGGTTGATCGGACAAGTGACCGACGCGAATCTGGCGGCCACCTTCTCCAGCCCGCGCAGCTTCACCAGCCCGTCGAACATCTTCCACGGCAGCGGAGCCAATCTCACCGCACTCAACGCCACCAACCTCTCCACCGGCACGCTCGCGGACGGACGCCTGTCTTCGAACGTGGCGCTTCTCAACCGCTCGCCGCAAGCCTTCACCGGATTCACGAACAGCTTCAGCGGCAATCTCGGCATCGGCACGCCGACTCCCGGCGGCAGGCTCCATGTCAGAGGCGGCGGACTATCAGACGACGGCAAGCTGATCGCCGAGACCACGGGCGGCGACTTCGGCCCCCAACTGCGCCTGAAACATTCCGGAGCGGGCGGCGAGGATTGGGTGCTCGTTTCCAACGGACCCATCAACCAGGGAGGTGTCGGCAACTTCGGAATCGTCCAGGCATCCACCGCGTTGTCCCGCTTGTTCATCAAGGGAAACGGCAACGTCGGTCTCGGGACCGAGAATCCGGGCTCCAAACTCGTGGTGGAAGGAGACGCCAACGCGTCCACGCAGCAGCTCGTGCTCCAGGGTTCCAGCGACCCGGACAAGCAGCTCCTGATCGGCTACAACACGACCGATAACTACGGCTCGATCCAACCCATCGAACAAGGCGTCGGGGTTAAGAACCTGGTCCTCAACCGCGATGGCGGCAAAGTCGGCATCGGTGCGGCCCCGGACTCTAACAACTCCGTCCTGAGTGCCACTTCCACCAGTCCGTTTCAACTGGACCTCGGCGGCCCCGGCGGAACCACTTCGGGCAAGATGATGAGATTGGGTTACAATCAAACCGGTGATTTTTCCGAAATCATGTCCGTGCATTCAGGCATGAGCTTCAAGAATCTGGTCCTTCTGAAAGATGGCGGCAACGTCGGCATCGGCAACACCAACCCCGGCAGCAAGCTCACCGTGGCCGGAACCATCGAATCCACCACCGGCGGCGTCAAATTCCCAAACGGCACCGTCCAGACCACCGCGGCGATCGGTTCCACCACCGAGTATCTCAAGCTCGGGCCCGGCTGCTACGTCACCAGAAGCGGCGCCGGGCAGGTCGCGAACGATTGGAGCAGTGGGGTACGCATTGCCAGCGGTTCGGCCAGCGACGAATTGATGGCGCCGATCCACCTCCCCGCCGGGGCGCGGATCCTGTCGATGACCGCCTATGTAAACGACACCGTGGCTACCAACCTCCGCTTCGCGATCTTCATGAAGATCAACGGCGGTCCGAGCGACAGTGGCACCGGATTCGACTTCACGCTCTCGACCAGCGCCGGCTACGCCAACCAGACGTTCACACCCGCGACTCCCCATGTGGTGAACAATTCCCAGAGCTATTACCTCAATGTCCAAGCGACCGGAGGATCCTGGCCCCTGAACACCAGCCTCGCGGTCAACAACGTCGTGATCGCGTGGGATCGTCCGTGAACCAGGCGAATCGTCCATCACCATGAACTCCATCAGATCATGAACCGCACCTCACAACTCATGCTGAAGGCCGCGCTGCCCGCCCTCCTCGCGACGGCTGCCCACGCCCAGTTCACCATCGAATCCCGTGTCACTCCCGGCGGCGGCGGCAGCAGTGCCGGCACCCGCTTCGCCGTCACCGGATCCATCGGCCAGCACGATGCTTCCAATGCGTTGCAAGGTCCCGCTTACACCGTCGGCGGCGGCTTCTGGCACGCGGTGGTGCCGACCCCCGGCGCCCCGGACCTGGAGATCCGTCGTCATCCGTTCACCGGCGTCGTGCGCGTCTCGTGGCGGGACCCGGAAGGAAAGTACGAACTCGAGCAGAGCAGCGGACCGAACGCCCTGGCGGCCGGTTCGTGGACCACGGTCGCCGGCCCCTATCCGGTGGCCGGGGCCGTTTTCATCCATGAAATCGCGGTGCCCACCGGATCGCGCTTCTTCCGCCTCAGGGAAGTTTCCCCGCCCTAAGTCCTGCGGGAAGATATGGGAGTATGCACCTGTGCCCCACACCCCTCCATCTCTGATGGAAAACCGCTTCCGGCGCGAAGGCTGTTGAACAAGCCGGATGCTGTAAAAGGAGGGGTGTCGGGCATCTTCCGTGGATCTTGGAATGAACGGCTCGAACCGGATGGACGGCCACCGGGGTTAGTTGTCGCATCACAACAAGAAGGGTAGGGCGATGTTGCGTGTTTCATGCCCAGGCGAGTGGGTTTGAAGCGCTCCCATTCCTCGGACCAGGAAGAGTCCCGGCGCTTGCCAGGCATGTCCTGAAGGATGTGCGCCGAGCCGGCGCGGAATCCTTGCTCCTTTCGCCCGTTTCGCTTTTTTCGTTGTTCCCCCTGCCGGAAATCGGGTTGGATCAGCGCGTCGGAGTTTTCCAGCATGCTGTTAGGAAGGAAGTCATGGATCGTCATCGCCCTGCTGGCCATCGCCGCCGGTGCGGTTTTCCATTTCAGCAATCGCACGCCCGCTCCGCCCGCCTCGGCCAAGCCGGCCGCTGAAAAACCCATTCTCCCGCCGGACGACGGGGTGCATTCGCAATACGCCGGTTCCATCACCTGCGCCGAGTGCCATGCCAACGAATACGACGCTTGGCTCGACTCGAATCACGGCCTCGCCGAGCGCGAATACCGCAAGGACATGGATGAGCCCGGGTTCGTGCCCCGGCAACCGTTCCAGCACGGCAAGGATACATCGGAAATGTTTCTCGATGCCAAGGGCGTGGCCACCTTCCTCACCCGCGGACTCGGCAACGAGCGCCGCTCCTATCCCGCCGTGCGCGTGATCGGCAACAATCCGCTGCGCCAGTTTCTCATTCCCGCTCCGGGCAACCGGCTGCAGACAATGGACATCAGTTGGGACCCTCACAAGAAGGAGTGGTTCGATGTCTATGGTGAGGAAGAGCGCGAACCCGGCGACTGGGGTTCATGGACCGGCCAGGGCATGAATTGGAACGCCATGTGCGCCGCCTGCCACAACACCCGCCTGCGCAAGCACTACGATCCGCAGACCAATTCCTACAAAACCAGCATGGCCGAAATGAGCGTCGGTTGCGAGGCCTGCCACGGACCGATGAAAGACCACGTCGAGTGGCACAAGAACCCGCCGCCGGGTGTTTCGAAGGAAACCAAGGACCCGACCATCAAGCGCCAGACGCGCGACCAGATGCTCGACACCTGCGGCGCCTGCCACGCCCGCCGCGGGGAAATCTCGGGCGATTTGGTGCCCGGCGAGGCGTTTTCCGACCACTTCTCACTCACGCTCACCGACGGCACTGATATCTATCACCCCGACGGCCAGGTGCGCGATGAGAACTACGAATACGCCTCCTTCCTCTCCAGCAAGATGCACCACGCCGGCATCCGCTGCGTCGATTGTCACGAGCCGCACACCGGCAAGCGCCTCATCCAGGGCAACCTGCTTTGCATGCGCTGCCACGGCGGCGGCACCGAGCCACCCGCCACCGTCATCGATCCCCTCACCCACGGCCGCCATGCCGAGGGCAGCGTCGGCAACGACTGCACGTCGTGCCACATGCCCATCACCACCTACATGCAGCGCCATCCGCGCCATGACCATGGTTTCACCATTCCCGATCCGCTTCTCACCAAGGAATTCGGCGTGCCCAACGCCTGCAACCGCTGCCATACCGACAAGGACGCGGACTGGGCGCTCAAGCACACCGAGGAATGGTATGGCGAAAAGATGAACCGCCCCACCCGCACCCGCGCCTTTCTCGTCGCCAAGGCAAGACGCGGCGAACCCGAGGCGCTCAATGGCCTGATCGAATTGCTCAAGACCGAACCGATCGCCGCATGGCGGGCCACCGCATGTCACTTGCTGGAACGCTGGTCGCTGACCAACGAAGGTTCCACCGCGCTGGTTTCACAACTCAAGGACTCCAGCCCGCTCGTCCGCGAGGCGGCCGTGCGCAGTTTGATCACCCCTTGCCGCAACGACAACTCCAGCATCCGTTCCGCCATCCAGCCGCTGCTTGAAGACGAAACCCGATCCGTGCGCGTGGCCGCCGCGTGGGCCTTGGTCGATACACTCGATCTCTCCAGCCGCGCCGGCAAGGAACTCGTCCACATGCTCGACCTCAATTCGGACCAACCGACCGGGCGCATGCAACTCAGCCAGTTTGCCTACGAACGCGGTGACGCCAACACCGCCATCAAACAAATCCGCAAGGCCATCGAATGGGATGCAAACTCCCCGCCCTTCCATCACGATCTCGCCATTCTTCTGAGCACCACCGGTGACAACCCCGGAGCGATCAAGGCCATGCGCGATGCGATCCGCCTCGCTCCCAACGAAGCGGAATACCACTACAAACTCGCCCTCGCCCTGAACGAAACCGGAGACCTGTCATCCGCCGTCACGGCGCTTGAAAAAACCGTCACGCTCGATCCCGGACACGGCCGCGCCTGGTACAATCTCGGCTTGGCCTACAACTCCCAAAACCAAGCCCAGCAAGCCATCGCCGCCCTCGCCCAAGGCGAACGGGCCGATCCCTCGGACCCCGCCATCCCCTACGCGCGCGCCACCATCCATGCCCGCCTCGGCCAACGCGAACAAGCCCTTCAGGCCACCACCCATGCCCTCCAACTTCGCCCGGATTTCCCCGAGGCGATCCAACTGATGCGATCGTTGGCTCGATAGGGCATCATGGCGCAAGCTCCGGCCGGTTGATTCCGACCCCTGGTCGGCGGATCAGATCAACCTGTCGGCGTTTTCCGACATCCGGAGGGGTCGGGCAGGCGGGCGCTTGCCCTTCCGCAGTCCGCCTGATAGCCCTCGCGGCGGGCGTTTCGTTTCCCACCACTTCCCAATCCACCATGAAAACACACTTCGCCGGACTCGATATCGGAGGCTCCACCATCAAATGCATGCTCGTCGATGCCGCCGGTGAGCCGGATGGCCCGATCATTGAAGTCAAAAGCCACGTCAAGGAGGGCTTCCGCCGGACCTTTTCCCAAGCACGCGAAGCCATGGCACAGCTCGCCGCGAATGCCGGCGTCTCCGTGGATGAAATCGCCGCCGTCGGCCTCGATGTGCCCGCACCCTGCTCGAATGGCGTCGTTTGGGGCAAGGCCAACCTTGGCGAGGACTGGGTGGGCACTGACATCCGCAGCGAGTTTTCCAAGGAAATCGGTGGCAAGCCGGTGTTCATGACCAACGATTGCAACGCCGCCGCCTTCGGCGAGTGGATGTATCGCCCGGAGCACGACGGCGGTCTGCTCTACGTTGCCCCGGGAACCGGCCTCGGCGGCGGACTCGTGCTTCCCGGCGGCCTGCTGTTCGAGGGATCAAACGGCCTCGCGCTCGAAGTGGGCGACCTGTCCGTGCCGAGGTTCGAGGATGGCGAGCTGCCGGTCGATGGCCGCGGCCGCAAAGGTTGCATGGAGGCGTGGGTCTCCCTCATGGCCCTCCGCCGCCAACTCGGCAAGGCCCTCGCCAAACCCGAAAATGCCAGCCACGAACTCGCCCAGTCCCCCGCCCCGATCGAGGAAAAGGCCTTCAAACTCCGCGACTACGCCGAAAAGGGCGACCCGCTCGCCCTCTCGATCTTCGCCCTCCAGGCCAACGTGCTCGGCCACGGTCTCGCCGACCTTGCCAGCATCCTCGATCCAGGCCTCATCGCCATCGGCGGAGGACTATCCGAAACCGGCTTCCGCGACTGGTTCATCGAGGAGGTCCGCAAGGGTTTCGCCGAGCGCGCCATGCCCCCCTACATTCGCTGCCCGCTCCCGCCCCACCAACCCACCACCCGCATCGAATGGGCCATCGGCGGCGATGGAGCCGCCGCATACGGCAGCGCCCGCAAGGCCATGCAACTGGTCGCTGACCAACGGCCGGGGCACTAACGAGTGATTCAATCGGTTGTTTTACCCGAATTGTTCCTCCACGCCAACTTCCGTAAATTCACCTGCATTTCATTGATAGGCAATCCATGCGAGCCGTGATCCAACGAACGCTTGAGGCGAGCGTTTCCATCAATCAGACGGAGATCTCCCGGATTGGCATTGGCTTGCTGGTTTTGCTTGGCATCGAAGAGGCGGACGACGCCTCGGATGTCGAGTGGCTGAGCGGAAAGGTCGCGCGGATGAGGATTTTTTCGGACACCGAGGGGAAGATGAATTTGTCGGTGACCGAGGCAGGCGGCGAGGTGTTGGTGGTGAGCCAATTCACCCTGCACGCCTCGACCAAAAAGGGCAACCGGCCGTCGTTCATTCGGGCTGCGGCTCCGGCGCACTCCGAACCACTGTATGAGTCGTTCTGCACGGCGATGGAGCGGGAAACCGGCAAACCGGTCAAACGCGGTGTCTTCGGCGGCGACATGAAGGTGTCCCTCATCAACGACGGGCCGGTGACGATCGTCATCGACAGCCGGGCCCGGGAGTGACGGAAACGAGGAACCCCACGCTTGCATCCCCTCCGGAGGGTGCCTAGCGTTCGCCCGCCGTGCCCATCAACGCCATTCTTGCCCTCGAAGACGGACGCTGTTTTGAAGGAACATCGTTTGGAGCCACCGGAACCACCACCGGGGAAATCTGCTTCAACACCTCGATGTCGGGGTATCAGGAGGTGATCACCGATCCCTCCTACCGGGGTCAGATTGTTTCGATGACCTATCCGCAGATCGGAAACTATGGCATCAATCCCGAAGACGCCGAGTCCCGCGAACCCCACATCCGCGGATTCGTCATCGGCGAACTCTGCGAGGTGCCTTCCAACTGGCGCGCCACCCAGTCGCTCGCCGATTACCTTGGCGCCCACGGCATCCTCGGCATTGAGGGCATCGACACCCGCGCGCTCACCAAGCACCTCCGCTCGCTTGGCGCGATGCGCGCCTGCCTGAGCACCGAGTTGACCGCCGAGCAGGCCGTCGCCGCCGCCAAGGCCTCGCCATCGATGGAAGGCATGGACTACGTGAAGGAGGTCTCCACGCCCGAGGCGTTTCCATGGAACGAAGAGTCGCGCGAGTGGGTGCTGCCCAACACCTCGACCGGCCACCCCGGCCCCTACGAGGAACTGCCACCCGTGCGTCACCGCATCGTGGCCTATGATTTCGGCATCAAGTTCAATATCCTTCGCCGCCTGCGCCAGGCCGGCTTCGAGGTCGAGGTGGTGCCCTCCACCACCAGCGCGGCCGAGGTGCTCGCGAAAAACCCGGATGGCGTGTTCCTTTCCAACGGCCCCGGCGATCCGGCGGCGCTCGGATACATCCACGAGGAACTGCGGCAGCTGATCGGCAAGAAACCGATCTTCGGCATCTGCCTGGGCAACCAGTTGTTAGGCCACGCCTTCGGCGGGAAAACCTTCAAACTCAAGTTCGGCCACCGCGGTGGCAACCAACCGGTCAAGGACCTCCGCAGCGGGAGAATCTCCATCACTTCCCAAAACCACGGTTTCGCCGTGGATGCCGACTCGCTCCCGCCGGAAATCGAGGTCACGCACATCAATCTCAACGACGGCACCGTCGAGGGCATGCGTCACAGGACCCTGCCGGTCTTCAGCGTCCAATACCACCCCGAAGCCGCTCCCGGCCCGAACGACGCGGCGTATTTCTTCGAGGAATTCGCGGCGCTGATCGATCAAACGAAGCACTAAGCACCAAGCACGAAATCCGAAACGGAAGATTCCGGAAATCTCGCCTTATCCCGTTTCGAATTTCATGCCTCAGATTTCAAATTTCCTTTCATGAACACCATCATCACCGGCCTCCAGTGGGGGGACGAAGGCAAGGGCAAGATTGTTGATTACCTCACCGAGAGCGCGGATGTCGTCATCCGCGGCCAAGGCGGGAACAACGCCGGCCACACCGTCATCGCCAAAGGCGTGAAGTATGTCCTGCATCTGCTTCCATCCGGCATCCTGTGGGACGACAAGATCAACGTCATCGGCAACGGCGTGGTGCTCGACCCCGTCGGACTCGTGCAGGAAATCACCCGCATCGAGGGCCAGGGGATTTCCATCACTCCGGAGAAACTGCTGATTTCCGACCGCTCGCATGTCGTTCTTCCGTTCCACAAGGAACTCGACGCCGCGCGCGAGGCGGCGTTGGGCGACCGCAAGATCGGCACCACCAAGCGCGGCATCGGCCCGGCATACGCGGACAAGATCAACCGCTGCGGACTGCGCATGGCGGATTTGTTAGATCGCGATTTCACCGTCAGCCAGATCACGCGCCGCGTGGCGGAGGCGAATGAAGTTCTCGCCCGCTACGAGCTTCCGACCTTCGGGGCGGCCGCGGTCATCGAGGAGGTGTATGCGGCATTCGAGCGGTTGAAACCCCACGTGACCAACACGATTCCCGTCGTGCACCAGGCATGGAAAGCCGGGAAGACGCTGTTGTTCGAGGGAGCCCAGGGCACTCTGCTGGACATCGATTTCGGAACCTATCCGTTCGTCACATCATCCAACACCACGGCCGGTGGTTCCTGCACCGGTTCCGGTTTGCCACCCACGGCGATCCAGTCGGTTATCGGGGTGTGCAAGGCTTACACCACGCGCGTCGGCTCGGGCCCCTTCCCCACCGGCGACGAAGGGCTTTCCGATTATCTTCACGGGCTCGGCCGCGAGTTTGGGGCCACCACCGGTCGGCCGCGCGGCTGCGGCTGGCTCGACACCGTGCTCCTGCGCTTCGCCTGCATGGTCAACGGCGTGACCGGGCTGGCCGTGACCAATGTGGACGGACTGGACGCCTACGACACGCTGCGGATCTGCACCGGCTACGATATTGACGGCACGATTCACGAACTCCCGCCCGCCGACCGCTCGGCGTGGGACCGCGCCGTGCCGGTTTATGAAACCCTGCCCGGTTGGAAGTGCGACACCACGGGATGCACCGCTTACGATCAGCTACCGGAAAACGCGAGGGCCTACTTGAGACGTCTCGGCGAACTCTGCGGCGCGCCGATCGCGTTCGTCGGAGTGGGCCCGGACCGGGCGCAAACACTTGTCGCATCATAGGCCCCACAGGACCCATCGGACCGATGCCCGAGTATCCCGACATCCCCCGCCATGTGGCCGTCATCATGGACGGCAACGGCCGCTGGGCCAAGGAACGGGGCTTGCCACGCCGCGAAGGCCACCGTGCCGGCGCGGAATCCGTTCGGGAAGTCACCGATGCCTGCATCGATCTCGGCGTCGAATACCTCACGCTCTACGCGTTTTCCTCGGAGAACTGGAACCGCCCCGAGTCCGAAGTGAAGGCGCTGATGGACCTGCTCAACCGCTTTCTAACCGAAAAGGAGAAGGATCTGAAAAAGCAGAACATCCGCCTGCAGGCCATCGGCCAGATCGACCGCCTGCCAGCCAAGACCCGCGGGTTGTTAGACCGCATCATCAGGGACACGGCAGGTCACGACGCGATGACCCTCGTGCTCGCGCTGTCGTACGGAGCGCGCGAGGAAATCGTCGGCGCGGCCCGCACACTCGCAACGGAGGTTGCGGAAGGCACCCTCAAACCGGGCGACATCAATGCGGATCGATTCGCCTCGAAATTGCAAACCGCCGGCATGCCGGATCCGGATTTGCTGATCCGGACGTCGGGCGAAATGCGGATCTCGAATTTCCTCCTCTGGCAGATCAGCTATGCGGAAATCGTCATCGTGAAAAAATACTGGCCGGACTTCCGCCGCAACGACTTCATCGAGGCGGTGCGCGAGTATCAGCGCCGCCACCGCCGGTTCGGGGCACTCTGACCGGGAAACCGCAGCCGAGCGCCCCATACCGGCGAGCGCCTCATTCGGGCAGCGCGCCTTCGACGGCTTCCTTGGCTTTTTCCACCGCGTCGGCCGCCTTTTCCTTGGCCTCCTCGGTTTTCTCCTGAACGGCCGCCCCGGCATTTTCGACCGCGTCCTTCACCTTGTCCGCTCCCTCGGCGGCCTTTTCCTTGGCAGCCTCGGCGGCTTTCTCCGCTTCGGTTTTCGCGGCATCCACCATTTCCTTGGCTCCTTCCGCGACCTTATCGGCACCGGAACTCATTTTCTCGGAAACAGCCTCCTTTTCTCCGCAGGAGATCAACACAAAAGGCAGCAACAGCGATGGGATCAGAATCGACTTTTTCATGGTGGTTTTCGGTTAGGGTTCAAACAGGCGAATCTACGCCATTCGGACCGATCCGCCGGGGTCGCCGCATTGTCAAACGCCCAAATGCCTGGAATCGGCTGATCGGAGCGGTGGGAAAACCTGAACCCAAGTCCCTCACGGAATGGTCGTCAGGAATTCCCCGCGACTGCGTAATTGCCAGCCATGCCCGGACCCCGCAGATTCGGGGCGATGAAAGTCAGGAAAGCCGTGATCACCGCCGCCGGGAAGAACCAGCGCACCATTCCGCTCCAGACGCTGGTGGATCGCGATGGCCAGGCCAAGTCCGCGCTCGCCATCCTCGCCGGGGAAATCCTCGACGCCGGGATCGAGGAAGTGGCGGTGATCGTTTGTCCCGGTGACGAAACCGCCTACGCCGAGGCCGCCGGTCCCCTCGCCCGCCGGATGCGCTTCATTCCCCAGACCGAGCCGCGCGGCTACGGCCACGCGGTCCACTGCGCGGCGGAATTCACGGGCGG
>Ga0315904_10000602_pt1 | contig 57112 bp, 43 predicted proteins | sample LakEriMetagenome_6_FD_203529 | JGI IMG/M metagenome (GOLD analysis project Ga0315904, IMG submission 203529) | Freshwater fungal communities from buoy surface, Lake Erie, Ohio, United States - Buoy 12 MA120 | ecosystem: Environmental > Aquatic > Freshwater > Lake | place: USA: Lake Erie, Ohio...
TTGGGGGACAAGCAAGAACTTTGATGAGCTCATGGCCAACCGTGGTATTGAGCCACCATTGCCAGGATACACCGAAGAGGATGGATTTCCTTGGGTCATCGACGCGCTGGAGCGTTGCTTACCCACGGCAGAGAAATGCGGCGTGGTGCTTGGACTCGAAAACCATTGGGGACTGGGGCTGACCCCAGAGGGTGTTTTGCGAATTGTCGATGCGATCGATTCTCCTTGGCTTCAGGTCACCCTCGACACAGGTAACTTTCTTGAGAACCCCTATGAGAAGCTTGAGAAACTCGCCCCCAAAACCGTACTGCTACAGGCCAAAACTTATTATGGTGGTGGCGAATGGTACACTCTGGATCTGGACTATCAAAAAGTTGGCGAGCTGATGCGCAAAGCAAACTACCGCGGCTGGGTTTCTTTGGAATTCGAGGGCAAAGAGGATTGTCGAACTGCGATCCCCAAAAGCCTCGAACTGCTCCGCAAATCCTTTACCCGAGCCGGCTGAGGCTCGGGGTACCCAGGAGCCCTCAGCTCGTGATCATTCGGGGCTCTAAATGGGGGTGTGCATTGTAGGCGTCGAGCTCCCAGAGCCCGGCTCGGTATCGAAGAGTCGTCCAGGCGGTATTGATCACCGAGGGGAGTTGTTCCTGGATCGAGAGGTTGCAGAGCAACGATTCGAGGAGCCTGATTTTGAAATCGGCATGGATGATTAACAAGATCCGCGAGTCGCTTGGCCATGGATGTTCGGACAACCATTGCGATACCCTTTGGGCACGCAATCGGGCCTCATCGAGGGTCTCGTAAGCTTCGTGCTTGTTCCATCCCGACTCATCGATTGCCGGATCGATCCGCCAAGTCGGGTGCAAGGATTCGATCTGCGAACGGGATAAGCCTGGCTCGGGAGTTCGATCATCGAGGCGATAGCCCCGATAGCAACCACCTTGCTCGTAGAGGTCGGCTCGAATCGTCGGTGTGATCCCCAAGGCTTGGGCAACTGGAGCGGTCGTCTGCAGAGTGCGAAGGAAAGGACTCGAAAAAAGATGGTCTGGGGATAATTGGTCGATCGCTGAGGCCAACGCTTGGGCTTGTTGTGCCCCAAGGTCTGTCAAAGGAGGGTCTGGAATGCGTTGCGACTCGGGTTGGGCGTTGTTAGCTGATTGAGCGTGCCGGACCAAATATAGGGTAAATTGGGTTGCGTTCATCCGTTTTTCCTAAGTTCCACATGCGGCTCGTTGTGTTCGCCTCAAGCCTGAGGCACAATACGGCCCAAACCACACACTATCCTACCTAAAAAGGAACGCTTTGATGTCCCACACGATGGTCATTTTTGGTGCTTCGGGTGACTTGACCAGCCGTAAACTTATCCCAGCGCTCTACCGGCAGTTTCAACGCGGGCGTTTGCCAAAAAATTCTCGGATCGTAGGTGTGGCTCGCAGCAACTTTACCTCGGAGCAGTGGCGGACTGCTTTGGGAGAATCGACCGCGCAGTTCTCCAAAGCGGACTTCGATTCGGCCAGTTGGGAGGCGTTTGTTCAGAGCATCTACTACCAACCGGCAGATATATCCTCGACGGAAGACTTTCATAAACTCTCGAATTTCTTGGAGCAAATCGAGGAGTCCAAACCTACGGATCGGACCTATTACCTTTCGACCATGCCCCAGCTTTACGCCACGGCGATCGACCAGCTTGGCAAAGTTGGATTGAATGACGATTCTCTCGGCCATCGGCGAGTGGTGATCGAAAAACCTTTCGGTACCGACCTTGCTACGGCTCAAAGCCTCAACGAATCGATCCACAAGACCTTTCGCGAAGACCAAATCTACCGAATCGATCACTACCTTGGAAAGGAAACGGTTCAAAACATTCTCGTGCTTCGCTTCGGAAACACGATCTTCGAGCCGATTTGGAATCGAAACTACGTCGACCATGTCCAGATCACCGTGGCCGAGGAGGTCCAAGTAGGTCGTCGGGGCGGATACTATGACAAATCCGGAGTCCTTCGGGACATGTTCCAAAACCACTTGTTCCAACTCATGATGGTCACGGCTATGGAAGCCCCTGTTCGCTACACAGGAGAATTCGTTCGAGACGAAAAGGTCAAGGTCCTCCAAGCTGTCCGGCCTTACCACGGCAGCGACTTCTCCGAATTCGGTATCCGTGGTCAATACCAAGGTTACCTCGATGAAGAGGGGGTGCCAAAGGGGAGCCCCACCGAATCGTTCGCTGCACTTAAATTCTATATCGACAATTGGCGATGGCGCGGTGTCCCGTTCTACCTCCGGAGCGGGAAAGCCATGAGTTGTCGGACCACCCAGATCGTGATCCAGTTCCGTGAGCCACCCCACTTGCTCTTTGGCGAGCAGAAATCCTACCGCCCAGAGGCCAACCGACTGGTCATCCAAATCCAGCCCGCCGAAGGCCTTCAGTTGTACTTCCAATCCAAAGTCCCCGACCTCGATATGCGATTGCGATTGAGCGAGCTGGACTTTCGTTTCGATTCCAGCGGTAAGGAACTTCCAGACGCTTATCAACGCCTCCTGCTCGATGTCATGCTTGGCGATCCGGGGTTATTTGCTAGAAGCGACGAAGTCGAACAAGCCTGGAGAATCATGGACCCGATCATCGCGGCTTGGAGAAGCCCCGCTGCGCCACAACTCTTCACCTACGAAAAGGGAATGTGGGGTCCGAGCGAATCGACCGAGTGGATGGAGCGCCAGGGTCGATCCTGGTTCGATATTTGCCCGATCTTGCTCTAAGCCCATTGGCCCTTTGGTTCCCCGTTTTTTCTTGTATAGACACAGTCCCTCAAATCTCCCGGATTTGTTCTCGATCGTGTATGGGATCAGAATTCCTCGTGCTCGTGCTCGTGCTCGTGCTAGTGCTCGATGGCTGTTTCAACTGCGGCGATGCGGATCGTTGATCGAGGCGGTTGGCGGGAACTTGCAGACCTATGGCTTGAATTGCTATACTGGATTGGTTCTAGTACGACCACGAGAAAACGTACGAACAGAGCCTTGGACCGAAGTGCTCGATCGGTGGACACTGGCATGGTAACTTTTTTTCCTCGCACTTGGTCAATACAGTCGATGTATCGAATTCCAAAGATACCCTTTGTCCTACTGCAGGCTGCATTGCTTTGGCACTCTTTGGGCACCATCGGCTCGGCTCAAGGGACCGACGCGTCTGGCACTTTGCCAGAGCTCCCAAGGCTGCCAGAAGTGCCTCGGGAATTCCGAGGGGTATGGGTCGCTACGGTCGCCAATATCGATTGGCCGACTCGTCCGGGTCTGAGCGTCGAGCAGCAAAAATCCGAGGCCATCGCGATTCTCGATCAGTGCCATCAGATGCATCTCAATGCGATCGTACTCCAGGTCCGAACCTCGTGCGATGCGCTCTATGCAAGCCAACTCGAACCCTGGAGTTACTATCTGACGGGTCATCAAGGTAAAGCGCCAGATCCTTGGTACGATCCGCTCGAGTTCTGGATTGAAGAAACCCACCGACGCGGGATGGAGCTTCATGCTTGGTTCAACCCCTACCGCGCGCGAAACTCCGGGCAGAAATACACCGAGTCGGATTCTCATATCAGCAAAACGCATCCCGAACTGGTCAAGCCTTACGGCAACGACAAAACCAATTATCTTTGGCTCGATCCGGGGGAAACTCAATCGCGAGAGCACACCCTAAAAGTATTCCTCGATGTGGTCCAACGCTACGACGTCGACGGTATTCATATCGACGATTACTTCTACCCTTACCCCATCGACGATGCACCCTTCCCCGACGATCGAGCGTGGGATAACTACGTCAAAAACGGAGGTAAGCTTTCACGCGACGACTGGCGTCGCGATCAGATGAATCAGTTCATCCGAAGTCTCTATGAGCAGATCAAAGCGACCAAGCCGCACGTGAAATTCGGAATCAGTCCCTTTGGGATCTGGAAGCCAGGCTTTCCCGAGAGCGTCCAAGGCTTCAATCAATACGAAAAACTCTATGCCGATGCCAAGCTCTGGCTCAACGAGGGCTGGTGCGACTACTACTCGCCCCAGTTGTACTGGCCTATCCACGCCAAACAGCAAAGCTTTCCGGCGCTGCTCCAGTGGTGGGTCTCAGAAAATACCCAACACCGAACCATCGCACCGGGGATCTTCACCAGCCGTGTCGGTGACAAAAATCGCCCCTTTTCCGTCGAGCAGATCGAAGACCAAGTCTTCTTGGCCCGAACCATGAATGGCAGCTCGGGCACCATCCATTTCAGCATGAAAGCCATCATGGAGAATCGCGAAGGACTGACCGATCGACTCACGACCAATACGTATCTATCCCCAGCCCTGAGCCCCCAGACCCCTTGGTTAAACGTCGAGAAAACCACTGCCCCTGTGGTTTCGATCCTCAAGCCAACCGGGCTCAAGTCCGCCGATCAGGGTAGCCCTGCAGCGAGCCCACAGGTCACTTGGAGCTCTTCGAATCCCCAGTCGGTTCGCCACTGGTGCCTCTACCGCTTGATCGACAACCGGTGGGAAGTCTCGATCCACGGAGCGCAAAGCGACCGTGCACCCATCGATTCCGACCAAGAGCCCGGCACAGATGCTCCCAGGACCGAAGCTCCCGGCAAGAAGGTCCGAGCCATCGCCTTGGCCGCGGTCGACGGGGCTGGTGCGATCGGCCCAGCGACAATCCTTTCTATCGAATGAACTCGGGCTCTGCTAGAATCCCACGCTCGAGCATGCTGCCACCGACCACTTCCCCGATGTTCCAAAGGTCAACACCTTGAGCTCTCCATCCCGTAGCGGTGTTTTCTCCGGTGATATGGATCAATCGCTTGCGCGCTTCAGCGAAAGCATTTCCTTTGACCACCGACTCTATCAACACGACATTCGCGGATCGATCGCCCATGCGCGGATGCTGGCCAAGCAAGGGATCTTGACCGACCCAGAGTTCGCCCAAATCGAAAGGGAACTCCTAAGCATCCAAGAGCGAATCGAGCGCCAGGAGCTCCCGTTTCGCATCGAACTCGAAGACATCCACATGCACATCGAGCAAGCCTTGATCGATGCGCTCGGAGACGTCGGACGCAAGCTTCACACGGCGCGATCGCGGAACGATCAAATCGCAACCGACCTACGGCTCTGGGTCCGCGACCAACTCGATCATGTCGACGAACTCTTAGAGCAACTCCAGCGAGCGTTTCTCTCTCGATGCGATTTGGATCACGGAGTCATCCTGCCGGCCTACACCCACATGCAAAGGGCCCAACCGGTGCTCGCAGCGCACTACTGGCTGGCTTACATGGAAAAACTCCAACGCGATCGATCGCGTCTTGCCGACTGCCGACGCAGGGTCAATTGCTGTCCACTCGGGGGCGCGGCAGTCGCTGGTACCAGCATGCCGATCGATCGGCAGATGACGGCCCAGTTGCTAGGCTTTGAAACGCTTGCGGCCAATAGCATCGATATCAGTAGCGATCGGGATTTCGCCGTCGAATCGGTGTTTGTTCTGAGTATGATCGCAACGCACCTGAGCGGTTGGGCCGAGGAATGGATCCTGTGGTCGACCACCGAATTCGGCTTCCTGAAACTTCCGCAAGCTTTCTGCACCGGAAGCTCGATCATGCCCCAGAAAGTCAACCCCGATACGCTCGAACTGACACGTGGCAAGTCGGCTCGAGTCATCGGCAATCTCCAAACTCTCCTGGTTCTGCTCAAAGGCCTACCCCTAGCCTACAACCGCGATCTCCAAGAGGACAAACCACCCCTGTTCGACGCCTTCGATACCGTGATCGCGTGCTTGGAACTGGCTGTTCCGATTGTCCAGGGCTCTAAGCTCCAGACCGAGGCCATCGCCAAAAGGCTCGATCAAGGCTACCTCGATGCGACAGCGCTGATGGAAGCGATCATGCTCCAGGGAATCCCTCAGAGGACCGCGCACCACAAAGTCGGCGCACTGGTCGCCTTGGCCAGAGAACAAAACATCACCCTGGCCGAACTGAGCGATCAGGACTTCCTCAAAGTCGACCCGAACTTTGTCGGTAAGTCGCTTCGCAAAAGCTTAGGGGTCCAAGGTGCCGTTGAGTCCTATCGCTCGTTGGGTTCGAGCGGTCCGGAGTTTGTCGCCGAGCAAATCGCACTCTGGAAAAACAAGCTCTAGGCGTGCATCTGAAAAGCTTCGGGACTCTCGAAGGCCGCCTCGATGTGCCGAAAAACCGGTCGGCAAGGCTCGGATCCTAAAATGACCTCAATCACATCCATGCGCCCTTGCGTTTCGAGCAATCCATAGCGTTTGGCATAGTGCAATGCCGACCGACAAATCTTCCGCTGCTTGATCGCGTCGACAGCGTCGCTAGGACCCCCTTGATTGTCCCGTTGGCAACTCCAAGTCTTCACCTCTACGAAAACCACCATGGAGGTTTTCCAAGCAGCGACGATGTCGATCTCACCCAACGAGCAGGCATAGGATCGCTCGAGAATCATGTAACCAGATCGTCGCAGATACTCGATCGCTAATCGCTCGCCATAGGCTCCCGTGGTTTCCTGGGGCTTGGGCGGGAAATACCGAAGGGACTTGCGAAAATTCCACCAGTAGCCCTCGAGTTTACAGAATAGTATCTGGGCGTTTTTCCGCACGAAACGCCGAGCTATCCGGTAGCGATGCAACAGAGCCCCAATCCCATCCATACCTTTGCCCCAAAGATCTCGAGTTTGCCGAGCGAACCAACCGCCGGGAAAACTCATTGTGGGGATTTAAAGACGGAGTCAACGAATTTGCGCAAATGAATTTCGGTATTTTTTACGCTAGCAAAACCTATAGTCCCCAAAGCCCAGACTTAGGACACCCTAGGGCTGCAGTGCGACCACCCCGGCGGCTGTCGCAGCAGCCTGAACCTTCATCGCCGTAGGATCATAGGGTGCGCGCTGGCGAATTGCAGGTGCGCAGGATCCGGGTCGGTAATGGCCGGTGCTGGGAATGTCTTGCAAGGGAGGACGAAGCGTCGCGAGGTAAGGAGTAAAGAAGATCCCTGTGTAGAACCTGGCCCCGGATAACACCGGTTGCAGCGCAGCGCAGCGCTCGTGTCCATGATGTTCGAGCATGACGTCCTCGTAATACGTCGGTTGGTGACAATACACCGGGGCGACCCAATGCTTGGTCTTGACCGACCACCCAGCCTCGCGATCCGGGCCATAAGGGAGCGGCATGGGATCAGGCAAACGGCCCTCGGTTGCGTCCTCGGGAGTCGTTCCAGTGCCGATCCCTGCGATCGAAGTGTTTGGAATCGAGAGGGCCCCTACGCGAAGAGGCTCTTTGCTCCTGGGGATCGAGGGAGATTCTTCAATTTTCGCAGGTTCATCAAGCTTTACGTCGTCAAGCTTTACATCAGCAGGCCTTGGAGGAACCGAATCTAAAGTCGGCTCCTCGCCCGGACGCTTCTCGGACGGCAATTCTACGGGTTTCTGTTCGACCAAAGTGACCTGGGCAAGGCCCGTGCCTGAACCGATCAAGAGCAAAGCCAAAGACGCATGAGCAACAAATACCGAAGCAAGCATTGTTGAAACACTGCGATTGAGTAGAGAATCTCTTGCCATGAATATCACCACCGATTCCACTGAAGCGAACTCTGTGTTTTGTGTAAGAAAAAGTCGGCTTAGGGGTGCCCCGAGAGCGCACGTCCAAAAACGGAACCATCAGGGTAGCCGACTATCGGTATCATTCGGCAAAATCGGTACGACCCCTGCAAAGTGCTTGGAGGAATTCGAGCGACGTTTCAACATTGTGTCGTCGTGGGCAACCTAACCGGCAAGCTTTAACATCCCCGGAGGCTTGCGATCGGCGCAGAAAAAAAGCGTGGTTGAGCCCACGCCTCTTGATTCGGCCAATTCTGGACCCCACGCGGTTGGATTAACAACTCGCTAGCTAGGGCCCGATTGGGACTTTTTCTTGAGCAATTGGTCTGACCCCCGAATGTCCTTCAGGTGCAACCAATGCCCATGGGTCTTGGTGGTGCTCGAAACCATCGTTTCCGGAACGATCTCGCCCCTCTGTATTTTTTTCACAAACACAGATTCGGCGATTGGTCCGACCGTTTTCGAGCCACCAAAAAACCCCTTCTTCATGAAATACCAGTCAGCAGACATCGATCTTCTCCTAGTCGAAAAACCCGTCTAAAAACCCGACAAAAAACCGGATAGGGAATGACTGCAGATCGAAATCTCCTAGGGGGCATCGTTGCCTGCTCTTGGGATTCAACACTCCAACTCTATACGAAGTTTCGGCCGAAGGAAAACATAGATTGCTGGGAATTTTGAAAACGGCCTGGAAATATCCCCAACTACTCCCCAAGATAGGGGGCTAATCTCACCAGTGACCGCGGTCACGGATCTTGCCGGTGCCCTCGGGGTGGTGCTAGCTGGCTGAATTGATCTTGTCCCAAGCGATTGAATTGCCCTACAAGCTGAAGGCATGATGGCAAAACCCAGAAGAGCGATGAAAGTCCCAGACAAGTCTAATTCGCAGCGGATCATTGAGACGTTGCTGATGTTTGCACCGGCTCCCATCCGTGCCATCGCCTCGAGCCCTTTAGGTTCGCGCATTATCATGACCCTTGGGGCTGGGCTTCTGGCAACCGGCGCCATGTCGGTCGACTGGAAAAACGGGATCCCTCAACTCCAATTCCATAAAGACAAAATAGGCGATGCGACTCAGCAGGTCGCTGATGAAATGGACAAGCAGGGTTTTTCTTGGCCCCCGAAAACCAAGCCTGGTTCCTTCACGGGAGATGGTCAGCAAACTCCCGTACCGATCCAAAGCCTGCCGGGCTACCAAGCCTCCTACCAGACCACGCCAGGTTGGACACCTCCGCAACAACCCAACTGGGTAGCCCCACCCCCACAACAAAACTACCCTCAGCAAGTTTATCCCCCGCAGAATTATCCTCAGCAAAACTATCCAGCACAAAATTATCCGCCGCAGAGCTATCCAGCACAAAATTATCCGCCGCAGACTTATCCGCCTGTGTTTCCTCCCACCCAAAACGGCAGCACGCTCCCCCCAGGCTATGGGTATGGCTATGGTCAAGCGCAAGGTGCACCTTATCCGCCCGGTTACTATCGCTAGGCGATTACCAACGCTTTGCCGCCTGGGCTTGGACTAGCATCTGCATGGCTTCTTGGCTCAGCCCATAGCGGTCTGCTGGGGGATTGATTTCTAAGTAAAAGGCAAACCTCGCATTTGGGCTCGCCGAAGTGACGACCGGAGCGGGGGCCACGTGCATGAAACTCGTCACGCGATTGTTCCAACGAGTCGTCAACAACTGCCCCCCAAGGCTTGGTTCAGGGGCGAGTCGGTAGTGCTGCACCATTAACTCGATTAGCCCCCGAGCATCTCCCGTTACCCCTTGCATCTGAATTCGTCGCAGCTTTTTGTTGATGTCGAAATAATAAGTCAGAGAGCCGGCCACATCGTAGGCCTGCGTCCCGCTTACCAACGGGACTCGCAGGCCGTCTAAGCTCAGGTCCGAAAGAACGGTCGAGACCCTTGAGAAACGTCGATATACAAAATCCGGATCGATATCGAATCGAAGTACTTCTCGTAGGTCGATCGGGGGTTGGAAATCGGAGGCCGGTGTAAGTGGATCACGCCCGCTGAGTCGAACCGAGGGGGGGGGTACTGGATTTTGAAGGTTCTCGACCGTAGGGCTCTCAAGCGGTGCATTTCTGGGCGATGGCTCCTCAAAAGCCACCGCGCGGCGGATCTGCTCCCCGGGTTGGGTCTCGAAGAGAAGGTAAGGAGTCCCGAGAGCCGATCCTAAGAGCAGCGTAGCTCCAAGAGGTTTTTGAAAAAAGGTCATATCTTGAGCCACCCATTCTGAGGTCCGCCAACTGTCCCATGGTTCGATTCTGACGCTCAATCACCCCTGGGATTCTCAATTTCAGTGGATCTTGAGGCATCCTAAGGAACTTCGTTTGGTAAAATTCCTATTATTCCATGTGTGATGCGTGTAGTTCTAGGCACCCACGCGGTTGTGACCAGCTCGGACTTGTTATCGATGGATTCTTCCTCCAGCTCACTTCGAAAAAGCCACCTTCGAGTCCGACCAATTTGGATCGTTGCGAGTCTGTGCGCGATCCTTGCGGTATGGGGCTACTTCAGAGCCAATCCACCATCGATGCGGGCCCCGTCGAAGCAGAGTGCAACGTCTTCAAGGGGAATTCCGGAGCTGGCTGTTCGGGAACTTCTAGAGAAACACCTTAAGAAGTCCGAATCCGAAATCCTAGGGCTCGCGGACCGGGGTTATCCAGCCATCGAGATCCTCTTCAGCAAGGCCTACGACAACGTACCGGCCTTCGCCGACTCGATCCTTGGATTCCAAAGCAAGTGGAACCTCGTCCTGGACAAACTTCCTTGGAACGATAAAGACCGCCACGACCGATTCTTGAGGGATCAATTCGAAGAGCATATTTTTTCTTCTGATGAGCTCGAATCGGCCGTTCGGCAAGCCGTCGCAGAGCGCCTCAATGAAGTCCGCGATATCGAAAGCCAAATGCTCATCAGCATCCGAGCCGACATCGAAGGGCTCCCGGAGCTTGCTCAAATCGAATCGCTCGATGCAAGTGAGCTGGAACTTCGATTCCAGCAAGCCATCGCACAAGCCTCCGAGGTTGTCTCCCAGGACCTCTCTTCGAATATCGAAAGCCAGTTGATCTCCTTGGTCGCCGGGGAGGTCATGGCTCAGGTGGCTATCCGCATGGGGGTTTCAGCTGGGATCCTCTCGACGGGGGCCGCAAGCGGCTGGGCGACACTGGGCATTGGCCTCGTTGCCGGGATCCTTGTCGATCAGCTCGTCACGCGGATCTGGGACTGGTGGTCTGAGCCCGAGGTCGAGCTTCAGTACCAGGTCTCCAAGCAGCTTTCCTCTGTACACGATCTGATCTGCAAAGGGGACTTGGGTCCACCAGACACGTCGGGTCGACCGAGTGCTTCAGGGCTCGATGGTCGATTCGCCCAATGGATCACCGAACGAAATCAAATTCGACGCGACGCAATTTTCCGAGTCTTCCTACCCAACGAGGCCAAGCATGCCCAGTCAACGACGAAGCTTTAACGTTCTAGAGATCCTGCCGATGCTTGTAGTCGCATTGGTCTTGAGCCAGAGCAACCTATGGGCTCAAGGTTCCGTCACGGTGGCCAAGGAACTAGCCGAGCAACTCATTCGCCGCTTCTCGAAAGAGGTCGCCGACGAAGGGGTCGAGAAACTGACCACACGGGTCCAAGCCGTCTTGGTGCAATCGGGTGACGATGCGCTCCGAGCGATCGAAAAAGGTGGTCCTCGCGCGCTTCGAATCCTCGAGGGTTCCGGAGCCGATGCGGCTATCTCGGCTCGGCTTCTCTCGAAGTACGGCGACGAAGCGATCGGAGCACTGGAAAACCCCGTTCGACTCGGAATGGTTCGCCAATTCGGCCAAGAGGCCGGAGAGGTCCTGATCAAACACGGTGTGGTCGCCGAAAAACTCATCGCTTCGGCCGGTTCGCCCGCCGTCGGAGCTATGCGTGAACTGACCGAGCAAAGCGCCCGTCGCTTGGCCATGCTAGCCGACGAGGTTCCGACAGCGAGCCTCGCTAAAAACGCGGACCTGCTCGGGGTCCTGGGCCGCTATGGCGATCGTGCGATGGACTTCGTCTGGAGAAACAAACTTGCTCTGACGGCCGGAACCGCCCTGGCGGTGTTTGTCGCCGACCCCGAACCATTTCTTGACGGAACCCGGCAACTCGTCGAAAACACGGTCGATACCGTAGCGACCAACATCGGCAAACCCATCGCCGAACAACTCGGAAATGCCACGGACTGGACTTGGAGAATCCTAGCCCTAGCCGCCATGCTCCTTGTTTTCTGGGCCTGGAAAACTCGAGGATCTCGACAAGCGGCCAACAAGTAGCACAGCCACCCCCGAGAAAACTTGGCATAATACCCAACCCAAGCCCATCGCCCCCCGGCATTAACCAATCGGCACTAACCGATCGGCACTAACCGATCGGCATTCTTGCTGGACCATCAGGAAGTGTTCTTTTCTATACAAGGTTTTTTCGATGCATCGAACGCGAACATCCCCGTTTTGGATCTGCCTGATTCTCGTGTCCGCACTCGGGTTGATCCTTCGAATCGCGCCGAGCCTCGAGGCACAGGAGATTTACGACAGCCAAAAGGAGACCATCCCCAAGATGACTCCCAAGGAGGTTGTCGAAACGGTCCGATTGCCAGAAGGTTTTTCGATCACTGCGGCTGCCTCGGAGCCGAATGTCCAACAACCGATCGCAATGGCATGGGATCCCTCGGGCCGACTCTGGATCGCTGAAAACTATACCTATGCCGAATCGGCCAAAAAAGTCGATGCCTCCCTTTCCGACCGCATCGTGATCCTCGAGGATGCCGACAGCGATGGCGTGTTTGAAAAGCGCAAGGTCTTCGCCGAAGGCCTCAAAGGACTCACCAGCATCGAAATCGGAGGCTCCTCAACCCGCGGAGTTTGGGCGCTTGCCCCTCCCCATTTGCTTTACCTAAAAGACACAAACCTAGACGATGTCGCCGACTCCGAGCCACAAGTTGTCCTCTCGGGTTTCAACGCCGATATCCGGCATAATTTCGCCAACGGCTTGCGATTCGGACCCGACGGATGGCTCTATGGGCGACACGGCATCCTCGGCTCTAGCGAAGTCTACGCCCTAGGTCCCCCATTGCCACCCGGGGCCTTGCCACCCGGGGCCTTAGCACCCGGGGCCTTAGCACCCGGCACGTTGGCACCCGGCGCTTTGGCACCAACAGCAACACGAATCGTAGGAACAATACGACCTGTAGTAGCAATACCGCCGGTGAAAACCAAACTGACCTGTGGTATCTGGCGCTACGAGCCTGCCAGCCAACGCGTCGAGATGGTCTGCGAGGGGACGACCAATCCATGGGGAATGGATTGGGACGATCACGGAAACCTATTCTTTATCAACACCGTCATCGGTCATCTTTGGCATGCGATCCCCAACGCTCATCTGCAGCGTATGTACGGGGAGGACTCGGACCCCTATGTCTATGAACTCCTCCCGCAAATCGCCGACCACGTCCATTGGGACCAAAGTGCCGAAGACTGGCGAGAGACTCGCAAAGGTCCCCCGAGCAGTCGAACCGATGCGGCCGGCGGTGGTCATGCCCACAGCGGTTTGATGATCTACCAAGCTGACCAGTGGCCCAAGGAGTACCACGGCAACGTCTATGCTCTGAACCTCCATGGCCGTCGGATCAATCGCGATTTCATCAAGCCCTCTGGGGCAGGGTTTCTGGCAACCCATGGGCCGGATATGGTCTTTTGGCAAGACCCTTGGTTTCGAGGTTTGGACCTTAGCCAATCCCCCGACGGAAGTGCCATGGTGATCGATTGGTCCGATATCGGAGAATGCCATGACGACGACGGAGTCCACCGTACCAGCGGCCGAATCTATAAAGTGTCTTACAACAATCCAGATCAGGTGCCCTACATCGATTTACTCAAAACACTCAGTGGACTGTACCGAGCCGACCGCGCAAAGCAACCGACCGTTACGGGCCAAGACGTCGTCTCGATCGTCTCGCATCCGAACGTCTGGTTCACCCAGCAGTTTTTCAAACACTATACCCTGAATGGACTTGCAAGCCCCGTCAAGGACCCCGGGCCCCTCGTCCATATGGCCATCAATGCACCCAAGGACTTCCGTTCCCAGGAGGCTCGATTCGAGGTGACCAAACAGCTTCGAGCCCTCTGGGCCTTGAAGGCCTGCAAATTGCTCGACAACGAAATACTTCTCCAACTCCTCAAAACCAAACAGCATGAATCGGTCCGTAGTTGGGCCATTCGATTGCTCCTGGATCCTATGTCGAAATCGGGCCCCATACCTACGAGCAACCCTGGGGATCGGGAAATCCAACTCGAAATTCTCGATTGCTTATTGGCCAACTCGCGACCCTATGCCCATCCCCATTTGCGACTGACCCTGGCTTCGCATTTGCCCAAACTCCCCGATGTGTTTGAACCCATCTTGAAGAAATTGCTCATGAGCGAGGATCTTGCCGATGATCTCACGTTCTCACTGGTCCTTTGGTATGGGATCAAAGACCAAGTCGTCGAGAATCCTATGGAGATGGTCAAATCGATCCAGTCGAGCCCTTTGCACAAAGTTCAGGAGTTGGTCCTCAGGCGACTTGCCTCGATGGTCACCGAAAAGCATCCTGATAGCTCACTGGCTAGCGATGCCCTTGCATTCTTTTTTGCAGACGCAGTCCAAAGGGATAATCCCAAGCTGCATGCGGCTTGTATTCGGGCTCTTTGGGGGGCTTACCAAGGCCGCCTGCAGGTCGACAAACCGGCCTACTGGGATCAGCTTAAGTCCCTGGCGAGCAAGCATCCAGACCCTGCTGTTGTGCGATTGGCCGTCCTGGTCAACTCGATCGTCGATCGAACGGACGACCTTGCACCGCTTCTGCAAGTCATTGCGATGAAGGATGTTCCACTCCTGGAGCGCAAGGTTGCCGTCGAGGTGATAGGAAGCATCGATACCGCAGAAGCCATCGACCAGCTCGAGCGACTCATGGAGGATCCGGATCTAGGAAACGCTGCTGCATTCGCCATGCGGCGGACGCTGAGCAAACCCCGCGCAGAGGCCTTGGTCGAACGCTACACCCAAGCCAGCCAACCGGCACGCGCCGGGATCATCTCGGCCCTTGCAAGCCGAGTCGATTCGATGGAAGTCCTGCTCAATGCGATCGAAAAGAACACCATCCCCCAAGAGCACATCGATGCGACGACGTGGAGGCAATTCCAATCCGCAGGCACTTGGGAACTGCTTGAGCGCGCAAGAAAAATCAACAAGTCGCTGGGGCTTTCAGGGAATCACCAGGAATTGATCGAAAAGGAGGAAGCTCTCCTGACTCCAGAAGCGATCCAGAAAGGGGGGATCAACTTCGGACGCCTAGTCTGGATCAACAAGTGCGGCACCTGCCACAAACTCTATGGAGAAGGGGGCCAGATTGGACCGGAACTCACCGGAGCACAGCGCACGAACCTCCGGTACTGGCTCGAAAACATTCTCGCTCCGAGCGCCTTGGTGGCTGAAAACTACCGTGTCACGGCCCTACGGATGCAGGATGGACGTGTCATTACCGGTGTGGTCGTCTCGGAAACCCCTCGCGAATTGACGGTTCAAACCGCACAGGAAAGAATCGTGGTCTTCGCCAGTGAAATCGACCAACGCGCCGCCTCCCAAATGTCGCTCATGCCCGAGGGACTCTTCGAGGGGCTCACCGAGGATCAAAAAGCCAGTTTGCTCAAGTACCTCATGTCCAGCCCGCAAGAGCTAGCACGCCAAAAAAGAATCAATGAACCGTAAGCAGCGCGCTCAGATCGTCCACCGAAGACTCGATGAGCTCTACCCAACGACCGACATCCCACTCGACCATGCCGATCCTTATACGCTCCTCGTCGCGGTCGTTCTGAGCGCTCAGTGCACCGATAAAATGGTCAATCGAGTCACCCCGGATTTGTGGAAGCTGGCCGATACTCCTGAAGCGATGAGCCGAGTCCCGGTCGATCGGATCCAGGCGATCATACGCCCCTGTGGCCTGAGTCCTCAAAAGGCCAAAGCGATTTCAGGGCTCTCGAAGATCCTGGTTCAAGAGTACGCCGGTCAGGTCCCTCAAGACTTCGAAGCTCTGGAGCGGCTGCCAGGGGTCGGTCATAAAACGGCATCGGTCGTTATGGCACAAGCCTTCGGCGTACCTGCGTTTCCTGTCGATACGCACATCCACCGATTGGCGCAGCGTTGGGGACTGACCAATGGAAAGAATGTGGTTCAGACCGAAAATGATTTGAAAAAGCTCTTCCCGATCGAGGCTTGGAACAGGCTCCATCTGCAGATCATCTTTTATGGACGCGAGCATTGCTCGGCCCGAGGATGCGATGGAACCGTGTGCGGGATTTGCCGAGAGGTTTATCCGTCGCGCAAGCGAAAAACCTAAGGGCTGGGATTCACTCGAAGTTGACGAAGGTTTCGCCACCGTTGCGCGAGCCAAATCCCCACCAGACTCGATCCTGGATCGAAAGGTTCACGAAGCGGATATGACCGTCGGCCACAGCCACATGCACACCACTACCGTGCTGGCTAGAGGCTGTGACCATGTTGTTGCCGCTGGCCTCCCCTCCGGTTACGTGGCAATTGCGTTGATTTGGCATCATCACATGCATGTAGGTATTGCCTGCGAGGGTCAAGCCGGAGATCCAAGCTTTGCCGTGCGGCGCCGAGTAAAGCGGGTCGGGCGATGTAACGCCTTGGCAATAGTTGACCCATTGTGGAAGGGTTCTGGTTGTTCCTCCACCGCCGCAAAAGGACATGACCTTTGGCGGGCCAGGTGGCATCGATGCGCCAAAGAGTCCTTGGACGGGCACCAAGCTATTGATCACACGTTCGGCCAAGAGGGCGGTGTTCGAAGATCCATCGACGATATCGCGGAACCTCATTTTGGGCTGGTACCAGAACCGATTCGTATCGGCTGGATTATCGATTGGCATAGCTCCGTTGGTCTGTCCGAGAGGACCGCTCTCACCGGCGATCCCTGTTGTCTGTCGAACCCATCCGATGTTGGCTGCATAGCTTCCCGGTGCCGGCGATGCTGTTCCGGCGACTTGAGTCTGGACCCAAGCATCCGAGGGGCAGATGAAGGTGGAGATGACTTGCGAGGCGGCTTGGGCGTTGCGATGGTTGGCCTGGATATTCAGGCTCAAGTAATTTGGAGCCGTGGTCCCTACGGTGCTGGTCATCGGCACGGCAAAGTCGATCGATTGGTAGAGTGGAAGTTGCTCGACCTGAGGTAGGATCATCGCCAGCCAACTGTAGAGTCCGCTTCCGCGCGGGTTGCCTGGCACTCCGCTGCCGGTGATTGTGAGCGGAAAGGTCTTGAAGGCCGATTCGTAGCTGTGGATCGCAAGTGAAAGTTGCTTGAGATTGTTCGAGCACTGCATCCGCCTGGCCGCCTCGCGGGCCGCTTGGACCGCCGGGAGCAAAAGACCCACCAAAACCCCGATAATGGCGATGACGACCAGAAGTTCGACCAAGGTAAAACCAAGCCTTGTTCTGGATTGTGAAACGAGGGAGCTCCTTTGGAAAACCGGGGTAAAGGGCCTTGGCATGAAGTTTCTCTCCGGGCGAATCGCAAATCCGTAACCAGTCTCGATCGACGCACAACCGTAGTATTTACAAAAGTAGCCTGTAATCAATTGCAAAAAATAAGATTTGCAATATTTTTGCATAAGCGAAACCGGGAAACCCTGACGATTGCCCCATGGGTCGGGGATCACCCGAATGTTGTTGCGAAAAAAGCAGCAGTCCAGCGGATTGTCCGCTGGCCTGCTGCTTTTTTAAATCGTCCGATGCTCAGGGCCAATCAACTTATCTTGCGACGTCGAAGCATGCGATAGCCCGAACCGATGGCCAAGACCGAGAAGATCGCCATCGAACCCGGTTCAGGAACCTCACCCCCATTAGGTACCGAATCGACGTAGAACGTGAAGGTTCCATCGCCTGAAAAAGTTTGATTGTCCGATCTTCTCATCGCCGAGACTCGAAGGCTCACATCAAACGTTCCTGCTCGGTTGAACCCCACAGTGAAGTGTTCGTGCGATCCTGCAGGAAGCGAGAATGATTTCGAAAAACCATCGACCGAGGATAGCTTGACGGTCCGTGCACCAAACGAGTCTGTCGCCCAGACCGAAAAAACCCCGTCAGTAGGCCCATTGACCGAGAGCAACGTGAAGGTGGGGTTGAACCAATCGACAGTGGGTAATTCCTCGGCGCCCCATCCCAAATAGGGTTTATTTGGGTCGTTGTTCGGCGGAAGAAACCAAAGCGAATCGCCCGAGGCTCCGGCGAAATCCCAACCTGTTCCAGGTAGAGTGATCGGCGCTCCGGGCACGAAAATCTGATGTTCGTCGGCCTCATGATGACCCGCAGGGAGCGTCCCGCCCCCGAAGGCACCGACACCACCGTCATGGAAGTGCAGGCCTAACTCCAATGCCCCGTCGTGGAAATGGGCATCGATATCACCGTGCCCATTTGCCCAAATCCCAGCCTCGAGACTCGAAACCATCCCTAAACCAAAAACGATAGCCGCCATCCATGCGGCAAGATGCATTCTCATTGCAAACTCCTTTTTGTAGAATGAGGAAACTCATCATTTATACAATCGTATTGCATATAAGGATTCGATGCAATAAGATTGCGGCATCGGAAGAGGGGAATTTCGTGGGAATTTCCCTTTTTTCAGAAAAGACCTGTTTTACTTGCAGATTCCAACAAAAAAGGGACGCGAATGCCTCGCAACAAACTTCCAACGACCGTGCTCTCTGGATTTCTCGGCGCTGGAAAAACCACCGTTCTGAACCACGTTCTGGCCAATCGAGAAGGTCTCAAAGTCGCCGTCATCGTCAATGACATGAGCCATATCAACATCGATGCGGCGATCGTCCAAGGCCAAGGCACACTCAGCAGAACCGAAGAGCAACTCGTCGAATTCTCCAACGGTTGCATCTGCTGTACCCTTCGCGAAGATCTCCTGATCGAAGTCCGCCGCCTTGCCGAAGAAAACCGCTTCGATTACCTGTTGATCGAATCGACAGGTATCTCCGAGCCCTTACCCGTGGCCGAAACATTCACCTTCGCCGACGAACAAGGAAGCTCACTCTCGGAGGTAGCGACCATCGACACGATGGTCACCGTCGTCGATGCCTTAAACTTCTGGAACGATTACCAGTCGTTCGACGATCTGAAAGAAAGAAACATCGGGATCAATGACCAAGACCAACGCAATATTGTCGATCTGCTGATCGATCAAATCGAATTCGCTACCGTGATCCTCCTGAACAAATGCGACCTGGTCGAACCCTCCGAACTCGACGCGATCGAGACCTTTATCAAAGAACTCAATCCCTTCGCAAAAGTCCTTCGCACCCAACTCGGTCGCGTCGCGGTCGATCAGATCGTCGGCTCGAAAACCTACGATGAACAATGGGCAGCAGGGCACCCCGATTGGCTCGCCGTCGCACGCGGAGAGGAAGTCTCCGAGACCGATGAATACGGAATCACCTCCTTTGCCTTCGAAGAACGCCGTCCGTTTCACCCCGATCGCTTGATGAAAGCCCTGAACTTTCAAGACGGAATCCTCCAAGGTGTCCTGCGATCCAAAGGCTACTGCTGGATCGCATCGAGGAACGATCAAGCCTTCCGATGGTCCCAAGCCGGAGTCTCGGTCCAAATCGAACACGATGGAGACTGGTTTGCATCGGTCGACCAAGATCAATGGCCTGAAGACCCAGACGATATCGCTTCGATCTGCGAAAGCATGCAGGAACCATGGGGAGACCGTCGGCAAGAACTCGTCTTTATCGGCACCGATATGGACCATGTCGTGCTCCTCTCTCGCCTCGAGGAATGCCTACTGAGCGACCAGGAAATGGAACTCGGACCGGCCGTCTGGGAAACTTGGGAGTCCAACCTCCCGATCGATCCTCCCTCGGACCCCAATGCCGATGAGCTCCCGCTTGATTCCTGATGGGTTGACTCCTGATGGATCCAAAAAATCCCGACCCCAGGAATCTTGCGAGACCATCGAATCGAGCGCGAATCAATCGCTCACGAAAAAAGCCTGTTTTATCACTTGCAATTCGATTGCAAGTAGATAGTATTTGCGAGTGCGTTCTAGCACAGGTTTGAGTTTCTTTCTCAAGTTGTTCCTTATTCAGGAGTCGCAAATGTCTCGCAACCCTCGCGCACGTCGCGGATTTACCCTCGTGGAGCTGCTCGTCGTGATCGCCATCATCGGTATCCTCGTAGGATTGCTCTTGCCGGCCGTGCAAGCCGCCCGTGAAGCCGCTCGCAGAATGTCTTGCTCGAACAACGTCAAGCAAATCAGTCTCGCAATCCAGAACTACGAGTCGGCCTTCAAACGCTACCCAGGCCTGCTCGGCAGCAGCACCTACTCGGCCCAAGCCCGAATTCTCCCCCATATCGAACAAGCGAACCTCTCTCAGAGGATCGACTTTGCAAGACCTCTGCTCCTAGGTCCTGCATTTGCCGCCCGGTTCGATGCGGCCATGGCACCCTTGGTCTCCCAACCTATCCCAACCTTCTTATGTCCAAGCGATGGCGAGTCGCCCCTATTTCCCACAACCCTCTCGGACAATACCGCCAGTTTCTCCGCCGGCCTGAACTACATGGTCAGCATCGGCAGCGGTCGTAACTTGACCTACGATGATCGATTCGAAACCGACGGAATGTTCTGGACGGGGGCGTTCGCTAAACTCGCTAAATGTGTCGATGGAACAAGCAATACCGTCATCTTGGCCGAAACCATCCTTGGGGATAAACAGCTCAGCAACACCATGCCCGTGCAACAACCCGTACGACGCATCGGCAACTGGGCAGGAACGACCCTAAATAGCGCCGGCCAAGGCTTCCTCTTTAACGGCAGCCTGATCTCCAACCCGAACCTCACGGCCCTGTTTCCCGGGATCGTCAACTCGTACCGAGGGAATCGTGGCGAAAGCTGGATCCGAGGGGTCCCTCATGCGACGACCATCAACGGATACCTTACCCCCAACAATCCTATCCCCGATATCGGATTCCATGGACGGGGTTTTTATTCGGCTCGCTCCATGCACGGCAGCGGGGTGCAACTCGGTTACGCCGACGGTTCGGTCCGCTTTATCTCGAACAACGTTCAAGAACTCGCCTACCGAAACGCCTTCTCGGCCAACGGAGGCGAAATCAGCGTGTCCCTCGACGATTAGCTCCTGCTTGAACCCACTCGGAGAATCCATAATGAACCATCGAAACATTCGCCAAGCTGCCTTTCAGACACTTCTGGCCGGTCTCTTGACGGCCAATTCACTCGACGATTGCCTTGGGCAATCGGCCAGCAAAGAAGCACCTCCGCGCAAGGTCGCACGGTTGCTCTGGCAGGACAATGAAACCCAATCGATGCGTTGGGCCGATTTGGAACGGACCGATTCGAACTGGGCCCTCAAACCCCAGGGGATCGCCAATGCACCTGCCCTCGACCCAGAGCACCAGCAGTTCTCTCAAATGCAACGGCTCGGGCAGTCTCTGATCGTCGGAGTCCGTGACGATGAAGAAGGAACGCTCGGAAGTGGGTGGATCGCAGTCGATTCAGGAGTGAGTCTTGAGGAACACGGCGACCATTTCCATGCCCATTACGGGGCCGCTCCGAGCATCGCCGGTCTGCAGCTCGATGCCGACCAAGGCAACCCAGCCCACGTCTATCGGATTGGAAACCAAGTCTTCCTGGCCAACGATGCCAAACAAGGCTTCACCATCTTGGGAGCTTGCTCGGCCGATGCGCCTAAGACCAACCCGCCGAGCGCTTACACTGCGAAATTTCATTCCGGTGGAGGTTCGCATATCACTCTGGCGGCCTTCGAAGACCGCTATTGCTTTGCGACTTGGCCGGACCGCGAAGGCGAAAATGCAGGCCGTGTCGATATCGTCTCGATCGCTGCGAAAAATGCCGAATCTATAGCATCCTTCAAAGTCAAAAGCGGTGGGCTTCACGGCGCGACGACCAATGCCAAACGAATCTTCTTTGCCCCAAGCGATGGCGTCGATTGGGTCGATGCGGGCAACTGGAAGCCAGGTACCGAACCGACCGTCGAGCATATCGACCTGGGCAAGGATCCTGAATCCGGAAAGCCTTATCGAACCGGCGCGTTCGAAAACCATCTTCACTATGTCCTATTCGCTTACGGCACTGGTGCAAACTCCAAAATCGGTATGCTCGATGCCCGCAGCAAAGACATGAAGCTCGCATCGTTGGCTCTCGATGCGACCGAAGGCCTTGCGCTAAGCACCCCGGTCGCTTTCCAGGCCGCCAACGATAAACACTATGCTTGGGTCGTCCACCATCGCCGTGGATCGAACAACGAAGAAAAGCTCACGTCGATCGAGCTCGATCCCAACGGAGATGGACGGTTCGACGACGCTCGAATTTACAAGCAGCTAGCGATCGGAGCCAGCAAGATCTCAAACCACTCGGGAATGCACGGTATCGCTCTGCTAGCGGACCGACGGACCGCTTGCATCTCGATGCCAGGCGACTCAGAGATCTGGGTCGTCTCGATCTACGGCATGGAGATTCTAGCCAAACTGAACGTTGGCGGAACCCCGACGAAAATCGAGGCCTTCGGCGCTCGTCCAGATCGATAAGCAACGCTTGGCTCCCCTTCTCCACCGGGGCTTTGGCCGGGGGAGTTAAGGGGCGGGGGGATGAGCGACCGTCTAGGGGAAAGGCAAGAGAGCCGATTCGAAAATCTGAAAGTTTTCGAATTCGATCCCATACTCCTTGGGGGCTCTGCCCCCAAACCCCCGGGATTTTTCGAGGCATGACGCCGAAAAATCAACTTATTGCTTGCGTACCAGCGCAGCACTACAATCAGCACCGCGGGATGAAACGCAACGGAGCTCTGTGGGGACACAACTCTGCTAGGGATAATTCAGTCGCCGATAAGTCAACTCTTATCGAGCACGTAAGCGGGTGCAGGCCGGTTGGAAACAACTGAGCCTGCAACGCTCTTTTTCTTTTCTCCCCATTTCGTTTCGTGTCTGACCATATCGTTGAGGATTGTCAGTAGCTTGCGCATGCATGCGACAAGAGCAAGCTTTTTGGGCATACCGGATGCCAACAACTTGATGTAACGCTTCTTGATCACATCGTTCTTTTGTGTGGCAGCGAGTTTACGTTTTGATCTTAACCATGACCACTCTGGCTGTACGGCTGGTTGGTTGGTTGGTTGGTTGGTCGGCCCCCAAACCTGACGATCGGGTCGCAAAGGAGGTTTTCCCTAGCGCCGTCCACCGCTTGGCACCGGATGGCTACGGGTAGCCGGTAGCCACCTGTCCGTGGCGGGAGAAGCGGTTGAGTCATTTGCGATGCTAAATCGGCACGCAACTCAGTTGCATCGCACCCAGAGTTGAGAGAAAAAGCGATGGGCAACGTTGAAAACCCATCTCTTAACCGAGTATATTACCTCTTTACCTCTTTACCTCTTTTGATTGCTTGGAGCTGGCGAGCGAGCCTGTATTGTGGGAGTGAATCAACATGAACCGGACGGAACTCGCAATCCAATTTACGAGCAGTACCGAGGTTAACGTCTCGTTCGAGGGCAACGATTCGGGCCAAATGGCCTTCGTCAATCCGGTCAGCGACAAGGATCGGACCGAAATCAAATGGTACGTCGAAACGTACGGCGCTCAGTCGCTTGCCGATCCGGACGATGCCGAAGCCAAACGCATCAAAGCCCGCTTACCCGAAATCGGGAAAGCGCTCTTCAACGCTGTGTTCGGAAAAACAGAAGCCTACGAGCCCTACCTCGATTTTCGAAATAAACCTTCTGCTAACCGAGTGCTCACGATCAGTTCCCAGGACGCGGGGATCCTGGCATTGCCTTGGGAACTCCTGCACGACCCAAAGGGGCACTTTTTGTTCAGGGAAAAGCCGCATATTAGTATTCGGCGAAAAATCACCGGAGCCACCAAAGGGCGGGCACCTTTTGCTGTGGAGGCGAAAGACCACTTGCACCTGCTGTTCGTCGTCAGTCGCCCGAGCGATGCGGGATTCATCGATCCACGGGCGGATCCCCAGGCGGTGATCGACGCCTTGGAGCAACACGCGCCGGGTCGTGTGACTTGGGAATTCCTCCGGCCAGCCACCCTCAATGCGCTCGTCGCACGACTCGACGACGAGACCAAGCCGTCGGTCGATATCCTTCACTTCGACGGACATGGCGTTTTTCGGCAGGTGTCCGAAGAGGACATCAAGAGGAAACCAGACCTGTTCGGCAAGTCGCTCCAAAGTGAAATTCAACGGGAACGCCAAGTCCGCAGCCAAGCAGCCGCTGGGAAGCCCGTCGGGGTCGGTTTTCTGGTCTTCGAGAAGGATGATGGCCTCACCCATTTGATCCCTGCCGAGGACCTCGCCGAGAACCTGTACCGGTCCAAGGTCGCACTGGTGGTCCTGTCCGCTTGTCAAACAGCCACGTTGGATGCCCAGGGCGATCCGATGGCCAGTGTGGCCGGACGGCTCACCACCACCGGCATTCCCGCCATCCTGGCGATGACCCACGCGGTGCTGGTCCCCACGACCAGGATTCTGTTCGGCAAGTTCTACGAGAGCCTAGCCCGTAGCCGGGGCATCGCCACGGCGCTCGATGACGCCCGAACCTATCTGGCCAACAATCCAGAGAAGTTCGACGTGCAGCGCGGCAAACAGCGTCAAAAGCTGGAGCTAGACGACTGGTTCATTCCGGCCCTATTCCACGGCGGCACCGATTCGCCGCTTCTGACAAGTGGGGTAGCCGTCAAGCCTGCTGAACCACCTACTGGCAAACCGAAAGCCGACTCCACCGCAAAACACAATCTGAGGCCGCCGCACGAAGCCGGGTTCTTTGGGCGACGCCGCGAGCTGTGGGATATCGAATGCTGGTTCGCCGACCAAGAAACACGGCGGATCTCGCTCACCGGATTCGGCGGACAGGGCAAGACCGAATTGGCCCAGGAGGCCGGGAGGTGGCTCCTGCGCACGGGCCGGTTCCAGCGTGCGGTTTTTGTCGACTATTCGAAAGCACAAGGCCACGACGCAGTCGCAGTGGCCGTCAGCACCATCAGCACCGTGCTCGACCGGTCGCTGCTCGATGCGAAGGCAGCCACCGAGGCACTCCAAAACGACAACATACCGACGCTCATCATCCTGGACAATTTGGAAACGGTCGCGGCAGATGCGCTGAACGACCTGTTGACGGCAGCAGTCGCGTGGTCCAGTGCGGGCGACTCGCGAATCTTATTGACCAGTCGCCAGCCGGAATTCGGCCATCCCGACTACCGTATCGAAGGGACGCGCAAACATCGACAGATCCCCCTCAAGGGTCTGGGCTCGGCGGCCAACCCCGACGATGCCATCGGCTGGTTTGGCGAATTGAACAAGCTGCCGCCGGTGGCCAGTGTCCCGCCCCCTCGGCGCGAGGAGCTGATCGCGTTGTTCGATCGCGTCCAGTTCCACCCCCTCTCGATCTGCGTGCTGGCCCAGCAGCTCAAAACCCGCACCGCCAAGCAACTCGGCGAGCGCCTAGAACATCTTCTGAGCCAAGCGGCCACCTCCGCGATAGCCGTGGACGGGACGCCTCCGAGCCTCGTCGCCTCATTGCAACTCTCGCTGGAACGCCTGAGCGAACCGGAACGCCACGCTGTCCGCCGCCTGGGTGTGTTCCAAGGCGGAGCTATTGAAGACGATCTGCTAGCCATCATGGAGATTGAAGCAAGCCTCCGGCCTGCCGAATCCGAGAATCGCAAGCGGGAAGCTTACGCCACGATCTGGCCCGGCCTGCGTCGGCAGTTGGAATCCGCGGCCCTGATCGAAGCCGAGAGCATTCCGGGCGTCGGCCCCCCTTTCCTCCGCTTCCATCCGACGCTTGCCCCTATCCTTTGGGCGGGCTTGGAGGCCGACGAGCGTCAAGCCCTGACCACCGCCCACCGCCAGCGGTACTACGCGCTGGCGAACTACCTCTACCACGAAGACTTCAAGAACCCGCATCAGGTCCGGGATATCGCCCGCCGCGAATTGCCCAATCTGCTGCAGGCCGTCGATTGTGCACTGGACGCCGGCGATGCCGACGCGGTCGATTTTGTAGACTCCGTCAACCGGTTCCTTCGCTACTTCGGCCTGACCCGCGAAGCTGCGCGGTTGTCCGACCGCGCCGAGCGAGTCGATTTCCAGGCCGGTTCGCAGGCATGGTTTTTGGCGAAGTTGAACCGCGGCGAACAACTGCTGAAGGCCGGCCGCGTTGGAGAAGCCACCGCGGTCTTCAGGGGCATTCTCGAAACGCTCGGCGATCAGCCCAGCTACAACCTCGCCCTGACGCTCAGTAGTCTTGGCCTCTGCTACGGGGCCGGTGGTCGACCCGACCTAGCAGAGGCGACGTATCGGCAAGGGATCGCGGTGGCGGAGCAACTCGAGCAGAGCGATTCGGTCCAGCGGCAACTCGGTGTGCTCCACACGGATCTAGCTGATGTGTTGACGGCTCAAGGCAAGTACGCCGAAGCCCGCGCGGAATATGAAGGGGGGCTGGAGAGCGCCAAGGAACTGAACGACCCGCGGCGGCAAGGTGTCAGCCTCGGGCAACTCGGCACGCTGGCGATGTTGGAAGGCGATTTGGCCGACGCCGTGCGGCGGTACCAGGAAGCCCTCACGTTGTTCCAGTCTCTAGGGGAACCCGCCATGGAAGCCGTCGCCCACCACCAGCTTGGCGTGGCATTTCAGGAAGCACAGCAGTGGGAGCAAGCCGAACATCATTATCGGGAATCGGCTAGATTAGAAGAACAAGCTGGCAATTTGGCCGGAGCCGCAGGAACCTGGAACCAACTGGCAATTCTGAACCATTTGACCGGCAAGCATGAGGCGGCGGAGAGTTGGTTTCGCAAGGCGATCGACTGCTTCCGATCCCTCGGTGACACGGCTAGTCTCTCAAAGTGCCTCGGCAACCTCGCCAATCTCCTGCAAGGGCAGACAGGACGTCTGGACGAGGCCCGTCAACTCGCTGAGGAAGCCCTGGCCATCAAGAAGACCCTAGATCCCAGTGCCGCAGAGATCTGGTCCATGTACAACATCCTGGCCGAAATTGCAACTCAGCAGTCGCAACCGGAGCTAGCCGCTGAATACCTCCGTTTGGCTCGCACAGCCAAACGCAACTTCGCCGGCACGTCGCACGAGTTGAAGCGATTTACCGCGGTGATCGCCGCCGTCGGGGCGGTTTGTGGTGGCCAGGACGAATTCCGTGACTTTGTTGCCGCCCATGTTAGCGCGATGCGAAAGGTTGGCGGCGAGTGGCTCGCCTGTGCTGACGCGATCGAGAGCATCCTAGCTGGCGAGCGTGACGAACAACGCCTCTGCGAAAACGCTGGTCCAATCTCATCGATGATCATCGAAACCATCCTCCGCGCGATTGCCGATCCGACCACCCTGTCGGCCCTGCTGTCGGCGGAGGACGAAGACTCTTCGACATGACGCGAGGAGATGTTCGCTGACAAACGGATGGGCCGTCGGCCCTGTGAGCCTATGAAACCCTATCACCTCCAAATCCAACTCACTCGGGAATCCAGTCGCCTGAACGCGCAGTGGTTCGGCACCTCCGCGCTGTACGAGGCAGGTTCCGCCCAATGCATGGTTCGCCTTGATGCCGACATGGCGTTGGTTCCCGATCAGCTCCTGATCGATCCGCTCCTGATCGACCTGCAGCCTCTGCTGGCCGAAATCGCTACCGACACGATTTCCAGCCAGGAAGAATTCCAAGCGGCCGACGAGTTCCTGCTGTTGCGCGATCTGCTGGCGGACGACGAGTTCGAAAAGCTCTGTGAGACCCTCTATCACTTCCTTTGGAGTGAAGCTCAACGGGGTGCCGAGTCGGCAGTCGTTCAAAAGGGTGATGAGGGCAAAATCTGGGTCGATCCTGACGGCCGACTCGTGCGAGTTTGGTTTGCGACGAATCGCAAGCCCGTGGAATCCGACGACCTCGTTGTGCGGTTCGACTCAGAACAATCCGCCGACGATCTCACTTACGGAGTCTGCAATGTGTTCATTCCGAAAAGCCATAAACCGGGATCCATAGGCACCCCCTGGTGGCGTCGTTGGATCCGCTTGGAAGCCAGCGACTCGCTCAAGGTCCACGGCATGCACGCCCTCCCGCGCGAGGTGTTCTGGGCAGGGCTGGCCCGCAAGCTTGAAAATTGGTGGGACGCCGATCAACGTAACCTCTTCGTGTTGATTCACGGGTTCAACGTCAGTTTTGAGGAGGCTGCTGTTCGGGCGGCTCAGATCGGGTACGACCTGAAGGTCCCTGGCGAAATGGCGTTCTACAGTTGGCCCTCGCATGGCGCTGCGACCGCTTATGCAGCGGACGAGGCCACCATTGGCGCGAGCGTGCCACACATCGCCCAATTCCTACACGAACTGTCTGAGCACTCCGGAGCCAATCGCATCCATCTGTTCGTCCACAGCATGGGGAATCGTGGCTTCCTAAGGGCACTGGAGCGACTTGCCGCCGATCGTCGACCATCCCTACGGCTCGGGCAGGTCTTCTTCTGTGCTCCTGACGAAGATGTCCGCACGTTCAAGGACACAGTAAACAGATACCCGCACGAATCCGAGCAACGAACGTTGCTGGTCTCTCCCGACGACCAAGCTGTCTTTCTATCGCAATGGAAACACCGACACGATCGCGTCGGATACGTACCACCCATCACGATCGTCGAGGGGATCGAAACGATCGAAGTGGGCGGTTTCGGCTTGCTGGAGATGGGTCATGGTTACTTCGCTGAATCGGGGCCGATCATCGACGATATCCGAGAAGCGATCGAGACAGGAAGGCCAGCAAGGGAGCGTCGAATTCCTCGCGCGTTTGGTGATCACTTCGCGATCGATATTCGGCAGCACTGAATCTGCTTTTAAGAACAAGCCCCCTCAATTTCTCAGGAATTCAAAGGAGGTTTTCTCATAGCGTCGTCCACCGCTTGGCAGCGGATGGCTACGGGAAGCCGGTAGCCACCTGTCGCCAGACGGTGGAGGCTTTCTCTACTGAGGTTTGCGAGGTGGAGCGAACTTGATCCTCTCGACCAAACGCTGGATCTGATCACCTTGCCTCTGACCCGTGATTGTCGAGATCGCTGTAATCACATGCGAGTAACGCAGGTTGTAATCCAAATCGATCTCCACCTCCGGGCCCTGTTCTGGGCTCGGTGGAGCGTCGCCTCCGGTCTGTTGTAAGATGAACGCTCGGAGCTTTCCAAAGTCGTTCCCAAACGATCGGGTGTCATCCACGACGATATCGACCAACTCCCCGTCGGTGTTCGATCGCAACCGCAACTTGATCGGTAAGTTCGTCGTATCGGCGGCACCTGCACCACCCCCGATCGGCATGCGGATGTTGAAGTCCCCCTCCTGGGCTGCGATCTTGAACGTCATCACAAAGAAGATCAGCAACAAGAAGATGATGTCGATCATCGAAGTCAGTTGCATCTCGACCTTTTCGTCGCTTCGGGATTTGAATTTCATGGCACTACTGACCGATCTCCTCTTTGGCTCTCAACGCAAACTTCTCGTAGCCAGACTCCTGACACTTCTTGATCAATTCCTGCACCATTCCACCTGCGGTGTTGCCGTCGGCTCGGATGATCACGTTGGCGTCTTTCGCACTTTTCCCGTTGGACTTGAGCACATTGGCTTCCAATTCCAAAAGTGGACGAAGACCAGCGATCGTCGCGGTCTCGGCCCCGAGATAGATATTGCCATTGAAGGCCAAGTTCAAAACGATGGGGTTTTCAAGCGGAGTCTCGGCTGGCTTGGCCAACTCACTCGTCGGTAACTTGATCGCTTGATTCTGGTCGTCTTGGGAAAAATTGATCAGTACCATGAAGAAGATGATCAACTGGAAAACCATGTCGATCATCGACGTCATGTCCCCTTCGGCTACCTTCGCACCGAACTTTGATTTGAGTGCCATAATTCGATCCGAAATTACTTCGCCGCAGCTTGGAATTTTTCAATCAACTCTTCGCTCTTGGCCCCGGCATGCTGGATCTGCCGTTGGACTAGGTTTCGAAGAATGTTGTAGATGACGATTGCAGGGATCGCCAGATACAAGCCGACGAGTGTTGTGTAAAGGGCCTGCTCGATACCGACTGCCAACACACTGGGTTTAGGTGTCTGGGGACTGGTCGCGATTGCGCCGAAGGAGCTGACCATCCCTTGGACGGTCCCGAGCAAACCAACCATAGGTGCGATGTTTCCGATCAATGCGATGTAGCTAAGCATATGTTCGACTTTCATCGTCTCGGCGTCCCCCGCGACCTGCATCGCTTCGAGAACGGCCTCTTTGCCCTTGGTCAATTGGCCAAGCCCAGCATTGAGCAGATTCCCGAGAAAGCTTTCGTCGGCTTTGACCAACTCGGCAGCAGCCTGTGGATTGTTCTCGGCCAAACTCGCTTCGATGCCTTGGACCAAATCTTCAGGTACGAAATTGGCCTTTTGCACCGCCAAAATCGCTCGGACCACCAAGGCCACCAAAATCACCGACATGAGTAGAAAAACCACCGCGTAGAGATTGCCCAAGGCCTTCCAGGTTTTCACCAGCATGTTCTCGCCTGCGGCAGCCTGGGGCGCAGCGGCGGCTGCTTCTTGAGCCAACGAAACACCTGCCGTGTAGACGATCGCAAAGGCAACAGCGAGGATCCTAGAAAAACGGATGAGCAGTTGGGCGGACCAAGTGCGGGAACAAGACGGCATGGTGACTCCGGTAGGATGAGAAGGGTGATGTGCGTGGAATGCGTCGATCTCGTGCAGGACAACCGGCTTGCTGGGGTTACCGTTTTGCAACGGACCCCATGGAAACTGGTTTACGATAATTCTAGCCAACTCTGCGGCCCAAGGGGGCTAGCTTGTCAAGAAACCAATCCGTTTTTCGACTAGGCCAGTATGGCAGGGCATTACTTGCGAACCCAAGCCGATGTCGGATAGAGTTTTTCGAGCTTTTGCTTCGCGTCGGCTGCACGCTGGGCCGAGCCCATCTTGGTCCATAACTGGGCTAGGCGGTACAAGGCCTCTGCATGCGGCTCGCTTTGTGCTCCATAGAGCAAATCGGTCTTGAGATAGGACAAAACGGCCTCCTCGTTGCGACCGGCCGCAGAGAGCATCGAACCGAGTGTGTTGTAAAGCTCCGCGAAGAGCTCTCCGTCGGTCGAATCCCCTTCGTCGACCATCTTCTCGAGTTCACCGATCGCCTCGGTCGCTTTGCCTTCCAAAGCGTCGCACTGAATGATCCCGATCTTGGCCATCTTCTGGTATTTCAGCGATACGACATCCGACAGCTTGGCCTCAAGGACCGCTTGGAACTTGGACTTGGCATCTGAGTTCTGTTTCGAAGCCATCAGCGCCTTGCCTTGCAAAAAACTCCCCTTGGTTTTGAGCTCCGGAAACGGTGCGGCCGCTAAGCCACCGTAGTACTTGGCTGCTTGGTCGGGAGTTCCTGCGGCCACGGCCAAATCGCCCATCAACTCGGCTGCGGGATAAAACAGGTAAGACTGCGCGTTGTCTTTGACCCAGTTGGTCATCAATCCCAGGGCGTTTTTAGGATCCCCTTTGCCTTTGATGGCTAACGTTCCTGCGATGTACCCCCGCAGGAATTGGTAGTCCTGCTTCATGTCTTCCGAGGGCAACGAAGCTGCATCGATCTTCTTGAACTCCTCTACGGCCTGCTCGAGCTGCCCCTGAGCGACCAAGTCCTTGGTCCGCGAGAGGGTCGGTGGCTCCCCCTCGTAGAGGACTCTTAGGACCTCGTTGGAAGGGAAATTCTGGTTGTTGCCCCGCACCTCGATGACGACCCGATCGCGACTTTTCTCGACGATCTTGCCGGTTACGGCCGCTCCCTTGACTGGAAATACTCGGTCGCGTTCTTGGGCCTCTAACGGCCTGAAACCGATGGACAAAAACACAAGCCCAACGAGCGTAAAAAATCGACTTGCGAGCAAACGGTAGGATCGATGAATCATCATAAAGGACTTTGCTATCGGATAAGGGGGTAATCGAATAGGGTGGGGTGTCGAATTCGGGTCAGTCGGATCAGAAGGATCTCGGGTTTATTTCTCGGCTTTATTTCTCGGCTTTACTTCTCGGGCGTCGGCTCGGATTGAGGCTTGGGCAGACCGGCCAAACCTGTGGCTGGCTTGCTGGCTTTTTGCTGCATCTCCCGGAGCAAGCGATCGAATTCGTTGCGAGTCTCGGGAGTGCCCAATTCGGGGAATCGGGAATAGGTTTGCGAGATATCGGCGATGGCTGCCTCGTAGAGCTTTTGCTTTTCTGCTCCCGAGCTGGCATCGCCGATGAGCCCTCGGCAACGGGCGATATTGAGCCTAGCTTCAAAAAACTCCTTTTGGAAGTTCGGGTATCGGGCTGTGACCTGAGCGATTTGACCCCAGCCCCAAATCAACTTCTTTTTGTTGGGCAAGGTCTCGGCTCCGAGCATGGCCGATTTGAGCTTCTCGATGTCCTTGCCACCGGAGGATAGCTGTAGGTTTCTAGCCGCCTCGATCTGCACGGTGATGTTGCTTTGGTTCTTCTGAAGGGCCTCGATGAACAGCTTATTGGCCTCGTCGAACTTCTTGGCCCCTCGCTTGGCAAGCCCGAGCTTGAGCATAATCTCTTCAGGTTTGCGTTTGATTTTTTCGAGCTCTTGAGGGGATAGAGTCGAGAGTTTGGTGTAGGCCTTCTCGGCCGTTGCCATCATCTCCGGTGCGCGTGCGGCGAGTGCAGGGACCTTCTCTAAATTGGTGGCTAAAACGATCATGGCCGCTCCTGCCGATTCGATCACCGCAGGATCGCTGCTCACGCCGGTCAACTGATCGATCAGGATCTTGAAGCAACTGGCAAGCTTGGCCTGCTGCTCGGGATTTTTGTTGGCTTCCATCTGGTTTTGCAGCTCGGCGGCGAGATTCTGCAGCGACTTGGGCAGCATCGTCGTGTCCCCCGCTTTGTCGCATAACCCCTTCATCGTTTGGATCGCTTCATCGATCTGCTCGGCGCTTAAGTCCGATCGGCCTTGGCCAGCAGATTGCACCATGGCTTGGAGATTCAATCGGTAGGTATCGAGTTGGGCCGAGAGGGGCGCATCGGGCGATCCCTTCATCACGGCGATCGCACCTTTGCCCGGCTCGTTGAGAACCTTCATCGCCTCTTCGAGCCGGCCCGATTGAAGGTACAATCCGACTAAGTCATTGCTTCCTTCGAGCACTCCGGTTGCACTGCTCTCTAGGGATAGGTTGTTCCAAGCGTCCGAAAGAAGTTTTTCGGCTCGTTGACGCAGCGCTTCATCGGCCGCGGTGGGCTCGGTCTTGGCCTGACGATGCGCATAGATCGCCTTGCGGTATTCGGCCCACAAGATCCGTCCGAGCAAGAACGCTTTGTCACCCCCTGCGGTCCTCTTGCTCTTAAGATATTCCTCGGCCTTGTCGTACTGCTTCTCGCGAAGTGCAAGGCTCACGAGGATGTCGACGGCCTGTTCCCCCTCCGAGGAGCCAGGGGCTGATTCATTCAGATCGTTCGCGAGGCGTTCCAAACTCGAGATCAATGCGGCTTGGCTCTCGGCCGGCGAACTTTCGATGATCTGGCCGAGTGACATCAAGGCAAACGAACCGGCCTTTTGAGCCGTTTCGGTCCCCTTGCCGGTCCTGAGTAGAACCTCGGAAATCGCCAAGCTTTCCCAATAGTTTTGGAGACGCAGGTGCAAGTAGGCTTGCAGAAATCGTATCTGCGCCAAGTCCTCGCGTGAATCGTCGTCTCGGTACAATCGCAAGGCCATGTCGTTTAACTCGATGGCTTGCTCGCGATCGCGCTTCGAGTCCGACTCGACCAATCGGACTTGATCTTCAATCGCTTTGCGCTCGGACTCCGGAGCTCCTGCAAGTTGCTTTTCGAGCAGTTTGATCGTGCCTTCCCCTTCCTCGGCGCGATCGAGCCTCGAGCGGGCTGCTTTCATCGCTTCGGTGAAGTTCTTGACCTCTGGTAGTTTGGTGTCGTCGTTGGCTTTGGCCTCGATCCCAAGATCCTTCAGGTAATCGCGGGCCCTGTTGGCCACAGGGCTGTTCTTTTTGGCAAGGGTTTGAAAAGTCTCGCGTGCCTCGCGTCGGATGTTGCGAATCTTGCCGTCATCGGCTTTCGGATCGAGAGCTTTGGTCCAAGCGATACGAGCCTCGGCGACCGCTAAGGCCAACTCTTGCCACTCGGGCTTCTCACGCTCGCGAAAGTCGGCCTGCTTGAGTTGCTCCTCGCCTGCCATGACGGCCGCTTCGTACTTGCCCGAGGCCGGTGTGCTGTCCAAACGGACCATCTCTGCGATGGCCTGGATCCTCCAGGTTCGGAAAATCCCGACTTCATCATTCTCCGCAACACGCTTGAACGTCTCGCGTGCGCCATCGATTTGACCGAGCAAGGCTTGGACTTTGCCACGGTTTAGCAAACTCAAGTACTTTGAGCCGGCGTACTTTGCGCCGGTGCTCTTCTCGGCCACGTCGTAGAGCTTCTTGTCGGCCTCCTCGAGCCGCTGCTTCCACTCGGGTGTGTTCGGTTCGAACGTCTCTGCGATCAACTTGGAAGTGATCGCCTGAAGAATCTGCGCTTGGCGATACTCCTTTTGCAACTTTTCTCTCAAGGCTAATCGCTCGGTCTCGCTGGGCTTGACGTTGGCCCCCTGCAACTGCTCGAGCGTGGGTCGCAAGGTCTCTAGCGTCGTGGAGAAAGTGTCGAAGGCTTGTTGGAACGAAGGCCTAGCTTTTTCGCGAAGCTCCTTGGCTTTGGCTTCAGTCTCCGGCTTGCTAACTGCCTCCTTGCTATCGTCTAAGTATTTCGTACCTCGGTTCAGGTACAAGTCAGCAAGCTTAAGCAACGTCTCGCCTCGACGAGGGTGCTCCGGAGAATTGGTCAGGAACTCTTTGAAGCCCAGTTCGACTTGGCCGAGCTTCTCGTCGAGGTCCTTCGATGTGCGAACCTCGGCGAGCGAAAGCTGCAAAAGCATCACCTTCTCCAAGCCGATGTCTCCCTTCATCGACTCTGGAAGCCGATTTCTCGCGGAACTGATCTCCAGATACTTCAACGCCTCGTCATAATAACCGGCGTCTTTGAGCCCCTGGAGAAACTTCGCCGCAGGCTCCTCAGCCCAAGCCCTAGGAACGGTAGGCAAATACGGCAATAAACCGACACTGCCGAGCAATAACGCCAAAAACCTTATTCGTTTTCGATTCCCGCGATGGTTTCGAACCACCTCGTAATCAGGAGATGTTCCGACTCCAGTAGGCTGCCGATTGCAACTTGGAAGCATAGATCGCTCGTTTGACAAACGCGGGTACAATGAGGAAAAGTCGTCGAACGCATTATAACGGTCTTCAGACTGGATAGAACAACCCCGAAGAAAACTCCTTCCAGACTCCTCGGATCCCCACGCATGTCTCCCAAACGCCGCGAAAGATGGTACTCCATGGATGGCCAACGCCGAATCCATCAGTCGGCCCTCCAAAACAACGCAGGGCCAAGACGCCTGATTTCACTCATCGTGCTGCTTGTCCTGGTCCTGATCATGATCCAGCAAGTCTCCGACCCGAAGAAAGTCGGCAAGGTCGCAGGCGCAGTCGGACTTTTACCTCCAACAAGCCAAAACGACGCAACCCAGAACCACGCAACCCAAAACAACGCCGAGATGCCCAGCAACTCGTTGGTTACTTCATCGGGGAGAGCCCTCGAAAGCCCACCCGAAATACCTTCGAGTCAGGTGTCCGATGGGCTCTCTGGAGTCGTCGAAGGCCTAGGTCTCTCATCGCCAGACCCCGACGTCGAGCGCCAATCCCAAGTTCTCGAAGTGCTGCTCAAGAACCTGCCCGACGAAGTCAAAGCAACACTTGCCGAGCGGCTCTTTGGCATCATCGACCAAAAAGCACCTCAATCCCCCGTCCCGACGGCTAGTGATCGGCAAGCCAGCCTGAAACTCTGGTCGAGCGATGCCCAACGATCGATCCAGCGTTGGATCGATCTGAGCGACTCGACCACAGCGGATCATGCGATGCTCAACGCGTTACTCGAGAGGCTTGAGCGTTGGACTCAACTGGAACCCATGGCCCCAGGCCCCGAATCCCTCGCAGGATTCCAACGCAGCTTGCAACTGGCTTTTGATCGCGCCTTGATGTCGGACCTCTCGGACAATACCCCCTGGAAAACCACCGAGCGGCTGGCTCTGGCAAGACTCCTGGTTCGCGCTTCGGATCTTTTTCGCCAACTCGACCCGTCGATCCGAATCGACGCTGTTCCCACCATCGCTATCCCTCAATTGCTCTCGCAGACCGATACCCTGCGAGGTCGATGCTTTCGCACCCGAGGAACCATCGGACGGATCGACCAACCGAGCAGCATGGAACTGGCTGACGGACGCAAGCTGAACTATACGGTCTTTTGGCTCAAGCCCGAAGACCTCAGCGACCAGCCGATCAATGTGTATGTCCCTGAGGGGGTCGCAGCCGCAAGGGAGCTTCAAGTCGGAGACTCGCTGCAAGTCGCTGGCCTAATCGCCAAACGCAGAGCCTATGCTTCCAATCGCGGGGGCGAAATCGCGCCGGTCCTGATCGCTACTGGACTGCTTCTCGACGTTGCTCCCGAACTCCAAGGTTCATCCTTGGCCAACAACGGGCAGTCCTTGATGATCTCAAAAGAACTCGCTCGACTCCGAAATCCGATGCCTTGGACCCCCCCGGTCGATCGACAAATACCTCTGGATTTAGTGGAACGAGCCCTCTCGGGGCATCTTGGAAAAATCCCGTTTGGCTCCTCCAAATCCAACGATAAAACCAAAGATGAAAGCAACGATGTCGATTCGCTCGCGAGGAATCTCTCCGTATTGGCCTCGCTGGCTACGGTCCTGAAATTTCAAAACGAAATCGACACGGTCGTCTCGGGCGAAAACTCCGCGTTGCTTTCAGTCGCTCCGAATCCCGAGGAGTTCCAAGGCCAAGGGCTCCTGGGGGCTTGGCACGGCCAGGTGATCGAAGCTCGAACACTTCGGATCGATCCGAACCTGATGCCTGGCCTCGGCTGGAAAGAGGTCTACGCCCTGAAACTCGCACCGAATCTTCAGGTCATCGCCAAGGATGTGCCAGCGTTGTGGCTCTCTGCAAGCGAGCTGAATCAACCGATCTGTGTTCAAGGCCTCGGGCTGATCTCCCAGGTACAGGAAAACCATTCCGAGGCAGGGAACAGAAGCCTTCCCCAAGTGGTGATCGCCTCACGAGTGGCATGGCAATCCCATCGAAGCGCGACGGGGCAGAGCACAGACCAACTGGCAATAGGGTTACAACCGAAACTCAGCCCAGGATGGACGGCACTGTTGCGATCGCATTGGGACTTGGCCTCCTGCGATGCGATCGAGCTTTTGCACGGTCAGTCGCTCACCAGCAAAGACACACGCCCGTTTTACACGCTATTGGCCGCATCCAATGAGACCCAGTCGCAAGAAACCGAAGCTCGAGCCTACAGCGTCATGGAGTGGATTCGACGTACCGAGTCGATGAAATCCACCAAGTCGCTTGTTCGAGAGCAACAGCGATCCGTCGCCGAACGCATCGATGCCCGCGTCCAGATTCGACGTATTCAGCGTGTCGATGTGCGCAATGCTCAGAGCCAAGCTTGGTTGGGCAGCAACCACTACTACCAACTCGATGGCCTAGCCGATATCGGTCCGAGTCGAATCGAGGTCAAGTACGGCAAGGATTACGAACCGATCGCTTATGAGCGTGAATTTCCGATCACGTTGGTTGCGACCAAGCTCCCAGCATGGCTTCTGTCCGATCCTACAACGCTGATCTCGTCTAGCGATTTATCGCAAGAAACAACCGACCTGGATTCGGCTTCTTCGATCGCTTGGACGACAAAAATCCGCGTGGATGTCTCTGGGTATGCCTATCGGATTTGGAGGTTTCGGACCCCCCAAGTCTCTGCGGTGACCCAAGACACAGGCTACCAGCAAGCTCCGATGCTGGTGGTCGATCGTTGGAATCTCTCCCAAGGGCCCTTGGGAGCCGATAGCTTGGGCTCCGATAGAGCCACTGGTCCGTCGAATTCTTGGTCCATCGGTTCGATCCTCACGACGCTTCTCGGGCTCTTGGCGATCGCATGGTTTGCATACCGCCTCTACGCTTAGCTATGCCAAATACTCATCCGGCAAATTTGACGCAAGATCCATGCTGTCGTGCAAGACACGGCCGATTTCAATTTCGCGATTAGAACTAACTCGAAACAATAAGAAGTGCCTGGGTTTCGCGACTGTACCAACCTTCTTTTCGGTACGCTGACGACTATGCCAAAGATGATACGTGCGAGCGCCGTCCGCTAGTTCCTCGCGAGACTTACTTCCCGCTCTTTCTGGATTATCGGCGATGTCGACGATCGCCTGGGTCAACAAGGCTTCGTAGCGCAATCTTGCTGGCTCGCCAAAATGCTCGTGGCTCCAGGCTAAGATCTCGACAATGTCCTCTTCCGCAGCCGGTGCTAGTACAACACGCTGCATTGGGATCAACCACTCCTTCCATTTTTAGCGAGCTTTGCCGCCTGGCGGCCCAACTTGGAAATACGATCAGCAACCTGACTACTGGTCTTAAGACCAACTCCCTCACCTTGATCGAGCTGTCGAAATCCCTCAGCGGCTAATTGCTGAAGCAGTTCAAGTCGACGCTCATCTTCGGTGGTTCGCTGTTCGAGCAAACGCAAGCCCTCACGCACCACTTCGCTGGCATTCTTGTACCTGCCGGAAGCGACAAGGGTATCAACCAACTCTGAGTAGTGTTCCGTCAAACTAATGTTCTTTGTGGTCATTTTTGGCGTTCCCAAAGGCTTGCGATGAATCGATCAACCCATGGCCATGATAGCATAATTGGCAAAAAATGCCAATAATGACTTTGCGACGGTGCCAAGCAAAGATCGTAAGACACCACGAACCGAAGTATCTTCATCGAATCCTCTCGGTTCCTTCATCGTTCTGTACGACCAAGAAATCCACTGTGATTCTATACTTCGCAACTTGACATCGAAGTGGTCGTCCCACTTCATTCAATTCTCTGAACCGAAGGTCTAAAGGATGCGTTTTCGAAGTCGTAAGGGTTTTACTCTTGTGGAACTGCTTGTGGTCATCGCTATCATCGGAGTTCTCGTCGGATTGCTCCTGCCTGCTGTGCAGCAAGCCCGTGAGGCTGCTCGCCGGATGAGCTGCTCGAACAACATGCGACAACTCTCGTTGGCGACCCTGAATTACGAAAGCTCCTTCAAGGTGCTCCCTCCGGGTTGGAATAACCACGGCACGCTCTGGAGCGCAGCGATCCTGCCACAGATCGAGCAAGCGAGCCTCTACAGCACGCTTATTTTTGCGGAGTCTGGGGTCGGGAATTGGGATAATGTTGCAAGCCCCAATTACCGGGCATGCCAAACTCCAATCTCCATGTTACAGTGCCCCTCATGCCCAAACCTCGCTCCTGCGAATTACAACGGCATCGCTAACCGCGTCCCCATCAGCTACCGAGCCAACGGCGGGAGCCGTGTCAGCTCCGATGACGCATCGACCCGCCCGCTGCCCAACACCCAATCCTTCGAAGAGCTGAACCTCGACGGTGCGATGTTCGGGTGCAGCCGGATCAAACTTAGAGATTTCACCGATGGATTGTCCCGGACGGTCCTCTTCGGTGAATCTCGTACCGATCCTGAATTCGTCAAAGACGGTCAAGGAATGGATTGGTGGGCCTTTGGCAGCCCTCAAGCAGATCCATGCCGTTGCGATGGAGGAACTGGAGGTACCGAATTCACCGAAGCTGCAGGTAGCATGCTCGTCCAACCTAACATTGCGGTCATCGATCCCTCCACCCAGGGACATTTGATGGAGGTCGCTTTTGGTAGCTTCCACGCTGGCGGAACGATGTTCGGCAAAGCCGACGGTTCTGTCACCTATGTATCGGACAGCACCGATATCAAGATCATTCGCGCTGTGGGTTCCCGAAATGGAGCGGAGACTTTTGACTTTGAAGACTAAAAAATCACTCATCAACCTCGGCTTGCTCTATGCGCTGCTCATGGCCATCCTCGGGTGCTCACCGACGAGCAGTCCAAACTACGCATCGCTGGGATTGGTCAAGGTCTCTGGTACTCTCAAACTCGACGGCGCACCTCTGTCGAATGTTGAAGTACGTTTTGAGAATCCTGAAACCTCGATCTACTCCTACGGGACAACCAACGACTCGGGACGATTTTCCTTGATGTTCGACAGCCGAACTGCTGGGATCATCCCCGGACGCAAACTCTTGCGTGTCCTTCCTAAACAGAAGTCGGAATCGTCAACAACGGACTCCCAGGGTGCATCCGAGGGCGAGCAGGATGACCCCGACCGAGCCGCCCCCACGGCAGAGCAATCCTCCGCAGGACCGAAGGTACCCGAGTGCTACTCGCGCAAGTCGGCTTATTTCATCCAAATCACCGGAGCGACCAGTTCGTTGGATTTGGATCTCAAAAGCGACTGCTCGAGCGTCTCGGAAGGGAAGTAAGTCCCGACGCGCAAGCGTCGGCGTCTTACGGCTGTTCGGCTGTTTTGTTCGGTCTGATGATCAGACCGAAAACTGCTAACTTTGTCTCGCCCAAATATTTCCACTAAACCCGACAGACGATTAGATAGCCTGACTCTTCGCTTCGATCTTTCATGACGCATTGGCTCACCGGTGATTCAACCGCTTGCATTAGCCAACTCGTGAAAGAATACCTGATCGATCGGCAGGGTCTCTCGGGCTAAATCCAACAAGTGCTGGTGGTGGGTAAAGAAAATCACCTGGGATTGGGACGATATTCGCACGAGTTGCTTGAGCGTTTCGACCGACCGTTGGTCGTCGAAATGGACCAAAATATCATCCACGACCAACGGCAGTGGCTCGTGCACCTTGCTCCATTGCTCGAGGCTCGCGAGCCTCAGAGCCAGATACAACTGGTCCCGCGTTCCATCACTCATCTGTTCGACGAGGACCTCGGATCCAGGACCATCCTCCGCTCTTCTTCCGACCAATAGGTGCTTGCCCGCATCGTCAAGCGATATCTCGATTCCACGGAATCGGCCTAGCGTCATTTGGCGAAAGGATTCGCTAGCTAACTTCAGGATCGGGTCCTCGTTGGCAGATCGGTAGCGTTCGATGCCAGCGGTCAAGGCTGCCGAGGCGAGCCGCAAGGTCGCCAACTCTTGGACAGCTTCCTCGATCTCAAGTCCCACGCCACTCGCCTGCGTGGCAAGCATCGCTGCTCTGCCGCTTGTATCTAATTGATCGTAGTCTCGTTGCAACGCGCTGGTGGCTCGAATCGCTTCCTCGCGAGCTTGATCGATCCTGCGGATCTCTTCGCTCAGGTGCTTGATATCAATGGTGATTTGATCTGCATCGGCTTGTTCGACCCGCTGAACAAATTGGTCGATATCGCGACTGTTGCATTCGGCAAAAAGCCTCTCTTGAAGTTCTTTTCGGTCTACATCGAGCAAGTGGTACTCTCGCGAATTGCGAGCCAACTCCCGTAGTTGCTCCTGGTTTTGAGCCTCTGCGATCTCTTGCATCTGCTCGAGTTCACGATCCAAAAGACGAATCCCGCCGGAAACTTGATCCAACTGCTCTTGCGCCGTTTTTTTCAGCGTCTCGAGTGTCACCCGTTTTTCTTTTTCTTGGCTGGAAAGCTTGCTCTGGCGTTCAAGCCACCGGACTTTGGACTCCGTCGTAGTCAGTGCGGAGATTGCATCTGCCGATTCAGGACTCGCGCCGGCCAACCAATCGAGCAGGGGTCTTAGGGCTGATTCGTAGCGATCGATTCGCTCTTGATTCTCGCGCAAGCGGGTTCGGGTCGCTTCGATTTCGTCGGTCGTCTGCTGCAATTCGGTGACTTGGTCGAGGATCGTTTGGACTTCGACCGGAGTGGCATCGTCGGGCAAAGCGATGTCTGCCAATGCGTCAAACCACTGGGTTTTGAGCTCCTTGAACTGATCCTCAAGCCCCTGGATTTCGCTGGTCTGATCCCGGTACTCCTGCAAATTCAACTGGCGCTGACCCTCGATGGCCTCGGCTTTCCCACGAGCCTCATTGGCTTTGTTCAAAACCAACTCGGCCCGGGTCAAGGCCCGGTCGAGTCCGTCGCAAGGTTCGGCTGCAAATCCGCATGCGGCCAAAGACTTATTCAAAACCGAAATCGCCTGTTGGATCGCCGTTTCCATCTGCTCGATGCGAATCCTCTTGTCGAGCAAATCCTGCGCCTCTCGCTGCAGGGAACTGACTGCCTGACTCCATTCCGATGCTTCGGTGGGAGTTTCCACTGCGATCCGATGCTCGGAAAGAAAGGCTTGCCAAGCTTGCTGGCCAACCGTCAACTCGCTTTCGCGTTCTTGGCATGCAAGGGACCACTCGGCCACTTGGGCTTCGAGCTCAAGGATCGCCTCTTGCAACTGCTCGCGCTGTGCGACCAACTCGGCTTGATCCAGCAGTTCGGCGGCCATCGCATCAGCTGATTGCACGCTGGCTGCGTAAGCCTCCGACAGTTCGTTCCACCGCTCGGTCGAACCGGAGCGGTGCTCGAGGAGCATTCCAAAGAGCCCGTCGCGTGCCTGCTTGCTGGCTTCCCATTCCTGCCTGGTGGGAACGCGAATTTTCTTGGTTTCGCGGTCCCATTCGCGCTGCTTGGCCGACCTCTTGCGATCCTGCGAGCTAAGTTCCGATCTGGCTTTTTCCAGAGCCTCCTGCCGCTTGTCGAGCTCCTTTTCCCATCGCTCGATCGATGGGAGACTTGCGACGGGAAATCGGACCAACTCTTCGGCTGTTTGACAGGGAATTCTCCATCTTTGAATTCCTTTCTCTAAGCGATCTTGTCCTCGTTGGCTTTCCATGAGCAACGCGGCCAAGGGATCGGATTGACCTGCCAAGGGCCTGTATTGATGGATCCTTTGCTCGAGCATCTTCAACGACTCATCGCTGAGCGGGAGCAACTCGGAGTTCTGGTCCTCGTCGAGCCGTTTCTTAAGTTTCGATAGCCTGAGTTTCCGGTCGGAGACTTGCTTTTCTAAGGCTTCGTACTGCTTGGCCAAAGTCCCGATCCACTTCTTGTGCGAAAGCGGAATCTTTTGCTTTTCCAGCTTATCGCGAAGCGTATCGAGTTTGCCGATCTCGTCCCATTTCTGTTCGGCTCGTCGCGCTAATTGCTCACTCTGGATCTTCAACTTGGGAAGCTCCTCGAGGGCTTGCAGGTAGATTCCTAGCTCGGAGAGCAAACTTCGGACCTTAGCCTCTTGCTCGTCATCCCAGATACTCTCGGGGATCTTTGCAAGTTCCGATTCGATGCTTCGCAATTGGTTGGCGATCTCCTCAGAGGCGACTTGTTTTTCAGCTTTTGCTCCGAGCACTTTTTGCACGCGCTCTTCAAAATCACGAGGCAGTTTCGCGGCGGCTCCAAGCGTCGAGATGGCTCGAAGGCGTTCGAGATATTTGGCGACCGTCGGGATCGAACGTTGGATTCTCTGCGCTTCGAGCAACTGCCTTTGCACCGCATCGCTTTGGGTCCTGTACTCCTCGAGCTGGTCCTTGGACTCCTTGAGCTGATTCTCGAGCCTCCGCCACTGATCCATCGACATGGCTACTTTTTTCTCGTCGTCTCGCAGCGCTTTGTACTGCTTGAGCTTGTCAAACAATCGCCCTTTCCTACCGGCTTTACCGTAGAGCTCTTCGATGCGATCTTCTAGCGACTGATGTTTCTGTTGCAAATTGGCGATCCCCGAGGCGCTCGAAAAGAGGGCTTGGCCTGAATCTCCACCGCCGCGGACCAAGTCCTCTCCACCCTTGCGGAGTGACTCATGGGTCAGTCCGAACATTCGCAGGAAATGATCCTCCTGGATCTTCGGGAAAAACTCGGCCCAATGCGAATCAGAGACTTCCTGGGAGCTTTCGGCATGCAGGAGCGTCGCGGTTCTAGCTTTGCGACGTACGCACCTGAGTACCTTGCCGTCGCGATTCTCCAAGATCGCTCCGACTCGCAGGTCCTTGTTGGCATGCTTGAAATTGTCATCTGTCCTGGTCGGGAATCCGAAAAGCAATGCCGTCAGGCCCCGCAGCGAGGTGCTCTTGCCCGCTTCGTTCGGCCCATAAATGATGTGGAGCCCATAGCGACCGGCGCTCAGGTCGATGCTGTAGTTGGTGAAATGGCCGAATGCCATCAGGTCCAAACGCTGTAGCCTCATCGCGTTTCCCCCAAACCGCTTTTCAAGGACTCGGCTCTCGGAGAGTCGCTTTGCGAAAATTCGCTTCCTAGCAAGTCGAGCAAACGCTCCTGAGCCTGCTCGAGCAGGACCGACGATCCCTCGAGGTACCCATCGAGTTCGGCGGTTCGCAGCTCCGAGGGGATTTTACTCCGTACTGTGCTCATGTCGAACTGAAGCTGCTTATAGAAATCGGGATTGGTTTTGGCGTCTTGAAAGACCCCCATAATGGCTCGTATCGCGTCTTGTGAGGCGTCAGACTGCTGGTCGCTCTCATTGGGCATGCGCGTATTGCACAGGACTTTTTCGATCCATACCCCATCGATCGATAAGCCTGTCGCGACCGATTGGCAGCTTTGGAGGATATGCTCGCGTTCGACTCGAAATTTACGATGAAGGGGGCTTTGGCCCTGAAGCTCGATGCGAAGGGCAAGCAACCGATCCTCGCAAAGATCGATGGTCTCTTGCAAGGAGGTTTTGAACAAGTTCGGCAGTTCGCCCAAATCGCCGATCGGTCCGACATCCAAGGCGATGGTCTCCCAGCGGAGCACATCGAGGGGTTCAAAGGTTGCCTCGATCGCTTGCTGGTCCGAGACGCTTACGACATAGCACCCTTTGGGCCCGGTCTCCTTGGCGTGCCGGCCTTGGATGTTTCCAGGAAAGACCACCCAGGGCTTTTGGCTCAGGACCTCGCGTTTGTGGATATGCCCTAAGGCCCAGTAATCGTAATTGCGAGTCCCGAGCCCCTCGAGGGTGCAGGGAGCATAATTTTCATGCCCTTCGCGACCCGTGCAACTGGTATGCAAAAGCCCGATGTTGAACCATCCGGGAACCTGTGCGGGGTAATTCATCGAAAGATCTTCAGTGACAGCTTGCGTTGCAAAACTCTGGCCGTGGATTGCGACCTGAATCGATTCGATCCGCCGTGTGGTCGCATGACTCGACTCGAATACATGCACGTTGTCCGGGTAAGGCAACGAGCGGGACATCTTGTTCTCCGCATCGTGATTGCCTGCGATCAGGTAAACCGGTATCCGGCAATCGCGCAGCTTGGCCATCTGCTTGACGAAGAATTGACCCGTCGAGTAGTCTTTCCAGTCCCCGTCGAAAACATCACCCGCGATGAGAAGAAAGTCGACTTTGGTCCGAATCGCAAGATCTACCAAGTTCTCTAGCGCTCGACGCGGAGCGGTCCGCAACCGTTCGATGGGGGCAGAGTCGTAAGCTCTCAGTCCCAGCAGTGGACTGTCGAGATGGATGTCGGCGGCGTGAATGAACCGGAACATAGGTTCTGGAGACTAAGGTTTCTTTTCGGGTTGCTGCGACTTCAAATAGCCGATCAAGGATGCGAGCTCCGCGTCGCTGATGAGTTCCTCAAAGTTCCCCGGCATGAGGGACAATTTGCTGATCTTTTCTTGCTCGATCTCACTGCGGGCAAACCGTTGGGATTTGCCTGCCTGGTCGACTACCTCGAGTGAACTGTCGGTCCGATCGAGTATCAAACCCGATATTGTCTCTCCATCCTCCATCAATACATTGGTGATTCGAAACGCCTCGTCCACATTGCGGTTGGGCCACAGGATGTCCTCGCACAACCTCTCTACGGTCCGCACCACCGCTCCATCGAGCTGCGGTCCGATGACCTTACCGACGCCTCCAAGCTGATGGCACGTGGCGCATCGTTCCTGGAAGACCCTTTTTCCAACCATCGGATCGCTTGCAAGCTGCTTGACCGCCTGGGCCTTGTTCTGGACCAACACCGCGCGGGCCGTATCGGTCTCCCCCTGCGGCTTCAAATCCGAAAACCGCTTGGCATTGGACTCCGATAATGCGTCCCACCAGGAGGCGGGCAAGACCCGAAGCGTTTCTTTCGACAACGCCCCACGCCGTATCAAACTTTCTATCAACGCAATCGAACCCCTGTGGCGCGACCATCGCAAAACCAGTTCCTCCTGGGTTGCTGCATCGGCCCTCTTTCCGAAAGCTTCCGACAAAACACCAAGCGTTTCTTCCGACCCAGTACTCCAGTCCCAATCGAAACTCCAGGACTTGCCCTCTTTGCTTGCCGTTAGCCCGTTCGGCAAATCCGGCTTGTTCAGCAAATACGGCTTGGTCAGCAAATCCTCCAAACCCCGTTCGACAACCAAAGAAACCAACTCCGAAAGGACCGGTTGCTCTTGGCCTTGCACCCATTGTTGCAAGTTCGCTTTACAAAAGCAATCGAGTCGATCGGATTTTATGAGCTGCCGCCATTGGGAGAGGAAGTCGGCCCGGCTCGATGGTTCCAAAGCGACGATCGATGAGCCAAAACACTTGGCTAAACGGACCATCGAGTCGAAGCGGTCCCGCAAGACAGATCGTTTTAAACCTGGCTCAGAAACATCGGCGATCCCAATCCACGCATAACTGTCCTGTCCGCATCCATCGACGACCTCGATACGTACCGACTGACCCTTGTGCTGCGATAAATCGATTTGGACATACCGGGCCGCATCGTTGCGAGGGGCATAAACGCGATAAATCTCGCTCCAATCACCCGTCTGTGAACCGGCGACCAAAACGCGGACATAATTCTCTTTCCGCTCGGGCTCATTGGGGTTCCCATCATGACCGACGACCCAAAACGACAAGCTTTCCTTGGCGAGGAAAACCCCGCTGCTCCAAGTTCCCTGGTAGCGTTCGGTAAGCCCTAGGCTGCTCCAAAACGGTATTTTTCCCTCGGGCAGCTCTCGGGGCTTGGGGTGGCTCTCTGCCTGGAGCGAACGCTGCTCAAGTGGCCAGGGACGTACATCCCGACCTTTGGCCGAAAGGGCAGTCCATCCGGTTAGTCGAACATCTTCGGCTGCCGCTTGGGTTAACCATGCCCCTGCTGCTTGCGATAGAGACTGCTGACCCAACTCGACAAGGATGGGGGATAGCTTACCGTTGCGCTGTTTTTGCGACTCGGCAATCAAAAGGATTTGCTCGGCCTTGGTCGATGATTCCTCAAGCATCGTATCGATCAATTGCAAAACCCGAGGGATTTGGCTTTCGTCGACTGCCGTTGCGACACCAAGCAGTGCGTCCTTGAGCCAGGCCGTCTTGGGCCCTGGCCCTGACTTCTTTGATGCGATTTCGATCAGATCCAACGACCAGCGAGCCGCACTGGGATCCTTGACGGCTTGAAGGACCTTGAGCAAGTCCTCGATGCGCTGTTGGTAGCGGTCGGTGCCAAGTTCCGTACCGATCAACCCTTCCTCGGGGAATGCGTCGGACTGCTTTGCTTCGCGCCCTAGGATGTCTCGCAAGGCGATCCAATGGGCTTGCTTGAGAATCGCATCGCGTTGATCGACGCTACGAACCCGATCCAAAAGACTAACCGCATCGGCAAGGGTTCCGATCTGACCGAGTCGCTCGACGGCTCTGAGCCGCTCGATCGCCGAATCCGGATCGGACGCCTGAGCGACCGGCTTGGCGAGAATCGCGATGGACTCTTGGTAAGTCCGCTCGGAGGGTCGAATCGCCCCGATTGCGTCTTGGACTCGGGGGGCTGGGGGCTTGGGGCCATTGGACGGATCTTGAGCGACGTACCGAATCCTCCAGATTCGCCCGCTGGTCCGATCCCGATCCGGATGGTCCAACGGGACTTCGTAATGCCCGATGACCTTGTTGTAGAAATCCGCAACATACAAACATCCATCGGGGCCGAACTGAAGGTCGACAGGTCGAAACCAAGGGTCCTCGCTGGTCAAGAGGTCGGGCAACTCGACGGCCTTGGCCGTCGCTCCGAAATACTCAAGCCCGTTGCGATTGATCCTGCAGGTCATGACGTTGCCGCTGAGCAAATTCCCTTCAAAGGCCTGCGGGAACGAAGTCCCGGCGACGTAAGCGACCCCGGAAATGGCCGTGCTCCCATGCAAATGTTCCATCGTCGAGGGGACAAACCCGAGTCCATCATGCGGGCGACCGAAACTCGGATAGCAGCCACCTCGGAGCAATTGTGTGATCGGTTTGCTATGGCAATCGGCCGAAAACCAAAACCCATACTTGTCCCTGGTCATCCCAAACGGATTGACTTGTCCCTGGGTGTACAACTCAACTCGGCTTCCATCGGGCCGGAATCGAAAGACGTTCCCGCTGGTCATCTCGATCGCATGGCCGTCGGTCCCCGAGATTTTTGAGACGTTGTTGAAGCCATGGCAAGCGTAGATCCAGCCGTCCTGCCCATCGCGGAGCGCATTGACCATCCCGTGCGTATCGCGCGTCGTGTCGAATGGTCCAAGGATCACCTTGCGCTCGTCGCAGACCCCATCGCCATCGGTATCCCTCAAATGGTAGAGATTGGGGATCGAAAAGGCGATCACGCCGTCTTGGTAAGGCAATAGTCCAATCGGTATGTTCAAACCATCGGCAAACACGGTCTTGGTTTCCATCGTGCCGTTGGAGTCTTTGTCCTCAAGGACCACAATTGCATCGGAACTGGTCGCTTCGGAACTGGGCGTATCGGAGCTGGGCGTATCGGCTTTCGCAGGAAACGGATAGAGCACGCTTTGGGTCAGCCACAAACGACCCCGCGCATCAAAAGCCATGTTCATGGGCTTGGCTATTTGCGGTTCACTTGCAACCAACTCGACTGCAAACCCCTCGGGGACATGGAAGCCTGCTTGTTCGTCCGCTGGAGATCGCCAAGCCGAGGACCGAATCGTCTGCCCGTACCACTCTGGCGGTGACTTCGGTTCGGCGGCCCTCTGATCGAGTTCCTCGGCCCAAAGACAACTGCTGACGGCTCCTGTGGCGACCACGGACATCCCCACGGAGAGCAGACGATTCAAAAGGCAAGCCTTAGGGATTCGATGCATGTTGCAAACTTTTTCCAAGGGGGACTACTGTTTTTCTTTCCGATGACGGATCGCGCGGATCTGCAATCGGTGGATTATCGTCCAAAGGAGCGTACTTGGGCAACTCCAGCAAGTGTATTTCCAGGCGATTTGTTATTCCCGATCCACTGTGAGCTTGGCCTTTGCGGGCTTGGCGGCTTGGCGAGAAACCCTCTTTTGGCGGACCTGGTAGCTGCCCGGGTTGCTGAGGCTCACCGAAAACCTGAGTCTCACCGCAAAGGCGCCAAGGACGCAAAGGGAGATAGCCATGCGAGCAACTCGAAACGCGTGATTGACTCCAAGAGCGTTCCTAGGACGCCTGACGCACTCAATTCTTGTCGCTGGGTTCTTCTTCCTCCAGCCTCACGCATCAAGCCTCCCGCCTGACTTCACCGCTCTGGCGAACTGTCGTTGACTGATGGAGCGTTAGTCTTTCGGTGAACGAGTTGTCGAAGAGTCCGAACTGCACCTCTGAAAGCATGGTGTCTTTTGCAAAGGGGGTATGCTCTCCTGCGGCGTCAATTGAAATCATCCAGGGCGTTTCCCGAAAATTGGAAGCCAGTTGCTTTATAGATACAAGTTGGAAGTCTTTGTCTGGAAAAGTCAGACCAAGTTTCATTGGGCCATCGTAGATATGATATTCGGCCCACAGCCCAAATCCGGCTTGCACAAACGCCAATCGAGGATCGCTTGGTGTTTTCGACTTGCAACCTCATCGAGAAGACGCTCAACGGGCTCCCAGTCGTACTCACCGCTCTCCTGTACGATCTGACTATATTTCAGGTACGCATACTCCAATTGGATCGGCGCGGTTGCAGCAGCCTCGTTGGTTGTCCACAAAACGATTCCCGTCATCGGCTGAACATTTGATAGAGTCGATTGCAGTCGCTGAGGTCGCAAGTCATCGGCCAAGTCCGCCGCGAACCAAGAAACAACCAATAGCAAAGCAACGTGAAATAATGGGATTGATCGCATTGTTTGGTCCGAGTTACTTTTTGATCTGTGCTCAGACGGGGGCATCCAGACCCCACCATCCTGCGGGCACGCCCGCATCGGTTCGAATGATACCCCGCTGATCAATCCAAGTGGTTTCGAGCGACTCCGACTGCGATTCCACTTGGGCCATAGGATTTTCGATTTCAGAAACTTGTTTTGCCATTCTATCGTTCTTTGCACCCGTGTCACGAAAGTAGCTGGAAGTTACGCCTCCACCGGACGAGTCCGGTGGTCGGCTCCACGGGCACCTGTGATGATGAGGAGCTATCTAGTTGCACCGAGATCAAAATTTGGTATTTTAAAGGCTTGATTGAATACCGTTGTCCTAACAGTCTGAGAGATATCATGCGATCTTCGTACTTGAAAACGTTCCTGGTTCTGGTGCTCGTGCTTTTTGTTTCGGGCCATGCCATGGCGAGTGTTATCAGCTTCTCGATCACCGGAGGACCGAACTCATTGATCTCTGGTACCTTGGGTTCAAACAGCTTCACGAATGCGACTTGGAGGGTCAGCACCACAGCAGATAACAGCGTCATTCAATCGTTTACTAGCAACAGTTCGTTTGCCTTACCCACCCGAGTTCTTCCCAACACAGATCCGGTGACCCTTGAGATTTTCGATAACTCATCGGTTTACTCGGCAACCTTGACCACCAACTTAGGATTTAAATACGTTGTTGTGTCGGCGGATTTCGTGAATGAACCAAGTGGTCCGTTCCAAGGTGCAGGTATTCTCCATTGGGATTTGGGAACCAATTTGAATTACGGTGCAGGGCTTCTTGCGGGAGGAAGTCGCGGTGGGACAGACGGGCTTTATGACAGCCTGACCAATCTCGGATCTTATGTCGGTGGTGATTCTTTCTTCTTCGACGAACCGACTACATCTTCTTTTACCACCAGCGCCGGCAATCTTGTTTTGACCGGGCGTTTCGGAAACGGCTCAGGGGGAGTCTGGCAATCAGGTGTACCCGAGCCGAGCTCAGTGTTGATCTTTGGACTCGGTGCTTCAGGTATGGCTTACCGCGCACGGCGCAACAGCAAGGCATAGAGGCTGCCAAGCCTATATCGTTTAGCAGTCAGCCGAAGGCGTACTGGGTACATTGCCTCTTTAACGTCCTGTACGGCTACGGAAGAACCGATAATTTAAGTCGCCGCTCTCTCAGGCCGTCTCCAGATCCACTCGCAAGCATTCTGGAAGCGGGGCATCGATCGAAATCGATCTCCCAATTTCTGGATGCAACAGGAGGAACTAGTGCCAGTCGAAGATGACGGCCAAGAATCCCCTTGCAATTCGTGGGGCGAAGCGATGGCAAGGACGTTTTGAGTCGTGGGGCACGCAACATCGATGCCACTCGATGCGTGCGAATCTCCCGCGCGAGCATGCGCGCGATCTGCACAGAGCGATAATTTGCTCGGAACCGATGAGGCTACCATGCATTGCATTGTAAAGGATCCGCAGTGCACGGTGCAAACTCTTTCACCGGGAGACCCGAGTTTTTCTCGGGTCTGACACTCAACGCATCGCGTCCCTCTGACGCCTGATGCACTCCATTGCTACTCGCTGTCAACCGACACGCCTTGGGCCAGGACCATGGTCCCTCACCGCTCTGGCGGACTGTCGTTGACTGATGGAGCGTTAGTCTTTAGGTGAACGGAAAACGTTTGCAATTACAAGAAGCATAAGACGCAAATAACGAAGAGAGTTAGAAGATTTGGAGCAATCACAATAATGGTTAATACAGCAAGGATCTTCCGCTCCACCACCCCTGCTCTGTTCCACCCATGTAATAGAAGTGCGAGAACAGTCATCCAACAAACAAGTGAGCCTATAAGCCAGATAAACTTCTCGACGTTTGTCTCGCTTGACAGCAACCGTTCCAAGGAAATCCCACTAATTGCAAGCGCCGTCATGAGTACGAACATACGTGCTGTTGTACTGAGTTTATCAAGAAGCTGAATAAAGCCTGACTTTGATAATATGGCGAATCGCTCGTCATCTACCAATTCCAAGTTCCTCCCCAATTGCCTGCATTATGGTGACAATTCGGGCCAAACAACGAAAACTGAATGACTGCTGGTTTGCAATAGCTTTCTTTTTCAGCAGGACACACTTTCCATTCCGTGCATGTGCCGTCAAAGTGTATCCATGCTGTGTCGATTTTGGCTGGATCATAGGGCTGCCAATAGGGGCCACGGCAGCTTGGCCACATTGCCCGGGGGCGCATGTTGTCTGCATCAAAACAGTTCTTGTTAGAGCCATCACAGCAGACATAGGAGTGTCGAGCCCTGAGACCGAATGGACATGCAACCCATCCAACTGTATAGTCCCAACACCTTCCGAGGCCAAGGTACTTGTTTTGTACACATCGCCACAACGAGACTAGAGGCACGAGTTGATCATTTTCACAACAGTTAAAGCGTCTATCAAGGGGCTTTCCACCGCATAGGGGCCAACGAGAGCACAAACCATACGGGTCGCTTCGATTAAGACTTTTGTTCTCACAATATGCAAAAAGATTCCATTCACTACCCAGGTACTTTACAGGATCTGTTGAAAGGAACCTTCCCGTTAACCCGCTCATCCACCTCGCCCTGAAGTGATGCAAACCCAGCGTTGCGTCCCACTCACGGCCAGTATACGTGTAGCGATTGTTGATCGCCGAGGAGCTGAGCACCGAAGCCGAAGCATCGAGGATCGTCGGTTGACCATAGGCCGAGTAGGCGTAACGCTCGGCAATGGTGCCTGTGGAGGTGGTGATCGCGGTGACGGAGTATTGATGGTTGCGGTGATAGAAATGTGCGGTGCTGGTGCTGGTTGCGCCTTTGCGGACGACCGGTTCGTCGATGTAGCTTGCGTAGACGTATCGGAAGGTTGGAGTCGTTGCTGCGCCGCCGACTGGATAGTCCGCGATCGTTTGCTGTTCCATCTGCACATAGACCACCGAGCCACCCGTCCCGGATCGCGCGACTCGGCGTCCGAGCGCATCGTATTGGAAAGTCACGTCCGCCGTCCCGTTGGCATCGATGTCCGCTGACCGAAGCTTGTTGTCCGAATCCCAGGTGAGATTCATCGCGGTGGTGGCACCGGCGGGACGGAGGTTGACCGGGAGGGTGGTGATGTTTCCTTTGACGTCGGTCGCCACGTTTTGGCCACCGGCGGTCAGGAGTTCGTGCGTTGGGCCGTGCGCGCGGCTTTGTGCGGTGCCGTTCGTCGTGACACTGGTCCAGTCCCCGACGGCGGTCAAGCTCCAGGACTGAGAGAGTAACGCAGGGCCGCTGGTCGCAGCGCGCGAGAAACCCGTAAGGCGATCTTCGTTGTCGTAGGTTGTCCCGGCGGATGTGAACCCGTAGCCGCTCATGACTCCCGTGATCGACTCGGAAGTCTTGTTCTTGTTCGCGTCCCAGGTGTAGGTCATGTCGCAGAAGGTCGCCATGTGGACCGGATTCCTATAGAAACTACGTCATCCGCTTCCGCAGCTGAGCCTGTAGTTCAGTTGCTAACGTCTCAAGTTCGGTCCTCGATCTGGGGTGCAGCTCCTGGTCGGTCGACTGAGGTAGACTCAGTAAATTTTGCAACATGCGTATCTTGCCGAAAAGTTCGCCTTCCTCACGGCCTTTGATCTCGCCTTCCTCGCGGCCTTCGCGGCGAGCGGCGTTCAGGATCCATTGCTGGTCGCGGATGGCTTTTTCACGTGTATCGTACATGGCTTTGTCCTCGGTCTTCTTGGCAATCCGGTCAATCGAGTCGGTCGCCTTCTGGAACTCTGGCTGGGAGAACAAACTCCCAAGCGTCTGTGCATCGTACTGGTGGGCGTGCAACAACCAATACAGCCAACGGTCCAGCAGGCTAGCGGTCTCAAGCTCGCTCTCCTGGAGATTATACCACCCAAGCTCGAGCGTGTGAATTTCTAAAGTTTCCCCGAGCAAACGCCCCGAATCCTGATCCACCAGCCGAAACGCATGATGCACCTTAGGAGAATCGTCCCAAAGTTGACCCTCCAGCAGGCAGATCGAATAGACCGGCTTAAGTTTGGAATAATCGTCCCCGGCTTTGAGTTGACCTGCATAGACTTCACACCCGTAGAAAACGATCCGCTTGACAAGCCCTGAATGCGTCGACAACTGCATCTCGACATCGTAGATCGCACCCCGCTGGTCGACGGCACGAATGTCCAGGATCGACAGTTTGTCGTTTTGGAAATCCTGCAAGTTGTACGGGTTCTCGATCGTCACATCGACGATTGGAACCGGTAGCGTGAGGATCGCGTTGAGCAAGCTGATCAAAGCCACCTTGTTCTCGGGAGACCCAAACGTTTTTTTGAATGCGAAATCGTTGGTAGGACGGATACCAATCGGCTGCATCTGGCAATCTCCCTTCTTAGCCAAGAGATGTTTTCCGCGAACACATCGCTCCGATCTTCGGAGCAAGACCAATAATACCACAAACCTTTCCTCGTTTGGTACGATCCTTTGTGAGCTTGGTGCCTTGGCGCGAGCCCCTCTTTTGGCGTTCCCTCGTTGCTGCCCGGGTATCTTGGATCTCACCGCAAAGGCGCAAAGGACGCAAAGGGAAACAGCCAGGGTGGAAAATGGAGGCTAGTGATTGATACCAGGTATAGAGAATCAAGCTTTCTTCCAAACGGAAAGCTATTGGTGAGCTTTTTACGGCTTGGTCTTTTCTCTTCGAATCTGAGCGTGTGCATTGGCGGTTTTAGGATAAATCGCGATAGGAGAAGCTCCGCGCCCAGTGCGAAAAAATCGCTTGCGAAGCAGAAAAACGCTCGCTTCGATCACTCAAAAACGTCACAACTTCGGTGCATCGCGATGTTCAAAGCGGTCTTTAGAATCGTGCGCAGAGCAAAATCATCTAAGGGAAAACATTGGGGAAAGTTGCGAAACTGCAAAATCGCGAGCACTTCGATTCTGACGCCCACCACATCGCGTCCCTCTGACGCTTGATGCACTCCATTGCTACTCGCTGTCAACCGACCCTCCTCCGGCCAGGCCCATGGTCCCTCACCGCTCTGGCGGACTGTCGTTGACTCATGGAGCGTTAGTCTTTAGGTGAACGGTTACAATGCTATTCCTTAATATAGAACGAATATTTTTTTATTTGAGTTGGTAGACGACCGACAACTTCATCTTTTTCGTTCCACCCAACTAAGGCGACCTCCCGTGCTTGCACCCTCGAGAGTATCTCGATCAATTTGTCGTCGGTACTCGTTTCGGGACCATCTATTTTCTCGACATATCGTCGTCGAATCACTACGCGCGTTGCTCCACCATAGGTTGTCATCTCTTCCAATAAATCTCGAATATGACTGGTCGTATAGTTACCGTGCGGATTACTGAGACGCACCTCTGGCCAACCAAGGGGTGGCAGAAATTCCTCAAAAACGTCCTTGGGAAGCCAACCCCCAATAGCTCTCCAGCGTTCCTTTAAACCAACCATGTACCGGCCTCGCACAATTGCCAGCGAAGCTACTGCACATATTATGGTGAAAATCAATAACGTTCGCACTGAAAAGCGAGGAAGTTTCAATGGGCCGCTCTTTACAATCTGAATTTCAAGCAATATTTCGGATTCTTAGGGTTCGCCTCACAGCACTGAATCAAAACTCGTTCGCCTTCGGTTCAGTAGGAACAGTACCATTGTTAGCATGTCGCCAATAAAATGTACAGAAGTCTTCGTGCTCAAAGCATACCCGCTTTGACTTACCAAAACATACCACCGGATCTGACCACAGAGTGCAATTATATTCCTTACAGGAATCATAACGAAATGGCGTACAGCCATTACCAGGCATTCCATTGCTGATGGAGCCGGAGAGCCCACACGCCCCAGCGAGACATCGCAGTGACGTGTTGCTATTGCAACCAGTCGTACTTCTTGGGATTTTTATGCTGTTCCATGTCTTGGTTTTTTGCCGCAAGCATTCACAAACAGTGGTCGGGTATTGCCCAACAGGGCCAGTAAATTGTCCGGGGGGTTGATAAGCAGGTTCCTGCCAATCAAAGTTGTTCTCGCAACCTCCTGATCCATCGAGGCTTACAACGCGGCCTGCACCATCATCCAGGATCAGCCCACAATGCATCCCTTTATTACCGCAAAATGCCGAAAAGGGAGAATTGATTGGAAAACCGAAACATCTTACCTTGATATTGCAAGAACCCTGCCATGGCTGATCGGGAGGCTCATCGTAATCATCAGGAACGCAATCTGCTATCTGATATAAACCCTTCGGATCCATGGATATAAGAGCACGAGCTCGCACGTATTCATACAGAGAATTTGGACTTCCTTCATACCCAGTCGGATCCCTCCCCAAGAATCTCCCCGCATTCGGGCTCATCCATCGCGCCCTAAAGTGATGCAGTCCCAGCGTCGCATCCCATTCGCGACCGGTGAATGAATAGCGAAGTGAGAAGTTCGAAGTTTGAAGGACGCTGCCGGAGGCATCCAAGACCGTCGGTTGGCCGTAGACTGAGTATGCGTAACGCTCGGCGATGGCACTTGTGGATGTCGTTACAGCGGTGACGGAGTATTGATGGTTGCGATGGAAGTACACCAACGTTCCGCCGGTACCGTCGGTTTTGCGGACGACCGGTTCCTCGATGTAGCTCGCATAGACATAGCGATACGTTGGAGTACTCGCAGCACCGCCGACTGGGTAGTCTGCGATTGTCTGCTGGTCCATCTGCACAAACACAAAAGATCCACCAGTGCCTGTTCTAGCGACGCGACGTCCTAGGGCATCGTATTGGAAACTCACGTCCGCCGTCCCGTTGGCGTCGATGTCTGCCGATGCAAGCTTGTTATCGAAATCCCAGCTCATGAGCAGAGCTGTCGTGGCTCCAGCAGGACGTAGCGTGGCTGGAATCGATGTCATGTTTCCTCTGACATCCGTCACGACGCTCGATCCACCGGCCGTGAGCAGCTCGTGCGTTGGACCATGGGTTCGGTTCTGTGCGATGCCGTTGGTCGTCACGCTTGTCCAGTCTCCAACACTGGTCAGATTCCAGGACTGGTTGAACGTTCCGCTGGCGCGGGCATAGCCCGTCAGACGATCCTCAAAGTCGTAGGTGGTTCCCCGGGAAGTAAATCCATAGCCGCTCATCACGCCGGTGATCGACTCGGAGGTCTTGTTCTTGTTGGCATCCCAGGTGTAACTCAAGTCGACGAGGTGGGTACGACTATTCATGATTGAACCGTCGGGCTATGACGAGGGGCGGTTGCGAATCATTTCCTGGAGGAATTGGGCACGCTGCTGGAGTTCCTCAAGTGACTTGCCTCGAAGCTCTGCATCGGAA
>Ga0315904_10000604_pt1 | contig 56997 bp, 62 predicted proteins | sample LakEriMetagenome_6_FD_203529 | JGI IMG/M metagenome (GOLD analysis project Ga0315904, IMG submission 203529) | Freshwater fungal communities from buoy surface, Lake Erie, Ohio, United States - Buoy 12 MA120 | ecosystem: Environmental > Aquatic > Freshwater > Lake | place: USA: Lake Erie, Ohio...
CTGCTGGTGTCATAAATGGTGAACAAAACTTTACGTTTGATGGTACAAACGCTGTAATGGGATTACAGACAGAAGCAACATTCACTTTGTATGGAGACTTTACAGCGTCTTCTAAATCATTCGACATTCCTCACCCAACAAAATCTGGAATGAGGTTGAGATACGGTGTGTTGGAAGGTCCTGAACATGGTGTATATGTCAGAGGTGTTGTAACTTCAAATGTAATTGAATTACCAGATTATTGGACCGAGTTAGTTGATTCAAATAGTATAACGGTTCAGTTTACATCAATCGGAGAACCAAACACTCACTTTGTTGTTAAAATTGAAGATAATAAAGTTTATGTTGATTCAGAAAAAGGAAATATAAACGCTTACTTCTTCATACAAGCTGAACGTAAAGACGTAAATCCACCACTACTCGAATACATTCCAACGAAACCTTAAAAATAAATTCAAGGAGAGAAGAAATTCTCTCCTTTTTTTTTATTTAATTGTTATATTAAAAGAAAAAACATGAGGAAACCTTCAGTTGTAAATGTTCATGAGTGTCCCGAATGCAAAATACCAAAGGGTTGGGGGCATGAAATTATTATAATAAATGACCCACTTTATTGTGGTAAAGTTTTAGTATTCAAAAAGGGTGCAAAGTTCTCTATGCATTATCATATGATTAAAGACGAAACTTGGTATGTAAATTCAGGTGAGTTTATTTATAGATGGATTGATGTGGAAACCGCAGATACTATGGAAACAATACTAAAACCTGGTGATACTGTTAGACAATTACCTGGTCAACCACATCAATTAGAAGCTATCACTGATGGCGAAGTATTTGAAGTATCAACTCAACATTTTGATTCAGATTCATATAGAGTATGGAAAGGGGACAGCCAAAAATAATATACGTAGATATAGATGGGACTATTTGTAGTTTAGTCAAAGATTATAACGAAGCGGAACCATTCCCTCATCATATTGATAAAATAAATAAATTGTATGATGAAGGTCACACGATTGTTTATTATACTGCAAGAGGGCAGAAAACAAAACGTGATTGGAGTGAACTGACATTCAAACAATTGAATGAGTGGGGTTGTAAGTTTCACGAATTAAAAATGAACCACAAACCCCATTATGATTTGATAATTTGTGACAAATCAAAAAGAATTGAAGAATTATGAAAGTTTGGGTAAATGGTACATTTGACATATTACACATAGGTCATATAAAACTTTTGGAATTTGCATCTCAATTTGGTTATTTAAGAGTAGGAATAGACACAGATAAAAGAGTTAAAGAATTGAAAGGGGAAGACAGACCCTTCAACACTCAAGATGATAGAAAAAAAATGCTAGAATCCATAAAATTTGTTGATGAAGTGGTGTTATTCGATTCAAGAGAAGAACTCATCGAAAACGTAAAAAACTTCTCACCTGACATTATGGTCATCGGTGATGATTATAAAGAACAAATAGTGTACGGAAGTGAACACGCAAAAAAACTTGTTTTCTTTGAAAAAATACCAAACTATAGTTCAACAAAAATTTTAAATTATTATAAAAAATGATAAAAATACTTGTTGTTGGAGAACTTTGTGAAGATAATTTCATATACGGAGAGTGTAAAAGACTTTGTCCTGAAGCTCCAGTTCCTGTAATGAATCCTGTACAAACCATACAAAATCCTGGAATGTCAGGTAATGTTGTGGAGAACCTCAAGGCTCTTGAGCAAGATTGTAGTATTGAGCATTGGTATCAAAGTGAAAGAGTATTCAAAACTAGATTTGTTGATAGAAAAACTAATCACATGTTTTTGAGATTGGATGACGGTGAGTCATATATTTCACCTATGACCCATTCACAGGAAAGATTGTCTAGTATAAAAAATTTCGATATTGTTATTGTATCTGATTATAATAAAGGTTTTTTAGATGATGAATGGTTAAAATATTTGGGGAAATTCTCCAAACTTTCCATTCTCGACTCCAAAAGAAAACTAAATAGAGAAATAGTCGATTCATTTACGTTTGTAAAGTTGAATGAAAAAGAGGCTAATAACAATTTAGATTTACAAAATTGTAAAAACATAATAGTCACTTTAGGGGAAAAAGGTGCTAAGTATGACGGTACCATTTATAAAAGCCCCAAACCACAAGAAACGATAGATGTCAGTGGAGCTGGTGATACATTCACTACTGCCTTTATATTGGCTTATTTCAAAACGAAAGACATTGAAGAGTCAATAATCTATGCTAATGAAAAATCTTCGATAGTGGTTTCTAAAAGAGGAGTAGCAACCCCTTAATATTTATAAAAATTTTCTTGATGTCTTCGATAATAGAGGAGACCCTCTTCCACATGACTTAAAGTCGCACCTCTTTTTATCATTTTTTCCCATAGATTCAGGTCCTCATCTGTCCTTATACTTGTAAAATTATTTGCATAACCACCACTTTCTAATGCAAGTTTTGTGTTATATAACATAGACCCATGATGTTTGAATTTTCTGGACCAATAAAAATCACCCATAGTTTTAGTTATTTCATTTGGGTAAGTAGTAATTATTTCATGTCTTAGTGTTCCTGTAACTATAACATCAAAAGTTACAATATCGGTGTGAGGTTTCATATAAGTTAAACGCTCTAGTGTATCTGCACGCAACCAATTATCCGCACCTAAAAACATTACGAAATCAGTATCTACTTTTTGGAGCATATCTTGGAAATTTTTGACAACCCCATAATTTTCTTTCCTGAAAACAAAATGTATTGTAGGATATAATTTTTCAAGAAAATAACAATCACCTACACCATCGTCTACAAACCATATTTTGTCAAATTTTTTTGTTTGACATAGAACTGATTCTATGCAATGGGATGCTAAGTGACCATATTTGTATGAACTAATAACTAAACCGTAAGTTTTATTTTTCATAATTTAACCAATTATTTATTTTATCCATCACCATTTGTGGTGTTATTGATGTGTGACATTCAAACTGTCTCTCAGTACCTTTATGTTTGGGACACCAATACCAGTCTTCATTGTCAAAATATAGTCCCTTTCCGACCTGATTCCAACATCCATGACAAACAGATTTATTTGTAATTCTAACGTAATCATTTGTTGATAAATCAAATTCATGTGATTCTTCGGTGAAATTAGAAATCATACAAACCTTTTTTCCCATGGCATGAGCCAACCATGAAAGTCCTGAAGAAAGTCCAATAAAAAACTCTGAGTGGTGAATGTAATTCATAGTATCCAAAAGGGATATACCAAAAACTTTTTGGGCTTTTGTTGGCATTCCATTTCTGAATGGAGGTAGTCCGAACATTTCATCCCTTTCAATTATTACAGGGGTATATCCCTTTTTTCTTATCATACCTGAAAGTTCGGACCAATTTGGTGATAATGGTTGAACAGAGATACCATCTTTATGATTCCAATATTTTAACTGTGATGTTGAGTGTATACTCATGGAAACATATTTATTTTTTATTGGTCTATCAGATGTGAATGAATCAACTTTTGGTCTAATATATGACCAATCTATAAATCCGAGTTGATTGGCGTATCCTGTTTGTAATGGTTTAGTGTGGTTATAGACCAAATCAATTTTTTTATCAAAATTCATATCCTCCGAAAAATATTTTATTTTCGGAAAAGAATTTCTAAATAAAAATTCGAAGTTTTTGTTTATTTGTAACAAAACATTATCACTACTTCGCTCAATGAAATAATCAACACATGGCATGATGGCGATTGTATCTCCTAATGAGTTTGAAAGTAGTTTAATCAAGATTGTTTTCATAATTCTAAACTTTGGAAAACTTGTAATGGTGTTATTGACCTTTGACAGATGTGCTGTTTTTTAGTTCCCTTATAGACGGGACACCAATCCCAATCTCCAGCATCAAAAACAAATACTTCATCATTCCAACAAAATATACAAACGTTGTTTTGAATACGTGTTATTTTACTTGTGAATTCATGACCAGGTTTAGAAAAACCATTTATCATGTAAGTATGTTTACCCAAACCCCAATTCAACCAAGAAAGTCCTGAACCTAACCCTATGAATGCTTTTGCATGATATAAGTAATTTGCAACCACATTCAAACTTTCACCCCAAATATTTGTCGTACCTTCAATCATGAAAGGGTTTTTTGTTATGATAACAACTTCATATCCTATTTCTTGCAACAATTTTGATAAGGTTACCCAACTATTATAGTCCCATTCTTTACAACCTGAAGTTGCGTTTGGTCCAAATACAACATAATCTTTATCTAATGGAGAATCACCTTTTTTGAAATCTAAACCTAAGTTCAATTCTTGAAAATCTAATCCCAAAATGTCTGAGGATGTCTGTTGTAATGGGATTAAATTTACTTGATTTGGGTATTTGTCAAAAACTTCCCATTTATTATTTTCTTTGAACCAGCCAATCCTGTATATTGCATGACACGTATGAGAAACACCTGGTTTAATAAATTTGATATTTTCGTATGTCTTTAAATTTTGGAAAAACTCATTATGAAAGGTTGCCATAATAACTTTACATTTATGTTTTTCTGCAAATTTTACGGCATATGGTGTCCAAGCTATTGTGTCACCAAGAGAACTTGACTCCAAGGTTATCATCACTTCTTTACCCTCTAAGTCTAACTTATCGAATAATTTTCCATTTATCTTTATTTCCCATGGAATGTAATATTTTTTTCCGCAAGCGGTCCACATGTTATTACTTATTGTTTCTGAATGTATAACTTCTCCTGTATCCGAATTTATAAATTCAACAAGATAATTTTCCTTATCGTCTCCCAAAACCTCAACTCTCGGACCATCTAAATATGAAACAATAATTTCATTTTTTTTCTTTGGTTTGGGGGGTAATGATTTATGTCTTTTCAAAAAATCTTTGATTGTATCTAACCCAATCTTAGCAACATTTTCCCAATTGAAATCTTTTCTAATTTTTTCGGAATCAATCAACGCAGTTTTTTTAATGGATTCGTAATTTTCGTAGGCGTATTTCATTACTCTCGATAAATCCTCAAAATCAGGTTCATAGTAATTCCCAACATTGTCGTTAAAATGGTTGTAAGTACTTGCACTTACAGGTAGCTCGTGTGATATTTTTACAGGAAGACCTTTGTTTTTTGCAAATTCTAACTGACCTGAACAGTTCGAATATATTGATGGTGTACCACAAGCCATAGATTCAATTAGAGGAAGGTTCCAACCTTCAGACCTCGCACATGAAACAAATACACTACATGATTTTAGAAGTTTGATGTACTCTTCTCTTGGTGGAAAATGTAAAATTTTTATTCTTTCATCTTCAAGTCCATAATGTTTCAATCTTTCTTCAGTGGAGCTCAATCCATCGTTGGAAAAAGGATTATCTACTGATACTATCAACTCAACATTTACAGTTTTATCAAACGTTTTAATAAATGTTTCGATAATTTCCTTTATCGATTTCCTGTAGTCCCAACGACCAGCTAAGAAGAATGTAAATTTTCCTTCGGTCAAAGGATGTTTTGCGTTCTTATCGGGATAAAACGTTTTGATGTCTACACCTTCAGGGACAACTTTTATTTTATCTGAGGGATATCCTTGTTTCACAGTACAATCTTTTTGCCATTCAGAAGGAACCCACAATTCGTCAAACTCTAATAATTTATTAAAATAACCCTGTGGTTGTAGTGTAGACTCCCAAACATTATATGCAATCTTTGGACCCTCGTATTCATCATAAAAAAGATTATGATTAGTTTCACACAAAACTATGTTCAAGTCCTGTTCGAACTCTTTGAATTCATCAGGATAGATTTTATAATTACTTCTTTTACCTCTAGCGGCATCATCCCAAAGTACTTGTTCATATAATAATTCTCTATCTGTTTGGTTGAAATATGGTTCTTCATTGTGAGGTTCTAAGTTGTAACCTTTCCAAGAGTTTCCAACGGTAAAATTTCGGAACTTTATTTTGGCATGTTTTGATAAATGTCTAAAAAAATCCCTCGTGTGTTGATTATAACCTGTATTTCCAACGTAGGAACCGTGTGCATATATTTTAATCATTAGGACAAATTTTATTGAAATATAGTTAAATTCAAACTATAATTAAAGTAGAATGCAGATAAAAAACCCCAACATAATCCTTATTCAACTTTGGATTGGAAAAATACCTGATTATTTTTGGTATCACTATGAAACAACTAAAAATCTAAATATAGATTTTCTTTTTGTAACTGACCAAGATATTGATTTGAATAGTAAAAATTACAAAGTTATTAAAGTAGGGATAGAATCCTTAGAAAAACTCATCAAGTCGAAAATTGGGATAGACTACAAAATTAATAATCTCAGGAATGTTTGTATTTTAAAATCATCTTTGGGTGATTTGTTTTCTGAACATCTGAGAGGTTATGATTTTTTTGGGCATTACGACATTGATACTCTTTTTGGTGACTTGAGAAAATTTGTTGACCCGTATTTGGAATCTTTCGATGTTATTTCTTTTGGAGAACGAAACTATCATGATAGAATTTCTGGACCCCTTACCATAATTAAAAACACCGAGCAAAACAGAACTATTTACAAAATAAAGTTTGCTGAATTCGTAAACAATTTAATAAACTACGATGTAATTGCTTTCGATGAAAATGAATTAAACGAACTTCATCAAAAAAATTCCAAAGTAAAAATTCTTTATGATTGTTCAAATTTTGATGTTATAGAAGGAAAGTTGATTCCAAATTGTAAATGGTTTGGAGGAAAGGTTTATGTAAACTCGGAAGAAAAATTACTACATCATTTTTATAATAAGAATAACACAAAACTGAGTCGAATTGGTAATACGATAACTTGCACAAACTCCAAAAAATTTTCTGATGACTTCATGTGGGTGACCTACTTCACTGAAAATTATGAAAAATTACTCGAGGGTTTTATCGATTCCATTCGAAAATATTCAAACAGAAAATGTCTTTTGTATACAATAAACTATACCTCTGAACTTATTACTAATTTAGATGAACAGTTCATAGTTAGGAGATTAGATTTACCAAAAGGTGATTTAGACGTAAATGGAAGAGATATAACTGTGTTATCATCAAAACCAATTATTCTTTCGGATGCGATAAACTATCTAAGTGATACTAAATTTGTTTACATTGACACTGATGTTTATTTAACCAATGTTTCCGATGACTTAGGAAACTTTTTCGATGAAATCGAAAATTATCCTTTGATGAATTCCCACGTCCATGATAGACTTTATGCTAACGATATATTACCTACACGTGAATGGGTAAGCACTTTAGATATATTGTCAGAGGTCACTAATATACCAATAAGAATATTTCCTAGAAGAAAATGCAACGTAATCCTTTTTGATAAAAATTCAAGATGGTTCTTTGAAGAACAGATGGAAATATACAACAAATACAAAAATACAAAACCAGGGATATTCAGATTACACGACGAAGACTCGGCTAATATATTATTATCTAAATATGAATTAAAAAAATCACTTCCATTAATTGATATGGAAGAATCACCATTTTTAGATATGCAAAAAATTAAAAATTACAGCTACAATATAAGTTTAATTTCCGAACATGTTAAATTACCAAAAAATGAAAATGAGATTTATATATTTCACGGATTCAAAGACTTTGAATTCTACAAAAAAATAAGAGAAAACTACGGTAAAACTGTTTTGTGCGAGGATGATTTTTTGGTAAACTTTAAAAACAACACATTGTTCTTTCAAAGAAACTCTTTTTTAACAGGTAAAAAAATTGAAGATACTGTCAACTTCGTTGTCAGAAATAGTGAAAAAAAAGAAATTCTAAATTTACAAAATCAAAAAATTTTTAATTATTGGACTTTTTTTATTTCGGACATAAATTTGCACCACGGAAAATATTATATTGATATAATCGAGAAAAATAAAAATAGAATTATTCTAAAAACAATCTTGGAAATATGATTAGGTTTATCGAGTATTCTGCATCAGAAAGAAAATTAAAATATTTAAATTGTTCGAATAAAAAACTACATGTTAGGATAGATTTATATGAAGGATACACCAATAGTTTTATGTTCAGTAATTACTTGGAACTTGACACAAATCCAAACATTCATTATTTCACATATATTCCTGGTAGTTGGAAAAATATGAGAGCTTTTTTTTACGATTTAGAAACCAACGAATTGATTGCTCCATTTGTTTTTGATGGAAATATAGATTTGAGAGAGTACGATTATGAAAACTATCTTACAAATGTTCAAAAACAAAATACTCTCGGACAACAAGCGGGTGTAAACGATGTTCTGAGAGAACATTTCTGCGATAGACAATACGAAAATATTGTAGATGTGGAAGAAGGAGATGTAGTTGTAGATATAGGATTCAATCACGGTATTTTTTCTTTAGGGGCAATTATGAAGAAAGCTTCAAAAATTTACGGATTCGAACCAAATAAAAACATTTTTGAAAAGTTGAAAGATTACCCAAGAAAAGATATTGTTAAAGTTTTCAATCTTGCAGTTTCGGATAAAAATGAGACTTTAACTTTTTACGAGGGAGACAATACCTTGGGTTCATCTATTTACGACAGTGTTGTTGATTATAAAGAATCCTACCAAGTCCAGTGTGTTAATTTTTATGATTTTATTAAATCACAAGGGATTGAAAAAATAGATTTTTTGAAAATAGATTGTGAGGGTACGGAATACGAGGTTTTTGAATCTATACCTGACGTTTTTTTTAAAACAATAAAAAAAATACATGTTGAATTTCACTTCAACACTGACTTCAGGATAAAATCTCTTATCGATAAATTAGAAAGAAATGAATTCGATTGGGAATTTGAGGAGGGAAAAGATTTTAATTCAGACATAGGATTAATTTTTGCAAAAAAGAAAGAAAAAAATTATTATGAGACTTTTGAAAAAATTAAACACATTCAACCTAAAAATGATTTCGAGAATTTTTTCTTGAATAAAAAGGGGAAAAAAAATATTCATAAGTGGTTTCATTATTTAGAGGTCTACGATAGGTATTTTTCTAAATTTAGAGGTAAAGAAATTTGTATTTTAGAAATTGGTGTAGAAAACGGAGGTTCACTTGAGATGTGGAAAAATTATTTCGGACATAAGGTAAAAATTTATGGAGTAGATATAAACCCTAATTGTAAAATATACGAAGAAGAACAAATAGAAATATTCATAGGTTCCCAAGATGATGAAGAATTTTTAGAATCGCTAAAAACTAAAATTCCAAAATTGGATATAATAATAGACGATGGGGGGCACACAATGAGTCAACAAATTATCACGTATGAACATATGATTGACCATATGACTGATGATTCCGTATACATCTGCGAAGATTTACATACATCCTATTGGCCCAAATTCTACGGAGGAGGATTAAAAAAGGAGGGTACTTTTATAGAATATTCGAAAAACTTTATTGATTATATAAATGCGTGGCATTCCAAACAACAGGAGATAAGATATGAAACTAAAAATATTTTTGGTATTCACTATTATGATAGTATGTTAGTTTTGGAAAAAAGAAAAATAAACGAACCGTTCCATTCAGATAATGGAATTATAAATGAAATGAGATGAATAAAAAAATCGCACTAATAAGTTCCTTTTGTGATACAAATGAAAAGTTAGATGTTTTAAAAAAAAACATATCAATAGTCAAGTCCCAAGGCATTGATGTTTTGGTTATAAGTCCTTTTGTTATAGATAAGAAAATTACGGAAATGTGTGATTACTTTTTTATTACAAAAGATAATCCAATTTTAGATTGGCCTGAACGTTCGATGTTTTATTGGAGAATTCTAAGTAATAATAATTTTAGTTACAAATTATCTGTGACATACGCAGATTATGGTTTTGCGGGATTGTATCAAGTCAAACAATTGAGTGAGATTGCACTAACCTTAGGATATGAACAATTTTTTCATATGATTTATGATATTAAAATCACAGAGGACTTCAAAGAATTTTTTAATTCCGATAGAAAATGTTCAATTTTTCCTTCCAAAAGAGGTAATCAAATTTGGCCTTTCGGATTACACTTTATGATATTTGATAGGTTAAACTTACAAAAATTTTGTTCTATGATTACTTTGAAAAATTATTTAAGTGTGGAAAACAGTGATGCTTTTTCTTGGTTAGAGGTATATCGGAAACAATTGAATTCTGATATAGAAAAAATACCAATAGAAGATGAAATATTTTATTACGAGAATAAGGATTTTTTAAATTTTTCACCATTTGATTCCGTCAAGTTTTTTATAGAAAAAAATGATGAACAAGATGAAAATGTAAAATTATTTTTTTACGACATAACCAATGAAATCGAAGTCAAAATTATTATAGATAATATAAAATATACCCGTAAAATTAATAACCTTGATTTAATTGATTTGGGATATAAGAAAAATGAAATAAAGAATACTAGTATACAAATTGCTGATACAAATAAAAACATTACAGAGATAATAAAAAAAATTAAACATAACACACTTCAGAAATTATGATAGAAAATCTTCATTTATGGTTAGCCGACAGAGGAACTTATTTTGACAGGAATGTCAATATAATTTCTTGGAGCGATGAGTATAAAGTTAGAGTTGGTAAATATTGTTCGATAGGTAGAGATTGTAATTTTTTCTTACACGCCAATCACCGACCTGATTGGATTACAACTAGCTCACAACTTTGGGGACCTGTTACTCCTGAGATAGCATCTCTTCACATGCAAATGGGTCATCCATCTTGTAAAGGGGATATTATTGTGAGTAATGATGTTTGGATTGGCGCTAAATCAACAATTATGTCAGGAGTGAAAATAGGGGATGGTGCCATAGTAGCTGCGGGTGCGTTGGTGACAAAAGATGTTGAACCATATTCCATAGTGGGTGGCAATCCTGCAAAATTATTAAAATACCGCTTCGATAAAAGTCAAATTGAAGAGTTACTGAAAATAGAATGGTGGTCTTGGGATGAAAGCAAAATCAAAGAGGAGGGAATGATTCTTTGGAGTTCCGATATAAATTATTTCATTGAAAAACATAAAAAATGATAAATGTTACTTATAATAAAGACGGTATACGAGTTGACTTTGGTGAAATAAGTAAGTTCAACAATAATTTACCTTTGAGGCTAAAAATAAAAAAACATGTCAGTGGAGAGACACAATGGGAAACAAATGTTCATGATTTTTGGTTTGCAACTTATCCAAACACTGAGATGTTTGACGTAGAAATTTCTGACTCTTTTGGTCATATTTTGTATAGAAAAAATTGGGACGTCATAGAGCATGGTAACTATTTTTACAAGGCTTTATTTTTGTATAATAAAAAACTCATTTCTAATGGTATTTTTCCAAAAGGTTTGGTTATCGGTACACATGATGGGGAATTTGGTGAATGGGTACCAATTGCTTTGAGAAGAGAAGCTAAGATGTTTTTAGTTGAGGCTTCCGAAAAACAATTTAACAAGTTGAACTTAAATTACAATAATAATTCTTGTATAAAAACATTTAGACAATTGATTACTCCAAATGGGGGTGAAGTAAAATTCTATGAAGGGGGTCAAGGTTATACAAATAGTGTGGATGAAACTGTGATTAAAAATTGGGAAAAAGAAGAGATAAATTGTACAGTCAGAGATTCTATGAGTATCAACGACTTCATTGAAAAAAATTGCGATGGTAAACTAGATTGGATTCACTTAGATGTCGAAGGATTGGATGCAAATTTAATATTATCACTTCACCCTAAATTTCTAACAAATTTTATAATATTTGAAGATTATAATCTTGTGCCAGAGCAAAAAGAAATTCTTACCGATTATCTAAAATCGAACGGGTATCTTTTACATTCCCACGAAGGAATTTGTTTAGCCTCAAAATAATAGGAATATGAAAATTATATCACACCGAGGAAATTTATTTGGTAATAAAGTGGACGAAGAGAACAAGAAATCAAGTGTGGTTAGAGCAATAGAATTAGGATTTGATGTTGAGATTGATTTTTGGCATACAGAAAAAGGTTTTTTTTTGGGTCACGATAGTCCTGAGGAATCTGTGACACTAGAATGGCTTTACGAAGTGAAAGATAATTTGTGGGTTCATTCAAAAAATTTAGATTCAATAAGAATTTTGAAACAAACAGAATTAAATTGGTTTTGGCACGAAAATGACAGAATGACAATTACGAGTAAAGGTTTTATTTGGTGTAATTACAACGTAATTGTCCCTGAGAGTATCATTGTTGAACTTGATTATAAAATACTCCCTGATACATTATATGGGGTCTGTACTGATAAACCATTAGAATATAGAAAATGATAAAACTCATAATTTTTGATTTGGATGGGGTTTTAGTCGAAACTAAACACATACATTTTCTAACTTTAAATAACGCCATAGAGTCAATTGGGGGTTCTAATTTTATTATCTCAGAAAAGGAACATCTATCAATTTACGACGGTTTGAAAACCTATGAAAAACTAAAAATTCTCACCAAAGAAAAGGGTTTATCGGAAGAGTTTTATAAAGAAATTTGGGAACTAAAACAGAATTTGACTTTGAATTCTATCAGTAAACTTTCTCCAAACAATAGACTGATAGAAATAATGAAAAAACTTAGAGAAAAAAATTTTAAAATTGCATGTTGTTCTAATTCTATCCGTCGTTCTGTTCTTATCATGTTATCCAAGCTTGGATTGATTGAGTTCATGGATTTGATTCTTTCTAACGAAGATGTTAAAAACGGTAAACCACATCCCGAAATTTATTGGTCTGCTATGAGTAGTATGGGTTTTTTACCTGACGAGACACTTATAATAGAGGATTCACCACACGGTTTGTTGGCTGCAAATAGAAGTAAAGCTCACGTACTCAGGGTCAACAATCCCGAGGATGTCACATACGAAAAAATTTTATCAATTTTGGAAAAAAATATAGTTTACAAAAAACCTAAGTGGAAAGATAATAATTTGAACGTACTAATTCCTATGGCGGGAGCTGGTTCTAGATTCGAAAATGCGGGATATACCTTCCCAAAACCATTGATTGATGTGAATGGAGAGCCCATGATTAAAGTTATTGTCGAAAATTTGAATATTGATGCTAATTTTATTTATATCGTTCAGAGGAATCACAGGGAAAAATATAATCTTGATACCCTATTAAATTTGATAACGCCAAATTGTCAAATTGTTGAGGTTGATGGTGTTACACAAGGTGCCGCAGTGACCACTCTTTTGGCTAAGAGTTTAATAAATAATGAACGACCTCTTCTTATTTCAAACTCAGACCAATACATAGAGTGGAATTCAAATGAGTTTCTTTATAAAGTTTATGAAACTAAATTAGATGCTGCTATCCTTACTTTCAAATCCACCCATCCAAAATGGTCGTTCGTCAAATGTGATGAATTCGGATATGTTACTGAGGTTGCAGAAAAAAAACCTATTTCAGACAAAGCAACTGTTGGGATTTACTATTGGTCGAAAGGAAGTGATTATGTAAGATATGCAGAACAAATGATTACAAAAAACATAAGAACCAATAATGAATTTTATGTTTGTCCCGTCTTCAATGAGGCTATAGAGGATAAAAAAAGAATAAAGACCTATGATGTAGAAAAAATGTTCGGACTCGGTACTCCTGAAGATTTGAAGTTTTACTTAGAAAATTACAAATAAAATTATTTAGAAGTTTTTTTCAAACTTTCTTTTTCTTTTCCATTATAAAGTTTCATCAGTCTGAGTGAATCTTTGTAATGCTTTTCAAGCCTATCTAACTCTTCAATAGGTGTATTACTCTCGCAGGCTAAATTATATTGTTCTTCGGCCTCTTGAATAATTTTCTTTATTGTCTTCAATAATTTCATACTTATAAATATTATCAAACCCTTCCTTTATTTAAATGTTTATGAAATTATATTTTAAATGTATAAAATCCTCAATCGGGTTATTTATTGTATAAATAGAATTTTTTAATGGGTGTATTTTCCGCACTTTATGACCTTTCTTTGACTACTGGCTCAATAACCGGTATTACACCCTCATTGTATAGCAATCTTGTTGGTAGTTTTCCAATTGGTCCTAGTGAATCAGGAAATTATGTTTCTGGAGATACTGAAAACTTTTCAGGTATTGTAGAAGTAGGATGGACTGGTGTAACCGACAGTTTTCCTTATTTGGAATTATATATTGATAATAGTTTAAACCAACAACTCAGTTGGACGGGAGATGGTATATACGATTTTACAACTATAAATGTTACAACATCAAACGATGTTGAGATTGTTGCTAAAAACATCATACCTCCTACGTCCACACTTTCACCCACACCATCACCGACACCTATTTCTTGTGTAAACATTGTGGCTACTGAAATTTCTCCCATTCCACAATCAGGAATTTATAATTATTTTGGTGTAAACGTTGCTTTGAATCCTTGGCCTGTTGACGAAAGTATCACAGTCAGTGGAACAATCAGCACCGACACAAATACTTCTGATTGGACTTTGACTATAGGGTCAGGTTCTCAATCGGCAGAAACCTCAAATACTTTCATTCAGGGAAGTCCCACGTCAAGTGCTAACATCACAGTAACTGGGGTCACACCTACCCAAGTTACTTTCGAGGGTAATCCGTACTATATTTGTGGATTTGAACCTGAACCATCGGCGACTCCGACAGAGACACCAACTCAAACTCCATCAGAAACTCCTACCAACACGCCTACTATTACAGAAAGTCCTACTGAAACACCAACACAAACTCCAACAACTACCACCACTTTGACCGAAAGTCCTACTAACACACCTTCAACAACACCCACAATTACTGAGAAACCCACGGAAACACCCACCGAGACACCAACTCAAACGCCATCAGAAACACCAACACAAACTCCAACAACCACTACCACTTTGACCGAAAGTCCTACTAACACACCTTCAACAACACCTACAACCACCGAGACACCAACTGAAACACCAACGCAGACTCCAACAAACACCGCATCAAATAGTCCGACACCCTCAACAACAGCTACAGTGGGAGGAACACCAACTGCAACTGAAACGCCAACTCAAACGCCTACAGAAACTCCAACTGAAACACCTACAAATACACCCACAAACACAGAAACTCCAACTAATACACCCACAAATACAGAAACTCCCACTAATACACCCACAAATACAGAAACACCAACACCTACCCCAACAGACCCAGACCCTCCAATTCCAGCTCCAACAGACACGCCAACTGAAACGCCTACAGAAACTCCAACTGAAACACCTACTACAACTGAGACACCAACGACCACACCTACATTTGATTTGTCTCCAACTCCAACTAATACAGAAACACCAACCCCAACACCTACCCCATCAACTCCTTGTAATTGTACATTCTTTGATGTTACGATTGCTCAGGCGGATTTAGATGATGCGACAGGTAATACACCATCATCTTTGAACAACACAATTTTCGTTGATTATTATGATTGTTACAACGTATTGAACACGTTGAGTTATGTCGATGCGGGTACTTTTAATAATTCTTTTTGTGCGAATTATGTTCAGGCAACATATTATTATAAAAACAATACAGCGCTCTTTCCTGTATCGTCCTTTGATACGGACACATTTGTTGATTGTTGTATTACACCTACTCCAACTACTACTCCCACTGAAACACCATCACAAACACCTACCGTTGATACCTCAGCAACACCAACTACTACAGAGACTCCAACACCTACCCCAACCACCACAGAAACCCCGACAAATACACCTACTGTTGATACATCGGCAACTCCGACCACTACAGAGACGCCAACACAAACTCCAACCCCTTCAACTCCCTGTAATTGCACATATTTCGATGTTACAATAGCTCAGGCCGACTTGGACGATGCTACAGGTAATACACCTTCGAGTCTCAATAATACCGTGTTTATCGATTACTACGATTGTTATAATGTTCTCAATACTGCAAGTTTTGCGTATGCGGGAACATTTAACAATTCATTCTGTGCAAATTATGTTCAAGCAACATACTATTACAAAAACAACATAACACTCCTTCCTGTAAGTTCTTACGGGACGGACACATTTGTTGATTGTTGTGTTACTCCGACACCAACTACCACCCCAACAGAAACGCCAACGGAAACTCCAACTAATACACAAACACCAACAACCACTTCAACTATAGGAGCATCGCCCACAGCTACTGAAACACCCACCTCAACACCACCTTCTAGTCCTACTCCAACTCAGACCCAAACCCCAAATACTACTCCAACTCAAACACCGACACCCACAAGTACCCCTTTGAATGTTGTCCAATTTCAAGATTGTGATAATTTAGAATTTATCTTTAGATTCGGTGGTCCATCAATGATGGCATTACCCTTGGATGAAACATATTACATCTCAGGAAGTTTGGAGTTTTCGGGATGTGCTACAGTGGTTTCTGGATTTGAGACAGGACCAATCTATAATTCGAATGGTGTTACATTTACTAATATTGCGGGATGTGAAGCAGATGTTTGTCCGAGAACTAATTGGAGGGCGGCTCTTTTAACTAGATGTTCAGATGGGGCTGTATTATATGCCACTGTGGATGAGGATGTTGCTTTCGATGGGGCGGCCTACATCTACCAAGAGGAATGTTATGAGTTTATTGAATTTTCAGGACCTGGTGGACCATATTTTGGGGAGCCTGATTTCAAGAGTTGTTTCTATTGTAAAACTACACCAACCCCCACAATTACATCAGCAACACCAACTATTACCCCCACACCTTCTCCAACTCCATCGGGTTGTACTAGCACTGATTTTTGTCTTCAAACTAATTTACCATCACTCAGTGCATACACTGGAAACTACAGTGAAGGTTCATTTTTTAACAACAGACCAACATACTCTGGTGATGGTTTAACAACCGCCGTAATTTATTATTTTACATCCTCAACAGAAAATTATTGGTGTCTTTCTGAAACTTTGGGAGGAGCCTGTATATTACAAGGTGCAACACCTTTATACTCTAGTTGTCCTGATATATCTGCGAATTTTTTCAACTCAGGTCCGTGTCCAACCCCAACTCCATCTCCATCGGCATGTACAATTGATTTTGTTGCGTATTTTGATTGTGATTGGGAACCTGTACCAACCCCATCGCCTAGTATAGATTGTGATGATGTTGATTTTACATTTACAGGATTTGGACTTACACCTACACCTTCAGCAACGGTTGGTTGTTCAGGAAAAAGTGTCTTGTTCAGTGTTTTACAATCTACACCTACGGCCACACCATCACCTACTCCAACCAAAACTCCCGTTGCATCACCTATTCCAGCTGGTGGGTTGGTGAGTTTTAACATAGTGAACTCCCCGTTTAATTGCGTGAATGTCAAGATATTGGAAAATTGTTCAACAGGAGAAAGATATTATACCGCAAGTGATTTGGTGGTCGGAAATAACGTTGTGGTACCAGGCACTGTGATTTATGCCACTCTGAACGGTAATCCAATGTGTGTAACCTACGTGGGTGATACAGAGACATTATCTCCTAACACAATAGTAACTGATATTCAAAATGTGTTTGGTAATTGTTCATTCTGTTTACCAACACAAACAGCAACAATTACTCCGACTCCGACTAAAACACCTACTGCCACTCAAACACCTACTCAAACTCAGACATCCACTCAAACACCTACTCAAACTCCGACGAGAACACCACAAATTACACCAAGTCCAACTCAATCAATTGGAGCAACACCTGAACCCACTCCCACTCAAACACCGACCATGACCAAAACACCTACTAACACCCCATCTATTACACCATCTAATACACCTACACCAAGTTGTGCGGCATGTATAAACTATTTGGTTTTGATTGACGATGGTTCACCTAATTATAATCAATATTCATTTGAGTATTTCAGTTGTGATGGTACGTTGGAAACAACATTATTGGCTAACCAAGCTAAAAATGCGGTTTGTGCAGTTGAGGGTACCTTGGTTTGCACCGAATTGGTTCCACCGCCATTTATTGCGAGTCAAAGGGGATTCTGTGGTAACATTTGTACACCACCACCAACACCATCTGCAACACCAACTATTTATTATGTTTTCAAACAATGTGACCAAATAGACAGTGCCACAATTGTTTTCCAAACGTCACCACTTCAGTTCCCAATTACACTGAATAAAACTTTCAGACAAGGAAATTATTGTTGGGAATATTTGGGTATTGTGACAACACCATATTCAAATCCTGGTACTACACAAATAATTTGGACAGGTAACTATTTCGCAGGATTCGGACAAGTACAATACAATGATTGTACAACATGTTTATCACAGACAGTTCCTGTAACGTTCCAATGGTCAGTGGAGGAATCAATAGATTTAATTATACCAAGCGGTAATACAACAAACTTGAATAGTCCCAACTATGGAACTAAGTTTACCACAGGTGACCCTAACTTCAATTTCGAATTGTTCCCTGACTCAGAGGTGATTGCTGGAGGTGGAGTAGTTTCGAAACTTGTAAACATACCAATATCAGGCGGGACTTTTTATCAGTATGATTTTATAGATTTAGGTGTAATAATTTCAGCGAGTACACCTTACTTAGTATTCAACGTGAACACTTACATAAACAACGTATTTATTGGTACTAAAGTAGAATTTAGACCAAACAATTTATCGATTCCAAATGGTGAGATTTTAACATCAGTATTGTCTGATATAAATTGTATATCAGTACCTTGTCCTAAAGATTTGAGTGCGGGTGACATAATATATTTCGAAATAACTTATCCACAATCATAATATGTCAAAACTTATTTCAATAGATGCGGTTACAGGTACCTCTCCATATGATGTCTACATATGTGATGAACTCGGTACAAATTGTTTCTATATAACAGAAACATCAACAATACCTTTCACTTTTGAAATACCAAAACCTTACGACGAACTTACTGTTTATATGTTAAAATTAGTCGATGCTCAAGGTTGCCAAATAATCAATACTGCAGAATGAGTGAACAAATAACCATAAAATCTTTAACTGCTAACACCCCCGTAGACATTTATTATTGTGACGCAATGAGTGCCTCATGTGTGTACGTCTCAACAGTTGCGACTTTTCCATTTGTTTTTGATGTTCCAGTGCCTTATTGTGACTCTGATTTCATAATAAAAATTGTTGATACTCAGGGTTGTGAGTTAGGTTTACCATTTCCGATTACTCCCACACCTACACCGAGTTTTACTCCAACACCAACCATAAGCCCAACTCAAACTCTAACTCAAACACAAACACCCACGGTTTCACCAACACAATCACCGAGTAATACTCCAACTTTAACATCTACTCCCACCCAAACACCTACTATTTCTGTGACACCAAACATCGCCTCACATGCTGTGGGTCAGGGTTGTACAGATAGAACGTGGCCTTCATCAGGTGAATGTTGTAACGACCATGTAACAATTCAAAATTATTATACTTATATTGCCGAAGCTAACTTAGTACCTGTTGTAGGTGCTAAAGTTTATACAGTACAAAATAATTCTGTTCTTTATTCACCGTTCAATGGTGGAAGTAATTGGTTACTTATGGAGTTCAATGGAAACAACTATTCAGTCCAAATTGATTCTTCAGGAATTATCTTGGATTATGGTTTATGTTGATTTTAGATTTATAAAATAATTCTAATCCTTATAATTATAGGATATACATTAGTTTAAATGTCGTGTTCTAAGTATCTTATTTATAGTGAAAATGATGGTAATTGGTACGCCACCCATTGTGGTGGTACAGATGCAAGTGGACCTATAGTAGGTGGTACTGCAGTTTATACAGATTGTATTATTGATGGAACTTTAGCTACTTCAAGAGGAACAATAATTTTAGAAATCACAGATTGTGTGGATACAACACCCACACCTACACCTGTGGTCTGTGGTCAAGGTATAACCGATGTAGGTTATTATTATACAGACTGCTGTGGAAATTTCGTAAGAGGTAATACTCCAGGACAGATAGTTTCATTAAACTACGGTCTACCATACAACGGAATTAAAATTCTGAATGTTCCTACTTCAGAAATTTGTGCAACTCCTACCCAAACTCCTACAACCTCCCAAACTCCCACTCCAACACCTAATTCAACCCCAACTCTAACGCCATCAATAACACAAAGTGCAACACCAACACTCACACCAACACCAAGTCAAACTCCTGCAGTTGTTTACTATAACGAGTGTGAACCTATTACTATTTTTCCTATGGAAATTGAGTGTATAACAGTTCAAAATCCAACTACTTCAACTTCTTTTGATGGTATTTTATATGTAAATGTCACTGGTGGTACCCCTCCTTATAATTTTTATTGGAATACCGGTGAAAGAAGTCAGACTATTTCAAATGCACCTGTGGGAAACTATACGGTTCTTGTAATAGATTACTATGGAGACTTTTCAGCAACAACAACATGTTCGTTGATTGGGCCCACTTCAACTGCTACTCCGACACCTACTCTTACAATGACACCAACGCCAAGTTTGAGTTTAACAAGTTTGTGTCTGTTATTCACACCTCTTGGAAGCTACGGTTCATCAGGTCAACAAGCGGGTCTTCAGCTTACTTTCGTTCCATCGGGTAATGCTAATGGTAAACCAACATGGTATAATAGTTCTCAGAACCTGACTATCACTTGGTCAATTACGAACAATAGATGGGAAATAACTAATTGGAGTTACGGAGGTATACCAGTAAACACAAATCCAAGCTTGATACCTTCGAGTGGTTGGGTGATTTTAGGTACACCAACAACTTATGGAACAATTATCTCAACAGTTGGTAATTGTCCAACAGTGACTCCTCTTACATACACTTTACAAGTAGTACCTTCAAGTTGTAATACAGGTACTTGTACTGGCTCAATTTTTGTAAACACTCAAGGAGGTGTTCCCCCATATTCATATTCAATCGATTCGCAAAACTACCAATCAAGTAATATATTCTTGAATCTTTGTCCAACTACATATGGACTAATAGTCAAAGACTCTTTGGGAACTATACTTACCCAATCTGTGACAATAACATATAATTCTACCTTTACAACTTATACATTATCACTTGTTGTCGACGGAGTGACAAATCTGAATCAAAACACTAGAAGGATAGACTGGCATGTAGAAGTGGTGCCACCTCTACCTGCGGGACCTTCTATCGAATTTACTTATTTGGTCAATTCGGTACAACAAAAACAAGGACCTTTTAATGCTAGTCCTAACACGACTATGACAATTACAAGTTCTAACAACATAGAAAAGAACCAAGTGCCGATTGTTTTGGCTGTGAATTCAACTTCAGTTCAAACATTACCTAATGTGTGTTCTCCTTCGACTTTGACTATGGAACAAACTTCCATTTCTCAAAGTAAAAATGTTACTATATCTGCAAACGATACGTTCAGTGGTAATTCTTTATCATTCATTGATGTGTTCAATCCTACTACTCAGGACAATTGTGTGTCTACAGGGGTACAAGATATTGGTATTTCATTGCAGAATGTTACGTTAAAGGGTGGAGTTTGTGCGAATGTTGAATATATTCAGGAACCTATAACACTCACTCAGAGAGTCGTTGGTGTTTTGACTAGTTTGGCCTGTTTAGCTTATACTTGTACGCCTTCAACACCATATGGATTGAGTATCGAGTGGGAAGATTGTAATGGAAATTACACAACTCAAACATTCTTTGGGGCTACAACTGTTTGTGCAAGGGAAGGTACTTTGAACATAACCAACGGCTCAGGTATAATACAAAACATAGGAAGTTGTTCATAATCAAAAATTCAATATTTATTTTAGATGTCATATATTATAAAAAATACTTCAGGTTTAATTAGTACCAGACTTACGGATGTAGGGAGGAGAAAAATATCTCAGGGAAATTTTCAAATTTCTTACTTTCAAATTGGTGATAGCGAAGTTAGCTATTCAGCTGCAACTCCATACAATCAGGTAAGGAACAATATTTTAATGCCATCTTTCAACGCACAAAATGATACAGGATATCCTCAATCCAACAAAGAGGAAATAAAATACCCATATTATGTACAAAGTGGTTCTGGTATTAAATATGGTATTCCATTCATGGATAGTGGATATGATATTGTTTACAACACTCAGGGTCCTAAAGGATTCTTTTCTGCATCCACAGCGACTACAATCGTACAAACAAGTTCGGCCTACACAGTAACGTCGAATTATTTCATAGATATGACTACTTTGTCTGGTCAAACAGACATTTATTTGGATTTTGATTATTGTTCTGCAACTTCAGGAACTCCAAGCATTGGTGATTTCATAACAATTTATTTTGATGGTGTTGGAGATTGTAACTCAATAAATACAGTACCTATTCTTACATACCAAATCGTAGGTTTAGTTCCATCGACGGGAACAACCGCGCAAACACCTTGGCACGTTTATCTTGACAGACCAGTACCAAATTATACCGGAACGACTACTTCAGGAAATTATGCTCGAGCCCAAATTTATCCTTCAGGGATGACAGTTCTATATGATTCGGAGGTTCCTCAAATATATTGGGACCCAACTACTTTGACATTTGACGAACCATGTAGTATTCTAAATAAGGAAACTCCGGTCTGGAATATGAATATTCCTTGGTCGGAAAATCCTGCAGGATTATTTCCAAGTACTTATCAAGATTATTCGACTTACTCTGCGGTAACTTATTTAGGTAGTAAAGAATACTTTGGTTACCAAGAGTCTTCAGGTCAAACCTTTTTTGTTTCTAATAGATTCAGTGCCGAAACTACTGACACCTACTACTACAATTCATATGATGAAAAAATAAATGTTTTACCAAAAAATCAAAAAGCGATTGCAATAGTACATTTCACTAATCAGGATATTGATTTTCCTTATGGTGAAAAGTTTGCAACTTTACCTTTTGACCCTCAAAACCCAACTAACCAGACTGGTTTGGCTAGACACCTGAAAGTAAAACTTCCCACTTTAATGTGGCACAAATCCACGGGAAATACTATTGGTCAAACTTTTATGATTGACCCACCAGGTTATAATCTATGTGTCCCACATTACATGAAATCATCTAAGAATCCTGATATGAACGACCCGGGTTTAAGGTACTTCCAATTGTGGGATTTGAACCCAGATACGAATGGTAATTTAAACAGGGTTGGTAAAGTTTTTCCTGATTCTCAGACAATTATTTTTGATGACGAAGAGATTGTTGCGGCTATGTCTTATAAAGCTAACAGAAATTGGACACTACCTGCACCCCGTCTTTCAACTGTTCCACCAAACCTTTGTGATTCTAATCAAACAGGTACGCCATTGTTCACAAATCCAAGTGAGAGACTTTGGTTGACGTATTTGTTCACGAATACAGGATTTACCAATTCTCTACATTGTAATTATTATTCACAAGTATTGGCTCCTACAGGTACCTCTGTAACGAATCCTTTCAACGTCATTACAAAATTTGGACCTGAGTTTCCTTTTATGAGTCAAAATTTTGGACCAATACCTTTGAGTGGTTTCACAGGATTTGTTGCCAACAATTTGATTCTTCTCGTACAGAAAGTAACGGGTGATACTAAACCCTCTTCAACCTCTTGGAGAAGAATTGACGTCACTAATTCTATGAGTGCAAATACCATAAATGGATATTTGACAATGAGTGGAATGACAGGAACTACCTTCCAAATTGATGGCGACATGTACAACGCCGCAGCCTCCAATTTGTATAATTTAGCTAACTACATAAATATTCCTCTTTGGGGTGCTACAGGTCAAACATTGAATTTCGGTCAGGAATACTATTTCTATGGTAATTTTGAAACGGACATTTCGGCAACAATATACGAAATGAGATACAAAGTTACACTCGGAAGAAATCAATTCACAAATACAACAAATCCGACTTGGCAATCGGGGACCACTTCATACATTACTGAAATAGGTCTATTTGACGAAAATTATGATTTGTTAGTTCTATCAAAATTACAATCCCCCCAAATTAGACAGGGTATTCAGCAATTTTTGGTCAAATTAGATTTCTAATCTATTCATTACTTGCACAAGTAGGTTATATTTTTATCTATTATTCATTTAATACATGAGAAGTGGTAAAAAAAACAAAAAAGATGTTAAAATAGATTCACCCAAAGTTTTGGGATTGGACGTTTCTACTAAAACAATAGGATTTGCTTTATTTGATATTGGAACCAAAAATTTGTTGGAATTGACTCACGTTTCACCTCGACCAATAAAAAAAACTGAAAGTAAAATTGAAGAATTACTTTTGAAAAGTCAGGTGTTCAGAAAAAAACTTGAACAATACGTAGGTTTGGGAATCGAGAAAGTTATAATTGAAGAACCATTATTGAACTCCAACAACATATATACAGTTGGAACTCTGATGAGATATAACACACTCATTTGTAGGGAGATTTATGATATATTAAACATAGTACCTGAGTTCATCTCAACATATAATTCAAGGAAGTTCGCCTTCCCTCATTTAGTTCAAAAAAACGACAAAGGAAAATTTGTTCTTTTTGGGGCACACCCAAAAGATTGTGATAAAAAGATGATTATTTGGGAACTTGTTGCAAAAAGAGAACCTCAAATTACGTGGCAGTACACTAGAAATAATACCCTGAGTAAAGAAAATTTTGACCAAACCGATGCTTACTGTGCGGCGTTGGGCTATATGAAGTCAAAAGAAATTTGGTGATTTTTTTAAATTTACTATCTTTGTGTTATGTTACAAATGCAAAGAAGCGAACAAGCGCTCGAAAAAAGATATTTCATTAAAAAGTTTTCTACAGGTATAAAAGTAGATACTCAAAAGATTCGAGGACATTTCACAATTACAAGTTATAGGAAGTATTCTTACAAAGAAGAAGTTGATGTAGTTTTCAAAGGAGAAATTTTCTGTAAGATTGGAAGAACTCCGGCTCAGTGGTATGGAAATGAAATTATCGGTATCTATAAGAATATATCTAAGGTCAAATTGAATAGGTTACTTCGTAAAAGTTTATTCGAAGACGTTCGTAGAAGGTGCAGACTTTTCTCTGCTGACCTTTGGACTTACCATGATATAAAAAAAATAAAATGGAATTGATATGGAACTTGTAAAATTTTTGGTCACCGTTTGGTTTATCTTATTTTGTATCTTCGCTATTGGATTCTTTTTTGGAGTTATAATTGAAAATCATCTCAATGAAACAAACCCAATCAAGAAATGGTGGAGGAAACATATTGTTGCCCCCGACCCAGATGACAGTTGGAAAAATTTCAGAGGATAATGCAAGACGAAGTCGAAGTATTGGTTGAATTACTTACTGATGTGCTTGGCGACCCCCATAATCATTATGAGTCCAAGGCGCAGATATCATTCGATTGTCCAGTCTGTGCGGCAGAAAAGGGTCTCGAAAACGGTGATGGTAAAGGTAACCTCGAAATAAATTACTCAAGACATGTTTATAAATGTTGGGCTTGTGGTGAAACCTTGGGCACACATGGTCCCTTAGGTAAATTATTTGACAAATTCGGAACTAAAAAACAAAAAAAGGTATATGAACTCATAAAACCTGAAGAACTCAAACAAGAGGAAAAGAAACGTGTCTGGTTCAGACTTCCAGAAGGGTACATGACGTTCAAAGATTCAAATCCAAGATTCATACCTCACATCGAAGCTTACAATTATTTAAAAAGTAGAGGTATCACCGATGAAATAATTGAGAAATATAAGATAGGTTATACGGTGAAGGGGGATTTTGCTTACAGGATAATTGTTCCATCATACAATGCGGAAGGTCAATTAAATTATTTTGTGGCTAGGTCATGGACAAACAAGAAGATGAAATATAAAAACCCGACCGCACAAAAAGACGAAATCATTTTCAATGAGGGTCTAATTGATTGGAACAAAGATATTTTCTTGGTCGAGGGAGTTTTTGACTCATTCTTCTTGGAAAATCCAATTGTTATGTTGGGAAAAAAAATGAGTAGACTACTATTCGAAAATCTGTATAATAGGGCAAACGGAAACATTATAGTTTGTTGTGATGGAGATGCTTGGGAGGATGGTTTAAAAATCTATCATGAACTAAACGGAGGTAGACTCTATAACAAGGTAAAAATTGTCAAGTTACCTCGTGATAAAGATATTTGTGATTTGAAAGGTCAAATTGATGAATATTATTTTGAGATAAAATAAATTTTGTAGTTTGGTTGAGATTCCATATCTTAGCTAAAATTACAGACATGACCTTTACAATCGACACCTACACAAGATTCAAACTTCAGTATCTGAAAGCTTCCAACAACAAAAAGGAAAAGTTTACTTTCGATGGTCATGATTTTTTGACAGAGTATGCTAAATACTTACTCATGTATCTTAAACCAAAATTTGAAAAGTGATGAATCTATCCATTGCAGCACAGGAGATTAGAGAATTGATTTCCAAAAGACAGAAAGAGTTGGGACTTGTTTTCGAAGAGGAACGTCACATTTACACCATGAATGGTAAAACAAGTTGGCCATCAGTTTCCAAAGTTCTTAAAACATTTTACAGGGCATTCCCTACTGAAGAAGCTGCTTATAACAAAGCTGGTGGAGACCCCGAAAAACAACAAGAACTAATCGAACAATGGGCAGCTGCGGGTACCTATTCCACAAATTTGGGTAGTAGGGTCCATTTTGTTTTGGAAGATGAGTTAGTAAAAAGAAATGGTTCTTACAAAGATGTCAGAAAGCCTATCTTTGAGTGTGACCTTACACAACTTATGAAGAGTGACAAGATGATTGTTGCAGGAAAAAGGTACTTAGAATTGTTGGAGCAACGTAATGTTGTGTTGTTGGATACTGAGATTGTTTTGGGTGACCCCGAATTGGGTTATACAGGACAACCCGATAAGGTTTGGTTGACAATGAATAAAACGGGAGACGAGTTTGGTTTTCTAATTACTGATTGGAAAACAAACAAACCTAAAAATTTCCAGCAGACAGATTTTACTGAAAGAATGTTCACTCCGTTTGAGAAATTACCAAACAACGCTTTGGGACACTATTTCGTTCAACTCCCACTTTATGGTAAACTACTTATAAAAATGCTTCAAGGTACGAAATATGAAAACATCAAACTTTATGGGTGTATTGTTGCTCATCTTAGGGAAGACACTCAATTTGAGGAGTTTAGAGTACCTAAAGAAGTGATAAATACCGTTCTTGAGATGGACATGAAAAATTATTTGAAGAACTGATAAAATTTACTATATTTAAAAAAAACCGTTATGGATATTAAAGATTTATCTCAACCTAGAATTGACCTAAGAGATTGTGAAACTATAAAATGTGAAAATTGTGGAGGAATTTATTTTAAAGAAACTCTCATTTTGAAAAAGGTCTCTAAATTACAAGGGGCACCAATGGACCAAAATGTTCCAGTTCCTGTCTTTAGATGCGAAGACTGTGGACACGTAAATAAAGGATTCAATCCATTTGAGGAAAACTCAAAACTCGTAGAAAACGAATAAAGATAGAGTAAATGATTAAAAGACTCGTACATTTTTCAGACCTACACGTGAGGTTATTCAAGGACCATGAACTTTATCGTTCAATCCTTGAATCTGCACTTAAAGAATGGAAGTCCATATCCCCCGATAGGATTGTTTTTACAGGTGATTTAGTTCATTCAAAAAATCAAATGACACCAGAGTTGATTGAGTTTGTTGCTTGGGTTCTCACTGAATGCAGTAAAATTGCTAAGACAATTGTAATAATTGGTAACCATGATTTTTTGGAGAATAACACCTCAAGGTTAGATGCTTTGACTCCGATTATTGATTCTCTTCAGAATGAAAACATAGTTTACCTAAAGAATAGGGGGGTTTATGAGGATGAAAATGTAAATTGGTGTGTATACTCTTTAATGGAACATAACATACCACCTGACATAAACAAATCTACAAATAAAAATATTGGATTATTTCACGGACCAATTCAAGGATTGTATACTGACATTGGTTATAAGTTTGAAGATGGGTTTGACAAGAGTAAATTCAAAGGTTGTGATTTAGTATTGTGTGGTGATATTCACAAGAGACAAATCTTCGATATTCCTGGTGGTAAGAAAGCATACATGATTGGGTCAACCATTCAACAGAATTTTGGTGAATCCGTTAGGAAACATGGTTATGGAGTATATGACTTAGAAAAAGACGAATATGACTTCATTGATTTACCAAACCCAAAACCATTCCTGTCTTTTTATATAAACTCTATTGATTGTTTGGCTGACGGCTCTGAGAAGTTAGTCAATTACTAATATGGAAGTAAAAATTAAATTATCCAATCAGGAACATAAAGAATTGGTTTCTTATTGTAACCTGAATGATTTACTTATAAGTTCAGTTGTCAAGGATTCCTTTACAACTGGATTTAATATTGAAAGGTATGGTTTGCTAAATTCAGGGGTATCTCAAGAAAAACAGGTGGTAAAAGAGGTGATTGTTGAAAAACGGGTGGAAATACCTGTTGAAGTCATCAAAGAGGTTGTCAAAATTGAATATGTTGAGGTTGAAAAACCTGTTGAAATTGTTAAAGAAGTTACAGTTGAAAAAATTGTAGAGGTGGTTAAAGAGGTGCCTGTAGAACGTGTGGTTGAAAAGATTGTTGAGATTACCAAAGAGGTACCTGTCGAAAAGGTAGTAGTCCAAGAAGTGATAAAAGAGGTTCCTGTAGAGAAAGTTGTCACCAAAACAGAGTATGTTAGTGATGATACCCAAATAAATGAACTTTTATCAAAAATACAACAGTTGGAAAACCAACCTCCCAAAATAGTTGAGGTGGTTAAAGAGGTTCCTGTCGATAAGGTAGTTATACAAGAAAAGATTGTTGAGGTAACAAAAGAAATAGTTAAAGAAGTCCCGATTGAGGTTGTCAAAGAGATAGTTATAGAAAAGGAGAACAATATCGATAAATCCAAAATTGAGGCGCTTCAAAACACAATTAGCAAGTTACGAGAGGACAACATCGAGAAAGAAAAAAAAATCACCAAACTTGAACAAACAATAAAAGAAATTCAATCAATTCAAAATAAACAAGCCGTATATTTGCGGGGTTCAAACTTAGATGATAAACTTTATAAATAAAACTTTATGACACAATTATTTTTATGGATGGTTATGGTTTATGGACTCAGTAACATTCTTGTTTACGGAAGCATATTTGATAGACCAAGAAATTACATCATCAAACAATCGGAAAATGAGGAAAACTATTTTATGGATTTTTTCATTTTCTTGAGAGACATGCTCAGTTGTATGATGTGTACTCCAACATGGGTTGGATTCTTCTTCGGAATTTTCTTATATTCTCCTGTACATCAAATACTGGAAGTAAACCCATACGTCTCTTGGTTCTTTGATGGTTTGTTAGCATCAGGCTCTACGTGGGCCATAAACTCGATTATCGAATGGTTTGAAAAAAAATAAAATTATGAAAGTAAACGCTGAATTCACAATGAAAATCAAAATAGATGATTTTCCTTTCCCCAACAATATCTCGGCACATGAAGTGAAAAAGAGATTATTAGAAGAGGGTGAAAAAAGACTTAGATACTACACGTCAGGATTCTTATTAGACCCTGAGGGAAAGGTAGTAAGTAAAGACATTAAATTTGAAGTTAAACAAGATTAAAATGCCCCAAAGTAAAAAAAGAGGTGGAGCGAAGGCACACCGGAAAAAAATCGAAAACAGAAACAATCAAGTGAAAGCTCAGCAATCCGCTATGCAAAAACTATTCAACGAAGCCATCAAGGCTCAGATTGATGAATTGAAAAAAAAGAATGAGGAAACTTCAGGACAAACTGAAAACTAATCAAAATGGAATGGAATTTATTCAATCCATATCCTGAATTCAATTTGAAAAACATGAGTAAAAAACTTGATATCTCGTCTTTGGATAATCCTAACATTCAGGTTATTTGGGAAGACACTGCAGAAAACTTTACACAGGAGAAAATTAAATCTGTAAAACAATACTTTTACAAAAAATACAATTCTACCAACGTAAATGTTATCACGAAAGTTAAAACCACAGATGAAACCCAACAGACTGTAGATGTTTCTGTCAATATAATGGACAAGAATTATCAAAGGGAACTAATCAAGTCACTTTTGGAATCAAAAGGACAAGAAAAGTATTTCGACCAATTGATGAACATTGACCTTGCGGTTGAAAACAGAATTTCCGCTGAGGATGTTGAAGTAAGTCCATTCAAGAGATGGTATATCAAGAAAATAGAATTCAGTAATTTCCTTTCTTACGGTGAAAACCAAGTAATTGACTTTGAAAAATGTAATGGTATCACTGTTGTCGAATCTGACCCACCAAATTTCGGTGGTAAAACAGTTTTGACCGTTGACCTATTACTTTTCTTATTTTTTAATACGACCACTAAAACCCAAAAGGCTGAGGAAATCTTCAACAGGTTCACAGATAAAAATGCGGTATCTGTAAGAGGTGAAATTCTTATTGACGGGGAAGAGTATATCATTGCGAGAAAGATAGAGAGGAAAAAGGCGAAGAGTGGGGAATGGAATGTCAAAACTGAATTGGATTTCTTTAAAAAGTTGTCTGATGGACAACTTCAAAACTTCACCGGAGAACAACGAAGAGAAACTGAAGATTTCATAAAAAAATCCATTGGTAACATGGAGGATTTTTTGATGACTATTGTTACCACAGCATCAAATTTAGAAGATTTGTTAGAAGCAAAACCAACAGCTCGTGGTCAGGTTCTTTCAAGATTTTTGGGGTTGGAGTTTTTAAAGAAAAAAGAAGAGTTTGGTAAAGAAATATATTCGGAATTTTCTAAAGGAATGTTGTCAAATGTTTACAACACCGAATCACTGAAAAATGATAATCAAAATTCTGAGGAGGAGATAATTGAGTGTAATAGTTCAATTGCGGATGCTCAAACTAAAATAAAAGATGTTGATAATCGACTGAAAAAAGGGCAAGATTACAAAGACAATCTTTTGAAATCCAAATTCACCGATTTGGACCAAGACTTAGTTATTTTGAATCCAGATAGATTACAAATTCAAATTGAGGAACATAAAACAATCTCTAGTCGATTAAAATCACAAATTCAAGAGATTAAAATCGTTGAACCTAAAAAGTTTTATCACGAGGACCAGCACGACTCGGTGAGGGAGAAAATTAAATCCACAAACGGAGAATTGATTCTCGCGGAAAACAAAGTAGAAGAAATAGAAGACCTAATCAAAAAGTATGGTGATGGTATCCAATGTGAACATTGTGGTATCAAACTTATGGAAGCCGAACTTACCAAAAAGAAAATCGAACAGTTAGAAAAATATAAAAAACTGGTCAAAGAGTTTAAAAAAGAGTTAGAAGGTTTAGAAAAAAAAGAACAATCATTCACACAACTTAAAAAGGACTTTGATGAATATGAAAAGGCCAAACTCGTAAAAGAAAAGTATGAAGCGTCTTTGGAGGCCAATGATTTAAAACTTGAACAATTCCAAGATAAAATGAAAAGGTATTTGGAGGTTCAAGATAAAATCAAAAAGAACAATGAGATTGATGCACAGTTGGTAAAGGCCGGTCTGAGACTTGATGAACTAATTAAAGAAAAACGAGACTACGAGAAGGTACAAACAACGAACCAGAATCAAATAACATTCCTCAAAGAAAGGATTGAGAAAAACAATGAACTGATTCTCAAAATAGCTGAAGAATACGAAAAAGAAAAAGTATACAAGATTTACTTGGACATCTTCGGAAAAAATGGTATCAGTAAAATCATCATGAAAACTATGATGCCACTGATAAACCAAGAACTTCAGAGACTTTTAATTGATTCTTGTTATTTCAATTTGGAAATTAGAATCAATGAAAAGAACGAAGTGGAATTTGTCATGATTGATAACTCAACAGGTATTGAGAAACTAATGGTTTCTGGTTCTGGTTATGAAAGAACAATTGCGGCTATGGCACTTAGAGCAGTACTAAGTAAAGTTTGTTCACTTCCAAAACCTAACGTGATTGTATGGGATGAAGTCTTTGGTAAAATATCGAATGATAACTTAGACATGGTGGGTGAATTTTTCCAAAAGATGAGAGAGTATTTCGAGAAAATTTTTGTAATCTCACACAACCCTCTTATCAATGCTTGGGGTAATAACACTTTGAAAATTTCCAAGTCAGATAATGTTTCAAGAGTAATACAATAATTTTTTTTATTGTTTTAATTCCTTACTTTTGTCTCATGCAAATATTTCTACCCTATCCCGACTTTAGAGCATCTCTTCAAACATTGGATAATAAGAGATTGGGTAAACAGAGAGTTGAAACATATCAAATAATCTCTGCAATCACACGTAGACCAAAACTTGACGGTTCTCCATACAAAGGATGGTTGAATCATCCCTGTACTGTGATGTGGAAAGATTATGTAGACGCTCTCAAAGTCTATATGAATATTTCAATTGAAGAATGGATTGGTCGAGGTTTCAAGAACACCATGGCAATTGAGACTATTCCAAAATTAGTTACTTATCCACCATTCATTGGTAATGAAAGATTTCATTCCTCTCACAGAGCTAATCTATTGAAGAAAGAACCTGAATTTTACGTCAAATATAATTGGGTTGAGAATCCTGAAGACCCTTATGTTTGGATGGATGGTGAGGGTAAATGGTATGAACAACACAGTGGAAAAAAAGGAAGAGTTTATATTTGATTTTTACATACATTTGCAATTATGAAAATTACAATCGACACAGAAAAATTTACTGAGGAGCAAGTTAGACAGTTGTTCAATATCATCGGTGAAAATTATAATATGAGTTTGAGTGGTAAAGAGAAATCAGAACTCTTGGAAGCTCGTATGAGATTCACACTTGGTGAACCTCGTCCTGAAACAACTGACTACGATTTTCGTACTGGTGAAGAATATTTTTTCACCACGGATAAAGTTGAACTAAAACAATTTGATGCTCTTGGTTCCTCACCTAAACTTCAGCAGGTTAAACCCGCTCTTTATAATAAAATTTTAGTTGCAGCTGAATTTCCTGAGTTTACTGAGTGGTGGGTAATCAAAACTGACAAGATTTCCCAAGTTGCAGGTAAAGAAAACAAAGAAGACGGTAAATTGACCTTACAAAGACAACACAAGGGCAATGAACTTGAGGGTCAAATTACTTTTACACAACAATTCAAAAGTATGGCCACTTACCTTCTCAGCACAGGACCAATTGATTATACACAGAGTAACTTAGGTCTTACTGACGAATACATTTTAGAAATTCTCAACCATGTTAAAAATCATTAAGTATTTAATTCCTTAATGAAATTTGGTACTATTTATTAGTATGATAGAAAACAAAAGTATAAACAACCATAACTATTTCCTTGGTCAATATATGACCCCTGTGGATTTAGCTACTGAGCTTTTATCAGAACTTGAGATATCTGACAATATCGTTTATGTAGAACCATCTTTCGGTACTGGTAATTTTATACAAGCTCTTCTAAAAAGGGGTGTTGACATTAATAAAGTTGTTGGATGTGAATTGGATTCGACCCTTTTTGAGTTTGCGTCTGAACTTAGTTTTGAAAAATATCTAATAAATTTTTACGATTGGAAGTTCAAAACAAACAAAAAAATAATTTTTGTTGGAAATCCACCATTCAGAACCCCAGCTTACTCATTACGTTCACATCCCGATTTTGTAAAGAAATTGTGTAAAAAGTATGATGTAAAAGGTATACGTGAAGAATCGGTATTTTTTCTCCTTAGATGTTTAGAAATCATAGAGGAAAATGGTAATGGGGGTGAAATAAGATTCATAATGCCTGAAACACTTTTTACGAACAACTCTAAGTTTTTCGTCAGGTTCCAAAATTTAATTCATGAAAAATTTGACATTGAATATGTGAAAGAAATACCCAACGGACTCTTTGAATCAGCATCACTTAAAATGATTTTTATAGTTTTGAAATACGTCCAAAAAGAAAAGTCTGATAAAATAAACAATAATGAAGATTATTGGAATTACAATCAGATATTCAAAAGAACTTATTTAGGGTCGGTCCCCTGTGAAAGCATATTTCTGTCTTGCAGGAATGAAAATAGGGAGGAGTTCATCGATAGAATGATTAGATTATACAATTCTGATTTGAAGGATTTAGATTCCAATCTCAGGTTCCATGGACTTGCACATTTGAAAGTATTAAACAGTCAAAATGAGGAACTCAAATCAAAAAAACTTGAGGTGATTTGGAAATATTTGGAGGAGATAAAGACTAAACTTTCAGATAGATTTCTGTTGGAGCTTGAGAATGTAGACAATTATAAAAAGATAAATCACAGAAACGAAATCAGATACTATTTTAGAAATCCCATTTTAAAAAAGATGAGTTTTGTGTATGAAATAAATCCCAACCCAACAAAATCATTTTATTTTACTGGTAACCCCTCTAAATCATCCACCGATTATTTTGGTTACTGTGATTATGACATTACAAGAAATAGCAGTCCAGGTGCATGTAGAACTATACCAGTTGAGGATGTTGAAAATAATCTTACTGATGAATTCAAGACATGGTGGAACGAAAATAATTTAGGGGAATATGAAAAAATTTTTGATTTGTTTCTTACAACCTCAAAATCAATTTGGTATAAAAACATGAAAAAAAAATATAACAGATTTTATTTCGGAATTCCAAAAAAACTGAATTCAAACCTAATTTATAATAAATAAACCTTACATTTGTAGCTCATGAAAAATTACTTTTTAATCCTTTTAGGAAATTTTGAAAATGAATCCGAGACTAAAGATATTGTAGTATCTCTCAGTCCTATTGTTGATTCACCAACTTTGAAATTCAATCAAACAACCGGCTCATTAGTATTTCATTTCGCATCTGAAGTAAGTCAAGAAGAGATGTATGACTACATCATAGTCACAGTTAGTGAGAAGTGTACGTCATTTTTTCTGACAGAAAATACTGACAAGGTGTCAGTTTTCCTTCCTACATCTGTCAGCGAACACTTATTGGACTTAGACAAAGAAACTCTGGATTTAAAATGGAAACCCTCAAAAAATTTTGACGAAGAATTAGATGAAGAAATTGTGGCATTACTTTTGGAGGGTATCAAGAAATCAAGAAAGAAACCAACCTTAGACGAAATATTAGAAAAAATTTTATCGGGTGGGGTAAACTCCCTTAGCTTGTACGAAAAAGAAATCTTAGAAAATTATAGTAAAAACTAATATCATGAAAGAAAAATCAGTTATTCCAATCAATCAAGAAGAAATTGCGGTTTATCTCAAAGACATTCGTAAAATATCAGTTATGACCCCTGAAAGAGAAAGGGAGTTGGCTGAAAGAATGTTATCAAATAACATTTCGGAACGAGAAAAGGAAGATATCAAAAAAGAACTTGTTGAAGGCAATTTAAGGTTTGTTATCACAGTTAGTAAACAATATCAAAATCAGGGTTTAGATTTTCCTGACTTGATTGCTGAAGGGAATTATGGTCTAATGAAAGCTATTGATAATTTTGATTGGTCGAAAAAACTAAGATTTATATCATACGCTGTTTGGTGGATTAGACAGTCGATTCTACAATCATTGAATGAAAATGCAAGAACTATTCGCCTTCCCGTAAATGTTGTCCAAGAACTTCAGAAAGCTAAAAAGGAACTTGAAAATGCCGGTGTAGAGTTACCTGAAAAGTTCGTGAATTTACCATACACTGTAAATCTAGATAGTCCTTTGAATGAGGATGGAGACACTCTAATGGATGTATTAGTAAACCCAAACGCCGAATCTGCAGACTCCAATCTTTCTACGGAGCAAACTCTAAAAGACAAATTACTTGGTATGTTGGATGTACTTGACGAACGCGAAAGGGTTATAGTTGAGGATTATTTTGGGTTATCGGGTTCAACACGAACCTTGGAAGATATTGGTAATGATTTTGATTTGACTAAAGAAAGGGTAAGACAAATAAAAGAGAAGGCTTTACGAAAACTTCGAAATGAAACAGGTAGTCTGTTCGACTACATGTAAAAAGATTATAAAGGGTGTATTTATTATATACACCCTTTATAATTTAGGGGGTATATTAAAATTACAATTATATGAAAAAGTTTATCGAGACAAATTTTACTGTAATAGTTTTGGTCATAGCACTTCTGAGTTTTTTCAAAGGGTGTGGAGATAGCAGAGAACTTTCCAAAATGAGAAAAGAAGTACAGGCTATTAAAGACTCAACATTCACAAAAACTCAATTGGAAAAAAAATTAAAAATTTCTGGATTAGAGGCTGAAAAAAGAATGATTCAAGCAACTGATAGAAAACTTCTTGATGTAAGAAGACAAACAGAAATTGAAGATGAAATCAAAAGATTAAATAATTAAAAAATGACTTGGATACAAAAAAATTTCAAAAGTATAATATATGCTGCTTTTTTGGTTCCAATTTTAACAGTAGCTTTCGTCTCAATATCACACGTCACAAAATGGTACGGTATATCAAACCCATTTAGCTGGGCTATTTACCTGTCGATTGGTATTGAAATTGCGGCACTTTCAGCTTTAGCTGCGATAAGTGCGAGAATGGGTAAAAAGGTATATTTCCCATTTGGTATCGTTACTTTAATTCAATTTTTGGGAAACATTTACTTTGCATATTCTTATATAGATGTTGGTTCACAAGCATTTAAAGATTGGGTTGATTTAGTCGACCCTATTGTTTCTTTCATGGGTGTTGATTCAGGTGACCCTATAGGTCACAAAAGATTTTTGGCAATATTTGCAGGCGGAATGTTACCTATAATTTCTTTATCCTTTTTACACATGTTGGTCAAATTTGAGCAGGATGAAAGACAAAAACAAATAGAAATTAAAGTTGAGGAAATTATTAAAGCCCAACCAACTGAGATTACTAAAGAAGTAAAACCTGAGGAGGTTCCCAATCAAGAAAAGGAAGATAAACCCGAATATAAAGTTTTGAGTTATACTAAAAATGTCAACTCTCAATAAATACGGAAATTTCAAAGCGTTAGGTAAATACAGAAATAAAAAACAAATCATTTTATGTCATACGTCAAGGGAGGTAGATAAATATCTAACCTCCCTTCGATTTAGATATAACCAAAGGTTTGATAGAATACCTAATTTTGTGATAACCAAAAAAGGAGAAGTGATTCAACTTTTGGATGAGTCGTCTCACTCAAGATTTTTTTACAACGAAGAGGTAAATAAAAATTCTGTTATAGTTTGCTTAGAAAACTTAGGATGGTTGGAAAAGAAACCCCTATCTAACGAGTATATTAGTTGGGATGGGAGTATTTATAATGAGAAAGTTTACGAAAAAAAATGGAGAGATTTTTTCTTTTGGGAACCATATTCTGATGTTCAAATAACAGAAACATCTAAACTTTGTTCCAAATTGATTGAACTTTTCCAAATAAAAAAAAGTTGTGTCGGTCATAACACTAAGGTTGATGGAATAGAAAGATTCGAGGGAATTTCCACAAGAAGTAATTATGACCAACGGTTCACTGATTTGAACCCCTCTTTTAATTTTGAAAACTTTGTAAAATTTTTAGAAAATGAGCAATTTGCACAATGAAAGATACGATGAAATTAAATCACTTTTGAAGAAATCAAAAATGATTTTCGAACAAAAAAGTGACATGTCACAAATCAACGTAGCCAAAGATATCGAAACGAAAATATCTCAAGATGCAGATGAGTTCGATATGGATTATGAAGAGGGACCATCATCTCCCAAAGACAAAGTACAAAAGTATAGAGTGTCTGGTGGAATTTTAGCATTACATGGTAAAAGTAAAACCGACTTAGACATAACAACAGATGATAAAATTGCATTCCAAGACTCCATGGAGGAGTTCGTGGATGAAGTGTCTGATTTGGTCGATTTCAATACATTGAATGTCTATCCGAATAATGTAGAATGGTCTGGTAAAATTATTGGTGAAGATTTAGATTTTACCTTCACCATTGGTGAAGATAGTGGAATCTACATAGAGGGAACCATGATTAAAGTAGATGATGAATTTTTGGAGTTGATAAATAAATTACAACAATATTATCAAAAATTCAAAAGTCGTTGGGCTAAAATTATAGCAGGTCGGAAAAAAACAAGAGAGACAAATGAATAAAGTAAAAAATTTTTTAGCTACGAATTACAAAACTATTTTTAAGATAGGTTTAGTTGTGTTTGCTTTATATTGGGTGGTTTTTGTATTGACCCCAAGAACATCAATTTCAGAACAACAAAAACAAGCTTTAGACTCCCTATCTGCACAAATAAAGATTTTACATGAGGACAATTTAAAACTTGAAGAAGAAATCACTTCTTTTAATGAAGAAATAAAACAAGTTGATTCAAAAATTGCTAAAATAAAAAATCAAAAAACAATAGTAAAAGAAATATATCATGAAAAAATCAATAGCGTTGATAGGCTTACTGTTCGTGAGCTTGATAGCTTTTTCACAGACAGATACAAATAATGTGAAATGCTTTCCGATTCCTGTAGTGAAACAAATCATGAAAGATGTTTTAAGTGGTGATTCAGCAAAGGCGCAACTCAAACTTGTTGAAAGTGAGGTGGGTGAACTCGAAAAAAAAGTAAGTTTAAAAGATAGTGTTATAAACACTTTAAGACTTAAAGAGGAGAACTACCAAACAATAATCAAATCAGAAAAGGAAAAGTTCGGAATTGTGGAATCTTACTCGAAAAAATTAGAATGGGATTTAAAGAAAGAAAAAACAAAAAATAAATTCAAATCATTTGTTGGCACTGCAGTTATTGGGGTGCTTGCATTTTTTATAATTCAAAAATAATGGCACTCACTAATACAGAGATGAGAGAAATAGAGACAGTTATCCGAAAAGAAATAAAGAATTTCTTGGAGACTAACACTATCAAACAGTTTGAAGATAAGTTATTGGATAGAGTACATAAAGAAATGAAACGTGGTAAACTTGAATCTGAAGTGAAAGATATTGCCGTAAAAATGTTTAGAGAATTCTATCAATTCATGTGGCAAAACAGAAGTTATTGGGAGCCAAGATTAAAAAATTCATAATTATGGAAAGCTCAGAAAAAGTATGGAAAGATTCTTTGAAAAAAAGTTACTCCAATGCATTGACAACAGCAACTCAAGGGAGCACAGGTGAAATGCTATCAGATATGAACAAGTATTCCAAAGAAATGAGGGAAGAAAAGGATTCAGATAAACCTGTAGAAAATAAAATAACCAAGTCAGATGTGAGTAAGGTTACAGCCAAACAACAATTCGCTAGAGATTTACAGGATGACCCGGATTTTCAAGACTTCAAGAAAAACGCAAAATACGAGAAGGGTGGCTCAACGTTTACTTTCGGAGTCCCTAATGTGAGCACGGAAGACCCATACATAAAAAAAAGAACAAAATACGGAAGACCTGGAAGAGGGAAAGAAGAGAATAAAGAAGCCACTACGTCTGGTTCATCAGGGGCGTTTAGTGCACCTTTGTTCGGAGGTGATGATGATTTTGTAAAAAAAAGTGACTCAGAGACACCAAGTCTAAAAGAGGGAATGTTTTCAGATGGGATGTACGGTGTTGATAAAATCGAGGCAAAGGAGGCTACCACATCAGGTTCTGTCGGGGGGTACTCAAGTCCTTCAATGTGGGCGAAATCAACAAGTAAGAAAGATTGGGGACCCTCAAGAAAAACCCAATATAAAGGTGGTAGTTTTGTAAAAGTCAAAAAAAAATGTACAAGATTTCCATATTGTAATCAAGGAGATATAAATGCTCTTAAATTGACTAAAACAGAGTCTGTAAAGGAAGCTATTAAAAAAGTCTCACAGAAATTGAATATTAGTGAAGATATAATCGAGACTATTATTCAGAAAGAATACGTTAAAACATCAAAAAGGCACAAATAAAGATATTTATAAAAAAAAATCAAATGGATAAAACACAACTTGATATTGATAGAATGATTTCAAATATCCTAAAGGAAGAAATAGAAATCAAAAGTAAAAAGATTGCTGAGGAAGTAGGTGAGTGGACCGAAATAGAAATTGAAGAGAAACTTCATGGTAAGCAACACAAATTGGATAAGAATAAAAATGGCAAAATTGATGCTGAAGATTTCAAGTTGCTCAGAAAAAAGGAAACTAAAGAGGACGATTTTGACTCATTGGTTGATGCCGATATTGATGATGAAGAAGAAAGAGATTCTTTGGAGCAGGGAATGTATGAGGAAGATGGTGAGACCGAAGAAGGTAATGAATTTACAGGTGAGTTAGAGAAGGCTAGAAAAGAAGGTAAATCATCGTTCAAAGTCGGAGATAAAACTTTCAAGACCGAACCCAAAGAGAAAAGAGACAATTTTGACGGTAGAAAATCAGAAGTTATTGGGGTTTACTCAAATATTGATAAGCAGAGAGAAATGAAAGAGGAGAAAAAATGGATTCAAAAAACTGATATGAAAAAAGGAGCACTACATAAAAAACTTGGAGTTCCTGAAGACGAAACAATTCCTAAATCAAAGTTGAAAAGTTTGAAAAAAGAACTTATGAAAAAAGGTGAAGGTGATAAAAAATTATCTGCGGCCGACTCTAAAACTTTGAAACAAGTGAATTTGGCAATGACATTAAAGGGTCTTAAAGAGAACGATAATACTCTTAGATTGAGTGAAAGTGAACTAATTGACATGATTGAAAAAATTGTGTTAGAGGAGAAAAAAAATAAAGAGGTAAAAGACAAGGCAGAAAAACAAAATATCACTAAGAAAACACCGGAAGGTTTGAAGAAAACTGAAAAGGCACTTAAAGCTTCGAAAAAAGAAAACGAGGATTATGCTAAGGAGGTTGTCAAAAAGATGAAAGATTACATGAAAACAGGGTCTAAGGGTGAGTATACTGAAAACCCTGTAGACTTTCCGAAAAGTAATTTTGCATTAGAAAAAGACCCTAAGGTAAAAAAATATACACCTTCACAAGCGGTGGAAGAATATATTGAATATTTTTCATATCCGGGTCAAACAAATTTGGTATTTGACGAAATCAAACCCGATGTTAAAAAAATTGAAAAACATCTCAAAGGTGACAGAATAATGGGAAATGCTCAAGTCGATGAGGATGGAAATGCTTTGGGTAACGTTGTACCGAGCAAAGTTGGAGAAAGGTTCTTCAAAAATTTCCAAGATAATGTTTATGGTAACGAACAAATGCAAGCATCCTACAAGAGATATCCAGCACCTGTTGAAGAAGAGGGTGAGGGACAAACATCAGGTTCGTTAAAAGACCTTAAAAAACTATCCAAAGGAAATAAAGTTTTAAATAAATTATCAGAGTCTCAGCAATCGAATAAGATTATTGGAGAAATGGAACAAATGAAAAAACTTATGTCCTACAATAAGAAAACACAGTAATTCACAAAACAAAATATTTTATTTATAATTCTCCATAACCATCACTATGGAGAATTTTTTTAAATGGATAGGTAAAGAAATACCTGACGAAGAAGTTATAATATGGTTCAATGTCCATAACATGAACTATGAAAAAATTGAACTTTACGGGGACATTTTCAAAACCTTGTCATATCTAATACAAGACACCTATTTGGGTGAAGAAAATCATGAAACTAAAATTTCATTATCTGTTGAGGATAAAGAATTGCATTTTGAATGGTGTTGGGCTAAAATGATTGAAAATTTCGCAAAAGAAAAAATATTCATCGAATCTGACGGGGAACACAAAAAATATTTAAAAAATTTTTTTGGTGAAACCTTTTATAATCAACAAGATAAAAATATCAAAGACGAGGTCTTTGTTTTTGTGGACCAAGTTTTTGAGGTGAATAAAAAGTTTTCAAAGGCCGATTTAGATATCCTTACAGAAATTTATAAGTTCATGGAAAAAAATGTTAAATAAAAAAACCTTTATTAGTTTACTTCCAGGGACAAAAAATTACATTTTTAACAAAATAAACTTTAATTATTAAATCAAAATGGAAACATTAGAACAAATTAAAGAATTGACTGAAGTTTTATCTGTTGATGCTACCAAGTTTTTTAAAGGTAACAAGAGTGCAGGTACAAGAGCTAGAAAGACAGCTCAAGAGTTGAAAGCTTTACTTCAAAAATTCAGAGGGGAAATTCTTGAACACAAGAAATCAGAAAAAGATGCATAATATTGAATCAACATTTTTTTTTATATTTGTTTTTACAATATTGATTGTATTCAGAAACCTATTTAGGATTATAAGTACCCTGTTAGATAAAGAACCAAAAAAAATTGTTTATACTAACAGGGAACTTATAATTTTAGGTCTATCATTGTCTTACATTATAACATTTATCAAATTCACATGAGTTTTTATAAAGAAATTGAACAATTTTCAGAGTATATTAAATCAATAAGGAAATTAAAAGACTATTTAAGTTTTGATTTATATTTTCCTTCAAAATGGGGATTACCTAAGGATGATACCCAAATAATTCCTTTTGAATCAGATGTCGCCAATCACAAGGGTTTATCTTTCGTTACAGAAATGAAAGATAAAGAAGTAACAAATACAATCACTAAAATACTTAAAGTTATAAAAATAAATAAAGAGAGAGAATTGAAGGAAATGTTGTTTAAACAAACAGTTGAACAATTAAAAAAGACGTTTGAAAACAATGATTTAGACAAACTTCAGAACCTCTATTTTGATTTTGAAAATCACGAATTAGATGAACCAGAAATCGGAGAAGAATCAGATAGCATTGAATTGGCTGAATAGTGAAAAAGGAAAGGATAAGAAAAGTTTAGAAATTGATAAGAAAAAATTCATCCAAGAAATAAAAAAGTATAAGAAAACAGATTTGATTCCAATTCCAAAAAAATTGACATTATGGGAGAAAATAAAGATAATGATTTTGGGACAATAAACAAGTTGGCTCTCGTAGCCGAATCTGTACAGACTCTTTTCGAGGGTAAAGCAACTGTGGTCTTTGAATTGACTAAAAAAGAATATCAACCGGTAATAAACCAGTTCAGAGAGATTGACAGACATCACAAACAGTTCTCCATAGATATTTCAGGGACTGAGTTTCATTTTTTACTCATCGAGGATGAGTCGTAGATTGTCTATACAATATTTTTTTATCGAAGCCCGCATCTGATAGTAATTTTAAAAGGTATTTTCTTTGGGCTACCGACGAATCCTTTATAAATAAACAATTTGTTTTCTTGTTGTCATAGTAAAATTTACTGACACAATCCAAAAACCTCTCAGCATCAGATTTATTTTTTACTGAAAATATTTTGAATTCCAAATTCTCTTGTAAAACAATTTTATTATTCAACGAGTATAACATTTTCATTTCATTACCAACCATGTAAGTTTTAATGAATTTATCGAATGATATTTTGATTGATTTTTTTATGTCGTAAATTTCTTCCTCTTTTTTTATTTTTGAAATCTTTATAAATTTCAAATTTTCATCTTCTAATTTGACCTTTTTATTCCTTCCAAATTGGTCTGTCAAATAAGTTGGTGACATTTGACTTTTAGTTTTTTCTATGATTGCTAATTCAAATTCACATAGTTTACCACTCTCGAATACCTTCTCAAAAATAATTTTTTCAGATTTTGATATATTTGAATTGAAGAATTCCTGAGCCTTCGCTAAAGTTTTATATTCCTTTATTATTTTTTTCTTTTTTTTATCCTTGAAAAGAACAATCATATATTGCGACATACATGAAAAATTACTACAAATTATTAGAAGTTGAAGAGAATGCTTCAGAAGATGATATAAAAAAGAGTTATAGAAACCTGTCAAAAAAATATCATCCAGACTTGAACCCTCAAGGGGCGGAGAAATTCAAGGAAATCAATGAAGCATATGAAGTCCTGAGTAACAAGGAAAAAAGAAAGAAATATGATTTTCAGAAATCTAATCCCTACAACGGAAGTGAATTTTCGGACTTTTTCGCATCTATGTTTTCGAACCAAAATTTCCAACCACCAAGGAACCATCCAGCACCAGATAAGATTTTGAATCTTCAATTGACCCCTTTAGAATCATATTTAGGACAAGAAAAAAATATTCAATATTTCAGGGAACTTCATTGCGATACTTGCGTAGGAACAGGAGGGGACAGGGCAATTTGTGGATTATGTGAAGGTACAGGTTTTATTGTGAAAACATTCGGTACAGGATTTTTAGTTCAACAGGTCCGGATGGCATGTCCAAATTGCGAGGGACGGGGATATAATCTCATAAATAAATGTTATAAGTGTTCAGGTAAAGGTACCTTAGGTAATGCAAATGAAATAAAGATAAACATACCTAAAGGTATTGATAGTGGACAATTCGTGAGAATACGGGGTATGGGGGACTATAGAAATGGTAATTATGGTGACCTCTTGATTCAGATAGAATTGAAAAGTTCCGAAGGATTCGAAAAAATGGGTAGTGATTTAGTATATAACCTTTATCTCAATTATGAGGACCTATTGAAGGATAAATATTCAATACCACACCCAGATGGAGAACTTATAGTTCCCGCTCCGAAAAATTTTGACACTTCGAAGCCTTTGAGGCTTAGGGGTAAGGGATACAGTTCAGGAGACATGTTCATCAAAATACATGTCAAATTTGATAGACCTACTTGAAAAAATTTATCAATAGTTTAATAAGAACGTAGTTACCGTAAATTGCTGAAGCTAATATGTAAAAACCGAAAAATAACATCGGAGTTACAGTCTTGAATAAAGATTTTTTTTTACATTTACTACAACCTTGAGATTCTTCCATATTTATAAGTATGATTTTAGAGCAAATTATTAGGAGGGTCTTGCATCAATTTTTAGATGAAAAGGACCAAAATAAATTTAAGAAACCACGTAAATATAGTCAATCGTATTGTAAATCTACACCTTGCTCCAAAATGGGTTTCACTCAGAAAGCTTCTTGTAGACCCTACAAAAATTGTTATAAGTAAAATTTGCCTTTTTCTTTTTTTTTCATATATTTGACTTATGCTAAGTTATATAGGTGGAAAATCAAAAATTGGTAAATGGATTATTGAGTACTATCTCGAAGACATGGAGACATATGTGGAAACATTCGGGGGAATGTTTTGGTGTTTTTTCAATATGGATTTAGAAAAATTTCCAAATCTCAAAAGAGTGGTTTACAATGACTTCAATCCTTTGAATTATAATTTGTTCAAATGTGTACAAAATCCCGCTGAATTACAGAGGGCTTTGGATAACATCCCTGTACAAGAATACGGAACATCACTAACTGATATTAGCTTCAAAGATAGATTCAGAGAATTTCAAACTGAAATATTTTCTTCAGGTTTTACGATAAATTATCCTGATTATGAAGTTGCAGCAAAATATGTTTATGTTGTAACACAAGTTTTCAGTGGTTCAAAACCCGAAACATCGAGTTTTATAGATTTAAAGGGAAAGTACAGGTCTAAATATTTAGCTTTCAGAGATAAGTTGTCAAACCCAAAGTGGGTAGAACATTTCTTGAAGATTACAAATGTAGAAAACTTAGATTTTCAAGAAGTAATAGAAAAGTATGATTCCCCCTCGACCTACATCTATTTAGACCCACCCTATTGGAAAACTGAAAACTATTATTCGAATCATGACTTCGACCGACAGGACCATGAAAGACTCTCTGTAATTTTGAATCAAGTTCAAAGTAAATTTAGTTTATCATACTACGATTTCGATTTATTACATCAGTGGTATCCTGAATCTACCTTCCGATGGGAAAGAAAAAAATTCGCAAAGGCTGCCGCTGCAAAAAAGGGTACAAAACAAAATTTGGGTGAAGAGCTTTTGATTATGAATTATTAGTTATTTTTACACTTTGATTGTATTTATATTAAAGTTTACTAAATGAGATTCACCAATTTATTGAAGTCCATCATTTTGGAGGCACAAGAAAAAATTGATTTTTTGATTGATACTTATGCTAAATCAAAAAAGAAGAAAGATGGTTCAATCAAAAAAGCAAAACTTACACCTAAAGAGTTGTCTATCTTAGTTGCGGCTGACCCCGAAACAAATCTTCATAATGTTGAAATTCCAACCTCAGACGTGAAGGAATTGGCTAAAGTTAAAGCAGGACCATACTCTCCGTGGATTATCAAAAGATATTTGGAATTGAATCAGAATACTGAAATTCCTTATGGTGAATCAGGATATGAAAGAGAATTGAAGACGCTCAAGGATAGATTCATGGAGGATTTGTACAAAATTACCGAGGATTTAAAAAAGTTCGATAGATTTAAATCAAGAATTCCTCAAGAACTAAGAGATATCAATAAGTTGACTCCTGAAAAATTATATGATATCGTAAAAGATTTCGATATAACAATCGCCACTACAACCAAAGCAGAAAGAAAATCTGCACCTGTACATCCTGGTGGGAAATTGGTTTTTGATTCACCTAATTTGAGAGTGGTTGAAATAACAGACAAAGGAAATTTGGGTAAAGAGGCGGCTTGTTTTTATGGTGGAAATCAACAAGAAACAAGATGGTGTACATCAGCACCCGGTCTATCCCATTTTGATTATTATATCGGGAAAGGACCTCTATATGTAGTTTTTGACCCTTCAGACCCGAATGTTTCACCAACAACAGGATTACCTGTTGAAAGATTCCAATTATCTTTCGAAACTGACCAATTCATGGACAGACATGACCATTCAATTGATATAATTGAAAAGTTGAATGGTCCTTGGAAGGAGCTCAAACAAGTGTTCAAACCTAAATTTGCAAGGGGTCTCACAACTGGCGGTACGAAACTTACTATTGATAATTTCAAACATGGTAATGTTGGTAAATTTGTGGCACTTTATGGTTTGGAGGAACTATTTGAAAGTTTACCTGATACCCTTGATGAAATTGCTATCTCACAAAAATCAGATAAGGGACAAAACATTGACATCAAGATTCCTGCTTCCATAAAAAGATTTAAAAATATGGAGGTAATATTGTTAGATAATTGTATTAGTTCTTTACCTGATGAAATTTGTGAACTGAAAGAATTGAAGTTTCTAAGCTTACTCAATAACCCCAACTTAAAAGAACTACCTGACTGTTTGAACAATCTCAAAAATTTGGCCTTCATCGCTCTTACAGGTAGTCCCAATGTTCGTATTCCTGAGTGGTTAAAGAAGAGAGGTAAAACCATGAGAAAAGACGATAGTAATGGTAATCTTTGGGATTTGGAATATGATAAATAATTACTAAATTTGTTTTTATGAGTGTTGATGTAGAAATCTACATGAATAACATAATCAAATTTTTCAGAAATAATCCTAAGGATTTACAAAATCTTGTGCCTCTTCACAAGGAAGATGAGTTTTATAAAAAAATTCGAGAGGTTGCAACTAAAAATTCGTCAGAAGGGAAGGAGATTAGTTTAACTCAAAAACAATTATTGGACATTTGCGTTGTAATAAACGGAAAAGAACCCAAACCCGATGAAATTTTGGATGAAAGAGTTTTCATCCCTTCTCCATTTGGTTTTATTTGTTTGAATTAAAATTTTTCTTATTTTTGTGTCCTATGAATGACACAGTTATCTACAAAAAAGTTTTTCAAAGACATGTTTCGAGAGAAGCCCAAAACTATTCCCTCATAGATAGTAACAAAAAAGAATATTACGACGGAGTCCACCCTTTTTTTGATTTTATATCAACATACAGAGACGAAGACACATTTAAGACTAATCTTAAAAATCTTTTATTTACAATTATTCAAGACACTGTAACAATTTTGATTGAACAGAAAGAAGAAAAAATTTCTTTAAAAATTTTCCAAAAATCTTTTTCAAGAAAGGTTGGACTTCAATATTTTAAATTATATAAAAATATAAGGTATGTTACCGTCAACATGAAGTACGGTAATATATATTTTGGTGAAATGAACAATTATCAGAATAAGAAAAAAGTCCATAAGAAAGTTCGTTCAAATTTCATCATAAATGATTCTTTCAAAACTTTCAGAACATCACTCAAGAACATAATCAACGAATTCAGTGCGGACCAAAACACAGATGTTATAAACGAAGTATCTAGAATTTTTTTGGATAAAATAGACGGAGGCGTTAAAGGATTATCATTTGGAGATAGACTTTTCAAGTATTATTTAGATAAGAAACAAATAAAATACCCAAATAATTTTCCCTTATATTCAAACTTTCTTATTGGTAATTTCAGAAAAAAATTAAAAAAATTAGATAATAGATTGGTTGATACCTTCATGTTGATGAATGACATAAACGGAAAAAAATTAAAGAAAGTTCTCCATACTGCTAATCATCTAAATGTATCAAACTATAAAGTCGGACTTAAACTATTCGGTTCCGATTGGATAAATCAAGATGAAAAATTATTGAAGGATATATTCAATAATCAAGTTAGTTTGGATTTGAGTGATAAACAAATATCACAATTTAATTTGCTGATTTGTCCTAAAGAAAAAAAGAGGGTTTTCCTTTTGTTTAAAACATTCAATTCGAATAATGAAATTGATGAATGGACACTCAAAGACCACTTCCTTTTCTATATTCAATTGAAAAGTTTTGGGGAAACTGATATTGAGTGGAAATCTACAGATAACTCTGATTTTTTCAGAGAAGAGCATTTAGATTGGGTCAATAAGTTAGAACATTATAAGAATGGTACTTACAATAGAATTTATCCAAAAATTTATTATGAGGTAATTCAAAATTTTCTAATAGGTGATATTCAGTTCTATCCTAAACTTCTCACTAATTCTTCGGAGTATAATAGTGAGAGTTCGATTCAAAGTAACTGTGTCAAAGGTTATATTGGTAGAGTGAGTTCTATAATCATTTCACTAAGAAAGAATGATATAGATTCTAATGAAAGACTCACTATCGAATATAGAATTCATTATTTAAAAAATTCAGATAAAAGTCATATAGACCGTGTTCAATGTTTGGGGAAATACAATAGCTTACCTGATAGTTCTTGGGATGAGCCTTTGAGAGTCTTGGATTCTCAGGTGAAAAAATTATTGAACGATTCTAATTTCCCTTTTTACAAACTAACTAAAGAATGTAGTAATGGGGTAAAATTCGAGTCAGATACAATGTTCAATCAGGATGGTTATCTTGAATGGACTTACAAAGCTATTGATAATTCAGGTATGTCGGATTATTTTCTGTTTTGATGGATAGACACCAATATATTGTGAATTTAGAGAGAGATGGTAAATTTTTTTCTAATCTAAAATTTACCATACCTGATTTAACCATTCCTAAAAATTTGAAGGATAAAAGATATTTTCCGGTTTATTCGGAAAGAATTCTTGGTCCCAATAATAAAACAACCCTCAAAAACTACATATTAAAATCGGCACAAGGATTTTATTTGTGTTTCGATAAGTTGGAAAATGATTCATCTGAGGTGACTATTTATTTTGAAGAGAGTCAAGATATCGAATTACAATTTTTCGTAAATAATTTTTTAAAAACTTTCAAAAATGCAACAACTAACAACAAATGAACTAAAAGAAAAAATCAATAACAGAGAAAACTTCATATTAGATTTATATGCTACGTGGTGCGGACCCTGTAAAATGATGTTGTTTAATTTAGATAAATTAGAGGAGCATTTATCTAAAGAATCTGGAAATACTCCAAAATACGGAATTTATAAATTTGACATTGACTCAGATAGAGAATTCATAATGAGTGAGATGGGTATCAGAAGCGTACCAACAATCAAAATATTCAAAGAAGGAAAAGAAGTTTTTTCAAAAGCGGGAGTTATGTCTACTCTTGAAGTTCTAAATTTATTACAAAATTAAAATATGTCAAAATTATCTGTTATAGTTTATACAATGAAGGGATGTCCTCATTGCAAAGACTTCAAAGAGTTATTAGTTAAAGAAGGAATCGAATTTCACGATAGAGATATTGATGAATACGAGGAAGAGTATGATATATTTTCCAAAGTAACAGACAACGATATGATACCTGCTTTACTTGTCATAGAGGGAGACCTTAAAAAACATGAATCTTTTTTATATGTTCCCGAAAAAAATTACAACGAGCTTACGGAAGCCGTAGATATTATAAGAGGACATCAAAAAAAATTAGGGATTATCTAAATTGAAATAATTCCTTTTATTTTCTTTTTTAAAAAATCTAAGTCTTTCTCATAAAAATTTAGTTCTTCGTTCCAATTAGATTCGATGACCTCCTTTTTGAATTTCTGAGCATTGGTATCTACACAATCTAAAAAAAGAGAGTTCAGAGTTTCTGAGACGGTGCCATCTTCCTCTTGAAATAAGATTTCTATTTGACCTTTATCTTTTTTTATCGTTAGAAGTAATTTCTCAAAAACTAAATTAGGTGGTATATTGTATACTAGTCTTTTTGCAAAGAAATAAAGAAGTCGTCCCATTTCCAAAGAATAACCGAATGGAAACTTAGAACTAATGACAAGTTCGTCCGCCATTTCTAAAATTTCTTTTTTGATACTACAATTCTCTGAGTTATAAAAAAAGCCTGAAAATTTTTTCACCTCTGATAGTTTACACCCATAGTCAATCAAATCTATGGTATTTAGAAGTTTCTTCTCATTTTTCAAGTCTGGATTTTTGGTATAAAATTCGTCTTTGACTTTGTTCAAATCTAATATTTCTTTAGAGGTGGTCTTCCCCTTTACAACGTAAAAATTTTCACAATCAACAACCTGAATTATAGAATTTTCTTTGAATTGTATTTTAGATAAAATAAACTCTGAGAGAGAATTTACAAAAAATTCACGAGATGTTCTAGATAATATTTTCATCTTATATTTATTACTTCTTCAATCATAATTAATTTTTGAAAAATAATGAAGACTAACTAATATTTCCAAAACATTTAGTGTATTTGGATATTTATCATTAGTATTTAAAAAGGATGGGAAAAAATATTTTAATTGTTCCGAGTAATTTCACTGAGAGGACTGCTAACCGTACTCCATTTATAAGTTATGAGGGTACCACGGGTCAGGTTATTCTGACGGTTACACCTTCAGGTAAAATTAAATTCAGCGGTAATACTGTTGGTGATACAAATTTGATGACAGTAGACCCTGCAAATTCTACAGTTTCAGTAAACACTATTTTTGTAGGAAATTACCTTGCAATAGGAGGGGTTCAGGTAATAAATGCCACAAACAATTGGATTGGACCCACAACAGGTATAGCTGGTTCTCAGGGTGCAAAAGGATTCAACGGAAATACAGGTCCTACGGGTGCAATAGGTAACACAGGAGCACAAGGTGCTATTGGTGCTGCAGGCGCCACAGGACCTCAAGGTGCTCAAGGTACATTTGGGCCTAAGGGTGCTCAAGGAACTGCTGGAGCACAAGGAAATACGGGTGCTCAAGGTAACAATGGACCCAAGGGTGCCACAGGAGCACAAGGGTCAGCAGGTGCGCCAGGTAATACAGGTAACCCTGGACCTACAGGACAAAGTGGACACCCTGGTCCACAAGGACCAACGGGAGCCGTTGGTAATACAGGAGCACAGGGTGCGATTGGGGTTACAGGACCCACAGGTAATACAGGTGCTCAAGGACCTGTAGGACCAACAGGTGGACAAGGTGCTCAAGGACCACAAGGAGCTCAAGGTCCAAAAGGATTTTCAGGTGCACAAGGTGCAACAGGAAACACAGGTGGAACAGGACCCACAGGAAATACAGGACATCCTGGCGCTCAGGGTGCTACAGGAAATCCTGGACCTACGGGTGTCACAGGGTCTCAAGGAGCCGTTGGACCCACCGGTGCTATAGGAGCTCAAGGACCCAAAGGAGCACAAGGGAATACTGGAAACACAGGGGCACAAGGAGCCACAGGAAATCCTGGTCCACAAGGTTTCACAGGTAATGTTGGTGCGGTAGGGCCCACAGGTGCGATTGGTCCAAAGGGACCACAAGGACCTACAGGAAATACAGGTAATGTGGGACCACAAGGTGCCACAGGTACCACAGGCCCAACAGGTGATACAGGAGCTACAGGACCTGCAGGACCACAAGGTGCTGTGGGACCAAAAGGAGACACAGGTAATACGGGGGCTCAGGGTGCTGTGGGGCCACAAGGAGCAACTGGTCCGACAGGACTTTCAGGTGCTCAAGGTGCCCAAGGTGGGGTAGGACCGACAGGGGCTACAGGACCACAAGGAGCTCAAGGACCTGCGGGTAATACGGGTCATTCTGGTGCACAAGGTGCTACAGGACCAACAGGGCCTGGAGGTAACACAGGTGCTCAAGGGGCGGTTGGACCGAAAGGGGCTACAGGACCTCAGGGAGCTCAAGGACCCGCAGGTGGTACAGGTAACACAGGGGCTCAGGGTGCCACAGGACCACAAGGTTCACAAGGGGCGGGTGGTGGAACAGGTCATCCAGGTGCCCAAGGTCCCCAAGGAGCGATAGGACCACAAGGTTCACAAGGAGCCACAGGACACACTGGTGCTCAAGGCCCACAAGGTGCCACAGGACCACAAGGCTCACAAGGGGCTACAGGACATCCTGGTGCCCAAGGTAGTCAGGGTGCGGCCGGACCAAAAGGACCTAATGGATTCACAGGTCATCCTGGAGCGCAAGGACCGCAAGGTTCAGCGGGAGCAACGGGTGCTCAAGGTCAGACAGGTCATCCGGGGGCACAAGGTGCAGGTGGACCTACTGGGTCTCAAGGACAAGGGGGTGGTACAGGACATCCTGGAGCTCAAGGTGCCATAGGACCCAAAGGACCTCAAGGACCTACAGGTGCTACTGGCCATCCTGGTGCTCAAGGTGCTGGTGGAGGTACTGGTAACGAGGGGGCACCAGGTTTCACAGGACATCCAGGTGCACAAGGTGCTACAGGACCAGGAGGTAGTCCGGGTGCTCAGGGTTCACAAGGTTCCCAAGGACCTCAAGGAGCTCAAGGAAATACCGGTCCGACCGGCGTACCGGGAGCTACGGGGCATCCTGGTGCTCAAGGAGCGGTCGGTCCAACTGGCCCACAAGGTCCGTCAGGTAATACAGGACATCCTGGTGCACAGGGAGCAACGGGTCCTACAGGACCTCAAGGAAATACAGGTGCCACGGGTGCTATTGGACCCCAAGGTGCGGGAGGTGCCACAGGCTCACAAGGGGCTGTAGGACCTCAAGGAGCAACTGGAGCCACAGGAGCCCAAGGTCCACAAGGTCCAGGTGGTCCTACAGGACCTGGCGGGGCACAAGGTGCTCAAGGAGGAGGAGGTGCCACAGGACCTCAAGGACCACAAGGTCCAAAGGGACCTCAGGGTGCTACAGGTCCTACAGGGGGTCCTGGTCCAACTGGACCACAAGGTCCTCAGGGACCAACAGGAGCACCTGGACCTACAGGTGCCACAGGACCACAAGGTCCTACAGGTGGTCAAGGTACACAAGGCTCATTAGGTGCAACAGGAGGGCAGGGTGCTCAAGGTTCCCAAGGAGCTGTTGGACCTGGAGGTGTAACATGTCAACTGAATAGTATTATTGCTCTTACAGGAAGTAGAAACCCATGTGTAGGTGTTTGTAATATCACTGTACCCAACGTTTATCCATACACTCAAACTGCTTACACAGCCACACAAAACAAATATTTCGATGCTACGAATTGTTCAAATGGTACTTGTGATTGGAATACTTATAACTGGGAACAATGGAATAGTGCATGTTATTCATTAAACGCCACTTGTGGTAATGGTACCTATCAGCAGGCTTGTGCTTATTCTGACGTGAAACTTAAAACAGGTATTGAAACCTTGAAAGATTCTCTTATAAAAATATTGGAAATAGAAACTGTTGAGTATGATTGGAACGAAAAAAATTGGGGTACCAAAGAAGAGTATGAATATTTTGCTCAGATGGGAAGATTACATCAGATAGGTCTAATTGCACAAAACGTAAGAATTCATTTCCCTGAAGCTGTTGGAATCGGTCCTGATGGATATTATTACATTGACTACAAGAAATTAAATTCTGTTGTAGTTGAAGGTATAAAAGAACAACAAGTATTTATTGAAGAGATAACTAAACAAGTAGACGAATTAGAAATTAAATTGAGATAATGCCATCTAATGTAATTATATATCCTACCGGTAGAACGTGGAACACTGACCCTCATTTTATTTTTGATGATGGAACTAATAAATTACAATTCAACGTTTTAACTGACGCAATAAGTCTGTCTGCTGGGTCAATTTCAAATAATTTTGTAATTGGTACAAAAGGTTCAGACAATGGTGTCACAACCTCAGGGGCTTCCGCACAGTCACTATATTTCAACGCCTCACAATTCATAGGTTCTGGAGGTGTTTGGGTCGGACCAACTGCCGGTATCGCTGGTGCTCAGGGAGCTCAAGGTGCTCAGGGAGCCCAAGGTGGTCAGGGAGCTCAAGGAGCTCAAGGTGCAAATACAGGAGCTCAAGGTGCTACAGGTGCCCAAGGAGCAACAGGCGCACAAGGTGCGGCAAACACAACACAAGGTGCTCAAGGTACAATTGGGTCTCAAGGAGCTCAGGGTGCCACAGGAGCTCAGGGTGGAAATACGGGTGCTCAAGGAGCCACAGGAGCTCAAGGTAACCAAGGAGCTCAAGGTGCTCAAGGAGGAACAGTTGGAGCTCAGGGTGCTCAGGGTGGTCAGGGAGCTCAAGGTGCTCAAGGTGCTCAAGGTGCAAACACAGGTGCTCAGGGTGCGACAGGTCCCCAAGGAGCCCAAGGAGCGGTAGGTGCTACAGGAGGAGTTCAAGGTGCTCAAGGTGCCGTCGGTGCCACAGGTGATTTAGGTGCTCAGGGAGCTCAAGGAGCCAATACCGGAGCCCAAGGTGCTCAAGGTGCACAGGGAACTCAAGGTGCACAAGGTGCTCAGGGAGGAAATACTGGTGCACAAGGTGCTCAGGGTACTCAGGGTACACAAGGTGCTACAGGTGCTCAAGGAGGAGTACAAGGTGCTCAAGGTGCTATAGGTACTACAGGACCACAAGGTGCTCAAGGGGCCCAAGGGGCAAACACAGGAGCTCAAGGTGCTCAAGGTGGTCAAGGTGCTCAAGGAGCTCAAGGTGCTCAAGGAGGAGTACAAGGTGCTCAAGGGGCTACAGGTCCTACGGGGGTACAAGGAGCACAAGGTGCACAAGGAGGAGTACAAGGAGCACAAGGTGCAACAGGACCTCAAGGAGCTCAAGGGGCTCAGGGATTACAAGGTGGACTTCAAGGTGCCCAAGGTGCAACAGGTGCTCAAGGTGCACAAGGTGCAACAGGTGCTCAAGGAGGTACCCAAGGAGCTCAAGGTGCCACAGGACCACAAGGTGCACAAGGAGCAATAGGAGCTCAAGGAGGAGTACAAGGTGCTCAGGGTGCAACAGGAGCAGCGGGAGCTCAAGGGGCTCAAGGAGCCCAAGGTGCAAATACAGGTGCTCAAGGAGCCACAGGACCTCAAGGTGCTCAGGGGGCGACAGGAGCCCAAGGGGGTGTACAAGGTGCTCAAGGCGCCACAGGTCCTCAAGGTGCTCAAGGTGCTCAGGGGGCTCAAGGTGCAAATACAGGAGCTCAGGGTGCTACAGGTCCTCAAGGTGCTCAAGGTGCTCAGGGAGCCCAGGGTGCCAGTCCAGGTGCTCAGGGTGCTCAAGGTCCAAAAGGACCTCAAGGTGCTCAAGGAGCCCAAGGTGGAAGTGCAGGTGCCACGGGTGCGCAAGGTGCAACAGGTCCTCAAGGAGCTCAAGGTGCCCAAAGTGGTATAACAGGACAGGCAGGAGCTCAGGGTGCTACAGGTCCCCAAGGGGCACAAGGTGCTCAAGGTGGAAGTGCCGGTGCTACAGGAGCAGTCGGTGCACAAGGAGCTACAGGAGCACAAGGAGCCCAAGGTGCTAATCAAGGAGCACAAGGTGCTACGGGTGCTACAGGAGCTCAAGGTGCTCAAGGTGCTCAAGGTGCTAATCAAGGAGCCCAAGGTGCGACAGGTCCACAAGGTGCTCAGGGTTCACAGGGTGCACAAGGTGCTAATCAGGGAGCACAGGGGGCTCAAGGAGCTCAAGGTGCTCAAGGTTCTCAGGGAGCACAAGGAGCCAATCAGGGTGCACAAGGTGCTACAGGTCCACAAGGTGCACAAGGTGCAATTGGACCAAATAATACGACACAAGGTGCTCAAGGTGCTCAGGGAGGTCAAGGTACTCAGGGAAGTCAAGGAGCACAGGGTGCTAACCAAGGCGCTCAAGGGGCACCTGGAGTTCAAGGAGCTCAAGGAGCACAAGGTGCACAGGGTGCTAATCAAGGGGCTCAGGGAGCACCTGGAGTTCAAGGAGCTCAAGGTGCTCAAGGTTCTCAAAGTGCTACTTCGGGAGCACAAGGTTCTACAGGACCTCAAGGTGCTCAAGGTTCTACAGGACCCGGTCCTGGTCCGCAAGGAGCCCAAGGTCCACAAGGATTGACTGGAGGTGGAGGGAACACAGGTGCACAAGGGTCCCAAGGAGCTACAGGAGCCACGGGTCCTACAGGTGCTCCTGGTGGAACAGGAGCCACAGGTGCTCAAGGAGCCACAGGATTTGCTGGAAGCACTCAGGGTGCTCCAGGTGTACCAGGACCACAGGGGGCTCAAGGTCCGACAGGTGTTGGTGGTGCCACAGGCCCAACAGGCCCAACAGGTTTCAAGGGGAATACAGGCCCAACAGGCCCAACAGGTGCCACAGGTGCTCAGGGAGCACA
>Ga0315904_10000605_pt1 | contig 56964 bp, 51 predicted proteins | sample LakEriMetagenome_6_FD_203529 | JGI IMG/M metagenome (GOLD analysis project Ga0315904, IMG submission 203529) | Freshwater fungal communities from buoy surface, Lake Erie, Ohio, United States - Buoy 12 MA120 | ecosystem: Environmental > Aquatic > Freshwater > Lake | place: USA: Lake Erie, Ohio...
CCGACACCAACCCGTACCCGACCGCGACCGCCAACACCTGCCGCAACGTCAACCGCGTGTCTTTCACCGTCCGCGCCGCCAACCCATCACGCTGCAACCCCGCCAACCACACCTGCACCTGCTCAGGCCGCAACTCGCGAACCCGAACCTCACCCAACCCGGCCCGCACACGCGCCACCCGATCCGCATACTTCGCCAACGAACTCGGCCGCACCTGCCCCGCCGCCACATTCGCCAACCACCACTGCGCCAACACCCCCACCGTCACCGACCGATCAAAACGCGACGGGGTCTGGTTCACCACCTCCTCCAGCGCCGCAGCACGTTTCGCCAACACCGCCTCACGCGTCTTCGCGCTCACCGTACGCAACTTCCCCGACCCATCCCGGAACGTCGCCGTCCACCGCCCATCACGACGCGGGTACAACGAACCCTCACCATTCGCGGCCTTCCCGTGCACACTGAACGACCCGTCGCCAGCCACACTCCGCTTCCCCGACGGACGCCTCGCCATCACCCCAAACTACCCGTTCGGCAGTAACCGCGGCAGTAACGCCCCGCGAACACCGGTGAACACCCACGAACACCGGCACCCTATTCACCCAGTTCAGAGGCTGTTTTCGGTTTCTCTGACTTGGACGAAAAACTCCATGAGCGGAACGGGAGGGATTCGAACCCCCGGGCCTTGTGAGCCGGCCGCTTTCAAGGCGGCTGCATTTGTCCGCTCTGCCACCGTTCCGGCCGACACGCTAGCGGTCGGCCGCAGCCGGCCTCCGGGTCGATCGGGCCGGTCGTTCGGGCCGGTCGATCGGGCCGGTCGATCGGGTCAGGCGAACGCCGGGATCACATCGGCGCCGAAGCGCTCGATCGTGGCGGCCACCTCGGCGTGGGGCATGCCGCCCATGTCGAACATCACCAAGTGGGTGTCGAGTTGCAGGAGATCGCGGATCGCGCCGATGCGGTCCACCACCTCGGCGGGACTGCCGACCACCGCCATGGCGCGCACCATCGCGTCGTAGTCGAACGGCGGGACCGACGACGCGCCGAGGCCTCGCGCGACGAACGACGTCACCCAGGTCATGTACGTCGTGTAGCGCGGCCGCCACGTCTGGTGGGCAAGCTGCGACGTGGTGTGCACGTGGCAGTGGCTCAGCGCCCCGATCCGGGCGTCGGCGCGATCCCGGCCGGCCGCCTCCCAGCACTCCAGGTAGTGGTCCACCATCGGCCGGAACGACGCCGGGGTGCCGAACACGGTCGGCAGCATCAGCGACACCCCCAGCCGAGCGGCGAGCTCGACCGAGTCACGCGACGACCCGGCACCCAGCCACACGTGGGGTCGGGGGGTCTGCAGCGGCCGCGGTTCGACGGTGATCCCGTCGAGCGGCGCCCGGAAGCGTCCGCTCCAGGTGACGGGGCCGTCCGTCTCCCAGATGCGCAGCAGCAGCTCGAGGTGCTCGGCGAACACCTCCTTCGCGTCGGCCGGATCCTGCCCGAACGCGGCGAAGGTGTGCGGGAAGTACGTCCCCCGGCCGATCACGGGTTCCAGCCGGCCTCCGGACAGCAGGTCGACGGTGGCGTAGTCCTCGGCCACCCGCACCGGATCGAGGTTCGCGCCGAGCAGCACGCCGGTCGAGAGCCGGATCCGCGAGGTGCGCTCGCCGATCGCGGCGAGCACGACCGGGGGCGACGAGAGGATGTAGTCGCAGAAGTGGTGCTCCCCGAGGTGCACCGACCGGAACCCGGTCTGCTCGGCGAGGACACCCTGCTCGACGAGCGACCGGAAGCGCTCTGCCTGGGTCGACCGCACGCCGGTGACGGAGTCGGTGAGATGGTCGCCGAGCGAGAGCAGTCCGAAGTCCACCGCGGAACCCTAGGAGGCACGGCACCGGCGATGGGCAGCGGAACCGGGACGGCCTCGCCGGACCCGCCGGATGATCAGCCGGCGAGCGCGGCCTTCACCATCGCCGCGATCGCAGCTCCGTCGGCGGACTGGCCGGCCCGGGCGCGCACGGCGTTGACGACCTTGCCCATCGCCTTCATGCCGGTGGCACCGTCGGCCGCTGCGGCCGCCACCTCGGCGTCGACGATGGCCTGCAGCTCCTCGGTGCTCATCGCCGCCGGCAGGTGGGCCTCGAGGACCGCCGCCTCGGCGCGCTCGCTCGCCACCTTCTCCGTGCGACCAGCCTGCTCGAAGGCGTCGGCGGACTCGTGGTGCTTCTTCGCCTCGGCGGCGAGCACCTTCAGCACCTGGTCGTCGCTCAGCTCGACGTGCTCGGCCCCGGCGGTCTCCGCGACCGAGATCGCCGACAGCGCCTGGCGCAGCGCAGAGAGCGCGACCTCGTCGCGCGCCTTCATCGCCGTGGTCAGCGCGGCCTTCAGATCGTCCTTCACGCCCATGGTGTGCCCCTTCGCGAGCTCGTGCCCCGGCCCGTCGCCGGCGGCGGTGTGAGTGGTTCGTGGCGGTCCCGGATCGGTCCCGGGTCAGTCGCGGATCTTCTCCCGGAGCGACCGGATCCAGTCGTCCGCCTCGCGCCATCGGGCGTCGGCGTGCTCGCGCGCCTCGTGGGCGTGGGCACCGGCGGCCGGGTAGGAACCGAGGAACTTCACCCGGCCCTGCTTGGCCCGCAGCGCCCGCACGGCGTCGGCGAGCAGCTCGTCGGCGATGTGGCCGTCGGCGTAGATGATGAAGCAGTAGTCGCCGAGCCCGCCGTCCTTGGTGGGCCGCGACAGCAGGTTCGACAGGTTGATCCGCCGCGCGGCGAACTCCTGGAGGATCGAGATCAGCGACCCCGGCTCGTCGGCGCGCTGATAGATCACGAGCGCCGTGCGGTCGTGCCCGGTGGGGGCGGGGATGCCCTCGCGGGCCACGACGACGAACCGGGTCTGGTTGCCGGGGTGATCGGCGATGTCGGCCACCAGGATGTCGAGCCCGTACAGCGCGGCGGCGGAGCGTGGCGCCACGGCCGCGTGTCCGACGCCCAGCTCGCTCGCCAGCCGCGCGCCCTCCGCGGTGGAGTTGGCGGCGCGGAGCTCGGCGCGGCCCACCCGGTTGCGCAGGAAGGCGTGGCACTGGGCCGTGGCCACCGGAATCGAGAGCACCACCTTCACGTCGTCGAGCGACGTGCCGGTCGGTGCCATCAGGCAGTGCTCGATGTCGAGCACCACCTCGCGCTGGATGAGCAGGTCGTGGTTGAACGCGAGCTCGTCCTGCGAGAGGTTCACCGTGCCCTCGATCGAGTTCTCGATCGCCACGAAGCCGAGGTCGACCTCGCCGCTCTCGACCGCGTCGAGCACGTCGGGCATCGTGCGGAACAGCACGAACTCGCCCTGCGCGAGGTCCGGCTGCGACATGAGCGCCTGCTCGGTGAACGTGCCGAGCGGGCCCAGGAACCCGATGCGTGTCATGGCGGTCCAGGCTAGGGGCCGTGTCGCAGTGATCCGGGGGCGTTTCGACAGCCGAGCCCGCACCCGCGAGAATGCTCCTCGTGGACGAGACACGACTGCGCCAGCTCATCGACGACATCCGATCCGGCACGGTGACCGCTGACGACGCCGTGGCCACGCTGCGGCGGTTGCCCTTCGCCGACGTCGGCGACGCGCTGGTCGACCACCACCGTGCGTTGCGCCAGGGTCTGCCCGAGGCGATCTACGGGCCCGGGAAGTCGCCCGAGCAGTGCGTGCGCATCGTCACCGAGCTGCTCGAGCACGACACCGGCCCGGTGCTGCTCACCCGCACCACCGACGAGCAGCGCAAGGCCGTGCTCGCCGAGCACCCCGAGGGTGTGGTGGGTTCCGGGTGCGTCGCGTGGCGGCTGCCCGAGCCGTTCCGGCCGTTCCGTGTGCTCGCCGTGAGCGCCGGCACCGCCGACGTGCCCGTGCTCGACGAGGCCGTGTTCACCCTGCGCGCCTACGGCTTCGACCCGGATCGGCTCACCGACGTCGGCGTCGCCGGGCTGCACCGCCTGCTCGCGCACCTCGACCGTGTCACCTCCGCGGACGCGGTGGTGGTCGTGGCCGGGATGGAGGGGGCGCTCGCCAGCGTGATCGGCGGGCTCACCGCCGTGCCGGTGGTGGCGGTGCCGACGAGCGTGGGCTACGGCTCGGGGCTCGACGGCGTGACGGCGCTGCTCGCGATGCACGCGTCGTGCGCGAGCGGGGTCACCGTGGTGGGCGTCGACAACGGCTTCGGCGCCGCGTGTGCGATGGCCCGCATCCTGCGGGTGCCCGCGTGACCCTTCCGGGCGGTGCCGGAGCCGGCCACGAGGGTCGCGTCCGCACCGCCTGGTTCCACTGCTTCGCCGGGACCGCTGGCGACATGACCCTCGGCGCACTCGTGCACGCGGGCGCCGACCCGGTCGCGGTCGCCTCGATCGTGCAGGCCCTCCCGGTGGACGGGTACCTGCTCACCTTCGAGCCCGTGCTGCGCTGCGGCATCGCCGCCACCCACGCGCTGGTGGTGCTCGACGAGGACGGGCACGGGCACGGGCACCCGCACGACCACCCGCACGACCACCCGCACGACCACCCGCACGACCACCCGCACGACCACCCGCACGACCACCCGCACGACCACCCGCACGACCACCCGCACGACCACCCGCACGACCACGACCACGACGTCCCCCACCGCCCCTACCGGGTGATCCGCGAGCTGCTCGACGCGGCGACGGAGCTGCCGCCACGGGTGCGCGACCGCGCCCAGCGCACCTTCCGGGCGCTCGCCGAGGTGGAGGGCCGGATGCACCGGATGGATCCCGACGACGTGGAGTTCCACGAGGTCGGCGCGATCGACGCGATCGTCGACGTCGTCGGGGTCTGCGCTGCGCTGGAGGTGCTCGGCATCGACCGCATCGTCTGCAGCCCGATCACCCTCGGTCAGGGCCGCGTGCGCGCCGCTCACGGCGAGCTGCCGAACCCCGCCCCCGCCGTCGTCGACCTGCTCGCGCTCCGCCACGCGCCGAGCCGCGGCATCGACGACCACCGCGAGCTCGCGACCCCGACCGGCGTGGCGCTGATGGTGGCCCTCGCCGACGAGTTCGGCCCGATGCCGGCGCTCGAGGTGCACCAGGTGGGCTACGGCGCCGGCACCCGCGACGTGCCGGGGCGGCCCAACGTGGTGCAGGTGGTGATCGGCGACGCGAGGGTCTCGACGCCCGGACCCGGGCAGCCGGCCGAACTCGTCGAGTGCAACGTCGACGACGCCACCGGTGAGGTGGTGGCGCACACGATCGCCCGGCTCCTCGCAGCCGGGGCCCACGACGCGTGGGCAACCCCGATCGTGATGAAGAAGGGACGGCCTGCGTTCACCGTCCACGCCCTGTGCGACGGGTCGCGCCTCGACGCCGTGCGCGACGTGATGGTGGCCGAGACCGGCAGCCTCGGGGTGCGCGCCACCACCTGGAGGAGGTGGCCCCAGCAGCGCACCGACGGGGTGGTCGACGTCGACGGCCATCCGGTGCGGGTGAAGCTCGCGGCGGGTCGGGTGAAGGTGGAGCACGACGACGCGGCAGCCGCCGCGGCGGCGCTCGGGCTGCCCCTGCGCGTGGTGCTCGACCGGGCCGTCGCCGCCGGGGCGACCGGGCAGACCGACTGACGCCGCTGACGCCTCAGCCGAGGGCGGCGGCCACGCGCTCGGCGATGCCGTCGCGACCGATCTCCCCGGACCAGCGGTCGAGCACCGTGCCGTCGGTGTCGAGGATCACGGTGAACGGGAAACCGGAGAGACCGAACGCCGAGGCCGCCAGGTAGTCGGGGCTGTCGGCGATCACCGGCCACGTCCAGTCCATGCGCGGGATCCACTCGGAGGGCGGGAAGTTCTCGGCGTTCGGGTCCGTGCCGGTCGCGATGCCCACGACCTGCAGGTCGGCCGGCAGTCCGCCACCGTCGCGCAGCGCGTTCAGCTCGGGGATCTCCCGGTTGCAGTGGGGGCACCAGTGGGCGAGGAACACCAGCATCACCGGGCCCTCGGACGGATCGACCGCGACCGGCGTGCCGTCGAAGCCGAACCCCGACAGTCCGGGTGCGGTGGTGCCGAGCGCCGGATCACCGTCGTCGCGCGGCAGCTGGACGAGCGCGGTCCCGGTGATCTCCACCGGCCACGCCTCGGCGATCTGGCCGCCGCCGGTCGTCTCGGTCGCGCCGTCACCGGTGCCGTCCGTCGCGCCGTCACCGGCGGGGACGGTGGTGCCGACGGTGAGCTCCTCGTCGTCGCCGGCGCTCAGGATCGCGAACCCGGCGAGCAGCACGACGACCACGCCGAGCGCCACCCACAGCCACAGCAGCGACGATCGGCGCGAGGTCGCGCCGGCGGCGTCAGCGGCTCGGGGTGCCGGTCGGGACGGACGGTTCGGTTGCTTGGCCATGACGGGCCTCCTGGTCGGGGCCGGCGGCGACGATGGCGTCGTCGATCGCGTCGGTGACGTCGGTGACGCCGCCGGCCTGGGGGACGAAGAGCATGAGGGCGAGGATCGCGGCGAAGCCGCACAGCGCCGAGAACGAGAGCGTGACGAACCCGAACTCGCGGTACCAGACGGCGGTGCACGGCACGCTCACGCTGCACGCCCCGGTCTCGAGCTGCGGGTACCACTCCAGCAGGTAGTGGTAGATCGACACCACGATGCCCGCACCCGCGAGCGGCACCACGTACCACCGTGCGTTCCGGTCGCGCCGGAGGGCCGCGACGAGCAGCACGATCGCGGAGCTGAACATCGCGATCCGCTGGTACCAGCACAGCTTGCAGGGCTCGAACTCGTGCACCTCGCTGAAGTAGAGGCTGCCGGCCATGGCCGTCGCGGCGATGGCGAACGCGAGCCACCGCGAGGCCGGCGCGAGCTGCGAGAGCGTGGCCCGACCGGCGGGGACGACCCGCAGCACGACCACAGCGACCGCGATCACCCCGGCGAGCAGGGCGAGCAACGAGAGGAACCGCTCCGCGGCGGACAACGACATCACCGCCATTCTGCCGTGACGCGCCGGGGAACACCGCGCGCCCCGGGAGCGCCGCTGGCATGATGCTCGGGTGATCCCCGTCGTCGTCGGCGCCGAGTTCCTGCGCGACCACCCCGTCGCACCCGCGCACGAGGCCGGACGAGGCGTCGTCGTGGTCGACGTCCGCTGGTACCTCGACGGCCGGGACGGTCGCGTCGCCTACGAGGCGGGCCACCTCCCGGGCGCCGTGTGGGTCGACCTCGACCACCAGCTCGCCGCCCACGGCGCCCCGGCCACCGAGGGCCGCCACCCGTTCCCCACCCCCGACGACTTCGCTGCGGCGATGTCGTCGCTCGGCATCGGCGACGGCACCACGGTCGTGGCCTACGACGACACCGGCGGGCTCACCGCCGGACGGCTCGTCGTGATGCTGCGGATGCTCGGCGAGCAGGCCGCGGTGCTCGACGGCGGCCTCGCCGCGTGGCCCGGCGAGGTGCACACCGGCTGGGTCGAGCCGGTGCCGGCTCGCTTCACGGCGCGTCCGTGGCCCACCGACCGCCTCGCCTCCGCCGACGAGACCGCCGCGCTCGCGTCCGGCGACGAGGGGGTCGTGATCGACGCCCGCGCCCGCGAGCGCTTCACCGGCGAGGTCACCCAGATCGACCCTCGCCCCGGGCACGTCCCCGGCGCGGTGAACGCACCCTGGTCGGCCGTCCTCGGCGCCGCCGGTCGGCTGCGCTCCGTCGACGAGCTGCGCGCCCACTACCGGTCGCTCGGCGTGGACGACGACGTCCCGACCATCGCCTACTGCGGGTCAGGGGTCAGCGCGTGCATGAACGTGCTCGCGATGGAGCACGCGGGGTTCGCGCCGCCCCGGCTCTACGTGGCCAGCTGGTCGGGGTGGTCGGCCGACGAGCGGCGGCCGGCCGAGACCGGCGCCTGAGCGGACGATGACCGAGTCGCTCACCACCGACCCGCCCGCGCCCGCGACCACCGGGGTCGACGCCGTCCGCGACCTGCGGGCACGCCGTCAACGCAACCGCCTGGGCGACATCGAGTGGTTCGACGCTGCGTACAAGGTGTACGTCGTCGGTCTGTTCGGTCTCATCGCGCTCGCGTGGCTGAGCGACCTGGTGGGCGACGAGGTGCTCACCGCAGCGCAGGCGGCCGACGTCGCCGACCACGGGCCGTCCGTGCTCGGCCTGGTCGCCGTGGTCGCGCTGGCGGCCGGGTTCCGCAGCGGGGCCCAGGGCGGCCCGCTGGCGCTCGAGGCCGCCGACGTGGTGCACGTGATGCTCGCCCCGGTCCCGCGCCGCCGTGCGCTGCTTCGCCCCACCGTGCAGCGGCTCCGGGGTGCCGCCTTCACCGGTGGCGTGGTCGCCGCGTCGCTCGCCCAGCTGGCGGGACGCCGGCTGCCGGGTTCGACGTTCGCCTGGTTCGCCGCCGGCGGCCTGTTCGGCCTGGCCGTCGCGCTGGTGTGGGTGGCGTGCGCGCTGGTCGCCCACGCGCTGCGGCTCCCCCTGATCGGCGCGACCCTGATCGGCGTGGCCGTCATCGCGTGGCAGGTGGTCGCCGTCGCACGCGGCATCCCCGGACCCGGCGACCTCCACGGCGACCTCGGCCTGTGGGGATGGCGGCAGCGTCCGGTGGATCTGGTTGCGTTGGCGGTGACCGCCGCGCTCGTGGCCGCCGGGGTGGCGCTGGTGGGCCGCACGTCGCTCGAGGCGCTGGCCCGACGGGCGAGCCTCGTCGCACAGCTGCGCTTCGCGGTGACGATGCAGGACCTGCGCACGGTGGTGCTGCTGCGACGCCAGCTCGCCGCCGAGCACACCCGGCGCCGCCCCTGGCTCCGGCTCGCCCCCACCGGTCGCGGCCCGGCGGTGTGGCGCCGCGGATGGCACAGCCTGCTGCGGATCCCCGCCGGCCGGCTCGTGCGGATGCTCGCGCTGACGGGCGGTGCGGCAGCGGGGCAGGTGGCGGTGATCCACGGGACGACCCCGGCGCTGTTCGCCACGCTCGTGTGCACCTTCGTGCTCGGGCTGGAGGTGATGGAACCGCTCTCGCAGGAGGTCGACCAACCCGACCGCACCGACAGCTTCCCGCTGGAGCGCGGCCTGCTGATGTGGCGGCACCTCGCCGCCCCGTCGGTCGCGCTCGTGCCGTTCGTGCTGCTGGGGGCCGCCGCTGCGGTCGGCATCGACGCCGCCGTCACCGACGGCGAGCGGGTGGGTGCGGCGATCCCGGTGGCGCTGCTGCTGTCGTTCGCGGCGGTGTTCGCGGGTGCCTGCGGCGCGGTGGTGAGCATCGTGCGCGACGCCCCGGACCCGTTCGCCGGCAGCAACCAGGAGGTGTACCTGCCGCCCGAGATGGCCGGCATCACCACGATGGTGCGCACCGTGATCCCCTTGCTCGTCGCCGCGTTCGGAGCGGCAATGGCCCTCGGCGTCGCCGGCCTGCTGGAGCGTGGCGACGACGGTGCCCTCGCCGCCGCCGGCCGGGGAGCCCTCGCCGTCGTGCTGCTGTGCGGCGCCGTCGGGGCCTGGGTGAAGCACCGCGATCGGGTGCGCCGGAAGTTCCGGTCGATGATGGCCGAGAGCCGCGAGTACCAGCGTCAGCAGCAACGAACCCGGAGCACGTCATGACCGACCACGACTCGACCGACCAGGAGCAGGACGACCACCAGCGGGTCGCAGCCGCTCCGACCGGACCGGTGGCGCTGCACGTCGACCGGCTCACCAAGTCGTACGGCGCGGCCGACGGCGATCGACCGGCGCTGTCGCCGCTCGACCTGGTGGTGCCCCACGGGCAGCTCGTCGCGCTCGTCGGCCACAACGGCAGCGGCAAGACCACGCTGATGCGCATGGTGGCCGGCCTGCTCGACCCCACCGGCGGATCGGCGACGGTGATGGGACATCCGCGTGGCTCGATGGAGGCGCGCGCCTCGGTGGCGTACCTCGCCGACCAGCCCACCTTCTACGACGACCTCTCGCTGCGCGAGCACCTGGAGTTCGTGGCCCGCATGCACGGGGTGACCGACTGGGTCGGCGAGGCGGAGCGGCTCGTCGCCCACCTCGGCCTCACGCCGCGGATGGACGACCTGCCCACCCGCTTCAGCCGCGGTCTCCGCCAGAAGGCGGCGATCGCGATCGCCTTCGTGCGGCCGTTCGAGCTGCTGCTCGTCGACGAGCCGTTCGTCGGCCTCGACCAGCCCGGCAAGGAGGCACTGCTCACGCTGTTCGACGAGGCGCACGCACGGGGTGCCGCGCTCGTCGTCGCCACCCACGAGCTCGGGTTCGTCCACCGGGCCGATCGGTTGCTCGCGCTGGAGAACGGCGAGGTGCGCTACGACGGCCCGCCCGGCGACACCGACGTCACCTCGCTCGTGTTCCACAGCTGACCGTCACACCACGGCCACGGCCACGGACACGGACACGGACACGACACCGTCACGTCGGCCGACGGTCGTCCGGAGGTCATCGATCGTTCCGGTGCCGTTCACCCTGCGGGTCGGCACCGACACGCACGGCGAGTCGCCTCGACGATTCGGTTAGCATCTGCCCCCATGCAGGAGTTCACCACCGTCAACTCGTCCTCGTACGACCCCGCGGCGCTCGCCACCAAGCTCACCGAGAAGTCCGCCGAGGGGTGGACGGTGGTCGGCATCGTCTCGACGGGCGGCGACGTCACCGCGTTCTTGTCGCGCGAGTCGACCGGTGTCGCCGCCGCGGCGGCAGCGCCGGCCGCGGCCGCCACCTCCACCTGGGACAGCGGCGCCACCACCGTCGTCAGCGGCGCCGTGCCCGTCGTGGAGCCGGCAGCGACGCCCGACCCGGTCGCCGAGCCCGCAGGCTGGGCCACCGCCCCGGATCCGGCACCCGCCGCCTCGTACGAGCCGCAGCCCGCCGCCACCTCCACCCCGGCCGCCACGTACACCCCGGCGCCCGCCGCCGCGGTACCCGCCGTGCCCGCCGGCTGGTACGCCGACCCGGCCGGCCGCTTCGAGCTGCGCTACTGGGACGGCTCCACCTGGACCGAGCACGTGTCGCGCGCCGGCCAGCAGTACACCGACCCGCCCGTCGCCTGATCCCGCCCGTCGCCTGATCCCGCCCGTCGCCTGATCCGCTCCCGGCCGGCGCCCGGCCGACCGGGTTGTGACCTTCGGCCCGATCGGGCTGCGGGTCCGGTGTCCACCCCAGCCGCTACCGTCGTCGGGCGTGCGCGCGACCTCCATCGGCCATGCCGGCATCCTGATCGAGACCCGCTTCGGCTCGATCACGTGTGACCCCTGGTTCGACCCGGCGTTCTTCGGGTCGTGGTTCGTGTTCCCGCGCAACGACCGGCTCGACCCCGAGCTGCAGCACCGGATCGAGCACCCGGACTACCTGTACATCAGCCACATCCACGGCGACCACCTCGACGAGACGTGGCTCCCGCACCACGTGAGCCGCGACACCACCGTGCTGCTCCCGGGATATCCCACGCGCGAACTCGAACGCCGGCTGCGCGACATGGGCTTCACCCGGTTCGTGCGCACCACCGACGGCGAGGAGGTGCAGCTGAACGGCGACCTGCGGATCGCGATCCACGTCGAGGTGAGCATCACCGACGGTCCGGGCGGCGACTCGGCGCTCGTCGTGAGCGACGGCGTGTCGCGCCTCGTGAACCAGAACGACTGCCGCACCAACAACCTCGACGCCCTGCGCGCCCATGGCCCGGTCGACCTGCACTGGATCCAGTACTCGGGCGCCATCTGGTACCCGATGGTGTACGACGAGACGCCCGAGCGGATGCGCGAGCTCGTCGACCTCAAGGTCGAGAGCCAGCTCACACGTGCGATGCGCTACGTCGAGGCGGTCGACGCACGCGCCGTCGTGCCGAGCGCCGGGCCGCCTGCGTTCCTCGACCCCGAGCTGTTCGGCCTCAACATGATCGACGGCGACGAGCTGAGCATCTTCCCCGACCAGCGGGTCTTCCTCGACCGGCTCGCCGGCGACGGCCACATCGGCGTGCTCGCGATCCCCGGCACCGCGATCGACGTGGAGCCCGACGGGTTCCGCGTCACCCACCCGATGAGCGACGACGACGTCGCCGCGATCTTCGACCACAAGCGGGAGTACCTCGAGGCCTACCAGGCCGACTACCTGCCGTGGCTCGCCGACCTGAAGGCCGGCTGGACCGCGCACACCGACGACCTGCTCGCCACGGTGACCGCCTGGTGGGAGCCACTGCTCGCGATGGCGCCCACGCTGCGCGCCGGGGTGCGCGCCAACGTGCTGCTACGTGCCGGCGACCTCGACATCCTGATCGACTTCCCGAACGGCCAGGTGCGCGAGCACGCGGGCGAGCCCTACGAGTTCCGCTTCGTGATCCAGCGCGAGCTCGTGGAGACGGTGGTCGCCCAGCGTGCGGTCGACTGGAGCAACTCGCTGTTCCTGTCGGCCCGCTTCCGGGCGTGGCGCGCCGGGCCGTACAACGAGTACGTCTACAACTTCTTCAAGTCGCTGTCGGTCGAGCGCATGCGCCGCACCGAGGCCGAGGCGCTCCGCAAGGCCGACCCCGACCGCGGCGGGTTGGCCGGCGAGGAGATCCGGATCGGCGATCACGTGTGCGAGCGCCTCTGCCCGCACCGCCAGGCGGACCTCGCGGTGTTCGGCGAGATCGACGGCGACCACCTGGTGTGCACCCTGCACGGGTGGAAGTTCGACCTCGAGACGGGCGAGTGCCTCAACGCGACGAACCGCAAGCTGCGCATCCGTCGCGCCGACGCAGCCGACGCAACCACCGGCTGATCCGGCCGGGCCGGGGCGGCAGCGTCAGCTGCGTGCGACGGTGAGGCGGTAGGCGAACTCGTGGACGCCGGGGGCGATGCGGTACGCCGGCAGCGTGTCGGGGCCGCAGCTCGCGGTGCCGATCCCGCGATGGGCGAGGTCGACGTGCACCACCAGCTCGGGGCGGGGCCGCAGCGCCGTGGCCGTCGGGGCCTCGTACAGGTCGTGCACGGTGTGGTGGGTGGCCGACACGTGCAGCGCCGACGGGCGCAGCGCGTCGAGCCGCACCACACGACCGTCACGGTCGGCGAACTCGAACCAGCGGCAGTCGGTGCGCAGGCCGAACTCCTGCGGCACCAGGTACGGCGACCGGTCGGGCGTCCCGTCCCAGGTGCCGAGCAGCGCACCACGGTTGCGGTCCGGATAGTTCTCCGCCGGACCGCGCCCGAACCAGCGCACCCGCTCGAACCCGGCCGGGAGCTGGAACGTCACGCCGATGCGGCCGAGGTCGGCGAGCTCGTCGGGCACCACCACGCGGTGGCGGTACTCCACCGAGTCGCCCGAGGCGGCGCGGTCCCAGGTGTGCTCCACCAGCTCGTCGGCGGGCAGCCGGTCGACACCGGTGTCCTGCCAGTGCACGAGCGTGGTGCCGCCCACCCGGATGCGACGCGACAGGTCGGGCATCAGCTTGAAGCCGTCGTTGTCGATCGGGGCACGGAGGATGCACAGCTCGATCGGCGAGACCAACAGCTCGTCGATCGCGGCGGCGTCGTGGTTCGGGCGGAAGCGGCCGGGCCGGACCGGGCGAGCTGCGCGGAGCTCCACCTGATCCCACGCGACGAGATGGCCCGCGGCGGCGTACCAGGTGTCGCGCTTCAGGGTGAAGCAGACCGACAGCAGCACCTGGCCGGTGCCGGCCGGCACGGTGACGGGCACCGGCACGTCCACGGTGTCGCGCGGCGCCACCTTCGGCAGCCGCAACCGACCGCTGCGCACCTCGACCCCGTCGACCAGCAGCGTCCAGCGTGCGTCGAACGCGTCGAGCCCGACGAAGGACTGCCGGTTGGTCACGCGCAGCGTGCCGCGGCGCCCGCGGGCGACGGTGACCGGCCGGTACACCCACGCGACCTCCTGCATCGCCGGGTGCGGTTCGAGGTCGGCGGACACCAGGCCGTCGGCCACGAAGTTGCCGTCGTGCGGGGTCTCGCCGAACTGACCGCCGTAGGCGAGGCGGACCGTGCCGTCGGGCAGCACCTGGCGGATGCCGTGGTCCTTCCACTCCCACAGGAACCCGCCCTGCAGACCCGGCGTGGAGGTGATCACGTCCCAGTAGTCGGCGAGGGTGCCGTTGGAGTTGCCCATCGCGTGCGAGTACTCGCACAGGATCAGCGGCCGGGCGCCCTTCCCGGACGACCCGTAGCGCTCGATCGCGTCGATCGGCGCGTACATCGGGCAGACGAGGTCGCTGGCCGCGAGCCCGCCGTCGACCCAGCCGGCGTGGAACGGCGCGCCCTCGTAGTGCAGCGGCCGCGTGGGGTCGTCGTGGCGGATCCAGCCGGCGAGCGCGTCGTGGTGCGTGCCGTAGCCGCTCTCGTTGCCGAGGCTCCACAGCAGGATCGAGGGGTGGTTGCGGTCGCGCTGCACCATCCGCGACCCGCGCGCGAGCCAGGTGGACAGGTAGCGCGGGTCGTTGCACAGGCTGGTGTTGTAGGCGTGGCTCTCGATGTTCGCCTCGTCCACCACGTACATGCCGAGCTCGTCGCAGAGGTCGTAGAAGGCCACGTCGTTCGGGTAGTGCGAGGTGCGGATCGCGGTGATGTTGTGCCGCCGCATCACCTCGAGGTCGGCGCGCATGTCGTCGACGGTGACGGCCTTGCCGCGATCGGGGTGGTGGTCGTGGCGGTTCACGCCGAACACCCAGATCGGCTGCCCGTTCACCAGGAACTGGCGGCCGCGGACCTCGACGTGGCGGAACCCGACGAGCTGCGACGTGCGCTGGTGCACCGTGCCGTCGCGGCCGAGCAGCTCGACGACCACGCGGTAGCGGGTGGGTGACTCGGCGCTCCAGGGCGCGATCCGCGGCACCTCCCACGTCGCCTCCACCCGGTGGCCGGCGAACACGTAGGGCACGTCGAACTCGTGCGGCACGTCGCGGGTGTGCGGGGTGGTGACCCGGCGGCCGTCGAGCCGTTCGAGCCACGACCGCACCGCCCACCCGGCCGAGGGGGCGCCCACGAAACCGACGTCGGTGCGCACGTGCAGCAGTCCCGTGCCGTCGTCCACCCGCAGGTCGGCGCGCACCCGCACGTCGGCCACGTGCACCAACGGCCGCACCTCCAGGAACACGCTGCGGTGCAGGCCCGCCATCCACCACTGGTCCTGGTCCTCGACGTAGCTCTGCGCGCTGAAGCGGACGACCACGATCGCGAGGTGGTTGGCGCCCGAGACGAGGTGCTCGGTGAGGTCGTACTCGCTGGGCAGCCGGCTGTCGGTGCCGTACCCGACGAAGCGGTCGTTGAGGTACACGGCGTGGACGCTCTCCGCGCCACCGACGTGCAGCACCACCTGCTGCGACCGCCAGCCACGAGCGAGGGTGAAGCTGCGGCGGTACACACCGGTCGGGTTGAGCTCTGGCAGCCGCGGCGGAGGCCCGTCGAAGGGCATCTGCACGTTCGTGTACCACGGCGTGTCCTCGGTGCCCTGCAGGGTCCAGTTGCCGGGCACGGCGATGGTGCGGCCGGTGGTGGGCGTCGGACCGAGCACGGCCTCGGCGGGCACCTGGTCGGGTGAGGCGAAGCGGGTGAAGTGCCAGTCGCCGTCGAGCGAGCGGCGTGCGTCGTCGGTGACGGGCAGCGGCACGTGCATCGGCAGCCGGTGCAGGTGGACGGCGTCGGGGTCGGCCCAGGGTCGCAGGGCTCCGATCACGGGCAACACGTCGGGAACCCCCTGGGACGTGGGTCGGGCCGGGACGGCCCGACGGGTGGGACGGTCACAGCGGCGCGGTGGGGATCTGGCCGTGGACCCACACGACCGAACGCATCGGCATGAAGTCGTTCGCCCAGATGAAGTCCATCGCCGCCGTGCTCACGCGCACGCAGCCGTGCGACGCCGGATAGTCGGGGATGCTGCCCGACCCGTGGACGGCGACGCCACCGCGGAAGTACTTCGGTCGGAAGATCTCGCCGAGGTCGCCCTCGCGCCAGCCGTCGGCGTGCTCGCGGTACACCTTGAACAGCCCGACCGGGGTGACGGAGTCGCCGACCTCGATCTTGGTGGGATCGTTCTTGTTCGGCGTCTCGTACGGGATCTCGCTGCCGGTGGAGGCGTTGATCGTCCAGAGCGTCTGACCGCCGCGGACGATGAAGAGGAGCTGGCGCAACTTGTCGACCTCGATCAGGTCGCCGGTGTCGGTGAGGCCGTTGGCGCGCTGCGTGACGTTCGTGAGGTAGTCGGCCGTCACCTGATCGACCTCACCGGTCGCGGGCAGGCCCAGGTACTTCTGGAACGCCATCACGGCCTGCTTGGTGGTGTGGCCGTACTCGCCGTCGGCACCCGCGTGCCAGAAGCCGAGCTGCAGCAGCCGCTCCTGCATGATCCGGGTGGGTTCGCCGTCGCGCTGGCCGACGGCCTCGATGAGCACCGCCGACGGGCCGACGATCTGGACGTTGGGCGGCAGCGTGGTGGTCGGCGCCGCCGTGGTGGTCGGCGCGGCCGTGGTGGTCGGCGCGGCCGTGGTGGTGGGCGGCAACGTGGTGGTGGGCGGCAACGTGGTGGTGGGCACGGCCGTGGTGGTGACGGCCTCGACCGAGCTGGGCGGCATCGGCGACACGGCGACGGTGGGGGCCACGGTCACCTGTGTCGGGGGAGCCTCGGCACGGGCGGAGCCACCGGTGGCACTGCACGACGACAGCGCGAACAGCACCACGGGGAGCCCGAGCAGCGGCAGCGCGTGCTGCACGTGCCTGCGATGCGACCTGTGGGGGCGAGGGATCATCCGAGACCTGACGTGCGTGGGGAGACGAACACGGCGAGTGATCGCCACACTACAGGTGCCCCACTCGCGAACGGTGGCACCCCCCCCCACGGCCCGGATCAGATCTGCGGCAGGTGGGATCAGATCTGCGGCAGGTGGGATCAGATCTGCGGCAGCTCGAACCAGATGGTGAGCGAGTACTTCGTGCCCGACCGCAGCTGGTTGCTCTGGTGCGGGTGGGTGACGAGGCTCGGCCAGACCACGAGGGCGCCCACGGCGATGTCGGCGTTGGTGACGCCCTGGCGCGGGAAGTCGAGCTCGCCGCCGGTGTAGTCGTCGTTCAGCTTCACCGACGCCGACACCTGCGCGACGTCGTGGTGGATGCGCAGCGACTCCTGCCCGCCGAGCTGGTACTTGATCACGAACGCGTCGCGGAGGCCGTAGTAGTCGATGTACGGCCACGCCTGCCGGAACCGGGGCCACAGCCGCATGCCGAGGTCCTGCTGCACGTGCTCGAACAGCGCCGGGCTGATCACCGCGAGCGACACCTCGTGGCCGGGCACGGGGTCGTCCTCCTGCTGCTCGAAGGCGCCGACCGCCTCGGCGGCCCGGATCACCGTGTCGCAGAACGACGGCGTCCAGAACGTGGTTCGGTACATCTCGTTGCCGATCTCGACCAGCTCGCCGTCCTCGTCCTCGGGGACGGCGCCCTGGTAGCCGAGGATCTGCTGGAGGTCGGAGAACGTCTGCACGCCGAGCATCGTGCCAGATCGTCCCGCGCCTCAGCGGTGCGCCGGCGGCGCATCGAGCGCGGCCGGATCGAGCACCCAGCGCTCGCGCGCCAGGGTCGCGAACGAGAAGGTGGCGGAGGCCGCGTCGAGGACGTCGGTCACCCGGAGCGGCTCGATGCGCGACGGATCGGGCACGGCGAGGCCGAGGCTGCCGAGCAGCAGCCGCGCGACCGAGACGTCGTCCCAGCCGGCGGCCGCGAGATCGTCGAGGGTGACCGCGCCGTGTCGCTTCGCGAGGCGCTGCCCGTCCGGTCCGAGCACGAGCGGCACGTGGGCGTAGGCGGGTGGGGCGAACCCGAGGAGCCGGTGGAGGTGCAGCTGGCGTGGCGTCGACGACGCCAGGTCGTCGCCGCGCACCACCTGGTCGACGCCCTGCAGGTGGTCGTCGACCACCACGGCCAGGTTGTACGCCGGCACGCCGTCGTTGCGCTGCAACACCACGTCGTCCACCGTGCCGCGCACCAGGCCGAGCACGAGGTCGTCGAACTCGTGGATCTCGCCCTCGGTGCGGAGGCGGAGCGCGGCGCGGCGACCCTGCTGCTCGCGCTGGTGGCGTGCGTGGGCCGTGAGCTCGCGGCACGTGCCGGGGTAGGTGCCGTCGGGGCGGCCGTCATCGTGCGGGGCGGATGCCGCCTCCCGGATCTCGCGACGGGTGCAGTAGCAGCGGTACACCAACCCGTCGGCGTCCAGCCGGGCGATCGCCTCACGGTGCAGGTGGAAGCGCTCGGACTGGCGCACCACCTCACCGTCGGGCGACATCCCGAGACGGGCCAGGTCGCGGAGTTGGCGCACCTCGTGGTCGCGTGACGAGGTGACGGGGTCGAGGTCCTCCATCCGCACGAGCCAGCGACCCGTGGCGGCGGTGCGACGCGCGGCGAGCCACGACACGAGCGCCGTGCGCAGGTTGCCGAGGTGGAGCGGTCCGGTGGGCGAGGGGGCGAACCGGCCGGTCACCGCACCTCCGGCCCGTGACGGCGCGGCGACGGCAGGATCGGGCTCCGCCGTCCGTTCGAGGTCATGGCGCCATTCTGCCGTCGTCTCGCCATCGTCAAGATTCCGGGAAGCCGGCCACCGAGGGTCGAGTTCACGCGATGCCTCACTTCATTTCGGGCGCCGCCGTCCGACATATACGTCGCGTCCCGATGTGCGCGTCTGCGCCACCGGGTCGAGGATCGATGACCTCCATCCACGACGACCTCCCTCGCGACACCATGATGCGCCACGTCCACGACGGACGCGGTCACGGTCGCGCATCACGACGAACGTCGGCCCGCGTGGCCGATCGGGTCGAACCGGCCTGCCCGGAAACGGATGCCGTGACGGGGACCGACGACGGCGACACCGACGGGTCGCACGCCGGCACCGGCCGCCTGGGACGTCCACTCGCCGACCGGGTGCGCGACGACGCGCTGCACCACGTGGTGGCGAACCTCGCACCGCTGCAGGTGCTGCTCCTGCCCCTCGCGTTGCTGGTCGCGTTCGTGATGCACGGGGAGGTCGGCGGCGATCGCCTGGCCGCGTGGCTGAGCGCGTCCACGCTGGCGACGGTGACGGTGACGGTCACCTGCGCTCGGGTGCGCACCCACCCGATCGTCGACCGGACCACCACCGTGCTCGCGGCCGCGGCACTCGCCTGCGTCGGCAGTGTGGCCGGCATGAGCACCTGGGTCGCGGCGACGAGCGCGATCGACGTCGAGATGATGTTCGCCCTCTTCCCCGCGGTCAGCCTCGCGGTGGGCACGATCGTGTGCGCCGGCCGGCGCGACATGTTCCTGTGGTACGCCGTGCCGCTCACGGGGGCGGCATCGGGCGGACTGTTGACGACGGGCGACACCCGTATGCAGGCCCTGGCCGCGCTGTACGTCGGCTACGCGATGAGCCAGGTGGCGCTGCACCACACCGTCTCGAAGTCGCTCCTCGCGTCGCTCCGGTTGCAGTTCACCAGCCAGGCGCTCGCGGTGCGGATGGCGAGCGACCAACTGGCGCTCACCCACGCCTACGAGCAGCTCAGTGAGACCAACGCACGCCTCGCGCACCTCGCGTCGCACGACCCGCTGACCGGGCTCCTCAACCGCCGCGGCACGCTCGAGCGGATCGACCAGGTGATGGGCCGTCTCGACGAACACGAGTCGGTGGCGCTGCTGTTCTGCGACCTCGACCGCTTCAAGGCCGTCAACGACCTGCTCGGCCATCGCGGTGGCGACCAGTTCATCACCGTGCTCGCCGACCGGATCGGCCGAACGCTCGAGCACGGGTGCGTGGCGGGTCGCATCGGCGGTGACGAGTTCGTGGTGGTGCTGCCCGGACACGACACCGCTCGGGCGGCGGCGGTGGCGAGCCGGCTGGTGGGCGTGCTGGCCCAGCCGGTGCACGCCGAGGGTCGCTCGGTGCCGTCGTCGGTGAGCATCGGCGTGTCGTCGGCCCCCGCCCACGGCCGCTCGACGAGCGACCTGCTGCGGAACGCGAACGCTGCGCTGCACCGGGCCAAGCATGCGGGCCGCAACCGCATCGAGCTGTTCGACGGGGACATGCACCAGCAGTTGCAGGATGCCGTGGAGGCCGAACAGGCCCTCCGCCGGGCGATCGACGAGGGCGAGATCCTGCCGTTCTTCCAGCCGGAGATCGACGCCTCCACCGGGCGGGTCGTGGGCGCGGAGATCCTCGCCCGCTGGTTGCGGTCCGACGGGACGGTGCTCGGCGCGAACGAGTTCATCGGCATCGCCCGGTCCGCCGGTCTGCTCGAGCGCCTCACGGAGAGGGTCCTCGGGCACGCGCGGCCGAACATGCGGCGGCTCGCGTCGTTCGGTCTGCCCGACGGGTTCCGGTTCCGAGTGAACCTCGCCCCGGCCAACACCGACCGCTCGTGGCGCAACGACCCGATCGACGAGTTGATCCGCGGCATCGACCCCTCGCTCGTCACCGTGGACGTGCGCGAGAGCGCCATCGCCACCGACCTGCCCACGGCCGCGGCCACGCTGGCGGCGTTCCGGGCACGTGGCGGTCGGGTGTGCCTCGACGACTTCACCCACGGCGTGTCGTCGCTCAGCCTGCTGCGCAAGCTGCCCGTCGACGAGGTGCGCGTCGACCGACAGGCGATCGACTCGATCGCGTCCCACCCGCACGACCGGGCGATCGTCCGCTCGATCATCGCCGTCGTGCGCGAGATCGGGCTCTCGGTCACGGCCGAGGGGGTGGAGACCGGGGCGCAGGCCGACACGCTGATCGCGCTGGGCTGCGTGCGCCAGCAGGGTCACCACTACGCGAAGGCGATGCCGGCCGCCGACTTCGAGGCGTACCTGGTGGCGCACCAGGCCGAGGGGCTCGCAGCTGCTGGCGAGCGGAGCACCGACTGGACGCCGCCCAACGAGTGGAACGTCGACGACATCCGATGATCACCGCGCCGTCCGGCGCGCGACGTCAGGACAGCTGCTCGCGGGCGTGGGCGAGGTCGAAGTAGTCGCGCCAGAGCGCGATCTTGCCGTCACGCAGCACGAACAGGCCCGCCACCGCGACCTCGGCCCACTTGTGCGGGAAGTGGAACCGGTCGGTGCGCTCGTTCATCACCACGTCGCCGGTCGCGGCCTCGTGGTGGACGATCCACTCGACCTCGCTGCAGCTCGCGAGGAACGGCGTGAGCGACTGGCGGATGCCGTCGTGGCCGAACACCTTGCCCATCGGGACGTTGTCGTACTCCACGTCGTCGGTGAAGAACGCGAGCGCCGCCTCGACGTCGCGGCGTTCGAGTGCGGCGATCATCGCGTTCACGGTCGCGAGCGAGCTGGCGGCATCGGTCATGACGGCGACGGTACTCGCCGCACCCGGTACGGTGCCGACCCGTGAGTGCCGCCGACACCGTCGCTCTGGGCGCCGGGATCGCGGCCGCCGCTGCTGCACTGGCGAACTGGTGGTCGCGCCTCGACCGCGCTCGCGCAGCGGGCCGGGTCGAGCTGGTGAGCAAGCCGCTCGCGACGATCGCGATCGGCACGTTCGCGGTGGCCTCGGCGGCCGACGACGTCCCGACGGCCGCGCTCGTCGCCGCCGTCATCGGGTTCGTGCTCTGTCTGGTCGGCGACGTCGCGCTGCTGCCGGCCGTCGACCGCTTCATCCCTGGTCTCGCGTCGTTCCTGGCCGGGCACCTGGCCTTCGTCGTGATGTTCGTCGCGCTGGGCCTCGACCGCTGGTGGCTCGGCGCGATCGCGCTCGCGGGGGTGGCCGTGGTGGTGCGCCTCGTGGGGCGCACCGTGCTGCGCGGGGCGCGCGAGCGCGACCCGGCGCTCGCGGCCCCGGTGGCGGCGTACCTGGCGGTCATCTCGTCGATGGCGGTGGTCGGGTGGGCCACGGGCAACCCGGCGGCGATCATCGGCTCGTCGCTGTTCGTGCTCAGCGACTCGATCCTGGGCTGGCGTCTGTTCGTCCGCGCCGGGCGCTTCGCGGCGCTCGCGGTGATGGTGACGTACCACGGGGCACTCCTGGGCCTCGCCCTCACCCTGGCGGGCTGACGTGCGCCGGTCGGCACGCACCCGGCGGTCGCGGTTCGCCGCGTTCGCGGCCCTCTCGCTCGCGCCGGTGGTGTCGGTGGCCTGCGCCGATGCGTCGCCCACCGCCGAGGGAGCGGGGATGAGCGTGACGTCCGCACCGGTGGCCACCACGACCACCCCACCGACCACGACCGGCATCCCGCCGACCACGACCACCCCACCGACGACCACGACTCCGACGACCACGACTCCGACGAGCACGACTCCGACGAGCACGACTCCGACGACCACGACGGACACCTCACCGACCACGATCAGCGCGCCGGGCGCGGACGTCGGCGGAGGTGAGCTGCTCTCCGCCGACTACCCGCAGCTCGAGCTGGCCCTGTTCTTCCTGTCGCTCGACAACGTCGCGGTCTCGATCAGCGTCCGGCGCGACGGTGTGGAGCCGTGGGGTCGCGCCACCGGCCGACGCATCGACGGTGCCGCTGTCTCCAGCGACACGCCGTTCGTCGTGGCGAGCGTGAGCAAGCTCGTCACCGCGTTGTCGGTGGCACGACTCGTGCAGCGCGGCGACCTCACCGTCGACACCCCGGTGCCCTGGGGCGAGCTGGGCCTCCCCCACGATCCGGCGTGGCGTGACGTCACGGTGCGCGAGCTGCTCGACCACACCAGCGGCATGCCGGTGAACCGGCGCAGCTGGCTGGACGACCCTGGGCCCTGCTCGATCCCGCTCGCGGCGGCCGTCGCCGCGCCGCCGACCGAGACGCGAGGCGAGTGGCGCTACTCGAACGGCAACTACTGCGCGCTCGGGCTGCTCGTGGAACGGATCACGGGCGACCCGCTCGACGTCGCCGCCGACGAGCTCGTGTTCGCGCCCGCCGGCGTGACGGGACCGTCGCTGTCCACACAGGGCGTCCGCGACGACATGGCGCCCTCGCCGCGCGGCATCGGCCGCCTCGCCCGTCTGGGTGGGGCCGGCGCGTGGCTGGCCTCCACCGACGACGTCACGGCCGTGCTCGCCGACGTCGACCCCACCGATCTCGACGTGCTCCGCTGGCCGGGGGTGATGGTCGACCAGTACGGCTGGGGCCACACCGGCACGCTCGACGGCGCGAAGGCGTGCGCCTGGGTGATGGAGGACGGGCGGACCACGGTCGCAGCCACGGTGTCGGGATCGACCCCGCGCACCGGCGGCGAGGTGTGCGACGCCGTGGTGCAGGCCCTCGCGACCGACCTGGGCATCTGGGCCGGCGAGCCGTTCCGCACCCCGATCTGACGCAGCGGTCCGACCCGCCGGCGCAACGCGACGCCCGGGTCGGACACGAGCGGCGTCACGGTGCCAGGCTGGATCCGTGCAGTACCGACCCGATGCCGACGAGCTGCTCGACGCCGTCGCCGACCTGCTGGAGCGGCAGGTGATCGCCGCGGTCCCGCCGCACCTCCAGCACCAGGTGCGCGTGGCGGCGAACCTGTGCCGGATCCTGCAGCGCGAGGCCCGGCTGGGCACGACCAACGACGACGCCGAACGGCACCGGCTCGCCGCGCTGCTCGGCCACGACGGTTCGCTGCTCGAGTTGCGGGCCGAGCTCGCCGCACGGCTCGACGACCCGGCGCCGCTCGACGCGGTCACCGACCGGGCCGTCCGCGACGCGCTCCTCGCCACCGTGCGCGCCGACCTCGCGATCGCGAAGCCGGGCTACGACGCGGCGGCGGGAACGCCGTGAGCGGCGGATCACCGGACGAGCAGCCGGAGGCCGTCGCACTGGGCGCCTTCCTGGCCCGCACGTGGGAGTGCGACCCCGCCGGAGTGCGGGTGCGGATCGCCGGCCAGAGCACGGCCGGCGCCCGCCGGCGCAACCTGGTGCTCGACGTGGAGGGTGGCCCGCACCCGGGGCGGTACGTGGCCACGGTGCTGCCCACCGCCGACATCGCGATCCTGTCGATGGTCGACGAGGCCGCGGTGCGAACGCTCGCTCGTGCCCACGGGGTGCCGGTGCCCGAGGTGGTGGCCGTCACCGACGACGAGTCGATCGTGGGCGGCGCGTGCTTCGTGAGCGAGTTCATCGCCGGCGAGACCATCCCGCGACGCGTGCTGCGTCTGGTCGCCGAGCACGGCGTCGGATCGCGCATCGTCACCCAACTCGGTGGGGCCTTCGCCGCGCTGCACGCGATCGACCCGGCCGAGGCGCCGGCGGCGATGGCCGCGCCCGCCGCTCCGGTGACGGCCGCGCTCGACGGGGTGGGCGTCGCGGTGGCGGGACTCCTTCGCCCCGAGCCCGCCTTCTCCTACGTCCTGCGCTGGTTGCGCGACCACCGTCCCGCCGAGCCGGCGGCACGTCGCATCGTGCACGCCGACGTGCGCACCGGGAACGTCATCGTCGACGCCACCGGGTTGCGAGCGATCCTCGACTGGGAGACGGCCAAGGTGGGCGACCCGATGGAGGACCTCGCCTGGGTGTGCACCCGCATGTGGCGCTTCGGCGAGGATCACCTCACCGTCGGCGGGCTGGGCGCCGTCGACACGCTGCGCGACGCCTACGTGGCCGCGGGCGGCACGTGGGACGACGAGCGGTTCCACTGGTGGCGCGTGCTGGTCACGATGCGGTGGGGCACCGGTCTCGCCGGTCAGGCGGCGATGCACCTCGACGGGCGGTTCTCGTCGGTGGTGATGGCGGCGAGCGGTCGCCGGGTGGCCGAGATGGCCCACGACGCGCTCGCCCTGCTCGACACCTGACACCGGTCTGACACCGATCTGACACCGATCTGACACCGATCTGACGCCGGTGGCGATCGAGGTGGCCGCGATCAGCGCGGCTCGTCGATGAACCGGCGGACGGTGACGCGCCGGCCCTTCACCTTCACCCCGCGCAGCGCGTCGATCACGCCCTCGACGTCGCGCTCGGGGACGCCCACGGTGGAGAACTGCTCGGAGATCCAGATCGGACCGATCTGCTTACCGGTGAGGTTGGTCTCGTTGGCGATGGTCCACACCAGGTCGCTCGGGCGCACCCCGTCGCGCCGGCCCAACCCGACGTAGAGCTTGGCCGTCCCGGCAGGCGTGCCCTGTCGGTCGAACCGGTCACCGCGATCCCCGCGATCCCCGCGATCCCCGCGATCCCCCCGCTCGCGACGATCACCGCGATCGGGGCGACCCGGACGGTCACGATCACCCCGTGGTTCGCGGCGGACGCTCGCGTCGGGGATCTCGCCCTCCTCCTCGCCGGCACCCGATGCCAGGTGCACGAGCCGCACGGCAGCGAGCGCGATCTCCTCGGCGTCGAAGTCCTCGAGCAGCGCGTCGAGCACCTCCTCGTAGTCCTCGAGGTCGTCGCTCGCGAGCGACTCACGGATCGCCTCGGAGGTGATCGCCAGCTGTCGCGCTCGCAGGTCGGCGACCGTGGGGATCTTCTCGATCGCGATCGACCGCTTGGTGAGCCGCTCGATGTTCTCGAGGAGGCGCATCTCGCGCGGCTCGGCGAGCGTGATCGCCACGCCCTCCCGACCGGCTCGACCCACGCGGCCGATGCGGTGGACGTACGACTCCGGCGCCGAGGGGACGTCGTAGTTCACGACGTGGGTGAGCGTGTCGACGTCGAGCCCACGGGCCGCGACGTCGGTGGCCATCAGCAGCTCGGCCGTGCCGCTGCGCAGGCGACCCATCACGCGATCGCGCTGCTCCTGGCTCATGACGCCGTGCAGCGCCTCGGCGCGGTAGCCGCGGCCGTTCATCGTCTCGGTGAGCTGATCGACCTCGTCGCGGGTGCGGCAGAACACGAGCGCCGCGGCGGGTGTCTCCACGTCGAGGATGCGGCCGAGGGCGGCCGCCTTGTGCGCCCGGTGCACTACGTAGGCGGTCTGGCGGATGTTCGGGTTGGCCGTGAGCGTGCGCTGGTTGCCCTTGGTCATCCCCACCTGGATGCGCAGCGGCGTGCGCAGGTGTCGGGCGGCGATGGCGTCGATGCGCGGCGGCAGGGTGGCGGAGAAGAGCACCGTCTGACGCTCGGACGGGGTCTGCTCGAGGATCGACTCGATGTCCTCGGCGAAGCCCATGTCGAGCATCTCGTCGGCCTCGTCGAGCACCACCATCTCCACCGAGTCGAGCGTGAGCGTGCCGCGCTGGATGTGGTCGATCGCGCGGCCCGGCGTGGCGACCACCACGTGCACGCCGTCGCGCAGCGCGTGCAGCTGGCGGCCGATCGGCTGGCCGCCGTAGATCGGCACCACCTTCGCGCCGAGGTCGCGGCCGTACTTGTACATCGCCTCGGACACCTGCACCGCGAGCTCACGGGTCGGCACGAGCACGAGCGCGTAGGGGGCGGGTGAGGTGGTGGACCTCGGCATGCGCTGCAGCACCGGCAGCGCGAACGCAGCCGTCTTGCCGGTGCCGGTGGCGGCCTGCCCGACGAGGTCGCTGCCACCGAGCAGCAGCGGGATCGTCTCGCGCTGGATCGGGGTGGGTTCTTCGTAGCCGAGCCGGGTGAGCGCCTGCAGCAGCTCGGGGCGCAGCCCGAGGGTGTCGAACCCGGCCGCTGCCACGTCGTCCGCGTCCGCCGGTTCGGTTGCGTGCGGTTCGGTTGCGTGCGGTTCGGTCGCGTGCGGGTCGGTCGTGGGGCGGGGGTCCGGCTCGGCGTGTTCCGCACCGAGGTCGGGTCCGTCGGCGGCGGAGGGATCGTCCATGCGTGCGTCAGGGTAACGGCACCACCACTACAGTCACGCGTCGATGACCGACGCCGCGAGAACCGCAGCCCCGGTGCTCGCGTCGCTGGGCGCCGGGCAGTTCGTGATGGCGGTCGACAGCACCGCGATGAACGTGTCGATCGTGAGCGTGGCCCAGGACGTCGGCACCGACATCACCGGCATCCAGACCGCGATCACGCTCTACACCCTCGTGATGGCCTCGCTGATGGTGACCGGTGGCAAGGTCGGCCAGATGATCGGCCACAAGCGCGCCTTCCTGATCGGTGCGGCGATCTACGCGTCGGGGTCGCTCACGACCGCGCTTGCCCCCAACCTCACCGTGCTGCTCATCGGCTGGTCGTTCCTCGAGGGCGTCGGCGCCGCGCTGATCCTGCCGGCGGTGGTCGCGCTCGTCGCGTCGAACGTGCCGGTCGAGCGCCGGGCCGCGGCGTACGGGCTCGTCGCCGCCGCCGCAGCGGTCGCGGTCGCGGTCGGGCCGCTGCTCGGCGGCCTCTGCACCACCTACCTGTCGTGGCGCTGGGTGTTCGCCGGCGAGGTCGTGCTCGTCGCCGTGATCATCGTCGCCTCGCGGAACATGCGGTCGGCACCACCCGACCCGGGCGTCCGGATCGACGTGATCGGCGCACTGCTGTCGGCCCTGGGCCTCGGCCTGGTGGTGTTCGGCGTGCTGCGCTCGGGCGTGTGGGGGTTCGTGTCGCCGAAGCCGGGGGCTCCCGACGTGCTCGGGCTGTCGATGGCGTTCGTGCTGATGGCCGTCGGGGCACTGGTGCTGCGCCTGTTCGTGCGGTGGGAGCAGCACGTGGTGGAGCGAGGGCGCGAGCCGCTCGTCGACACCTCCCTGTTCGGCATCGCACAGCTGCGCACCGGGCTGAGCACCGCGGGGTTCCAGTTCTTCCTGCAGGGCGGGCTCTTCTACCTGATCGCGCTCTACCTCAACATCGCCGTCGGCCTCTCCGCGATCGGGACCGGCGCGCGACTCATGCCGCTGTCGATCGCGCTCCTCGCGTCCGCGGTGCTCGTGCCACGGCTGTTCCCGCAGGTGTCACCGCAACTCGTGGTGCGGCTCGGCTTCGCCGCGCTCATCACCGGCACGCTGCTGCTCATCGTGCTGCTGCACTTCGGTGACGGTGCGGGGGTGGTGAGCGGCCCGCTGGTGCTCGCGGGTCTCGGCACGGGAGCGCTCGCGTCGCAGGTGTCGAACGTGATCGTGGCGTCGGTGCCGGAGGAGCGCAACGGCGAGGTCGGCGGTCTGCAGAACACGGCCACGAACCTCGGCTCGTCGATCTCCACCGCGCTCGCCGGCGCCGTGCTGGTCGCCGCCCTCACCACCGGGCTGGTGCAGGGCCTCGCGTCGAACCCGGCGGTCCCGCCGGAGCTGCTGGCGTCGGCCGAGGTGGAGCTGTCGGCCGGCGTGCCGTTCGTGTCCGACGCGCAGCTGGACGACGCGCTCGCGGCGAGCGGGCTCGACCCCGAGGTGGCGGACGCGATCCGCGAGGAGAACGCCGACGCCCGGGTGCAGGCGTTGCGCACCGCGCTGGGCGTGATCGCGCTCGGCGGCATCGTCGCGCTGTTCGCGAGTCGCCGGCTCCCGACGGTGCAGCCCGGTCGCGCCGCCGTTCCCGCGGCCTGAGCCGATCCAGGCGCCCCCGGCTCAGCGTGTCGCAGCGGCGACGGGCACGGCCTCCGCGGCGGCACGTTCGTCGCCCCTGGCCTTGATCGACATCGCCACGAGCGGGAACACGATCACGGACACGAGTCCCGCGCCGACGAGGCCGGCCGCGTTGTCCGGCCGCATCTGCCCGGTGGCCATGCCGATCTGGGTGATCACGACGAGCAGCGGCAACGCAGCGGACTGCAGCAGGGCGAGCGCCACCACGTCGTGGCGCGGCAGGTCGCGGCGGTACAGCAGCGCGGGCAGGCCGCGCACCACCAGGAACAGCAGCAGGAACAGCGGCACCTTCACCAGTTCGACCGGGTCGAACAGCGCCTCCAGGTCGAAGCGCACGCCGCTGATCACGAAGAACAGCGGGATGAAGAACCCGAAGCCGAGCGCCTCGATCCGGTGCTGCACCTCCTGACGGTGGTCGAACGGGTTCGTGTGGCCCGCAGCGGCCGCGTGGGTGTCCGCGTCGTCCGGCGTGTCGGGCGTGTCGGGCGTGTCGGGCGTGTCGGGCGTGGAGTGCTCGACCAGGATCAGCCGCGCCACCATGCCGGCCGCGAACGCGCCGAGCAGCACGTCGAGGCCGAACTCGGCCGCGGTCCACACGAGCAGGATGCACAGCAGCACGCAGATGCGCACGCCGAGCTGTCCGCTCGAGTGCAGCGTGCGGGCGACGAGGCGCACCGTGCGCGGTTGCGCCGGTCGCGTCGCGAGCCACCCGACCAGCAGGGTGATCGCGACGAAGACCACGAGCACCGCCGTGGTGCGTCCGGGCGAGTCGGTGGTGAGGGCGACCGAGATCGCGACGATCGGACCGAGCTCGCCCATCGCACCGCCGGCGAGGAAGTTGGCTCCGAGCCGGCTGCGCAGCACCCCGGCGTCGCCGAGGATCGGCAGCAGCGTGCCGATGGCGGTGGTGGTGAGCGCGATCGCGACGAAGCGGACGGTCTGGGTGACGTCGATCGCGTGGAGCGCGACGGCGACACCGATGCCGAGCGCGAGCGACACGAGCCAGCCCTGCACGGCGAGCCGGACCGGCCGGCCCTTCACCTCGTCGGGATCGATCTCGAAGCCGGCGAGGAAGATCAGGAACACCAGGCCCATCTCGGCGAGCACCTCGAGCACCTCGTCGAGGTGCGCCCAGCCGAGCACGTGCGGGCCGATGAGCATGCCGAGACAGATCTCGACGACGACACCGGGGATGCGGATCCAGCGGCGGATCACGTCGGCGACGAACGGGCTGAGGACGGCGATCGTCGCGATCAGCACGAGCGTGCGCAGCGCCTCCGAGTCCACGTCAGCCGCCGGCGGGCAAGCGCTCGCGACGCCACGCGTCGCGGATGCTGTCGAGTCCCTCGCGTTCGCGCCGCGTGGCCCGGAACCGGTCGAACAGCGCGATCAGCATCGACAGGATCAGCATGAAGAACAGCGTGTTCGTGGCCGGGCGCTCGTCGCCACGATCGGACACGAGCGTGTCGAGGAAGACGATGCCGAGGTTGATGAGCAGCATCGCCACGAACAGCCGGACGATGCCGACCCACGTCCGGCCGCGCCGCCGCAGCCACTGGCTCACCGCTGCGTTGGCGACCACGAGGACGGTGACGCCGAGGGCGAGGCCGAGGTTGGTCGCCCGGACGTCCGGCAGGATCTGGGCGAAGATCACGCTGATCAGCGCGAGCAGCACGACCTTCTCGGCGAGGATCACCGACCAGAACCGCTCACGACCGGTGATCGTCTCGTCGATCGCCGGCAGGTGCGCGTCGACGTCGACGGTGAACGGCCAGTCGGGTGGCGGGATCGACGACCGCTTGAGGTACAGCACGGTGCCGGCGACGCCGAACACCACGGCGAGCACGCCCCACATGTACGGGTGGTCGGCCATGAACTCGGTGAAGTCGAGCTTCGCCAGGTGGATCCACCACTCCTGTGGCAGCTTCACGAAGACCCAGATGAAGACCGCCAGGCCGACCACGTGCCGAGCCTGCAGCCGTGTCGGCTCCCAGCGCGTACGCACCGCCTCGTAGGCGATGAAGAAGTACTCGAAGGCGTTGGCGAAGACGAAGATGATCCACCGCTGCTCGACGAGCTCGAACAGGGTGACTCCGACGAGGCGGTACAGGAACAGGAACCGCGCCACCTGGAACGCGACCGGGTCGCGCCAGTTCCGCATCGCCGAGATGTAGGCGACCGTGAGGTAGTAGACGTCGAGCGCCTTGTCGTAGGTCTGGTAGCCGGCGAGCGGGTCGTCGGTGAACGCCTGGAAGATCGTCTGGTCGGCGGCGTCGAGCACGAGGCAGGCCAGCACCGCCGGCAGCGGGAAGCGTGGGATCAGCAGCGGGAGCGCGAAGCGCAGCAGCACCACCGTGATGAAGATCGTGGTCGCCACGGCGACGCACTGTAGCCACCCCGTCCGGAGCGGCTGACCGACGACGACGGATCGGACGACGGATCGGACGACGGGTCAGACGTCAGGTGGCGCGGGCGCTCATCGCGAGGCCTCCGTGCGGGCCGGCCGCCCAGAGTTCGGTGGCGTCGCCCTCCACGCGACCGTGCAGGGTGAACGGCTGGTCGACGAACAGGGGGTGGCGGGCGCGGTAGTCGAACCGGTGCAGCGGCCGGTCGTGGCGCACCGCGAGGTCGAGCAGCAGCGTGGCGATGAGCGGTCCGTGCACCACCAGGTCGGGGTAGCCCTCCACGGTTCGGGTGTGGTCCGCGTCGAGGTGGATGCGGTGACCGTTGAAGGTGAGCGCCGAGTAGCGGAACAGCGCGACCGTGTCGAACTGCCACGAGGCGCGGAGATCGGCCGCGTCGGGCGCGGGCTCCGGGTCCGACCGGAACGGCTCGGTCGGCATCTCGCGGTACACCACGTCCTGGCGCTCGCTCACGCACGGTCGTCCGCCCTGGCGGATCTCGTGCTCCACGGTGACGAACACCAGCGAACCCGTGCGCCCGTGCTTGGTCTCGATCGACCGGATCGTGCTCACCCGCTCGGCCGTCTCCCCGAGCACGAGCGGTGCGTGCAGCTCGAGTGTGCCACCGGCCCACATCCGCCGCGGGAGCCCGACCGGGGGCATCACGATGCCGAGGCGCACGTGACCGTCGGGCCCGAGGTCGCTCGCCGCGGCGACGTCGTGGAAGTAGAGCCAGTGCCAGGCCGGCGGCAGCGTGGCGCCGTCCTCCAGTGTCGGCCCGCGATCGAGCGTCGCCTGCATCTTCCGGGCGGTCGCCGCGTCGAGCGCCTCGCTCGCCGTGCGCGTCCGCCCGATCCAGTCGCCCCAGTCCTCGTCCATCGACGTCCCTCCCGTGCCCGCTCGGCCCGCTCCTGATTCGTCTCCCGACGATGCCATGTCGCGGGTGGTGCCCGGCGGGCGGATTTGAGTGGATGCCCATCACTGGAGATAGATTGCTTGTTTCATGGATCAAACGTGCTGGCGCTGGATCCGGCACGAGAGAGGACGACCATGGACGTGAACGACGTCGTCAACAACCTGACCGACCCGGCGGTGCTCTTCTTCTTCGTGGGGGTGTTCATCGGGTTGGTGCGGTCGAACCTGGAGATCCCCGCACCGGTCACGAAGTTCCTGTCGCTCTACCTGCTGATGGCGCTCGGCTTCAAGGGCGGCCAGGCGCTCGGCGACGCCGGGCTCTCCGGCGACGCGGTGCAGGTGATCGGCGCCGCGCTGTTCCTGGCGGTGCTCACCCCGGCGCTCGCATTCGCCGTGCTGCGCAACCGGATCAACGCCTTCGACGCCGCGGCGATCGCGGCCACCTACGGCTCGGTCAGCGCGGTCACGTTCGTCACCGCCTCGCAGTTCGTGACGGCCCGCGGCGACGAGGCCGGCGGCTACCTCACCGTGGCGCTCGTGGTGATGGAGTCGCCGGCGATCGTGATGGCCGTGCTGCTCGCCACCTGGGTGCGGTCGCGCGGCGGGGTGGCGGGCGCATCGGCAGCCATCGGTGCCACGGCGCTCAGCACCGTCGCCGTGAACGACGCACGACTGGTGGTGCCCGAGGCGGACCGCCCGTCGGGTCAGCCCGCCGCGGACGAACGTCGGGCCGAGGGGCACGGCGAGGGGCACGGCAGCGAGCCGCTGTCGGTGAAGGAGGTGCTGCGCGAGGCGTTCACCGACGGCGCGCACCTGCTGCTGATCGGCTCGATGGTGGTGGGCGCGGTCACAGGGGACGACGGTGGTGCGGCGATGGACCCCTTCGTGAACGGGCTCTTCAAGGGCCTGCTCGCGTTCTTCCTGCTGGAGATGGGGTTGCTCGTCGCCCGGCAGCTCCGCGAGGTCCGCGACGTCGGGCCGTTCCTCGTCGGGTTCGGCATCGTGACGCCGATCGTCAACGCGTCGATCGCGCTCGGCATCGCGTGGCTGTTCGACATGAGCGTGGGCGACGCCACGCTGCTGGCGGTGCTCGCCGCGAGCGGCAGCTACATCGTGGTGCCCGCGGTGATCCGCTACGCCATCCCCGAGGCCCGACCGAGCAGGTACTTCACGCTCGCGCTCGGGGTGACCTTCCCGCTGAACATCTCGATCGGCATCCCGCTGTACCACGCTGCGGCGGGTGCGATCGTCGGCTGAGCGAGCGAAGCGAGCGAGGCCCACCTCGACCAGCTGAGCGAGCGAAGCGAGCGAGGCCCACCTCGACCAGCTGAGCGAGCGAAGCGAGCGAGGCCCACCTCGACCGGCTGAGCGAGCGAAGCGAGCGAGGCCCACCTCGACCAGCTGAGCGAGCGAGGCCCACCAGGCCTCACGGCGGAGCAGCGATCCCCTAGCGTTGCGGCGTGCTCCGCACCCCCACGCCCGCCGACGCCTGTCCCGACGACGTCCTCGGCCTGTGCGACCAGGTGCTCGAGAGCACCGGAAGCGAGGGACTCGCGCAGGCGGTCGACTGGTTCGTCGGCCGGCCGATCCTGGTGCTGGTCGTGTTCCTGGTGACGTGGGTGGTGCGCACGATCGCCCGCCGCGTCGTCACCCGGGGCGTGCAGCGGATGATCCTCACGCCGGCGGCCGTGGCCCGTCAGCTGGAGCGCCGGATGACACGCACCGACGAGACGGGTGAGGTGGTGGCCGACCTGCCGGCCGAGATCGACGAGGCACGGCGCCGGGCGCGAGCCGAGTCGATCGGCGCGGCGCTCGCCACGGCCGTCAGCGCCGTGGTGTGGACGGCCGGGTTCCTGGTGGCGATGTCGATCATCGGGCTCGACCTGGCGCCCTTCATCGCCGGCGCCGGCATCGTCGGCGTGGCCCTCGGCTTCGGGGCCCAGAGCCTCGTGCGCGACTGCATCAACGGCGTGTTCATCCTGATCGAGGACCAGTTCGGCATCGGCGACGCCGTCGACCTGGGGCCGGCGACCGGCGAGGTCGAGCGGGTCACGCTGCGCACCACGGTGCTGCGCGGCGTGGACGGCACGGTGTGGCACGTGCCCAACGGCGAGATCCGTCGCGTGGGCAACCGCTCGCAGCTGTGGTCGATGGCGGTGCTCGACGTGCCGGTGTCGTACAGCACCGACCTCGACCATGCCCGCGAACTGCTGAACGAGGCCGCCCGGTCGGTGTGCGGGTCCGAGCCGTGGTCGGGCGACGTGCTCGACGCGCCGAGGGTGCTGGGCGTGGAGTCGCTCACCGCCGAGGGCGTGGTGCTGCGGCTGATGGTGAAGACGGTGCCCGGTCGTCAGTGGGCGGTGCAGCGGGCGCTGCGCGAGGCGATCAAGACGACGTTCGACCGGCACGGGGTGGCGCTGCCGTACGCGCCCGCCGCGGCGCCGATGCCCCCGGCTCCCGAGCAGCCGATCTGAGCCGACGGCCGTCCCGGGGCCAGGGGCCGGGCGTCAGGGGCCGGGCGTCAGGGGGCAGGGTCAGGGGTCGGGGAAGCGTGCGCCGGCCGCCGTGCTGCGCATCGTGGCGAGCTCGTCGTCGGTGGCGCCGAGCCGCCGCGCCAGCGCGAGCTCGGAGGTGAGCGAACAGGGCGTGAGCGTGCGGTTGTCGGTGTTGATCGTGACCGCGAAGCCGGCGCGCGCCAACGCGAGGAACGGGTGCCGCTCGACCGGTGTGCCGAGTGCGGCGTTGGAGGTGAGGCACACCTCCAGTGGCAGCCGCCGATCGAGCACGGCTGCGGCGGTCGGGCCGAGGTCGACGATCTCGCCGTCACGCACCCGACAGTCCTCGACGATGCGGAACCCGTGGCCGATGCGCACCGGCACGTCGTCGACGATCGCGTCGGCGACGCTCTCGGCGCCGACCATCTCGCCGGCGTGCAGGGTGACGCCGAGGCCCATCGAGCGCGCCCGCGCGAACGCGGACCGGTGCGGACCCACCGGCTCGCCGACCTCCACCCCCGCCAGGTCGACGCCCACCACCCCGCGCCCGTGCCAACGCCCGGCCAGGTCGACCACCTCGTCGGTGCGACGTTCACCACGCATCGAGCAGAGCAGCACGCGCGCCTCCGGCGGCGCCCCGGCCAGACCGGCGAGCACGGCCTCCACCACCGCGTCGAGCGACAGCCCGCCGGCGGTGTGGTGGGTGGGGGCGAAGCGGAACTCCACCGACCGCACGCCGTCGGCGGCGACGTCCTCGGCCGCCTCGCGGGCCACCCGCGACAGCGCCTCGGTGGTCTGCATCACGCGGATCGGCAGGTCGAAGCGGGCGAACACCTCGGCCAGCGACTCGCCCGGTCGCACGACGAACCAGTCGGCGAGCGCCCCGGCGGTGGTGATCCCCGCCGGCAGGGGCACCCCGGCGTGGGCGGCGAGCTCGATCACGGTGGCGGGCCGCAGCCCACCGTCGAGGTGGTCGTGGAGCAGCGTGAGCGGCGCGGCGCCGGGATCGGTCGATCGGTCCATCACTGCCTCCTCGCTGGCCACGTCGACCCGCCGGGTCGTGGCGCGGCACGGTACCGCACGAAGCGACGGCGGCGCCGACGGCCCCTACGCTTCCTGCCATGTCGTACCACCGGCACGACCCCGACGACATGAGCGAGTTCGAGCGCCAGTTCGCCGACGTCCACGACCCCTTCCTCGACGAGGACCGGTTCGAGCGGGCGCGCCGGTTCGACGACGCGCTCGACGACGCGCTCGACGACGCGCTCGAGGACGAGTTCGACGCGTACGACGCGTACGACGATCCCGACGACGGGTACCAGCCGATCCGCCGGGGTCGGGCGGTGCGGTGGACGGCGATCCTGATCGTCGCCTCGTTCGCCGCCGGCGCGCTGTCGTCGGTGGTCCGCTGGCTCTGACGCGGGGCCGAGCCCGACCCCGCTCCTGCACACCGACCAGCGGCTGACGGTCGCTCCCCGCCGGTGGGGCAGGATGTCGCCCATGGGCGAGGGCGTGACCGTGTTCACCGCCCGGCGAGTGGTGACGCTCGACCCGGCGATCCCCACCTGTGAGGCCGTGGCCGTGCGCGACGGCCGGATCCTCGGCGTCGGGACGGTCGACGAGCTCCGCTCGGCGTGGGGTCCGATGCGGGTGGACGACCGCTTCGCCGACGCAGTCGTGCTGCCCGGGTTCGTGGAGGCGCACTCGCACTCGTTCGAGGGCGCGATCTGGGCGTGGGAGTACGCCGGGTTCTTCCCGCGGCGAGGTCCCGACGGCGAGCTGCGCCCGGGCTGCCGCAGCCTCGACGAGCTGCTGGCGCTGCTGCGGCGGCTCGACGCGGAGCTGTCGGATCCGACGGAGTCGCTCATGGTGTGGGGCTTCGACCCGATCTACTTCCAGGGTGAGCGCCTCGCCGCCGCGCACCTCGACACGGTCTCCACCACCCGTCCCATCTGCGTGCTGCACGCGAGCCTCCACCTCGTCACCGTGAACACGGCGCTGATGGTGCGCGAGGGCTTCGCCGACGCGGCGCCGATGGACGGTGTGCCGACCGACGGCAGCGGCCGTCCGCTCGGCGAGCTGCAGGAGGCGGCGATGTCGCTCGCCCGGGCCGAGCTGCGGGCCGTCACCCGGGCGACCCGCGACGCGGCCGCAGTGCGCCGGTTCGCCGAGATGGCGCGCGTGGTGGGCTGCACCACGGTGACCGAGCTCGGCGCAGCCCCGATCAACCGCGACAGCGACGTCGAGCTGTGGACCTCGACGGCCTCGGCCGAGGGCTTCCCCGCACGGCTCGTGCCGCTGTTCAACCCGGCGCGTGGGTTCGGCGGCACCGCCGTCGAGGCTGCCGCGTGGGCGGCCGAGCTGCGCACCCGCTCGACCGACAAGATCCGGTTCGGTCCGGTGAAGCTCGTGCTCGACGGCTCGATCCAGGGCTACACCGCACGGCTCAACCCACCCGGGTACCTGCCGCTGCCCGACGGCACGCCTCGCGGCAACGGCCTCTGGCTGCTGCCGCCCGAGCAGCTGCGCGAGTGGTTCCACGCGTTCCACCGCGCGCACGTCACGGTGCACACGCACGTGAACGGCGACGAGGCCACCGACCTGCTGCTCGACACCGTCGAGGAGGTGCTGGCCGAGCACTCGTGGCTCGACCACCGGCACACCGCGCAGCACTCGCAGCTCACCACCGCCCACCAGTACCGGCGGATGGCGGCGCTCGGGATGTGCGCCAACATCTTCTCGAACCACATCTTCCACTGGGGCGACCAGCACCACGACCTCACCGTCGGACCCGACCGTGCCGCCCGGATGGACGCGTGCGCCACCGCCGACCGCGAGGGCGTGCGCTACAGCGTCCACTCCGACGCGTCGGTGACGCCGCTCGGCTCGCTGCACACGATGTGGTGCGCGGTGAACCGCGTGACGGCGACCGGTCGGGTGCTCGGCCCGAACGAGCGCATTCCCGTCGACCGGGCGCTGCGGGCGGTCACGATCGACGCCGCGCACCAGCTGCGCCTCGACCACCTGCTCGGCTCGATCGAGGCGGGCAAGCTCGCCGACCTCGTGGCACTCGGTGACGACCCGCGCGAGGTGGACCCGATGTCGATCCGCGACCTCGAGGTGCGCGGCACGGTGGTCGGTGGCGAACCGACCGGCGGTTGACGTGGCGTCCGTGGTGCCGCCGCCATCGGGTCCACCGGCGGTTCCTCGCGGCCGGCCGGTCGCCCTACCCGTCACGCTGCTGGGCGGGTACCTGGGTGCGGGCAAGACCACGCTGCTCAACCGGCTGCTCGCCACGACCACCCGACGGGTGGCGGTGGTCGTGAACGACGTCGGTGCGATCGGCGTGGACGCCGCGCTCGTGGCCGACCACGATGGCGCAACGCTCACGCTCACCAACGGCTGCATCTGCTGCTCGATCGTCGACGACCTCGCCACCACCCTCGACGAGCTCCGCTCGCTCACGTCCGATGCACCGCCCGAGCTGGTCGTGGTGGAGCTGAGCGGTGTGGGGGAGCCGGCCCGTGTGGCGCCGCACGTGCTCGCCGCACGCTGCCGGCTCGACGGCGTGGTGGTGGTGGCCGACGCCGAGGCGATCGAGGAGCTCGCCGGGCGGCGCTACGTGGGCGACACCGTCCGCTCGCAGCTCGCCGCGGCTGACCTGGTGGTGCTCAGCAAGACCGACCTCGTGGCCGACGGTGGTGCGGCCGCCCGCGCGTTCGTGGTCGCGACGGCCGGCCCCCGCGGCGACGGCCGCGAGGTGGTCGTGGTCGACGGGTCGCAGGTCGATCCCGGGACGCTGCTCGGGGTCACGACGGCGACGAGACCCGCCACACCCGCGAGACCGGCGACGCGGGACGCACCCGGCGGGGTCGTGCCGCCCCACGTCGTACCTCCCCACGTCGTGCCGCCCCACGTCGTGCCTCCCCACGTCGTACCTCCCCACGTCGTGTCGGTGCTCGACGTCGGCGGCCTCGACCGCGCCGCGTTGCTCGCCGCCCTCGACACGCTGCCGGCGGACACCGCGCGCGCCAAGGGGCTGGTGCGCTGCGCCGGCGAGGACGACCCGGTCGAGGTGCACGTGGTGGGCCGGCGCCGGGAGGTGCGCAGCCGGCCCGACCTGGCCGCCCGGACGACCGACGATCGGCTCGTCGTGATCGGCGCACCGGTCCGGCCCACGCCGTGACCTCCTCTACGGTTCCGGGCGTGACGTTCCGGTTCTCGGCCGAGCTGTGGCGCTACCACGGGCAGGCGGCGTGGTTCTTCGTGACGCTGCCGTTCGACGTCGCCGACGACATCGAGGAGATCAGCCGGCCGGTGCAGCGAGGCTTCGGGTCGGTGCGGGTGCGGGTGACGGTGGGGTCGACCACGTGGTCGACGTCGCTGTTCCCGGACACCAAGGCCGAGTCGTACCTGCTGCCGGTGAAGAAGGCCGTGCGCACCGCCGAGGGACTCCAGGAGGGTGCTCCCATGGAGGTGTCCCTCGACCTGGTCGACCTGGTCGACCCGGTCGACCTGGTCGACCCGGTCGGCTGACCGGCGTGCCCGGTCGGGTCGGACGACCCTGGCGGCGTTCGTGCGCCGGATGGACGATCGGGGTACCGGGACGGTGGTCCGCCGGATCGACGACGCCACACGACGCCACACGACGCCACCCGACGCCACCCGACGCCACCCGACGACGCGAGGAGGACGGTCATGCAACTCCATCTCGAGGACCACGAGGCCCACCTGTTGCGCGAGGTGCTCCGCTCGTACCTGCGCGAGCTCCGCGGCGAGATCGTCGACACCGACAACGTGGGCTACAAGCGCACCCTGAAGCACGAGCGTGAGGTGCTCGACGGCATCGCCGCCCGGCTCGACGAGACGCCCGACCACGACGAACCCGTGATCACCCGGATCGTCCGGGTGAGCGCCGTCTGGACCGACGACCTCTGACCAGGTCGCATCGTCACGCTCCGCCAGCACCCCGGCAGCACCCGGCGGGCGGGGTTCGAGGTCGATCGAGATCGTCCGACCCTGCCGCTCGCGGAGAGGAGGACACGTGAGCACGCACCACACTCCACCCCCGTCCCGAACCCACGCCGGCCACCCGATCCCCACGGGCCCGACCGCCGGCATCCCGTCGCAGCGTGACCCCCACCGGCCCGCACACCGGCGCCCGGGGTGTGTGCTGATGATGCTCGCCCTGGCGCTCCTGCCCGTGTTGTTCGCAGCAGCCGCGGTGATCGCACTCGGCGAGGGGTTCTGCCAGGACGCGAAGTCGTCCGAGGAGTGCGCACGGCAGGCGTCCGATTCGAGACGGTCGCTGGTGCTCTTCGTGATCGGGACCCTGCTGCTGTTCGTCGTCGGCGCGGTGCTCTACGCCCGACATCCGCGAACCCGACCCTCGGACACCGCAGACCGCGAGCGCCGACCGGTCGGCACCGAGCACGCCGCGCTCCCCACCCGACACGAGACCGGCGAACCGGTCCGGCGGACGAGCGAGCCGGTCGTGCCGGCACGCCATGCCCCCGCCACACGGAGTGATGCGGCCGTCGCCACCCCGTCCCCGCCGGCTCCCACCGCAGACGACCCCGATGTCGGCCTGCGGGCGTGGGTCTCCCAGTTGCTCGGCATGCTCGCGGTCGCCAGCGCGTCGGCGGCGATGATCGACCTGGAACGCTGGTCGCTCCTCGCGGCGCTGATCACGCCCGTCGCAGCGCTGCCCGGCGCGCTCGCCGGTGTCCTCGCGCTGGTGGAGTTCCGTGGCACCCCGGCGGCGCGGGCCGATCGACGGCGGGCCTGGATCGGTGCGACGCTCTCTCTCGCCGTGATCGCGCTCATGGTGCTGGCACCGCTCGTCCGGGAGTGAGCGACCGGCACCGCGACGACCGCGAACGCTCGGCCTCGCCGCGCCGACCACGGAAACGGTCCGGCGGGCGATCTACCCTCTCCACGACGCCCGTTCGGCGGGCGGATCCACGGCGTTCGGGGGGATGCACATGGGGTCGTCACCGAAGCACATCAACCACGAGCTCGGCCCGATGCGGTGCCCGGTCACGCTCGACGACGTCGACCTCTTCGGTCCCGGCGCGCAGGAGCACTGGTACGAGATGTACGAGATCCTCCACCGCGAGGCTCCGGTACTGCGCCTCCCCGGTGGTGGCATCACCCCGGGCAGCGACGCGTTCGTGCTCACGAAGCACGCCGACGTCGCGATGGTGGTGAAGGACCCCGAGCGCTTCCCGACGCTCACCCAGACCCGCATCAGCGGCCACGCGAACGCCGGGCTGTCGGCGGAGGACACGTGGCAGAAGTACCGGAGCCTGATGCAGGCGTCGATGGTGTCGCTGCGCCCGACGCAGGAGCTGTACATCAAGCACCGCAAGGAGCTCACCGACCCGTGGGTCGGCACCGGCGCGATCCGCCACCGCGAGATGATCACCCGGCACGCGAACGACCTGCTCGACGAGTGGATCGACGACGGCCAGGTGGAGTTCATCAGCCGGTTCGCCCGCCCGCTCCCCCAGCGCGTGATGGCGAGCATCCTCGGCTTCCCGCTGGAGGACATCCCGCAGCTCGCCGAGTGGGGCGACGCCGTGGTCACGCCGTTCGTGCACGGTCACAACCACCGCCACGAGATCACGCCCGAGCAGACCCAGCGGATGCTCGCCCGGCTCGAGGGCTTCCAGGACTACATCTACGAGCACGTGCGGGCCAAGCGCGCGGAGCCGCAGGACGACATGGTGAGCTTCCTGTGCGAGGTGCACTACGAGGCGCTCGACCGCAAGCTCACCGACCTGGAGATCGCCGGCATCGTGCACGCGATGATCCTCGGCGGCCTCGAGACCACGCAGTACGCGCTGGAGGAGCAGGCGCAGTTGCTGTGCGAGCGACCGGGGATGTTCGAGCAGCTCCGCGTCGACCGCGGCAAGGTGCGCGCCTTCACCGAGGAGGGCCTGCGGATGCGATCGCCGACGCACGGCCTGTCGACCCGCATGACGGCGCGCGACGAGGTGTTCCAGGGCGTCGAGGTGCCGGCCGGATCACTGCTGCACCTGCGCTTCGGTGCGGCCAACGTCGACGCCGAGGAGTTCGACTGCCCGTTCGACCTCGACCTCGACCGCGAGGGCCTCACCCGCCACGTCGCGTTCTCCACCGGACCACGCGTGTGCCCGGGTGCCAACCTGTCGCGCGTCGAGCAGCAGATCGCCTGGGGCGTGCTCCTCGACCGGCTCGAGACGATCGAGTACGGCGAGGGCAACGACTGGCTCCACCAGCCCGGGATCATGCTGGGCACGCTGAAGCTGCACCTGCGCTTCACCAAGGCCGCCGCGCCGATGCACCTCGGCACCGGCCGCACCTCCCACACCGCCTGATCGCGCGACCGCCTGCCACGCCGAGCTTCGTGGACGCGCGCTGGAGATGGTCCTCCACGGTGCGTCGCGAGACGAGCAGGATCCGAACGACGTCACCCGCCGCTGGATCGACCGGCACACGATCGTGTGACCGGCCGTCGCGACCGGCGGGGCGGACCGCCCCGGGGAACCGGGCGGTGGTCGGGTCAGCGGCGCGGATCGCCGAGGACGCTGCGGTGGAAGTCGAGCATGTCATCGCGGAACAGGCGCGGCTCGTCGCCCTGACCACCGAGACGGGCGCCGCGCTGACCGAAGCCGGCGGCCACGGCCGCGCGGAACTGGTCGACGTCGGTGCGACGCGGGTCGGGCGTGCCCGTGAGCGGATCGATCATCGCCCCGTCGTCGGCGAGGTACTCGATGGGCGCGTTCGGGGACACCCGGGCCTCCGGCAGATCGTGCACGTCCTCGAGCCGGTCGAAGCTGTGGTGCGCACCGGGGACGATCCGCAGCGACGCGTCGCCGCCGCGCAGACGGATCGCGTGGATCTGGGCCTGCACCGCCATGACGGAGCACCACTCGTCGCGGTCGCCGATGATCCCCCGCACCACGGTGCTGCCGACGTCGGGCACCAGGAACTGCTGCCCGCACCACGGGTAGACGGCGTAGATGCCGGCGAACGAGCGTCCCGGTGCCACGGCGTGCACGAACGGACGCATCGCGGCCAACATCACGGCGGACCCGCCGCGGCTGTGGCCCTGGGCCGAGATGGCCGACGGATCCACGAGCGGGTGCGTCCCGAGCGTGGCGAGCGCCGCCACCACGTCGTAGGCGCTCGCGGCGAAGGAGTACTGCGCCTGGTTGGCGACGGTGGACTCCACCGAGCGGGCACCGAAGGGATCGACGAGGCACACGGCGTACCCGGCCTCGACGAGCGTGGCCGTGTGGCGCACGTGGTTGGGCGACACGCCCGAGCTGCCGGGCACGACCACGACGGTCGGGTGCGTGCGATCAGTGCCGGGCGCGACCAGGAGGGCGTCGATGTCGAGCCGCTCGGCCGGGCCGCCGGGCGACATCGCCTCGTGGACGTTGCGCGGGTTCGCGGTGGCGATCCGCAGGTGCTCGGTGGCGGGCGCGGCGATCTCGTCTGCAGCGGCACGGAGGACGTCGTTCACCCGCGCATCGTAGGCAGCGCTCGACACCCCGATCGCCACGACGACTGCATCCACCTCGGGTCGGCAGCAACCAGCGGAGATGAAGCGGACACAGGGCGTCGCTCGGCCGCCACCGATCGCGTGGGTGTCAGCGGACGTGGGGCAGCATCGCTGCGGCTTCGTCGAGCATCCGATCGACCGCCGACGGTTCGAGCCCGGCGGTCACCGTGTCGTACTGACGGCGCGCGTCGTCGAGCTCGAAGTGTTCGCGCAGCGGGAGGTACCGGTGGTGTGCGTTCGCGAGGCCGATCACGAATGCACGGTCACCGTTCGCCCGAGCGCTCCACTCACGCCCGACCTCGACCAGCGGTTCTCCGGGGAGTGCGAGCAGGTCGAGGTCGTGGATGCGCAGCACCTGGATCGGCACCTCGACCGGTTCGAGCGCGCGACCGCGAGCGATCCGGGCGGTGAGGCCGAGGTGCTCGCAGCAGGCGATCATCACGTTGCGCATCTCGTCCTCGCTGCAGTCGGTCTCGACGACGTACCGGGATGCCAGCGCCCAGAGGTAGCCGTTCGCCCGGTCGACGAAGTCGTGGCCGAGCCGAGCAGCGAGCACGGCGTCGGCCCGGTCGAGTCGCGCCTGTGCGGTGGGCAGATCGAACGCTGCGTTGTTCGCGTCGAGCCGCATCGTGCGTCGCATGCTGCCGAGCGCCACCTCAGGGGTCGTCTCGATCCGGCCGAGCACCCGCAGCACCTCGTCGGCGAGCGTCCTGCCGATCAGCTCGGCGTCGGCGGCGGAGCCGTTCTGGTAGCCGCGGGGGTCGAGCGCGTCGCAGTTCGGGCTCGTGATTGGGATGACGTTCGCCTCCGTCGTGTTCACGAACATCGCCAGACCGTCACCGAGCGCGACCTCGATCGCACGCTGTGCCGCACCGGGGAAGTCTCCGCTGATCAGGTTGTTCTGCCAGCCGAGCGTCACCGGGTGGCAGCCGGCGCCGAACAGCACCGCCAGCGTTCGACCGTCGAGCGCCCGACGAACGGCGAGGACGGGAACCCGTCGATCGACGAGATCGGGGTTGCCTCGCGTGCGCCGGTTGAACACCACGTCGATCTCGCCGACGCCCGATCCGATCGTGCAGGCGACAGCCTCCGTCATGGCTGCGAGGCCGACCTCGATCAGCTTGTCGACGAGCAGGTGGGTGTACGCAGCCACCCCCGGAGCGGACGGCCCGAAGGGCAACGGCGCCGAGTGGCTGTGCGAGGCGCAGATGAGGACCTGGTCGGCCGTCAGCGTCGTGCCCGCCGTGATCGCTTCGACCACCGGCTGCGACACCTGGTGCGGGATCGCGATCAGATCGGCCGTGATCACGAGCACCTGACTCGTCCCGTTCGAGACCCAGAGCGCCTTGGCCGCGACGGTGTCGAGCACGCCGTCGCTCGGCGTCGTGCGCTGCCCGAAGCCGCCGAGCATCACCGGCCACGTCGGCGTGATGTCGACGCGTGCTGCACCCGCTCGAACGTCTGCCCCCACGGGCGCCGTGGTCCCCATCGCGGCAGTGTACGCACCGGCCAGGGACGGTCGCGGACCCCACGCCCGACCCCGGGCCCGCGCAGCGAGGAGTCGATCGCGAGCAGTGTCCCACACGACGTCCGGACCCCTCGCGGCCGACCGGCTCGCGCGGGTCCGCGCGCCCGGCCGGGATCCGCCGCACTCGACGCCTCCCCTCCACGTCGACCCTTGCGCATTTAATGAGTGGGCTCTAATTTATTCGACGTGGGGGTTCCGGTCCGTGGGTGAGTCGTCGACGGTGTTGGTCGGCACCGTCGCGCCGGTGCCTCGCGGGCGACCACCTCGGCGCGACGTGCACGGCACGGCCACGCGCGAGCGCCTGCTCGCCGCTGCGGCGGCGTCGTGCGTCGAGCTCGGCTTCGACGGCGCCACGCTGAACGACATCGCCCGCCGCGCCGAGGTGTCGGGACCGGCGATCTACAACCACTTCGCGAACAAGGCCGAGCTCATGGTCGCTGCGGCGCAGCTCGCGCTCGCCGGCCTGGCGCCACGATCCACCCCCTCGCCGCGCGAGGTGGTGAGCACCTACCTGTCGGACGAGTTCGCCACGACGCGGCGGTTCGTGCTCGAACTGCACCTCGCGTCGCACCGCCACCCCGACCTCGCGCGGCTGCTCGGCGCCTGGCACGCGGCGCGTGCGGCCCAGCTCGCCACCGAGTGGACCGGCGGGCCGGATGCCACCCGACCGGCACGCGTGGCGACGCTCTTCGCGTTCCTGCTCGGCCTCTGCCAGATCGACGCCCTCCGGGGACTCCACGTCGCGACCGACGACGTCCGCCACCAGGCCCACCGGATGGTCGACGTCCTCTTCCCGGACGGATCACCCGCATGACCGACCGCCACGGCCCCGTCGCCGCCACCATCAGCTGATCGAACCCGAGCCGGAGGACCACCATGGACACCGCCTTCAACGCCGTCTACGCCGAGCGCTCCGACTACGAACGCGGTCGCACGGGGCCGCCCGACGGCTTCCCGAAGCTGCCGGGCATCCCGCTCGGTCGCTACACCGACCCGCAGTTCTACGAGCTCGAGCGCCAGCACCTGTGGCGCTCGACGTGGCTCTACGCAGCGCACGTCTCCGAGCTCGCGACGCCCGGCAGCTACAAGCTGTGCGACATCGCCGGCGCGCCGATCGTGGTCGTGCACGGCGACGACGGCGTCATCCGCGCGTTCTTCAACTCGTGCCGCCACCGGGGTGCACCGGTCGTCCGTGGCGCGTGCGGCCAGGCGCGGATGCTCGTGTGTCAGTACCACTCGTGGGGCTACGACCTCTGCGGCAACCTCGTCCGCGTGCCCGACGAACGCGACTTCGTCGGCCTGCAGCGCGAGGAGCTCGGGCTGCCGTCGGTGCGCTGCGAGCAGTGGGGCGGCTGGATCTTCGTGAACCTCGACCACGACGCGATGCCGTTGCTCGAGTGGTTGCACCCCATCCCCACCGTGCTCGCCGAGGTCGGCGCCGCACCGTTCCGGATGTACCACCAGACGTCCGAGGTGATCCGCTGCAACTGGAAGGTGCTCGCCGAGGGCTTCCTCGAGGTGTACCACGCACGCACGATCCACACGAACACCGTGGCGAAGTCGCTCGACGGCCGCGGCGCCGTGATGATGCTGTTCGACCACGGCCACCAGAACATGATCACGCCGCTGCAGCAGGAGGTGCTCGAGCGCGGTCGCGAGGATCGTCAGGCGCTGCCGTCGTTCGAAGGTGCGACCGAGTTGTTCTCCACCACCAACCCGGCGCACGGCATCTTCCCCAACCTGATCACCCCGCTCGACGCGAAGGGCTTCCCCTTCCTCGTCTTCTGGCCCGAGGCGATCGACCGCACGCGACTCGACATCGTCTGGTTCGCGCCGGAGTGGGAGGGTGACGAGCACCCGCAGGCCGACGTCTGGGAGAAGCGGCTGGCGGGCTTCGACGTCGTGATGGGCGAGGACTACGCCAACCTCGAGCCGATCCAGCGCTCGATCGAGAGCGCCGCGCACGGAGCGCAGGTCCTCAACTACCAGGAACGCCGCATCTGGCACGTGCACGCCTGGATCGACAAGATCATCGGTCCGGACCGCATCCCCGAACACCTCCGGGTCCCCGACCTCCTGAAGGACTGGGTCGAGGACCTGTGAGCCTCCTCGCCACGTGATCCGTGGGCCATGTCCGTGGCCCCGGCAACGACGAAGGACATCCGATCCAGGACGGAGGGCGTCGACGGCTGGAGTGCTCCACGCGAACGGATCCCGATGCGAGGCGCTCGCTCCTCGGGGGGCAGCGCGTCGCTCAGCGACCGGCGAGCTTGTCGATCCGGCGGCGAGCAGCGGAGACGTCGAGCGGGCCTCCATGACCGAGCAGGACCCGAGTTGGACGGTATTCGTCGAGCAGATCGACGACGAGTCCGAGGTCGCGCTGAGGATCGTCGCTGAAGTAGTGCTTCTGCGCGAAGCCTGGAGCGATCGACCCACCCGCAAAGCCACCTCGAACGAGGTCGCCGACGACGAGAACGCCGGGGGTGGCCACGACGGCCGATCCGGCGGTGTGCCCACCGACGACCCGATACTCGCCCTCGAGGCCGAACTGGTCGAGAGGCATGCGGTCGGCAACGTGGACACTCGCGGTGAACGGTGGGAAGTCAGGGTCGATGAAGCGCTTCACGAGTCGAGCTCCCGGCCCGGTCGGGACCAACTCGGGATTGTGCCCGCGCTCGGTGATCAACCGGTCGGAAGCACCGAGCACCACCGGCACGTCCGGTGTGATCAGAGCTGCTGCACCCCCGGCATGGTCGGCGTGCCCATGGGTGAGGAGCACGGCGCCGAGATCGCCGGGAGCGATGCCCGCGCGAGCGAGGCGCTGTGCGAGCAGGGCGCGAGCGTTCGCCGGGCCGGTGTCGATCAGCACCGGGCGTCGCCCGGTGAGCAGATGGGCGTTGGCGACCTTCAGCTTCCACGTGAGGGTGCCGGTGTGGGCGAGCTGACTCATCAGGACCTCCGAGTTGATGTCTGCGCCGGGCGCCGGTGCTGCGCCGGCACGGGGTGACGACGCGAGGAGCTCACGGTCGCCATCTGTCGAGGTGGATCACATCGTCGACGGGTCGACGGGTCGTCGGCCCGTAACGGCCGGCCGGCCAGCCGAGCGCGATCAGGCACGCAGGCCTGACGGAACGGGGCAGCCCGAGGATCCGTCGCGAACGACGTGCCGACCACAGGGGCAGCGTGATGAGCGAGGCGCCCAGGTCGAGCGATCGAGCAGCCAGCAGGATGTTCTGGACGGTCGGGTAGATCGATCCGTAGTAACTGCTCTTCGCCACGTACGGCCCAGTGGGTCGACCTCCGGCGAGACACGCCACGACGATCACCGGGATCGACTCGAAATGGTCGATCTGCTGCTGCACCGCGTCGAGCATGCGAGCGTTCGAGGGAGTCGACGAGTCGATGGTTCGCCGGTACAGAGGCCACGCACGGCGGTACTGACGAGCGAACCGGGCCTTGATCTCGGCGTCGCGGACGACGATGAACTCCCAGTTCTGCCCGTTGGAACCGGTCGGTGCCTTCAAGCCGAGTTCGATGCACCTCCGGACGATGGAGTGATCGACCGGCCGATCGGTGAGCCGGCGGATCGATCGCTGTGTCTCCATCATCTCGGCGATCGGGCGATTCAGACCCTCGAAGACGGAGTCCGTCACCGGGACACCACGGCGTGGTCGGGCACCCAGTTGCCGTGGAAGCCATGTGGGGCGGTGATCTCCTCGTGCACCGGCGCAGCACTCCCGTCGAAGTAGATGTCTCTGGTCGTCGGCATTGCGTCCTTCTCCGTCCCGCTGAGGTGTTGACGATGCTATATCACTGATATAGCGTCGTCAACCAGAAGCCGACCGAGCACATGGAGGTGTGTGATGGGTGTCGAGTACGAGATCGATGGCGGGGTGGCGCGGATCACGCTGGCCCGGCCCGAAGCGATGAACGCGATCGACGGGGAGATGACGGCGCAGCTCCGCGCTGCGGTCGACCGGTTCGAGTCCGACCCGGATGCCCGGGTCGCGATCCTGACGGGCACGGGCCGCGCCTTCTGCGCCGGCATGGACCTCAAGGCATTCGCCGCCGGTGAGGGACCCGACGTGCTCGAGGGCCCCGGCCACTTCGGAGGGTTCGTGGCGCGGGCGCGGTCGAAGCCGGTGATCGCCGCGGTGAACGGGCCCGCGCTCGCCGGTGGGCTCGAGCTCGTCCTGGCGTGCGATCTGGCGATCGCCTCCTCTGCTGCCAGGTTCGGGGTGCCGGAGGTGCTCCGAGGCATCTTCGCCGGGGCGGGTGCGGCGATCCGGCTCCCCCGCCGGATCCCGCGGGTGCACGCGATGCGCCTCCTGCTGACCGGGCAGATCATCGACGCCCCCCACGCGCTCCGGATCGGTCTGGTCGACGAGGTGGTCGATCCCGACGACCTGCTTCCGGCGGCACACGAGCTCGCCGACGCGATCTGCCGAGCGGCTCCGCTGTCGGTGGCCGCCACCCTCCGCCTCGCGAGGCTCGCCTCCGACGGTGACGAGGCCGAGCTCTGGGAGGCGAACGCCCGGGAGTGGGCCGCCATCGTGGGCTCCGCCGACGCTGCCGAGGGGCCGATCGCCTTCGCCGAGAAGCGACCGGCCGTGTGGACGGGACGCTGATCGTGTCGACGCCCACACGCGGCGAACGACCGGCGGCAACGCCCGACGCGCTGCCGAGCATCGGCCTTTGGTACGACCTGCGCAACCCGGCTCCTCGATCACAGACGTTCACCGAGACGTACGCGGCGACGCTCGAGCAGATCCGCTGGGCCGAGCGCCTCGGAGTCGGGTCGGCATGGTTCACCGAGCACCACTTCACCGCCGACGGATACTGCCCCTCACCGCTCGTCGTCGCTGCCGCTGCCGCGGCCGCCACCTCCACGATGCGCCTCGGCACGAACCTGGTGTTGCTCCCGCTCCACGACCCGGTGAGGATCGCCGAGGACGCGACGGCGGTGTCGCTGCTGTCGGGTGGCCGCTTCGACCTCGGCGTCGGGCTCGGCTATCGGCAGCTCGAGTACGACGCCTTCGGGCGTTCGATCCGGCATCGGCCCTCGCTGATGGAGGAAGCCGTTTCGATCATCCGGAGCGCGTGGAGCGGGGAGGAGGTCGACCTCGAGGGCAAGCGGTTCCGGCTCCACGGTGTGGCCGTCACCCCCTCCCCCGACGTGGCGCCGCGTCTGCTCATGGGGGGACTCGCCGAGCCGGCGATCCGACGCGCGGCGAGGCTCGCTGACGGCTTCCTGTCCACACAGGACGCCACCATCGACACCTTCGAGCGCGCGTGCGGCGAACTCGGCCGGCGGGACGACCCGCCGGTGTTCTCGGCCCAGTGGGCCGTCGTCGCCGACGACCCCGATCGGGAGTGGGCTCGGGTCGGTGACCACGCGCTCTACCAGATGAACACCTACATCGAGTGGGGTGCGTTCGGGCCACCCGAGCTGATCCCTCGGTTCGAGGACCGTGACCAGCTCCGGGCGTCCGGCTTCTACCACGCCTGGGATCCCGACGAAGCCGCCCGGCACATCACCGAACTCTGTCGTCGCCACCCCCGGGTCGCGGACGTGCACTTCTGGGCACAGCTGCCCGGAGAGCACGTCGACTCGGGTTCGGCCCGCATCGAGGTGCTCGCCACCAAGGTGCTCCCTCGAGTGCGCGCCATCATCGGCGCAGCGGCATGAGCGCGGTGCGTCCAGGTGCACGTGTGTTCGCCGAAGCGCTCGAGGCGCCGCAGCCCGCGACAGCGGTGGTCTGACCATGTCGTCGCCCCGGCTCAGCGGCAGCTGCGTCGATCGGAACGGAACACTGCGCTCTATCGTCGTGGCTCGAGCTCTGGACGGAGGGGATCGTGAGTCGCAAGCGTGATGCGGTCAGTGACGCGGTGATTCAGACGGCGTGTCGGTTGCTCACGACGGAGGGCGCCGAAGCGCTCACCACTCGTCGGATCGCAGCGGAGGCGGGCACCAGCACGATGGCGCTCTACACGCGCTTCGGTGGCAAGGAAGGCGTCGCCGCCGCCGTGTACGCCGAGGGCTTCGTCAAGCTGGAGCGGGCCCTGGCACGGGCGATGAAGGGCATCGACGATCCGGGGACGGCGATCGTTCGCGGCGCGATGGCCTACCGGCGATTCGGTCTCCGGAACGCGGCGTACTACGGCGTGATGTTCCAGCGAACGGTCTCGGGGTTCGAGCCCGATCGCCAGGCGGCGCTGCGCAGCCTCGACCTGCTGGGACTGCAGGTGAGGCGAGCGATCGATGCGACGGGCGCACCACTCGACACGACGGCGGTGACGCTGGCGATCTGGTCGCTCTGTCACGGGGCGACCTCGCTCGAGCTCGACCGCGAGATGGCCGTGATCTCCGACCCGGAGAACCGTCTCGAGGACGCCGTTCGGGCGCTGCTGCGCGGGTTCGGCATCAGCACCTCCTGAGGGGTGTGTGGCGACGCTATATCGATGTTATAGTGAGCCTCGCCCCGAGCGGGCGGTCCGACATCGACATCGACATCGACATCGACATCGACATCGAGAGGTCCGTCTCATGCGAGGAGCGGTCGTCGGCGGCACCGTCGAGCAGGTCGCCCGCGACCACTCGCGCCGGCTCGTCACGGACCCCGGCTGAGGAGAGCACCATGGCGCAGGCATCACGGCAACACACGACGGGTGGGATGACGAGCCCACCACGCGTGGCGATCTGCGGGGCCGGCCCGGTCGGGCTGGCGATGGCGTTGGAGCTGGCCCGGTTCGACGTGCACTCGATCGTGTTCGAGCGTCATCCCGGCACGGCCGTGCATCCCAAGGCACGCAACATCAACACACGCACCATGGAGGTGGCCCGGCAATGGGGCGGCGGGGTGACGCGGCGCCTCCGCGAGCTCGACCTGCCGGAGGGCTGGACCGACCAGATCGTCTACACCCGCACGCTGGCGGGCGAGGAGTACGGCCGGGTCACCACCCCCGGCTTCTCCGGCTCCGGCGATCACCTCAGCCCCGAGCGTCCGGTCCTCAGTTCGCAGGACCGGTTCGAGCCGGTGCTCCTCCGGGCCGCGATCGGCTCGGGGAAGGTGACCGTCCGGTTCGGGACCGAGGTGATCCGTGCACGAGACGAACACGACCACGTCCGAGTCGACGTCCGCGACCGCTCGACCGGTGAGGAGGACCACGTCTCGGTCCCGTACGTGATCGCGGCCGACGGAGCGGCGAGCGGCACTCGGGAGCGCCTCGGGATCCCCCTCGTCGGCCGGGCAGCCGGCAGCCACAACATCAACGTGCACTTCCGGGCCGATCTCGCTCCCTGGACCGACCAGCGGCGCGGCGTCATGTACTGGGTGGCCGACGCAGGGCACCGCGGCGTGTTCCAGCCGCTCGACGGGGCGGGGACGTGGCTGTGCCAGATCTCCTACGACGGCAACCCCGTCGTCCGCGACAGCTTCTCGGCGGAACGCTGCACCGCGTGGATCCGGCAGGCGGTGGGCGAGCCGGAACTCGACGTCGACGTGCTGTCGATCTCGCCGTGGGTCATGAACGTCCTCGTCGCCGAGCGCTTCCGGGTCGGGCGGGTCTTCCTGGTCGGCGACGCGGCACACCAGATGCCACCGACCGGGGGGTTCGGGATGAACACCGGGATCCAGAGCGCGCACAACCTGGCGTGGAAGCTCGCTGCCGCGCTCGACGGCGTCGCAGGTCCCGAGCTGCTCGACTCCTTCGAGCACGAGCGCCGGCCCGTCGCGGCATCGAACGCCCAGCGCTCCTTCGACAACTCCCGATCCGTCTGGGCCGTCGCGCAGGCCGGCAGAGGCGAACACCCCGACGGGCTGACTCCCCGTGAGGCGGTCGCCCGCGCCCATCGCTACGGCAACTTCGCCGGGATGGAGTTCGGGCACGTGTACGACAGCGCGGTGATCACGAGCGACGGGAGCCCTCTGCCCACACCGGCCGATCCGGTCGAGGACTACGTCCCCGTCGCCCGGCCGGGACATCGCGCACCCCACGCATGGATCACCCAGCGAGGGCGGCCGATGTCGACACTCGACACCGTCCGCCACGGCTTCGCGCTCGTGTGCTCGGGCGTTCGGCCGTGGGTGGCACTCGCCGCCGAGCACGATGTGCGGCCGTACGTGATCGATGACCCCACGGTCCGCACCGCGTACGGCATCGGTGACACCGGCGCGGTGCTGATCCGACCGGACGGCTACGTGGCGGCGCGGTGGCCGCACGACCCAGGCCGCACCACTGCCGCCGATGTTCGTGCCGCCGTGCAACGAGCACGCGGCTGGTCGTAGGGGGCCGTGGTCCGACGACGGGGGCGTCGCCGGCGGGTGACGTCGCGGGCGGGTGACTCCGCGATCGAGGTCAGGTCGAGTGAGCGGCCGGCGCCGTCACGACATCACGTCCTTGCGGTCGAAGCGCAGCACGGCGATGCCGACGAGCACGACGAAGACCGTCACGTTGTAGAACAACCCGACCGCCATCTCGTCCCACACGATCGACGGCCCGAGCGCATCGGCCCAGGCACCGGCGTAGCGGGTGGGCAGGATCGCCCGGATCGATCCCAGCGCTTCGATCGCGTCGAGGATGTTGGCCACCACCACGATCACCACGGCCGCGCCCACGGCCCCGAGCGGGACGTCGGTGGAGACGCTCGCCAGGAAGGCGACGCCTGCAGGCACGAGCAGGGTCACGGCGATGTAGCCGGTGATCACGGCGAGCCGCACGGAGGACTCGCCCACCCCGAGCGCGCCGCTCAGCGGGCTGACCAACGTGCCGTCCCCGAAGGCGAGCAGGCCGAGAACGAACGCGGTGGCGACGAGGACGAGGAGCATCGAGAGCGTCAGCAGGAGGCCGACGACGGCCTTGACGAACAGGAACCTCCGGCGTGGCACGGGCGCTGCCAGCAGATAGCGCATCGTCGACCACGACGCCTCGCCGGCCACGGTGTCGCCGAGGAACATCGCCGCGAGGATCACGAGCAAGAACGCGGACGAGAAGAACAGCCCGCTGAGGGCGAAGTTCCACGGGCCCGACGCCATCAGGCCGAAGACGTCGAAGTCGCCGTCCGCCAGTCCCCCGCCACCGGCCGAGGAGCCGAACTCCACCGCGAGCACGACCACGACGGGGAGCGCGATCACCAGCCCGAACGCCGCTGCCGTGCGCCGGCGCCGGAGCTGGCGGGTCAGTTCGACGCGGACGCTCAGGGTCCGTCGTGCCGAGTAGGTCTCCATCAGCGATCTCCCTCCGCCAGCGGTCCGGCGTTGACCAGGTGGTCGGAGCCGACCAGGTCCATGAACACGTCCTCCAGGTGGTCGCCGCTGCGTCCGGCCAGGAGCTCACCCACGGTGCCGGCCGCCACGACCGTGCCGCGGTGCATGACCACCACGTCGGTGCACGTCTGCTCGACCTCGCTCAGCAGGTGCGAGGAGAGGATCACCGTGCGGCCGTTGGTGGCGTACTCGCGCAGGATCTGGCGCATCTCGCGGATCTGCGGCGGGTCGAGGCCGTTGGTGGGTTCGTCGAGGAGCAGGATGTCGGGCAGTCCGAGCATCGCCTGCGCGATGCCCAGGCGCTGCTTCATCCCCTGGCTGTAGGTGCGCACCTTGCGGTCGACGGCCGCGCCGAGACCGGCGATCTCGAGCACCTCGTCGAGGTGCATCGCTCCCGACCGACCGCTCGCCCGCCAGTACAGCTCGAGGTTCTCGCGGCCCGACAGGTGCGGCAAGAACCCGGGCCCCTCCACGAACGCGCCCACTCGCGACAGCACCGGTGCGCCCGGCGTGACCCGCTCTCCGAAGATGAACACGCTGCCCTCCGTCGGCCGGATCAGCCCCATCGCCATGCGCATCGTGGTGGTCTTGCCCGCGCCGTTGGGGCCGAGGAGGCCGAGGACGACCCCTTGCGACACGGTGATGTCCACACCCGCAACAGCCCGCACGCCCTCGCCGTACTGCTTGACCAACCCCTCGATGACCAGCGGGCTGCCGGCGAGATCCGGCCGCTGGGCGACTCCGTCGGCGCGCGGCCGCCCGAGCCTCAGGGCGATGGCCATCGCCACGCAGATGCCGAGCGTCATGAGCGGCCACGCCCACAGCGGGAACCCCTCGGCACGCGCCGTCATCTCCAGTTGGGGGATCACCACGCTGGAACCCGCCAGCGCCACGGCGTAGACGGCGGGCTCCTCCGGCGTGCGGAACGCCTGGTCGGTGGTGCTCACGGTGACGACGAGACGATCCCCTGCGGCGACGTCGGCGACGATCGCGGGGAGTTCGACGTCGACCCGGCGCGCCGTGGGCCCCACGTCGACGTTCACCGGGGCGACGAGCCCGTTCGGCAGCACGAAGGCGCCCGCTCTGGTCTCGATCCGCAGGCCCACGAACAGGCTGGCGCGCCGCGGGGCGTCGCTCGACACCTCGATGCTCACGCGGGAGGCCCCGATGATGCGGGTGGGCTCGCCGAGCGGCTCGGAGACGAACACGGCGCTCTGGTTCGGCGCGACCTGTTCGCCGACGAGCGCCAGCAACCCGCCGAGGGCACCGATGCCCGGGAGCGAGCTCACGGCGGCGGGCAGGCCGCCGGCGGGCGCGAGGATCCGCTGTGGTGGGCCGGCGATCGGGATCGCTCGTTCGGACTCGCCGGCGAGGCCCGGGTAGCGCGGGCTGGTCAGGATCTCGACGGTGCCCGACTGTCGGTCGTCGAGCGCCGAGCCGGTCACCCGCGACACCTCGAAGTCGAGCGACACCGGCGGGCCGCCGTCGAGGTGTGCCCGGAACCAGGCCCGGGTCATGGTCTCGAGGCGATCCGATTCGTCCACTCCCCCGTCGTGGCCCTGTGCGTGCCAGACGACCTTCACCGGCGTGTCGGGGTTCGCGGCTCGGATCTGTGCGGCGGTCGCATCCACCTGCTGCAGGGGGAACAACGAATCCGCCTGCCCGCCCCCGAGCAGGGTCGGCACGGCGATCCGGTCGGTGATGCTCGCCGGTGAGGATCGCCGCATGAGCGCGCGCACCTCGTCGGTGAGCGGTGCGTTCGTCGCGACGGCGGTGTAGGCGTCGCACCACTCCTGCGAGAACCGGCCGCAGATGTCGGCCCGGCCGGGTGGGGAGTCGAGCCCTGCGCTGAAGAAGATCGCCGTCCAGAGCCGCTTGAAGACACCGGGGGTGTCGGTGCCGAGCTCGCTCTGGGCGAACAGCGACGACTCGAGGTCGTTCCAGGTGATGTCGGCTGCGACCGCGTCGACGCGCTCGTCGAGCCCGGCCGCCATCAACGCCAGTGCGCCGCCGTAGGAGCCGCCGGCCACCCCGACGACGGGATCACCGGGTGCCTCGGTCTCCACGATCGACAGACCGGCGAGATGGTCGATGACGCGCGAGGCGTCCGCGACCTCGAACTCCGGGGAGTTCATCGAGATGGTGCCGGTGGAGTCCCCGAATCCGCGAGCGGTGTAGGCCACCACCACGAATCCCGCTGCGGCCAGGTCGTTCGCCTGCTCGGCGACCGACTCCTTGCTGCCACCGAACCCGTGGGCGAGGACCACCGCGGGAGCGGGCGTCACGTCGGGGACGTACAGGTCGGCGGAGAGCTCGACCGGCGTGGGGTCGCTCGACGAGGTCGGGCCGCCCTCGATCGTGACGGGGGTGGGGCCCGACGCCGCCACGGCGGTCGTTGCCGGAGGGACCGCCGCGGCGAGGCCTGCGATGCAGGCGCTCACCCCGGCCGCGACGACACCGAGCCGCACGGCGATCAACGCTCCCTGCGCAGTGGCTGCGCTGCCGGCACTGCGCTGCGGCGGGTCGGCGACGGCCGAGTCGACATGGGTGGTCCTTTCGATGAGCAGCGGCGCTCCCGCGTGCGATGGGGACATGGTGCTCGTGGGAGCGGGTCCCCGTCACGGGGCGGTGGCCGGTTCGCGAACCGGCCCACGGGTGCAGGAGCGACCCGTACCGCGGGCCGGTGACGGACACCCCCGCGATCGCTGCGGCGTCAGGCCGTCCTCGCCTTCGCCGACCGCGAGGCCGAGCGTCGGATGCGGCGTGACGGCCCCCTCGAACCCAGCGTCGTCGCCCTGCTCAGCCACTGCTGCCTCCGAGCAGGCGTCGACGTCTTGACCGAACCGAAGTAGGCGGTCCTCATGGTCCGCACACCGCAGAACCCCAGGATGCTCCGCTCGAGTGCCCGCTCGTCGGCTGCGCCCCGCACGTACCTCCAGAACCACGGTGGCGCGTCACCCGTCACCAGGAGTTGGGCGGTTCGCCCGGAGAGGAGTCGCTCCCACCTCACGCTGCGTCCGCGACGAGGGAGGTACCTGAAGGCGACACCCGGGGCGAACACGACTTCGAAGTAGACCTTGAGGAGCGCAGGGGGAAGACCCCACCAGATCGGGTAGGCGACGACGTAGTGGTCGGCCCAGACCAGTTGGGTGCGCATCGCTTCGAGGTCGGGGGTCATGACCGGGTGGTCCGTGCCGTGCCGGTACTTCAGGTACGGCTCGAGATCCATCTCGCTCAGGCGCAACACCTCGACCTCGTGGCCCTGGCCCCTCGCCCCTGCGGCGTACTCGTCGGCGAGGGCGCCGACGAAGCTCTCACGGCTGGGATGACCGTCGACGATGAGGATCTTCACGTCTCCTCCTCCACTTCTCGTGTCGTACCGCTCACGCGGTGTCGAAGGTCTTGGTGCCGCGTGCGAGGAGCCAGACGCCGGTGGCGAGGAACCACAGCTGGACGACGGTCACGGTGACGGTGAGCAGCGGCCCCGGATCGACACCGAA